>Ga0210102_1000203_pt1 | contig 17011 bp, 22 predicted proteins | sample RushOxbow_ThreeS_4_FD_185563 | JGI IMG/M metagenome (GOLD analysis project Ga0210102, IMG submission 185563) | Wetland microbial communities from San Francisco Bay, California, USA, that impact long-term carbon sequestration -... | ecosystem: Environmental > Aquatic > Marine > Wetlands ...
GCCCGCCAAGTGGCCGCTGTTCCTGACGATGCCCGTCGGCCTCGCGCTGACCGCGCTGCAGTATGTCGCCGAGCTCGCGCGCGTTCGCGCCGTCGGGGGCCGCAAGGCGTGAACGAGATCGAGATCGGCGGCCTCATCCTGGTCGTCACGCTGACGGTGCTGTTCGGGTTCCGCGACTCTGCTACCAATGCCACCGGCGTCGTGATCTACAACTCCCTGATGCGCGTGCCCACGATCGGCGCCGGCGGCCGTAAGGAGTACGTGGCCAACAGCTTCGAGGGTAAGGCGCGCCGCTTCGACTTGATCACCCAGTGATCACAAAGCACGGGTAGCTTGTGACGATATGATCGCCAAACGCTTCCAGCTTCCGCCCGGCTGCAATGACAGGGACGGCGCCCCCATTACCGATGTCGTGATTCGTGAGCTCGTCGTGGGCGATGAGGTCACGATCGCGATCCTGGCCGAGCAACTGGCTGCCGGGGCCATGGACACCTTCAGCGGCCAGACGGCGGCGATATCGCGTGAGTCGATCCGGCTGTCTCTCGTGTCGGTAAATGGTGATCCGGTGAGCCCCGAGAAACCGTACATGGCCATGGACCAGTGGACCAGGCGCACGCTTCAGGCCGTCCGCCGATACTTCGCCGAGGTCAACGGATCGCCCGACGAGGGTGAGCTGGGAAAGCTCGTACGGGCCGCCGAAGTCGTGCGCCTCGGCGACCAGCACGCCGGCTGATCGATGCTACCCGGCGGCGGCTCACGGCCGAGTGGCAGCGCCTGGCGTGGCACCTCGGCGGCTTATCGTGGCGCGAGTACCTCGCGTTCACCTGGCACGAGCGCTGGTATCAACACACATGCCTCGATGACCTGATCAGGAGCACGAACGCCGAGGGCGATCCGCCCGCACGGCCCAGGGACTGGCAGCGCGGTAGATTCTGATGGCGAGCAGCACCACTTATGACATTCGCCTCCGCTACCTTCTAGAGGATCGGGCGAGCCGCGAGATGGCCCAGATGACCCGCGAGGCTCAGCGCGCCTCGAGGGCCACGGGGTTGCTGTCGATGGGGCTCGGCAAGATCGCGGCGCTGGGAGGCGGTGCCCTTGGCCTCAATGCCGCGCGCAAGGCGCTCATCGGCTTCAATAGCGAAGCGGAGCAAGCCCAGCTTGTAACCGCGGGCTCATTGGCGCTGAACCTGGGCACGACGGTCAACGAGCAGCTCGCCAGCGCCCGGCAACTGGCGACGGACTTCAGGCAGATCGCCAAAGAATCGGTTGGCGAGACGCGGGACTACGTGACGCTGGCCCAGATGATCGCCCGGCCGGTCACACGCGCCACGTCGAGCATGCGCGATCTCCGGGATATGACCGCGGGGGCGACGATCGCCGGCAAGGCGTTCGGCTTCCAGTCGGAGCAGATCGCGCTGGATATCGAGAGCGCATTACAGGGCACCCTGTCAAGCCGTGACCGGTTCGCCCGCTCGGTAATAGAGCCTCTCGGGTTTGATACCAGTGCATTCAACGCGCTGGAGGCCAAACAGCGCTTTGACGTGCTACTGAAGGGCTTGCAATCGCCGCAGCTGAAGCAGATGGCCAAGCTTCAAGGCGAGAGCTTCGAAGGCGTAATGAGCACCTTCCAAGACAACCTGGCCGGGTTTCTCGGAGCGGTTGGCAAGCCGCTGTTCAAGGAGATCACGGCGGAGCTGAGGCGCTGGAATGAGTGGCTCGGCGCCAACGAGGGCAAACTTGCCGATATGGCCAAGGAATTTGCCACCACCCTGGTAGACGGGTTTCGGGCCATCAAGGATGCCGGGGCCTGGATTGTCGAGAACCGCGGCGTGCTCATGGCCATTGCCAAGGCGTTCGTCGGCTTCAAGGCCGCGAGCGCGGTGGGTAGTGGGGTTGGCGGCTTCGTGGAACTGTTCGCCGGAGCAAAGGCTGCCGGAGGCGGGCTGACGGGGCTGGCATCCATGGCAGGCAAGGCCAACCTCGCTCTCGGCGGGATCGCTGTCGCAGTGGGAGGCATTGAGGCATTCGCGGCCAACAGGATGGCAGCCCTCGAGAAACGCCAGACAAAGGCACTCGAGGTCAGCACCGCGCGAGGGATCGTTGCGCGCCCTGGAAGGGCCGCCGGGCGCCACGAGATAAGCCAGGCGCGCGCCGCAGAGGTTATCGCCGGCACAGCAGGCCCACTCACCGATCAGGAGATGCGTCTCGGTCGTCTGGCTGCTACAGGGCTCAGGGACACTGCCGGCGGCAAGGATTTACTCGGCACATTCGACCCCGTAGCACTCCGGCAGGCAATCCTCGATCAGGCCGGCATCACCGATGCGGGACAGCGGCGGGCCTTCATGGCACAGGCCGGCCTCGGGCAGACTACGGGCGATTTCGTGACCGCGCAGGAGCAGACGATCAACGCAGCGCTGCTCTCTACGATGCAGGAGCAGACCGATCTTCTGGCGGGCATCTTGGTCGCTCAGCAAGCCGGTTTCGGGCAGGCAGCCGTCGAGAGCGCCAAGATGTTTGCGACCCGGATGAACGAGACGTTCACGCCGGTCCTTGAGTCGCTGGGCGGCTTTCTAGGATTCGGCGGCCCGGACACCACCAAGGTCGCGAAGGCCCCGAAGGTCAACGTCACGATCCACCGGATCGAGGTACAGAGCGACGACCCTGACCGGTTCGTGTTCCAGATGGTCGATTCGTTCAAGGACTTGGCCAAGAGCCCGGGCTCGGCGCTCAACGCCTTCAGGGAGGGGTGATGGCGGAGGGCGTTTTTCTGCTCCAGGAGCTGCGCAGCTCGAGTGGACTCGGAGCGCGTGGTGATACCGCTGGTGCTCGATTCGAGTGGACGAGCGACACCACGCCGTCCAATACCACCAATGGCGGCGCGCGCGCCTGCCCTCGCGGCCCATGGCTCCAGTCCGGGGAGCAGCGCCACGTCCGCACCGACTACGTCGGGGCCGTCACGCCATCGGTCCAGGTACTCGGCCCACGGTACACCACGACCACGTTTCAGGGCTCATTTGACGATCGGTATAACGGCGTGGGCTATGCGATCCGGGAGCGCGATCGGCTGATGGACATGATCCGCCGCGGCAACTTGGTGCGTATCCAGTTCCAGGGCGAATCGTTCATCGGGCTGATAACGCAGTGGTCATTCGACTACCGCCGCGCCTGGGACATCGGCTACTCGCTGACCTTCGACCCGCACGACTCGACGCGTGATTATAGCCTGGCCGACCGGTCGCCGCTGGTGCTCACCGTGCCTCGGCTCTTCGATGCAATCGAGAGTTCGACGCAGGCTCTCCAGGCTGCAATGGACGGGGCGCCCATGAGCCAGATCGGCACGACCGTGGGTATCGATGCCGAGGCCGGGATCGTGGCGGTGAGCACGAGCCGAGACATGCTCGCAGATACGCTAGACCAGCGCGAGATCGCCCCGCCCGAGAAGCCAACCGATGCGCTGGCCAGGCTGAGCTCGCAGATGAGGATTGTGGCTGGCCAGGCTTTCGATGTGAGCAATGGGCTGTTCACGGCTCGCTCTGATACTGACATGGCGGTGACCAACGCCATCAGTGTCTTGAGCTTCGAGGCGTGGAGTCGATCGGTCCGATTCACGGCGCGCGTGCTCACCGGGCAGGCACTGGATAGCGCTAGGCAGACCCAGGAGCGCGTGGATCCATCGCCGTCGCGACTGTATCGCCCACGCGAGGATGAGAGCCTGTACGAGATCTCACGGCGATTCTACGGCACACCGCACGGCTGGCGAGAGATCTACTCGCGCAACCGGCTCACCTCGTTCGTGCTCACCGGCGACGAGCTGCTAGTGATCCCGGAGCGCGGAGGGCAGGCGGCATGATCTGCGAGACCAGAGAAGACGCCATTGCGTCCGCTGCGGCCGAGCTCAATGACGGCGGTGTGATTATCGTGCACGCCGATCCTTCATGCACAGATGATATTTGCCGGTGCGATCCGGAGATCATCCTCGTGCCGAGCCGGGGAAGCGTATGAGCCAGGCGTTCCACCCTCGCTGCCGGGCCATCTTGCAGGTGATATTCGAGGGCTTCGGGCCTACCGCGCTCGACTCCGAGGTCACCGTGATTCCCGTCGTACCCAAGGCCTGTACCATCCACCGCAACAGCTACCGGCAGGCCGACAGCTGGGAGCTGTCCCTGGATGCTGGGGACCTACCATTTGATCCGGACCTGATCCGAGCTGGCGCCGTCGAGATCTACCTCTACAACGCCCCTGGCAATGATGACCTGAGCGTGCTCGGGCGACAGGACCCGCTGGCGACCGGGCAGGGCACAGCGACGAGATCGAGCCAGGATGCGGCCGCGCTCGAGGCTGGCGCTCCATTGAGCCGCGAGCGGTTCACAGCCGAGGCCAAGCCACTGATCGCAGGGCTTTTTGACCGCGACAGCCTCGAGCTATCCGAGTCTGGCGGCTGGGTGACGCTGGGCGGACAGGACTACACAGCTCACCTCGCGGCCATGCAGTGGCCGCCAGAGGCAGGCGGTCGAGCGCGCCGGATACCGGTAGGGCAACGGCTCGATGTCACGCTCGGCAATATCCTCGATGAGGCCGATCCCGAGAATCGGCTGGCGCTCGAGATACGCGGCATCGAGCGCGCCAGCCTGCCCGTCGTCGGCGCGGCCGAGGTGCGCGGCAACAGGCGCGGGATCCCGGTCGAGCAGAACACGAGCTACTGGGATGTGATGTACAAGCTCGCGACGCGCTACGGGCTGATCCTGTTCGTTGACGGGCTCGACGTGGTCTTGACCAGACCCAAAAACCTCGACGATCTCAACCGCTCCTCGGTCAAGCGGCTGGCGTGGGGGCGGAACCTGCAGCGACTGGAGCTCTCGCGGGACCTCGGCAAGGAGCAGTCACCCAACATCGTGGTGCGCGGCTACGACGAGGCCACCCGGCAGACCGTGACCGTGGAGTATCCCGGCGGCATCACCGACACCAAGACCTCGGTGCGCACGTCCAAAAAGGGAAAACAGACGACGACCGTCCGGCAGCGCGACGAGTACCAGATCGTCACGGCGTACGGGATCACCGACCCCGCCATCCTGCGCAAGATGGCCGAGAACCTCTATCACACCCTGGGCCGTGCCGAGCGCCGGGTAGTCGCCAGCACCCGCGACCTGGCCGACCTTGACGGCCGCGACCTACTACGCCTGGGCTCGGGCGACGCTGTGCAGATCGAGTGGGCGGACTACAACCGCGCGCTGCTGCAAAACCCCGAGGTGCCCACCGAGACCAAGGTCGAGCATATGGTGCGCCGTGGCTATAACCGGCAGGTGGCAGCGTTGCTGGCCACCAAGCACACGCAGCTCGAAGGCCTGCGCAGGCCGCTGCGGGTGCGGGAAGCAAGTTACGACTGGGATACCGACAACGGGCTATCCATCGAGCTCGAGCTGGTGGACTTCATCGTGGTCGAGGGCCGGCGCGACGGATCGCAGCCCTCGCGGAACTCGACCCGGGCCGAGCGCGTGGTGCAGCGCGACGGCACGCCGCTCGGCTGGACGCCCGAGGAGCAAGCGAGGCGCGCGCGATGAGGATCTCGGCACCAAAGCGGCGGCGCGGCGGCGCCAAGCGATTCGATCCCAGCGGGCTGCAGGCCTGGATCGAAGCCCTCATGGCCCGGAAGCAGTACGCCACCCTGGCCACCGTGGTCGCCCCGGATGGCGGCTCCCACTACGAGCTTGTGGCCGGCGACGGCGACACCCTGGCCGCGATCCTGGTCGAGGTGGAGACCATGCCAGACCGCGTACCGCTCACCTGCACCCTGGCCGAGTGGGGCTGGCTGATCCCGGACGTGGGCGATGAGGTGGTAGTGATCATCCCCTCGGGCCAGATTGACTTCCAGCCCGTGATCGTTGCCATACGTCAGCTCAGCATCCCGAACCCGACCGGCCAAGGGCCTGCGCCTGGGCGGCGCGTGATCGTGGCTGATGAGGTGCTGGTGCACGATGGGAGCGGCGGGGCTGAGTCGCTGGCGCTCAAGACTGATGTGGTCGATGTATGGGATTACATCGACAAGCAATTCGACAATTTGGCGGGCCACACCCACCCGGTAGCCGGTTCGACAACCTGGCCACCGGTCACCGCAACCACGCTTCCTCCCCCGACGATCGGCAGCCCAACAGGTACCGATATTCTGAAAGGAAAATGACGATGCGATATCTATTCCTTATCCTGATGATGGTGGCATGCACGGCGCCGACACCTATCGACATTGATTCCGGAATCAATGTCGATGACGACATGCAGGAGCAGGCGGACGCTATGCCAGATAACGGCCCGCGTCCGCCCCAGATCATCCCGTGCGAAAGCCTTGGCGTTGCATCGTTTTATGATGCCATAGGACGGGTGACGCAGCGAATAGAGCATGCGGTGGCTGAATTGGGCGCCGCCTTGCCGGATGGACGTATTGTTGTCTGTAACGATGTAGCCGTGCCGCTGCCGTGGACGGAAACGACATGCGACGGAGATCTCCGGTCTTGTACTGTGTTTACAGGCAATGGCAGGTCGCCAACATCCTGCACCGGAATGCACGCACAGCAGGACGAGCAGGGAGGGTACTTCGTATGGTGCGGGTTTGTGCAAAGCTTGGACCGCGACGGCGACGGTATGTTCGAGCAGTTATCTGACAATCGATATGATTACGTTATGGTGCTCTAAGTGCCCTCCACCCGGCTACAGAGAGCATATCTGGATGACAATCCGAGAACGAAGCTGCCATATGACGAGATACCTACTGATTGCACTATTCGTTGGATCGGCATGCATTGGCGTTGATGCCGATCCCGTGTTTATTGATGGAGATCCGCCGTCAATGGCCGATGCCGATCCACAGCCACCATTGACGATGGAGATTCCATGCCGGAATATAGGGATCGTTGATAATTACAACGATATTGGAGTTATCCGATCGCGTACGGAGTTTTACTCCGCCGATCTTGGCCCAGAACTGCCTGTCGGTAGGTTCTTGCTGTGCGCGGAATACCTCCAGGAGTTGTATGAACCCAAAACGACATGCGACAGCGATACGGTATCGTGCTCGGTCTTCACGGATGCTCCGCGTTCGCCAATACGGTGTAAGTCGGTCTTGCCGATGATGAATTACGATGGTGAATTTACCCTGCCATGCGGATACTTCACGCATTTGGATGGTGATGGTGATGGTGACTTCGAGACGAAGGTTGATACACACGGGACTCACATAAAGGTGTTCTAGATGAGATATGTAGTACTTGCCATATTGGTCATATGCGCCTGTAGGCCAACCGAGAGCATGGACATGGTCCAAGGTATCGATGCTGGCGTTGATTCCGGTATTGATGCCAATCACCCGGCACCAGAGAGCTTCCCGTGCGTGATGCAGGAGGCCGCCGGAATTCGGACCGACGAAGACGGCAATCCGGTTCTGCGGCAGTGGCCTGTCATTGCCCGAGTCCCACAGGGTCCGGCGCGATACGCGCTCTGCCACGAGCCGCGCCCGCTCGTGTTTTCGACGCCGTTTTGCACAGCGCCAGGGATGCCCGACTGCTTCTATACCGAGCCAGGCCATGTGCTGTCGGACTGCAACCAAAGGCCGGTCCATCGGGAAACAGGCGGTGGGCTATTGATCGAATGTGGCTGGGTCATCGAATCTGATTATGACGGCGATGGGGCGTGGGAGCGGTACGATACCCTTATCGGCACACACGTAGTGGTGATCTGACATGCCCCTTCCGTCGCTCGTCAAAACCTGGGTGCACGACAGCAACAACAGTGTCGTTGCCACCGGCGCGACATTGACCACGAATCGCACACTACTCCTAGCACTCAAGGACGCGCTGCTCACCGTGGATTCGGCGACCGTGGGCTATTCGTGCGATTCGGTCACCGCCGGCGCGGCAGACGACGGCGTGGACCGCTGGGATGCAATCACGGATCTGGTTTGGTCCACAGCGGGGGCGCGGAGCTGGTTCGTGATCAAGCTGGCAGGCGTGCTCGCGGGCTATCAGCTCCTGCTCGAGCTCGGGATCACCTCGGGCACCGGCAATCAGCTGCGCGTGGTGGCCTCGCCGGCCGCTGGGTTCACTGGCGGTACCACGACTGCACGGCCGACAGCCACCGACGAGATAGTGGCGCTCGCGGGGCAGTTCACGAACGGCGTGGATACCAGCTACGTGTGGCACCTGCTGAGCGCCGATGACGGCTCGGCGGTGCGGCTGTTCATTTGCGATGCCGGCGCTGTAACAGGCTTTGCCAGTATCGAGTCGCCGCAGAACCAGGTAGCCGGCTGGACGCTGCCAGCATGCACCGCGTGGACGTACAGCGCCACGCAGGCGCCGTCGTACGCAGTCCTGAACGATGTGGCCGCGATCCAGTCGCGCGCGCCGGCCGGGAACATGACGCAATACCTCACTAGCGAGGGCTGGATATCGGCCACGGGTGGTGAGCGGCTCACGAGCGCCCCAAACGATATCTCAGCCGAGTGGCCGCTGTATCCGGCCGGGCTCGCCTCTGAGACGGCGGGCGCGCGCGGACGGCATGGATCGGCTACCGACCTATGGTGGACTGCAACCGGGCTCGCGAACGGCGACACCTTCCCGGGCGACACGAGCCGGACCTTCGCCGTGTTCGGCGATCTGGTCGTTCCCTGGGATGGCTCGGTCCCGGTGGTGAGCTGATGGCCGAGCTGGACGGCGCGCTGGTCGAGGGCGACTTCAATGGACCGTCTGCGGCTCGGTTCACGGGTCGAGCCGGGATACTGGTCACTCTCGATGTCCCAGCCGATACGACCGCGCCGACAATCGCCAACGTCACGCCATCCCCGGGTGAGCTGCCGAGCCGGACTACACCCATCGAACTGGACGTGCTCGACGTTGACCCCGGGCTCGCCCTGGTCGTGCTCCTGCTGCGCTACGAGCGCCGGCAGGACACCGTGGTCGTGCATGACGGCGAGGCGTTCCGGTATCCGTTTGACTCCGGCTCCAGTTTACGGGCGGCAATCGGCGGCGGCTACCACTATATCCTGCTGCCCCGCGGCGGATGGGTGGATGATATCGCTGAGCTCGTGGTCATTGCCGCGGACGGCGCTGGCAACGTGGAGCCTGCATGAGCAGCTTTGCATGGACGCTGCCGAGCCCGGGCGCGACAGCTGGTCTGCCAGCTCAGGATCAGGCCACGGCCACGCAGCAGATCTTCGGCCGGGATATATGGCTGGATGTGCGCGCGGCCGCTCCGGAGTACGTGGTCACCGCGGCCGGAGACTGGGCTCTGGTCGAGGGGCGTGAGGCGCTCAAGCAATCGCTGATCCGCCGGCTCATTACCGATCCGGGCGAATGGGCCACGCTGCCCGGCTACGGCGTGGGAGCGAGGCGGTTCGTCAAGGCGCGCGACACGCAGGCGAAGCGCGACGAGCTGGCCGAGCGTATTCGGGCGCAGTTCGGCCGGGATGCGCGTGTCGAGCGCGTGGATTCGATTACGATTACAGCGCTGGCCAGCGGCGACGGGTTGCGCGTGCTGGTGCTGGTGACTCCACGTGGTGAGCTCCAGCGTGGCGGCTCACTCTCACTCGATACGGAGGTGACCTAGTGCCCGTGGCACCGTCATTTGAAGACCTACTCACCCAGGGCCGCGCCGAGCTCCAGGCGCGGCGCCCGGATCTTGCCCTGTTCGAGGGCGATGTCACCGAGGCCCAACTGCATGCGAGCGGGGCCATGGCCGACGCAGTGCTCCGCTATGCAGCCCAGGGCGTGCTCGAGACGTTCCTGGACGGGGCAAAGGGCAACGACGATGTGCTGACCGATCTGGTTGACGACCGCTACAACATCCAGCGCCAGGAGGCGAGCGCGGCCGAGGTCATCGTCACCTTCAGCCGGGCGAGTGCAGGCCTCGCCGGCACTATCGACGCCGACACGCAGGTGGCCACGGCCATCGGCGCTGACGGCTCGACGGTGGTGTTCACGACCGATGTGAATCTGGCGATCAGCGCCGGCGCCGGCAGCTGGGCGGTGGCTGCCACGGCCGTCGAGACCGGTCGATCCGGCAACATCCAGCCCCAGACCTTGCGCGTGCTGGACACGCTATTCGATACGTTCACGGCGGAGACGCTGGCAGTCGCATCCGGCGGAAACGATCGGGAGACCAACGAGGAGCTTATCACCCGCGCCCGGCTGCGCGAGCAAACCCTGGAGCTTGGCACCTTGGCAGCACTTGAGAGCTCAGCCCTGGGCGTGGCCACTGTTCGCGTGGCCATCGCGACCGAGGATAACACCGGACTCGCGACCTTGCTGGTCAGCGACAGCGACGGCAACAGCACCCTGCAGATGGTCTCGGATGTCGAGACGGCGATCGAATCGGTGCGGTGCGCCGGATCGATCGTGACCGTGGCCGGCGGCACGCGCCTCGAGGTGGACGTGGCGGTCGTCGTGACCCTGGTCGCTGGCTTGTCGGCCACTGTGCTCGAGACGGCGATCACGTCCGCGGTGGAGTCGCGGATCAACCGGCTGCGCAATGGCGAGCGGTCCTATGGCGATCGGCTCACGGCGGCGATTATCGCGGTCGACGAAGACGGGATCCTGTCGGTCGAGCTCAACTATACCAGCGCCGACCCGATTACCGTGGTCGACGAAGACATTGTCCCCGCGATCACCGAGGTGATCCGGGTCGGGTCGGTCACGGTCACCGAGGCCTGATGGCGACCAAACAAGAGGATCTACTATCGTTCGCGCGCGCTGCGTTGCCGGCGTGGTTCACGAGCGACGAGCGCATCCAGGAAGAGCTACACGCCTTTGCCGAGCAGCACGCGGTAGCCTGGGAGGTAATAGAGTACTGGCTGCGGCAGACGCGGATCCTCCTGGCAGATGGGCCGGTCGGCTCGCTGCCGGACTGGCTCGGGCAGCTCGCTATTGACCGCGGGACACGGCGCCAGGATGGCGAGGATGATGATGTGCTCCGCGAGCGGCTGAGGAACCGTGAGGAGTTGATCACCCGCGTTTCGCTTCTTGCGGCAGCCCAGGCAATCGTGGACGCCGACCCGGATTTCGGTACTGGGACCGTGGCCATGCTGGAACTCCGGCGCGACCGGGCGTTCTTTGTGGACCTCGTGGCCGATACAGGAACGGGCGGCGTGTTCACGGGGCCGGTCGATGACGTGATGACGTTCACGCCGGATGCCGGGTTTGATGGCCATCGGCCACCGTTCCGGGCCATAGAGCCAGCCGTCGAACATCGCATTGAGCTCGCGGGTGGCGCGATCGGTGACAACGAAGGCGATTTCGTGATCACCGGCATCAGTGGCAACGGCGCATCGTTCACCAACGCGATCGGTGTAGCGGATGTTGACCCCACCATGGGCTGGACGGTTACGCGGTATCGCGGTGGCAATCTTCGGACCGGCTTCGCTCACTCCTATCTATCCCGCGGCTACCGGATGGGCAGCCAGCGGTCAACGTTCATCATGATCCTGCCGTTTGGCACAACAGCGGGTACCGAGGCGGGCATCCGCGAGATGCTCCGAATCAAGAAGGGCGCCGGTATCAAGGCGATCCTGGAGAGGCGCACGAGTCCATGAGCGCGAACCGATTTATCAACTTCAACGACGGCGAGGGCCTAGAATTCGCCGATCTCAACGACATATCGAGCTCCGCGCTCAAGGCCATGGGCGACGGATGAAACTACGGGTCGGCAGCGGCGGCGGCGAACATCAACCCCGACCAATACTCGCAGCAGTACGACACCGACGTGTACCAGAGGGTATTCTGCCACGGCTGGGCCGGGTCGATCATGACCAACGGATCAGACCGCGAGATCGTCATCCAGCCCGGGGTGTTGGGGTTGGGTGTTGCGGCAGATGGCGGCAGCGGGGCGAGCCCACATGCGCTGGCCGATTTCACGCCGAGCACCGTGTGGTGGTTACAGCCCAGCGGCCAGGCGTTCACGCTCGCGGCCAACGCCTCCGGGATGCTCCGCTACGACCTGGTGACGGTGGCGCTCACGGGCTACGAGACCACGGGAGACAGCGAGACCCGCGATTTTGAGGACGCGATCACGGGCGCGCTGACCACGACCACGCCGGACAAGCGCCGTCGTGTGGTGCCGACATGGGCGGTCACCGAGGGCACGCCGGGGGCTGGCATCCCGGCAACCCCGGCAAACACCGCTGCTGTCGCGGCGATCGCGGTACCGGACAGCGCCACGTCGATATTGGCGGAGGGTGTCCGGGATTTCACGATCCCGCTGAGACATGGCGTGGAGTATTACACGACGCTCGGATTCCATGCGCTCGTCGATACGCTCGACTGGGGGGCTGATAACTTCGACGCTGGCCAAGATGTTGATATCTCTACATCACTCACCGGCTTTACCGCGACCTTCTACCCGCCAGCGCGCGCATGCGATCCGATGGCGCGGCTTCTTGGAGTCATCGTCTCTCATGAGAGCGACGATGACAGTATCATCCGCCTGATCCGCAATCCTCTATACGACAGCGGCGGTCTCCGGGTGACCTTGGCCACGATTGCAGCGGGCACAACAGACGGACAGCCGCGCGCGCTCTTTTCGGAGGCGTGGACCGATGCGGATGGCGATCTCCCAATATGGCTCAACGGATTCAGTGGTGGTAGACCAATCGAGTTGCGCGATGGCCTGGGCGGCCTTGCCCGCCGCGGCCGATCAAGTGTGGCGCTATACGTCGAGACGACTAGCACCGACGGCGCCCACATCAACGCCGTCACATGGATCGTGGCGCGATGACCTGCACGGTGGCCGGCATCGTCCGGCAAGCGATGCTCACCGCGACGATGGCCCGGGACCGGAAGCTGCGCGCGAGCATGCGGCCGGTCCGACTCACCGCGACCATCACGAGGTGCCTATGAGCTGCTCGAGCTTGACCCTGTCGCTGGTGCGCGGCGAGAGCGCGCGCTACCTGGTGACGATCACCGACGAGGACGGCGTTCCGGTGGACCTCACCGGGGCGACGATCTATTGGCGGGTCAAGGCCATGGCCACCGACGCCGACCCGGCGCTGATCGCCAAGAGCTCGGCGGACGTGGCCGAGATCGCCATCCTGGACCAGACCGATGACGAGCTACTCGGCAAGCTCGAGCTGTATCTGGTCCCCGCCGATACCGCCAGCCTCACCCCGGGCTCGTTCGTGTTCGAGCTGCGCGCGGTACTGGCCGACTCGACCAATCAGGCAGCAGCCCGTGGCGTGCTGCTGCTCGAGCGAGAGGTGGTGACGCTGCCATGAGCGATGGAGATTTTGCTCGGCTCGACGCTGAAATCACCCAGGTCCGCGAGGCGCTGATCGTCGCCTGCGGGCGTGACGGCAAAAACGGCCTATTGTCCCGCACGCGCGCCGACGTTACCGCCCTCGACGCGAATCTCAAGAGCCTGCGCAACCTCCTATGGAGTGTGGCTTTCACGCTGGTCCTCGCGTTCGCCGGCACCGGGGTCAAGTCGTGCGTGGATTCCGCGCAGCGGGCCACCACCTACGATCTTAAAATCCAACAGCTCGAGGCCGCAGTATCGGACCTCAGCCGCCGAGTACATCCGTGAAGAACCTATACCTAGCCCCTATCCTCCTTCTCTCATTTCTGGTCGGAACCTGCGCGGAGGACTGTATCGTGCCTCCGCTCGTTGCCCAGCAGCGAGTACCGGATCAACTCCTGCCGCTGCCAACCGTTCCGCCGACAACCGGCGTGCGCGCCTTTCGCCGCGTGTTGCCATCGGAGGTAGGGACATCCGTGGCGTGGCTCGTCCAAACACCAGATTTAGCCGCGGTGCTCGTTGCCAACCTTGCCGGGCTCACTGCATACCGGTGCTACAAGACGCAAGCCGGAGAATACGTGATGTCGAAAAGGTGTCCACGGATTCGCGTGACACGCAGCGTTGCAGTAGATACCATGGTGCCTCTCCGCGTCGATCTCGAGCCCATAGACCCGCCTCCATCAGAGAGCTGGATATCGGGCAGACAGATCGAGCTGGGCAAACAGGTGTGCGCTGAGACCGGCTGCACACAATGGCGCGCGGCGTGGCCGGAGACAGGCGCATCGAGGGGCAGCGATTGAGGGTAGCACTCTGGTGCATGGCCCTCGCAGTGGTTCTCGGTGCCCTTCTGGCAACTGCGCTGCTGGCAGCGACAGCGAGGCGAGTTGGGGACCGAGATCCGACAGTCGGTGCCGGCACTCGATTGACACCGCGGCATCGCTCTGGCATGCTCAATTCTCATCGTCGATGAGCCCCGAGAGTGGCCAAGTAGTAGCTCTCGGGGCTCGTCTCCTGTAGGGATTAGTAGTCGAGGAATTGCAGTAGGTATTGAGCGGTGTTGTTGACACCGCTCGTTAGATCCTTCGCCACCTCTGCGATCTTCCGCCCGCTCTTGGCCGCGAGCTTGCTCACCTCCTCCAGCCCCTTGGCCACGCTCTCTGCGCTCGCGAGGGTTGCGGCGAGCCCGAGATTCCCGGTTGACTCTGCGTAGGTGGCCGCCGAATCGAGCGTGCTCGCCACCCTGCGCCAGATCCTGGCTGATACGTCCGTTGGCAGCACCGCATTTTGCGATATCTGCCAATAGGTGTTGCCACCAAGATCGAGCAACTGGGCAGCGAGTTTGAGCTTCTTGGCATCGCTCGCGCTGGCCCCGAGGGAGACCAGGAGCGCACGCTTTGTCATGCGCACGACATCGCCGACTCCTGGCAGCCAGAGAGCTGCAGCCGTGTCCCTATCGATCGTTGCAACCAGCGACTTGCTGATCGCGTTGGCGGTGTCGCGCTCGGAATCGGGATCCGCTAGAGCAGCGGACGATAACGCGAGCAGTGCGAAAATAGTAATAAAAACACGAAACATCATTTCCATCCTTGGCTGTATGCGACGCCCGACATGGGCGCCTCGCACAACACAGGATCGTGAGCCCCGGGAACCCGGGGACTGGACTCCTTGCGGCTAGGGTTTCCAGCCGACGGCCTTGGCCTTCAGGGTGTCGAAGGTCGGTGACCACGGCCACCTGGCCGGGTTTGATACCGACGGCGATCCCTGGCACTGTTGAAAAGTGCCAGGGATCTGATGGCTCGCGTGGAAGTATTTTCCATGCGAGCCGCAAAGAGGGCATCTGCCAGTCAACGGTACTCCGGGCAGTTTTCTGCCCATGGCGTACTGGAGATCCTGGGCCAGGAGGATCGCCGCATCAACGGGTGCCGTATGCCCCGCCTTCTGCAGCTCCGTGGCCGAGGCCGTGATCCATCCCAGGACCATAGCCTGGGTCTCGACCTTGGCGACAATCGCGGCCTCCTTTCGTTTCGCGGAGGCCGCGATTGTCGCCGCCTCGCAGGCGCCTGAGGCCGCGATTGTCGCCGCCTCGCGGGCGCCTGAGGCCGCGACATTTGCGGCATAGATAGCGGCGTTGGCCGCCTTGTCATCGGAAAAAATATTCCCGTGCATCGTCGATCTCCATGCCGCTCACGCGGCGGTGTGTCCCGGTGGTGACGGGACGGTGGAATCGCCTTGCGGCGTCGAGGCAAAGGGGTAGTCACGCCGAGGTGACCACGACACCTCGGCCCATAAGGGCCGCTATCTCGTTGGCGGTGCGCCGGCCGGCGGCCAGCGACTCAAAGAGCATCGCCGTAGGATGATCGGGATCATCCTCGCTGGCCTCGGCCGGGGTGACCCCGACCATATAGAGGGCCTCGGCCTCGGCCGGCTCGACGCCCTCGATCTCCCACTGGAGGCACGCCTCCGGGCTCAGGCGGGTAGCTGCCCATAGCTCGCCGCGGGCGCACAGATCGGTCCCGTCGTACCGAGGGGACCCGTCGGTGAGACGGATCCCGAAAAGCAGCCTACCGATCTCCTCGTGCCGCGCCGACACCTCCCGGCATCGAGCCTCGTAGCACGCGGCCTCGTTCTCGAGGTCGTCGATTCGCTGGACGAGCCTGGACAGGGCCAGGATCTCGTCCGTTGGCTCGGCGGGCGAGCTGCCCCAGCTGGGCTTGAGCGCCTCGGCGAGCAGGTACAGCGCGTGAGCGCGGTACCAGGGTCCATCGGCGTCCTGGTGGACGCTCTCCTCGTGCTCCGCTGTCAGCGCGGAGCACGTCAACTCGAGGACGCCTCGACCAGACGACGCCACCGGATCCGCGTCCGGGGCGAGAGCCATGAGCTGCTCCCTGGCGATCACCAGCGCTCGTTTGGCGGCCGCCTCCCACGCCCCCCCGTCCTGCGCCCGCCAGCGGCCGGCACCGAGCTCGCGAGCCCACGGCATTCTGGTGGTGGCGCCCACACCACCGCGGCCACCAGGCCCGCCGGTCCCGTGCAGGTCAAGGGCGAGCAGGACGCAAATCGACCGGAGATCGTCGGCGTCAGCGTCCGGGCCCTGCTGGGGGCCCAGGTACCCGCGGCCGGGAAGGTGTAGCCTCGGCGGCTCCTCGAGCTCGCCGAGCGCGTACTCGGCCACAGCTGCGAGCGTGCGCTCGACACGCCACCAGTGGCGATTCTCGGCCGTGAGGTTCACAGCCACGTCGATCGCCGGGCTGGGGAACCCGGCGCCTTCCATCTCCTGGCGGAGGGCGTGCGCGGTCTGGACTGGGGTCACGGGGTAATTCATCGTCGTCGTTCTCCGTGCCGCTATGCGGCGGTGTGGCGCTGTGCGCCGGGTTGTTATCGCTCGTAGGCACCGACCAACCCGCGAACCGCTCGCGAGCAAGGCGCCGACTGCGAGCCAACTACGCTCGGTACCCCACCAGCACGCCATCCGTGGTGCGGATGTTGACGAGCGTGGCACCATCGGGCATCCCCGAGGCGATTAGCGCCGCGCGCGCGGTGCGGTGTCGGCTGCCCTCCGGTGCCATCCACGGCCGCGCGCCGACTTTGCACCCGCGAGCATCGCGGGTGCAGCGGACACGGCCAGCCGGAGTATCCCAGCCGCCGAGAGAGCATCGCCAGGGGAGCGCCTCCCACTCCGCGGATTGGGTAGCGTCGTACTCCTCGGCTGCCGATGGCAGATCGGCGGGATCTGCACCGATCT
>Ga0210102_1000204_pt1 | contig 16986 bp, 21 predicted proteins | sample RushOxbow_ThreeS_4_FD_185563 | JGI IMG/M metagenome (GOLD analysis project Ga0210102, IMG submission 185563) | Wetland microbial communities from San Francisco Bay, California, USA, that impact long-term carbon sequestration -... | ecosystem: Environmental > Aquatic > Marine > Wetlands ...
GCGCCCACCCGCACGCCGAGGAGGCGAATGCGCCGGTCGAGCGGCACGCGCTTCAGGCACTCGCCCGCCGCGCGGCGGATCGCGCCGGAGTCGCCGGTCGGCTCGTCGAGCGTGCGGTCGCGGGTGACGGTCTTGAAGTTGTCGTAACGCAGCTTCAGGCCGATCGTCCTGCCGACGTAGCCCTTGCGCTTGAGATCGTCGGCGAGCCTCACGCACAGGCTGGTGAAGATGCGCGAGAGCTGCTCGCGGTCGCGCACCGGGTGGAGATCGTCCTCGAACGTCGTCTCGCGGCTGATGGATTTCGGCTCGCTCACCGTGACCACCGCGCGCCCGTCCCGCCCGTGCGCGGCCTCGTGCATCCAGGCGCCATAGCTCCTGCCGAAATGCGCGACGAGCAGCGCCGGGTCGGCCTGCGCGAGCTCGCCGATGGTGCGGATGCCGATCGCCTCGAGCCGCGCGCCGGCCTTGGGCCCGATGCCGTTGATCTTGCGCACCGCCAGCGGCCAGATGCGCGCCGGGATGTCTTCCTCGCGCAGCACCGTCAGCCCGCCGGGCTTCTCCAGCTCGGACGCGATCTTGGACAGCAGCTTGTTCGGCGTGACGCCGATGGAGCACGTAAGCCCGGTCGCCTCGCGCACCGCGCGCTGGATGTCCCTCGCGGCCACCCGCGCGCGCACCCAGGGATCCGGCGCGCCCTCGGCTGCGCTGTCCTCGACGAGGCCGGTGATGTCCACGTAGATCTCGTCGATGCCGCGGTCCTCGACTTCGGTCGCGAGCGCGCGCACCGCGTCCTTGAACAGGCGCGAGCAGCGCCGGTACTCGTCGAAGTCCGCCGGCAGCAGCAGCGCGTCCGGCGCGAGCTTCGCTGCTTTCATGAGACCCATGCCCGAATGCAGGCTGAACGCCCGGGCTTCGTAGGTGGCGGTGGTGATCACCCCGCGCCCGGTATAGGCGCGCAACGCCGGGAACGCGTTTCCCTCCGCCGCGGCGCGCCGCCGGCCGCCGATCACGACCGGCTTGCCGCGCAGCTCCGGGTAGCGCAGCAGCTCAACCGACGCGTAGAACGCGTCCATGTCGAGGTGGGCGATGAAGCGCATAAATGATGAATTATGGCCCGGCTAATCAACCTATTCATCCCGACCGTAGTGAATGCGCCGATAGGGCACGCTCGGCACCGATTTTGAGATGCGCAGGTCGACCATCATCGGGCCCGGCCTGGCCACGAACTCCTTCGCGGCCGCGGTGAGCTCGTCGATGGTCGTCGCCTTGTGGCCGCGCCCGCCAAACGAAACGGCAACCTTGCCCAGGTCCGGTGTCGTGATCTGCGAGCCCCGGGTCTCCATCTGGTGCGCGTCGAGCTTGTAATACTCGGCGCCCAGCGCCTCGTTGTTGGTAAACAGGGTAAACAGGGTCAGTGTAAGATTTTAGCCACGTGAAATTTTGAGTTGGCCCGCTTCCCGGTAAACGCCCAGTCGCTCGTCACTTGGCCTAGGCCTGTCAGGCTCGGGAAATTCCCGGTTTTCTCCCTGCTATGGAGAATATGAAGCGAAAGTGAAAGACCAGCGCGACCAGCACCGCCAGGTGGAAGAGTTCATGCGGGCCTACGACTCCCTCGATCAGGACCGGCTGGCGCAGAAACTCCATCGTTCCCCCCAGCGTATAGGCGACGCCTCCCCATACCAGGGGACGGATAAATGCCCATCCGTAACGGTGGTACAGCGCGTAGCCTGAATACGCCCCCACCCACCCCATGGCAATGTAAAAGGTCAGCGTGAGTATTTCGGGAAGTTCATTGAAGTACAAGAAACTGAGCGTGATGCCGATGGTGGCCAGCGAAAACAGAATCAGCAATATCAGCCAGCGCCGCCACCCCTGGAACAGAATGGCGTGCACCGGGACAAAAGTGGCCGCGATGAGAAGGAAGATGGCAGTGCGGTCTATCTGCTGCATCACCAGCCGGGGCGCAAGGCCGGGCTGAAGGATGTGATAGGCGCCGCTGATCCCCAGTTGGGCCACGGCGGCGAAGGCGAACACGGCCAGGCCGGTCATGCGCCAGTTCCACCCGGAGCCATCCGCCCGGCGACCTTTCTGCACCAACTGGAACCCCCCTATGGCGAACACCGCCGAACCCAACAAGTGGGTCATGGCGCTCACGGGCTCGCTGAACCCCGGAATGGCAATCACCACCATTTCCGGATCAATCATGAGGTCACTTTATCGGGGACTGAAAACGACGGGAGAAAGGAGAAGCAAGAGGCATGGAAGGGCGAACTTAGCACAGTAGACCCCGGGCGCTCCGCTCGAGGCGTGAGGGACCCGCTTCGCGGTAAACCACCCTGCCGTCCCTGCGTCACTGGAGGAAGAATGACGACCAAACATCTCTTCACCGCCGCGCTTCTACTTGCTGCCGCCCCGGCAGCACTCGCCCAAGCGCCCTACCCCTCGCAGCAGATCAGAATCATCTGCCCGTTCCCGGCGGGCGGGGGGACGGATCTCACGTCGCGGCTGCTGGGAGAGCAGCTCGCCAGGAGCCTGGGGCAACCGTTCGTGGTGGAGAACCGCACCGGGGCGAGCGGGATGATCGGGACGGGCGCCGCGGCCGGCGCGCCGCCCGACGGCTACACGCTGCTCGTGGCCGCGGGTGAGGTGGCGCTGGGAGAAATATAGGGTCAGGTTCACATTTCCGCCGAATCGGCTCCTCGCCGCCCAGATTCCCAGATTTCCGGAGAAAAGTGGACCTGACCCCATTTACCGGACAGACCCATGAATTGAGAATTGCGTGAATCGTTATACCGGGGCAGCTCAGACCACCACTACCGGTCAAAATACTCGCGTCAGTGCAAGATTTCCATCGGACGCAGAATCCATGCGGCAGGAAGTCATATTGACCGCCCACTAATTGCCCTACACTGAATCCAGTTGTCCCTCTCGCCCTTCACCCAGGAGTACTCATAATGGCCCCAGCCGAAGAGCAGCAATTGCTCAAAAGCCTTACCGCGATTTCGCAGGACATCAAGACGCTCGCGACCCTCGTCAAGGAATTGACCATGCAGCAGGACGCCGCAGATCAAAAAGCCTATTCACAGCTGGTGAACATCGCGCACAAGCGGTAGCGTCACCTCGCCGCGGCGCTCGCGGCAACGATCCAGGGTTCGAATCTCCTGCCGAAAGCCACTGTAACCTCGAAAGGCGGCGCTCCCTGCACCGCCGGCCCAGGCCGGCGCGAGATCTGCGCGGACTCGATCACCTTGCGAAGCTCGAGCGGCACGTTGATCTGGCCGTTCTGGATGTCCGCGACGTAGCCCGTCCACCGCGCCTCTTTGCCGCGGCCGAATTGGTAGGAGGCGCGGACCTTGCCCTGCACGATCGCGTAGCGGGCGCGGTCGGGGTACTTCGCGCGGAGCCGCTGCGCGTCGCGCCCCGCGTCTACCGCGAAGAGGCGGCTGTTCACGGTTTGCTCGTTCTGGAGAAACAACCTCGCCTGCTCCGCCGGTGTCCCCGGCCCCTTTTTGCCCGTCACCTCCCCCTTCGCCGCTTCCTTCGCCGCCCGCTCGCGCGCGCGCTCGAGCGCCTTCTGGTAGCTCGGGCCGTCGATCTCGAGGACGACCAGCGCTTCCCTGGGAAGCTGCCGGTCGTAGCGCCAGCCTGCCCGCCGTGTGGCAGGTGGCGGCGAAACGTCGAAGCCGAGTTCCCTGAGCTTTGCCTCGTCCAGCCATTCCGGCGCGCCTTGGAACTCCCCGTAGAGCGCCACGTCCGGGTCCCGGGGCAGCGCGCGCCAGCGCAGGTTCAATTGCAGCCCGCCCTCCTCCCGGCCGAATCCGTATCCGTACGGCTCCCTCAGCTCGCGCTGGGTGAGCTTGAGCACGCTCTCCGGCTCGCCGCTGCGGTTCCACGCGACGCCGCCCAGCGCGATTGCGTTGGTGAGCGCGATGAGCGCAAGGCCGGCGGCGAGCGTGTGCCCGCGGGACCAATTCAGCGTCATCGCGGCGTCCCTCCAAAGAGGCCCTTCGCCCGCAGCCGCCGCATGATGAAGAGCAGCAGCACGGCGGTGAGGCCGAGCACCAGGAAGAAAAGATACTTGGGCATGACGTCCCACCACCAGTCGAAGAACTTGGTGTAGAGGAAGATCACGAAGAACACCGACCCGGTGTTCACGACCTCGCCCCAGTGCCGGCGCGCGCCGAGCCAGATTGCGCCCGCGCTCAGCACGAACCCCATCACCTGGTAGAAGCCCTCGATCGCGTTCTCGTCGAAATCGAGGTAGCTCACGCGCCCCCAGTTCCCGAGCACCAGCATCGGCAGGAAGAGCGTAAGCAGCGCGAACACGCGGTAGATCGGCCCGAAGCCGGTGAAGCGGCCGTGGGGAATGACCTGCGGGGCGAGGAACAGGATGACCGCCGCCGGGAAGAAGTTCTCGGGGCGCTCGCCGAAGTGCAGCCAGTACATGCCGCTCCAGGTGCCGGTGCGCGCGGAGACCCAGGCGATGATGCAGAGGATGCCCGCCGCGAGCAGCAGCCGCAGGTCGCAGGTGTAGGCGAGCAGCAGCGCGAACGCGGCCCACGGGATCAACGCCTTGTCCGAGGGCGTGATGTTGAAGATCTGGCCGAGCAGCGCGATGTTGATGACGAAGCAGGCGAAGGCGACCATCGCCGCGAGCTTGGTGAAGTAGCCGGAGGATTCGCGGCTCTGGATCAAGAGCGTCGCCCCGAATGTGCCGAGGGAGGCGCCAATCAGGATTACCACCTGAGCGACGGTGGAGAAGCGGTCCCAGAACTGGCGGAAGAGAAAGAACACGCTCGCCGCGAGCGCGAGCGCCCCGAGGAAGGAGGCGATGCGCATGCCGAGCGAGAGCTGCTTCGCGCGCGCGTCGCGGTCGATGTCGAACTCCTGCGCGTATTGAGCGAGGAGCCCGCGGTGGTGCGCGCCGATCGCCTCGCGCTGCTCCGGCGTCAACGCGACCACCCCCTCCCGCTCCAGGCGCGCGAGCTCTTCACCGAACATCCGGATCTCGTCGGCCCGCTGCTGCGCCGCGGTGCGGGAGGGTTCTGACATGGCTTTGTGCGCACATCCTAGTCCCCCGTCGCCCCGGTGGGCAACGGCGCCAGGAGGGGGCACATCCCATGATCGTGGGATTTCCGGCAGCTGCGGCGAAGCATAGTCTGTTTGACGCGTGCGGCCGGGCAGTGACGTGCATGCGTTTCCATGTATCGAGCCTGGACGCGGCAACTCGATCGAAAGGGAGATTCGTTTCTCAACTCGTGGAGTGGAAGGAGGCAACCATGCCAGGCAGGCCATCGCTGAAGATTTTTGCGTTTATCGTGCTGACCTTCGCAGCCCAGGCGCAGGCGGCGCAACCGTGGACATTCGATAACAACACGCGTTATCTCGCCATGGGCGACAGCTTGACTGCGGGTCAGGGTGCGACCCCCGTCACCCAGGGATACGCCTATCAGCTCTACGAGCAGGGGTTCTATGACAGCATGCCCAATACCTCGTTCGCCAATGTTGCGATACCGGGGGCAACGAGCCTGCATGTCCTCAATTCCCAGGTTCCCTCCGTAACGCAGTCGGGCTTTTCACCCCAAATCATCACCATGACTGTGGGCGGGAACGACCTGCTCACCATCCTGAACGGGGGCGATCCCAATGTCGTCCTGACGGCGTTCGGGGGCAACCTGGCCGCGATCCTGGTGCAGCTCTGCACCCAGTTGCCGGCGACAACGCGCCTCTATGTCGGCAACCTGTACGTCATCCAGAATTTCCCGGTGCCGACGGACCAGATCGTGAATGCCTTCAACCAGGTGGTGACGAACGTCGTCGGTCAGTTGAATACCAGCGTGTGCAGCGGCCGGGTCAAGGTGGCGGATCTCTTCGCCCAGTTCAGCGGGCGTCAGGGGGGGCTGCTACTGATCAACCGCAACGGAGCCGGCCAGTTCGAGGTGCACCCGAGCAACGCCGGTCATCGCGCCGTCGCCCAGGCGTTCATGGCAGCCAGATAGTTCCAGTCGAATTCCGGCCGACAACTAGCTGCGCCGGGTGCACTCCGCCAGGCCCCGCCGCGCGACCTGGCGGCCCGCTGAGCCGCGCGCGCCGGATTCGCGGATTGCCACGTAATAGATGCCGTCCGCATAGCGGGCAGTAGCGTCGTAAATGTATCCCGCGCGGGGGAGCAGCAGCGTCTCGTAATTGATGCTGCCGGTGGAACTGCCGAGGAAAGACGAGCTGTAGAAGTTGAAGACCAGGTAGCTTGGACGCCCCTGCGGGATGCCAATCTCGACTGTTGGCTCGTCGAGCTGGACGGTGCCCAGGTATTGAGTCCGGCAGTTCGCGTCGACCTCGTGAATGTGGACCGACACCCGCGTGCCTCCCAGTATCGAGCCCGATCTCGCCTCGGTTCTGACGAGGAGATTCTTGGGGGACGCGTCCGGATAGGTCTTGATGCCGGAGCAGCCGGCAAGGAGGACAACGCCGAGCAGACAGGCGGTGAAGCGCGGCGGGCGGATCATCCGGTCTTGGTGAGATCGGGGCAACCGAGATTATCGCCTCGTGCCCAGCCGATGATCGCGCGGTAGATGACGTCATACCCCATCGACGGGCCGAAGATCTGGAGACGGCTCCGGTTCGCGTCCACGGGATAGGCGTCCGCTACCATGAGGTAATAGCCGCCCTCCGGCTCCTTGGTGACGGCGAGCACACCGCGCTCGTGATGCCGCTGCAGGTGCAGCTCCGCCCTCTGGTCCGTCACCACGACCGTCGGCTTGTAGAGCGAGACGATGACCTGATAGCTCCCGGGCGTCTGCGAGGTCGTCCTGACACGCATGTTCAGGCAGTCCGGCGCGCGCTCCTGGAACGTCGCGCCGATTTCCTCCATGGAACGGTTGATCTCGTGCGTCTCCATCTTGGCCAAGAAGGCGCCGGGCGCCGCCTTGCGGAACTCTTCGGCGTTCTGGGGGTGTTGCGTGACGCAACCGGCGAGCAGCACCGTGGCGGCGGCAAGCGTTCTGACGATCGGTAGTGCCATGACTGCCTCCTTTCCCGTGCGAACAATCACGTGTCATATCCAAGACGGCAACCGGGCCAAATGATGAGCGATGTAGGATGACGCATGGAAGGGACTACCTCACACCCCCCTTCTTTCCGGCAGCCCGGAAAAGAAAAACCCCGCCGAAGCGGGGTTGTGGTGCGGCGCGGATTTCACGCTATTTTTTCATTCCGTCCTTCGCCATGCCGTCCTTGCTCATGTCCTTGGCCATGGCGTCCTTGCTCATGTCCTTGGCCATGGCGTCTTTCTTTGTGCCGCTCTTCTTTGCGGGCTTATTCATCTCGTCCTTGCTCATGGAGTCCTTGGCCATCGCATCACCCTTCCCCATGGTGTCCTTCGACATCCCCTGGGCGAATGCTCCGCCCGCAGCGAGCGACAGGCAACACGCTAATACGGCGATCATCAGCTTTCTCATGCTTGGTTCCCTTTCATGGTTGAAATTACACAACTGCGTCACTCGAGGCGGGGACATTCGATCCCCGCCCCGCTCCGAATCTCGGGGCCCCGGCTGCGCTTTGCGTCTCACGACCCGCTGAACCAGTTGTATCCCTGGTCCTCCCAGTAGCCCCCCGGATACTGGTTCGTCACGAAGATCGCGACGATGTGCTTGGGGTTCTTGAATCCGAGCTTGGTCGGGATGCGCAGCTTCATCGGGAAGCCGAACGGCACCGGCAGGACCTGGTCCGCGAAGCGCAACGCGAGCAGCGTTTGCGGGTGCAGCGCCGTCGGCATGTCGATGCTGGTGTAGTACTTGTCGGCGCACTTGAAGCCCACGTACTTCGCCGTGAGGTCGGCTCCGATGCGCTTGAGGAAATCGCTGAAGCGCACGCCGCTCCATTTGCCGATCGCGCTCCAGCCTTCGACGCAGATGTGGCGCGTGACCTGCGAAACCTGCGGTTGCAGCGCGTAGAGTTCGGGCAGCGTCCAGGCCTTCCTGTCGCGCACGAGGCCGCCCAGCTCGAGCTTGTAGCTCGCCGCGTCGACAGCCGGCGCCTGATCCATGCCGTAGAACGCGTTGAACGGAAACGGCATCGTGATCGCGCTCTCCGGAAACTCGGGCGCAAGGCGCGCGGGATCGAAAATCCATCCCTGCACCCGGTCGTTCCAGCGCGACATTGCCCACAGGACTTTCTGCACCGACTCCGCGTCGGTCACGGAGCATCCCGAGAGCAGCGCCAGCGCGCCGAGGCTCAATCCCTGCCGCAGGAACAGCCGCCGCTCGATTCTCTCGATCTGCGGCCGGGACTGGACCTTGAGGCTCTCTCGCATGCCGAAAAGGCGCTTCACGTCAGTCGCTCCTCGCCGCTGTCGGAACCCGGACGCGGCCGGTGAACATGGTCGGAAGCGTGCGCGGGACGAGCACGGCCATCACCACGTGGACGATCACGAACAGCACCAGCGCCGCCATCGCGAAGAAATGCACGTAACGTGCGCCTTCGTAATCGCCCATGAGGAGCCCGAGCGAATGGAACTGCACGGGCTTCCAGAGCACGAGCCCCGAGAGGACCAGGACGATGCCGATCGCGATGGCGCCCAGGTACGCCGCGCGCTGCGCGGCGTTGTAGACCCGCAGATCCGCGTGCACAAGCTTGCCGCGCAACGCGGCCGCGACGTCGCGCCGCAGCGCCGCGGGCGTGACCGGCAGCAGCTTCCGGAGGAAATGGCCCGACGCAACGCCGTAGGTCACGTAGACCAGGCCGCACAGGGCGACGAGCCACATCGCCGCGAAATGCCATTGCATCGCCCCGGCCAGCCAGCCGCCGAGCGTCCAGTCGTTGGGGAACTTGAAGCCGAACAGGGGCGACGCGTTATAGATGCGCCAGCCCGATGCGACCAGGATCAGCATCGCGAAGGCATTGATCCAATGGGTGATCCTTACAACCAGAGGATGAATGCGAACGGTTTGGTGTTGAGATTGCGTCACGCGCTTGCCTCCGTTCCCCTTTTACGCAGGCCACCTCAACCTGGATGCGAGGCATCAGGGGACGCACCGCTCGGTGGCGTCCTCCGATCAGCCCGGAGAACCAGTCAAGATGCGCATCCACGATCCGCTCAGCAAGTTTGCTTTCCGGCAACATTGGTGTAACGTTTCACCGTCGTCATGTTCCCGTTCTTGTTCGGGAGGATAAGGAAGGACGTCATGACTCATTTCCGCGCGGCAATCCCGTTCCTGCTTCTGGCAATCCTCCCGACCGTGGCACCCGGGGCACAGGACCACTCCAAGTTCATCACCGGCCCGTTCAAGACCGGGCCCGACGTCACCAAGGCCTGCCTGCAATGCCACCAGGACCAGGCGAAAGCGTTCATGAAGACCGTCCATTGGACCTGGAGCTCACGCCAGAAGGAGCCGGCCCGGGGCGAGGTGAAGCTCGGCAAGATCAACGCGGTCAACAACTTCTGTATCTCGCTGCCCGGTAACGAGCCGCGCTGCACGAGCTGCCACGCGGGCTACGGCTGGAAGGACGCGAGCTTCGACTTCACCAAGGCCGAAAACATCGACTGCCTGGTGTGCCACGACGGGAGCGGCACCTACCGGAAGTATCCGACCGCGGCCGGCCATCCGGCGTACGAAGATTCCGAATGGCCGCTGAAGTCAGGCAAGAAGTGGCCCAGGGTGGACCTGGAGAAAGCGGCGAAGAGCGTCGGCAAGCCGACTCGCCAGAACTGCGGCGCGTGCCACTTCTTCGCCGGCGGCGGCGATCACGTCAAGCACGGCGACCTCGACAGCTCGCTCATCAAGCCCAAGCGCGCGATGGACGTCCACATGGGGGTGGATGGGCCCAACATGACGTGCGTGAGCTGCCACCAGGGGAAGGACCACGTGATCCCGGGCAAGTCGTTGTCGGTTTCGCTCGCGAGCGGGGGCACGACGCTCGACTGCTCGACCTGCCACGCCACGACGCCGCACCAGAACGCCCGGTTGAACATGCACGTGGAGACGGTCGCGTGCCAGACCTGCCACATCCCGACGTTCGCACGCACGCTGCCGACGAAAGTGTGGTGGGACTGGTCCACCGCGGGCCAGGACAAGAAGCCGCCCATCGACGCCTACGGTCTCGCGACTTACGAGAAGATCAAGGGCGACTTCAAGTGGGCCAAGGACGTGCGGCCGGTTTACGTCTGGTTCAACGGCAAGGTCGACCGCGTGCTGATGGGCGACAAGATCGATCCTGCCAAGGTCGTCCACCTGAACTATCCCCAGGGCAAGCGCGAGAAGGGTTCGAAGATCACCCCGTTCAAGCTCATGCAGGGCAAGCAGCCCTACGATGCCGGCAACAACGTGATGGCGATGCCGCACGTCTTCGGCAAGGGTGGCTACTGGCAGACCTTCGACTGGGGATCAGCGATCGCCTCTGGCATGAAGGCGGCCGGCGTGCCGTATAGCGGAAAGTTCGGCTTTGTCGAAACCGACATGTTCTGGAAGGTGAATCACGGGGTCGTGCCCAAGGCACAGGCGCTCAAGTGCGAGAGCTGTCACGGCGCCGAGGGGCGCCTGAACTGGACGGCGCTCGGTTACCGCGACGATCCGCGCGAGCTGGCGAAGCGGAAGCGCTGACGGCGGCGGTCACCCCTTCGCCTCGCGCATTGCCCGCACCTTCTTCGCTGCCGGGCGCTCCCAGCAGCGCTTGTGCCACGCCTGCAGGCGCGGCCATTTGCCGAGATCGAGCGTCAGCGCGCGATAGAGCGCCGCCGCGACGTTGAGGTCCCCGACCGAGAACGCCGGGCCGGCGAGCCACTCCGACCTCGACAGCGCGGTCTCGAGAACGCCGAACGACGGCTCGATTTCCTTCCACGCCTCAGCGGCGATTGCCGGCTTGCGCTCGGCTTCGGGCAGGTCGCGGGTATGCCGGCAGTAGTTCACGATCTGCCGGTCGAGGCGGTCGGTTTCCCACAGGCTCCATTGCAGCGCGAGCGCCTCGTGCTTCGGGTCGGCGGGATAGAGCGGGCTCTTGTGCTTCTTCGCCAGGTAGAAATTGATCGCCATCGACTCCGACAGTATGAAACCGTCGTCGTCTATCGTCGGCACGCGCCCGTTGGCATTCAACGCCAGGTATTCCGGCGTCCGCGTCTCCGGCGCGCGCGGCAGCCAGTCCTTGTGGTCGTAGGCAAGTCCCAGCTCTCCCGCCATCCACAGCACGCGCAGCCCGCGGGATTTGGCGGAACCGTATATGCGAAGCATGTCTGTCTCCTGATATTCGGCAATGGGCGATGGGTCACCCGCAGGTTTAAGTATGAAGGAGGATTGAAGAAGGTGGAATTCCCCGGGGCAAACCTTGCCTAGGAGACTCGATCGGTGCGATCCTTGATCCTGATCAAACCCAGGAAGCGCCGCACACCCATAATGCGGGGACGGAGCCCGGTTTCCGCACCATGATCAACCGAGCGCGGAAACCGGGCTCCGTCCCCATATAGCCACGGAGATTCGTCATGGCCGATCCGGTCGCCGTGTGGCATGCAGAGCACATGCGCTTCGCGAGCCTGCTCGACTTCATCGAGGAGCAGATGACCGCGTTCCACCTGGGGCAGGATCCCGACTACGACCTGCTGCGCGACGTCGTCTACTACCTCCACCATTACGCCGATCGCTACCATCATCCGCGCGAGGATGCGGCGTTTGCGCGGCTCCTCCGCCGCGATCCCGCGCTGAGCCTCCCGATCAACCGCCTCCTCCAGGAGCATCGGGTGCTGGAGGCCGCGGGTAAGACCCTGCTCGAGCACCTCGGCGACATCCTGGAAGATGTGGTGATTCCCCGCGCGACGATCGAAGCCGCCGCGGCAACCTACCTGCTGTACTTCCGGCACCACCTGGCCGCGGAGGAAAGCGAGGTCCTGCAGCACGCCGCCCGGTTACTCAAGCGGGATGACTGGGCCGCGGTCACAGCGGCGGCTCCGGCGGTTCCCGATCCCCTGTTCGGCGACGACGTCGGCGAGCGCTACCGGGAGCTGCGCAAGCGGCTGAAGCCCGTCGCGTCCGCCTGACGGCCTGCCGTCGCGCGCCGCGGCGAATTCACACCGGTGCCGCTTGTTTCGGGGCGCTGGCGCCGGCCGCCTTCGCGATCTGCTTCCTCAGTTTCTTGGCCTGTTTGGTTGCGAGGGCGAAGCGACGACTGCTCTTCTGCCTTCTGTGCCGGTTCCTGAGCATATGGGCGGTGGTCAATGGAGCCTCCGAAGTGACGTTTGCTTCCGCATGTTCACGCTGCCGTCCCGGATGTCGCGCGTGCCGCGACCGGCCGGAAAGGCGGTCTAGCCGCCGACGCCGTCCTGGGCGGCGATTGCCCGGTCGACGGCGCATTTCCACTCTTCGCGCGTCGATGTGCCGGCGGCATGCGCGTCCATCAGGGCGATGGCCATGGCGAGCGTTTCCGAGTCGAAGGCGGCGATCTCGGCGCGACGGAATTCGCCCCGCCCATAGGCCAGCGCGGCCAGCAGGCGGGTGAGAATCCGGGACTGCGAGAACGCGGGGTTGTTCTCGATCCTTCTTACTGCCGCGTCCAGCGGATCACCAATCAGGGAACTGGTACGAAAGCGCGTGACGTTCCGCAGCTCGTCCAGGAACCGTCCGACCGACAGCAGCTCGGTCGCACCGGCCGCCCGTCTCGACTCGCGGACCAGTTCGCTCATGCCGGGTCACACGCCGAAGCGCTTGGAAGCCAGATTGCCGAGGGCGAGGCACGCTGCCGCGCTCGCCACCGCGATGAGCAGCGAGTACATGCTGAAGTCATTGGGAGTTTCCGTGGGGGCGCCGAGCATTGGCGCCAGCACGTTGCCGCCGAGGAATCCCCCCACCACGCCGATGATGACCGAGATGACCATGCCCCGGTCCTCGTTGGCCTTCAAGTAGGCATACCCTATCCAGCCGAGCGCGCCTCCTGCCAGAACCCACATTGCTAGGTTCATCGATTCCTCCGAAAAAGTGAACGTCGGGCCGCACAGCGTATGCGAGGCGGTCCGCCTGGTCTGTACGCCAGCGCACATTCAGGGATTACACCGCCGCCGCGAAAACTCCGCCGGGGGGGCGTACGCCACTCGCCTCGGCGCGCCGGTCGTCAGCGACCGCCGGCCCGGCCCATCGTCCTGCGCCCCTTGTTCCGGGCGGGGCTGCGTTGCGCGTCCCGCCACGTCGCTTTTCGCTGCGCGGGGTACGCGCCCCTGGGGGCCGGGCCCGGGCTCGTGGTCGCGGCCAGTCCCTTCACCCTCGCGATCTCGGCTGCCACCGCTTCGACGTTTTCCGGATGCCCGGCGTCCGGGCCGTGCTCCGTCAGCGCCTTATTCTCGCGGTCGAGCAGCTCGAGCAATCTGCGGAGCGCCGAGCTGCATGACGCCGCGATGCCGGCTTCCTTCATCGTGGCCTGGCGCTGCATTTCGATGTCGGCAATCGCGTCGATCACCTCATCGGTCGCCGGTGTTGTTCCCAAAGGGCGTGCTTCGGACATCACATTTCCAATTGACCGGCTCTGCGAGCCATCCGTCGTTGTGGAGATTGTCCGCATCGCGGCCAGTGTGCTCTGTGCGCCAGCGCACATACGGCGGGAGAATCATGCGGTAGTTTTCGCTCGTGCCCATCGCCAACAGCCTGCTTGCCGCCTTGCCCGACCGGGACTACCGGCGCCTGCACGCGTGCCTGGAACCGGTCACGCTGACCTTCGGCGAGGTGCTCTATCGTCCCGGGGATCCGATCCGGCATGTCTACTTCCCGACCAACTCGCTGGTGTCCCTGCTCACGCTGGTCGAGGGACATATGGCTCTGGAAATCGGCCTGGTCGGCCGTGAAGGCATGCTCGGGATTCCCCTCGCGCTCGGGACGAACGACTCGCCTGTCCGTGCCCTGGTTCAGGGCTCGGGCGCGGCGCTGCGCATGAAATCCGCGCATTTCCTCGGCCAGTTCCGGCAAAGCGCGCCCCTGCAGAGGGAGGTCCACCGGTATATCCACGAGCGGATGGTTCAGATCACGCAAACCGCCGCCTGCAACCGGTTTCACCTGGTCGAAGCCCGCCTCGCCCGCTGGCTCCTGATGACGCGCGACCGCGTGCAATCGGATCAATTCCGGCTGACGCAGGAGCTTCTCGGCTGCATGCTGGGCGTGCTGCGGGTCGCCGTTACCAAGGCCGCCGGCGCCCTGCAGCGACGAAAACTGATCCGTTACCGGCGAGGCCAGATCAGCATTCTCGACGGGCAAGGCCTCGAGCGAGCCGCCTGCCGGTGCTACCAGGTCGTCAAGGACGTGCACGACCGCGCACCCGGCGGGCATTCGATTCGTGAAAAAGCGCCCATCGCCGCGGCGGCTTGAGACGGCGATGACGAAGTTCAACCGAAACACCCCTACGGAGCATCCATCATGGCCGACGATCTGAATTTAAAGTCGGGAAGGACGCTGGACCTGTTCACCGGAAAGCACGGTACCGGCGCGGCCGGAAAATTGCAGAGCACCGCCGCCGCAGTCGACTTCCCCGGCGACTTCGCGAACCTTAAATTGCAGATCATCCGGCCGGTCTTCGAAAGCATCGGCAACCAGATGAAGGAGCGCGGGCACGCGTTCAACATTACCGAGGAGCCGGGCGGGAAGATCTCGATCCACATCGTGCCCCCGGGCGCCAACCAGTCCATTCACCCCTACGACTGGTTTCCCACGTTTTCCCTCTACGGGGCCCCGTTCACGGGGCGAATCGGGGTGCACGGTCGCAATGCGCGCCCCAATTCGTCCGCCTCGAGCGGCGAGCGCGGCGACTACCCGCTGGCGAAGGTCAGCAGGGACGTCGTGGAAAAAGAGCTGATGAAATTCATCGGCGAGATCGCCAACTGGTAGCGCGCCCGCAGGCGGGTGCGTTTCCGTACCCGGAACCGGCAGCACGTAATCGCGTCCCTGGCTCATGGGCTGTCTGACGGGCCACGGCGCTCTGTGCGTTAGCGTACAGTTGGAGTATGCTGACCACGCGGCTGCCCGCTCCCTCCGGTGTGGTGTTCGACCGCATCGGCAGCGGCGCCCTAAAGGTGCAATGCGCCGGCCCGCGATGCCCGCATCACATAATCCCAGGCAAAACCAGCTGCTAGCCGCCCTGCCCGCGGCGGACTACGAGCGCCTGCTGCCGCATCTGGAATTCGTGACGTTGCCGCTGGGCCTGGTGGTCTTCGAGTCCGGCGGCAAGTTGCGGCACCTGTATTTCCCCACCAGCGGCATCGTGTCTTTGCTCTACGCCATGGAAAACGGGGCCTCGACGGAGATCGCGGTCATCGGCAGCGAAGGCGTGGTCGGGATCGCGTTGTTCATGGGCGGAGAGAGCACGCCCAGCCGGGCGGTGGCGCAAAGCGCCGGCCACGCCTACCGGCTCAAGGCGGCCGTGCTGAAAACGGAATTCGAGCGCGGCGGCGCGCTGCAGCAATTGCTGCTGCGCTACACCCAGGCGTTGATCGCGCAGATGACGCAGACCGCGGTCTGCAACCGGCACCACGCGGTGGACCAGCAACTGTGCCGCTGGCTGCTGTTGAGCCTGGATCGCCTGCCCTCGAACAAGCTCGCCATGACGCAGGAGCTGATCGCCAACATGCTGGGGGTGCGCCGTGAAGGGGTCACCGAAGCCGCCGGAAAACTGCAGGAGGCGGGCCTGATTCGCTACCGCCGCGGCCACATCACCGTTCTCGACCGCCCGAAGCTGGAGAAACGGGTATGCGAGTGCTACGCGGTGGTCAAGAGAGAAATGGATCGCCTGCTTCCCAATAGAGCGGATACTTCAACCGAAGAAGAATGACGAACGAAGGTCGCGGTCGATATTCTTGTTCCATTCAAAGTTCAGGACGCAGATGACCGGGGCTATGTCCGACGCCAGCCGACATGAGTGAAGATCGGCACGCTGATGCGGACCTTGCTCGACTGCCCAAGGAACTCGTCGATCGGCTGACAACCCCGTTTGCGCAGTTCTTGCGCAGCGCAGAAAGACCTGGTTGAAATTGGCAATTCTTCGCGCCTTCGGGCGCGCGTCGCAGGCTGCGCCATGGGATAACGAAGAGTCCATCCGCGAGGAGCTCTTCAGCATCGAGCGTCTCGAGCAGCATGCCGGGACCCTCGCGGCGGCCCAACCCATCATCGCGGGGCGGGTGACGGGGCGATCCCTCGCCGTTCGACTGAGGGAGAACGAGTCGGTTCTGCTCGATGCGTATCGCGCCATCGCTCACGCGGTCGGCGCGGGACGCGCCATTACACCTGCCGGCGAGTGGCTGCTCGACAATTACCATCTTGTCGAAGAACAGATCCGCGAAATTCGTGACGATCTGCCGCCTGACTACTATCGGCAATTGCCCAAGTTGGCGACCGGGCCTTTCGCCGGCTTCCCGCGGGTTTTCGGCGTGGCCTGGGCTTTTGTCGCTCATACGGACAGCCGCTTCGATCCCGGAATGCTGCGCCGGTTCGTCCGCGCCTACCAGCGCGTTCAGCCACTGACCATCGGGGAGTTATGGGCGGTCGCGATCACGCTGCGGATCGTGCTCGTGGAGAATCTTCGACGCGCGGCGAGCCGCATCGTGGCGAGCCGGGCCGCGCGCCAGGAAGCGGACGCCCTGGCCGACCGGCTCCTGGGCGTGAACGCGCACCCGGCCGAGCCGGTCCGGACGGTTCTGCAGCATTACGAACAGGCATCGTTGCCCGGCGCCTTCGCCGTCCAGCTCGTTCAACGGCTGCGCGACCAGGATCCGAAGATCACGCGCGCGCTCATGTGGCTCGAGGAGCGCCTGGCGGCACAGGGAACGACCGCGGATGCGATCGTGCACAACGAGCACCAAAGACAGGGTGCGACGAACGTGACGGTCCGCAACATCATCACGAGCATGCGCCTGATCTCCGACGTCGACTGGGCGGAGCTGTTCGAGAACGTCAGTCTGGTCGACGAGACGCTGCGGTCCGGCAGCGACTTCGCGGGCATGGATTTTCCGACGCGCAATCTCTACCGCAGCGC
>Ga0210102_1000205_pt1 | contig 16878 bp, 17 predicted proteins | sample RushOxbow_ThreeS_4_FD_185563 | JGI IMG/M metagenome (GOLD analysis project Ga0210102, IMG submission 185563) | Wetland microbial communities from San Francisco Bay, California, USA, that impact long-term carbon sequestration -... | ecosystem: Environmental > Aquatic > Marine > Wetlands ...
CCGCGGCTCGCGCGGCCCGGCACGTCGTACCACGGCAGGTAACCCTCCGGGACGGTTTCGAGACCCAGCTTGTGATTGAGCTCGAGCGTGCCGTCGGGTGCGGCGAGGCGCATGCGCGTCATCGCGTTCACGATGATGCGCAGGCGGTCGTAGCCGGCGAGATGATCGCTCCAGCGCAGGGGCGCGTTGCCGTACATTTTCATCAGCAGCTCGCGGTGATCGGGCGCGCGCAATGCCTCCTCCACCTCGCGCCCGAGGGCGAGCGCCTGGGTGATGCTCCACTGCGGCAACAGCCCCGCGTGAACCATCGCGTAGCCGTTGCCCGCATGCATCATGTTCCGGTGGCGCAGCCACGTGAGGAGTTCCTCGCGGTCGGGCGCGGCGAGGATGCCGTCGTTGGTGTCGCCGCGGTGAGGCTTACGCACGCCCGCCGCCACCGCGAGCAGGTTGAGGTCGTGATTGCCGAGAATGGTGACCGCGCGCGCGCCGAGCCCCTTGACGAAGCGCAGCGTCTCCAGCGACTGCGGGCCGCGGTTGACGAGGTCGCCGACGAACCACAGGACATCGCGCCGCTCGTCGAAGCCGGCGCGCTCGAGCAGCCGCATCAGCTGGTCGTAGCAGCCCTGGACATCTCCGATCGCGATGGTCGCCATTTTGTCTTCATTTGACGAGGCCGACCATGTAATCCACCGCCGCGTTGACGTCGGCGTCGGGGAGCGCGAGATTGCCGCCCTTGGGCGGCATTGCGTTCTTGCCCTTGATCGAGCTCGCGTAGAGCGCGCTCATGCCGGCTTTCATGCGCGGCGCCCACGCCGCCCTGTCGCCGGCCTTCGGCGCGCCCGCGACGCCGGCCGCATGACAGACACTGCAGGTCGCGTCATAGACCGACTTGCCCCTGCCCGCGTCGGATTTGGCGGCGGCGGATCTCGCGCCGGGCGCCGGCGCGGCAGCCGCGACCGTTGCCGGCGCGCTCGCCGGTGCGGCCGCGGGAGCGGGCTGGTTCGGATCGACCACCAGTTCGCCCACCGGCTTCAAGCGCTTTGCGATGGCCTCCGCCGACATCCCGGGATCGTTGCGTGAGGGCTCTGCGCCGCCGGTGACGAGCTGCACCAGCATCACGATCAGCGTGATCGGCACCGCGAAGGCGAGCACGACGACGATGAGGAGCTGCTTGGGCGTCTTGATCGGCGAGGAATGTTCTTCGATGTGGAGTTCGGCCATGGCTGCGCGGTCCCGGAAGCGCGCATTATATAGTGGCCGACTTCGCTGCGTAAAACGTTGATTTGCAGACGATAGTCGAGTTGCGCTGTGCTAAACTCCGCGCACGCGCGCCCGTAGCTCAGAGGATAGAGTGTTGGCCTCCGAAGCCAAAGGTCGTGGGTTCGACTCCCGCCGGGCGCGCCACTTCGTGTTCCATGGCCGTTGCCGTGCTTCCCGAGGCAACGCCGGCGGCTTGATACAATTCGCGCAACCGGAAAAAGGCGCTTGATGGCGCAGCGCAACCGCTACGACGTCGTCATCATCGGCGGCGGTCACAACGGGCTCACCTGCGCCTGCTATCTCGCCGGTGCGGGCTACAAGGTGAGAGTGCTCGAGCGCCGCGCGGTCGTGGGCGGGGCTGCGGTCACCGAGGAATTCTTCCCGGGCTTTCGCAATTCGGCCGCGGCCTACACCGTGAGCCTGCTGCATCCCAAAGTGATACGCGATCTGCGGCTCGCCGAGAACGGCTTGCGGATCATCGAGCGGCCGCTCGCGAATTTCCTGCCGCTTTCCGACAAGGCCTATCTCAAGATCGGCAACGACCTCGGCGAGACGCAGGCAGAGCTCGCGCAGTTCTCGCCGGGCGACGCGGAACGGCTGCCCGGCTATTACGCGATGCTGGAGCGCGCCGGGGACGTGCTGCGGGGCCTGCTGCTGCGCACGCCCCCCAATGTCGGCGGCGGCATGCGCGATGCATTCGCCGCGCTGCGTTTCGGCTTCCGCATGCGCAGGACCGGGATGGCCGCGCGCCGCGACCTCTTCGACCTCATGACCAAGAGCGCCGGCGACCTTCTCGACGGGTGGTTCGAGTCGGCTGCGCTCAAGGCCGCGTTCGGGTTCGACGCAGTAGTGGGCAACTATGCGAGCCCGTACGCCCCGGGCAGCGCCTACGTTCTGCTGCATCACGTGATTGGAGAGGTGAACGGCAGGCGCGGCGCGTGGGGCCACGCGGTGGGGGGCATGGGCGCGATCACGCAGGCGATGGCGCAGGAGGCGCAGCGGCGCGGCGTCGAGATCACCACCGGCTGCGAAGTGCACAAGGTATGCATCGATCACCGCGGCGCGCAGGGCGTGCAGCTCGCCGACCGCAGCATGGTGGGCGCGCGCTGCGTGGTGGCCAATGTGGATCCCCGGCGGCTCTTCCTCGAGCTCGTCGAGGAGAGCGCGCTCGACGCGGATTTCCTGCTGCGCATCCGCGGCTACAAGTGCGGCTCCGCGACCTTCCGCATGAATGTGGCGCTCTCGGAGCTGCCGGATTTCACCGCGCTTCCCGGTTTGCACCTGCAGCCGCACCACCAGTCCGGAATCATCATCGCGCCCTCGCTTGCCTACATGGAGCAGGCCTACTTCGATGCGCGCACCTACGGCTGCTCGCGCGCCCCGATCATCGAGATAGTGATCCCGTCCACGGTGGACTCGACTCTGGCGCCGCCGGGCAAGCACGTCGCGAGCCTGTTCTGCCAGCATTTCGCCTACGATCTCCCCAATGGCCTCGATTGGGACGAAATCGGGGAGTCGGCCGCGGACCACGTGCTCGACACCGTCAACCGCTACGCGCCCAATTTCAAGGACGCTGTGCTGGGACGCAGGATCCTCACGCCGGTCGATCTCGAGCGCGAGTACGGGCTGACCGGCGGCGACATCTTTCACGGCGCGCTGACGCTCGACCAGGTGTGGAGCGCGCGCCCGGTGCTGGGGCACGCCAACTATCGCGCACCGGTGCGCGGTCTCTACCTGTGCGGAGCGGGCACGCACCCCGGGGGCGGCGTCTCGGGGCTGCCGGGCCACAACGCGGCGCGCGAGATCCTGCGCGACCTGCGCTGGGGCAGGAAGTGAAGCGGCTCGCTTTCGCGCCGATTCTCATCGGCGCTCTCCTGGGTTGCGGGGAACGGGTGCCGCGCGTCCCGGCGGTCGCGCCGAACGAAGTCATCGTGGCCTTTGGCGACAGCCTGACCTACGGCACGGGCGCGGCCGAATCCGAGAGTTATCCAGCGGTGCTGGCGCAACTGATCGGCCGCAGGGTGGTGCGGGCCGGGGTGCCGGGAGAAGTCACCGCGCAGGGACTGGCGCGCCTGCCGCAGGTGATCGACGAGCACCGCCCGGCGCTCATGATCGTGTGTCTCGGCGGCAACGACATGCTGCGCAAGGTGGACGAGACGCAGGTCAAGAAAAACCTGGGGGAAATCATCCGGGCGATCAGGTCGCGCGGCATCGCGGTCGTCCTGGTGGGGGTGCCGAAGCCCGCCCTCATCACCAGCGCGCCGGCGTTCTACGGCGAGCTCGCCAAGGAGTTCGGCATTCCCTACGAGGGCAAGGTCGTGACCGACGTCATGTATCAGCTCGAGCTGAAGGCCGATCCCATCCATCCCAACGCCAAGGGCTATCGCCGAATGGCAGAGGCCGTTGCAGAGCTCTTGAAGAAAGCGGGCGCGATTTGACAGGGGAGCGTGACACGTGACCGGGGACCCGTGGCCGGAACGGTAGCCTCGCCCCGGCTGACGCCGGTCCAGCTGACGCTTTTGATGTGCGCCGCGGAAATCCTCAGCATGACCGGCTTCGCGGCGTATACGACGCTGCTGCCGATGCTGCAGCGCGAGTGGACGCTTTCCAACTCCGAAGCAGGACTGGTGAGCGGCGTCTATTACGCCGGCTACGTGCTGGCAACGCCGATCCTCACCAGCCTCACGGACCGCGTGGACTCCCGCCGCGTCTATCTCGTCGCCTGTCTACTCTCGTGCGCCGGCGCGGCGGGCTTCATGCTGTTCGCGGACGGGCTCGCCAGCGCGCTCGTCTTCCAGTTCCTGATCGGAGCGGGGCTCGGCGGAACCTACATGCCGGGACTGAAGATGCTCACCGATCCTCTCGAAGGGGCGGGGCAGTCGCGCGCGGTCGCCTTCTATGCCGCCACCTTCGGCATCGGCTCGACGCTGTCGATCCTCGTCTGCGGCTGGATCGGGGCGGCGCACGGTTGGCAGGCCGCATTCGCCTGGGGCACGGCGGGCCCCGTGGCCGCGGCGGCTCTCGTCAACCTTGCCATGCCCCGCGGACGCACGCGCGCGGCGGGCAGGCCGGCGCCGGCGCTGCTCGATTTCCGGCCGGTGCTGAGGAACCGCAGGACGCTGCCCTACATCCTCGGCTACTCGGCGCACAATTACGAGCTGTTCGGCCAGCGCTCGTGGATGGTGGCGTTTCTGGTGTTCACGGCGTCGCTGCAGCCGGCGGATGCACCGATGTGGGTGGGGGCCGCCACGCTCGCCGCCATGATCAACCTGCTCGGCCCGGTGATGAGCATCTCGGGCAACGAGCTTGCGCTGCGCTTCGGCCGCACGCGGGTGATCTTCGCGTTCATGACCGCGTCCGGGCTGCTGGCCTGCGTGCTGGGCTACACCGCTGCGCTGCCGTGGATGCTGGTGTTCATCATCATGTGCGTGCATTATGGGCTGATGCTGGGAGACTCCGCGGCGCTGACCGCGGGCACGGTCGCGGCCGCGCACCCCGACGAACGCGGCGCGACGATGGCGGTCTATTCGTTCGTGGGATTCAGCTCCGCCTTCTTCGCGCCGCTCGTATTCGGCGCCGTGCTCGATCTCGCGGGCGGCAACCGCAGTCTTCCCGCCTGGGGTCTTGCCTTTGCGAGCATCGGCATCTTCGGCGTGCTCGCGCCCGTGGCACGGCTCGTCTACGCGCGGCGGGGGTGAAGGAGCGCGCCCAATGGAACTGGCGGAGGGCATACGCAAGATCGGATTCGGGCGCTGGTATCAGCGCCAGCTGATCGAGAGCCATCTCTATCTCGTCACCTCGTTTTTGTGCCTGGTGACGGTGCTGGCGTGCTTCGAGGGGTTCAGTCTCCGCATGCCGGCGTGGGAGACGGGCATGCGGCTCGCCGCGATGCTGGCGGGCGCCGCGACCTGCGTGTGGACGCTGCGCCGCTACCTGGCCATGCTTGATTTCGCCGTGCGCACCGCGGAGCGTTCACGATGCGAGAAGTGCGCGGCGTACAGCGCCCTTGAGTTGAGCGAGGCGCCGGCGCACCGCCTTGCGATGCCCGATGGGGAAGAGGTGGGAGACCTGCCACCCGTCGGCGTGCGCTGCCGCAAGTGCGGCCACGAGTGGATGATAGGGTGATATACCCCCGCGCCGGCGCGAGGCCGCGCCGGCGCCTGGCTGCGAAACCGTGCGGTGCTCAGCCGCCGCGCTTGTAGACGATCTTCTTCGTGCCCCCGTCGCAGCTGCCAACGACGGCTCCCATGCCTTCCTTGACCTGGTCGTTGGGGACGATCTCGAGCGAGAACTCCTTCACCCCGTTCTTCTTGATCTTGGCGTCGATCTCGGACTTGAGCTCCTCGCAATCCTTGCGCTGCGCCAGCGCGGGCGCGGCAATCAGCAGCGATGCAACTACGGCGATCAGCACTTTCATGGCGATACCCCCTTGTTGTTGAACGGCGTCTACCGGGTTCCGGGTGCAACTTCATCCGAACCTGCGGATATCATGACACCCCGCCTGCCAGGACTCAACGGCAGTATTGCCGGTCCGGGCGCTCTCAGCGCGGCCCAGTATAGAACTGCGGCCAGCGTTCCAGCACCGCCGGCGAGTCGTCCTTGTAGACGTGGCATGAGTTGAGCTGGTAGGGCTTGCGGGTGGAGGGCTTGCCGGCGGCTCGCGCGAGGCGCGCCCGGTTCGTCGCCTGGAACGCGGTCGTCGCGAGGGGCCCCAGCAGCTCCACGAGATGCGTGCAGCCCTTCACGCCGCCGACGCGCTCGGCGATGCTCTTGCGCCAGCCGGGGCCGATGACGAGCCCCGCCAGCGCCCGGAAGTTGGGCGTGATGTCGCCGCAGATGGGGTAGGGGCCCTCGTCCGTCCTGGCTTCGACCTCGTGGATCTTCATGTCGAGGTCGATGGTGACCCGCAGCCACATGTCGTGCACCGGCTCGCCCGGGCGGCGTTCGCGCCCGCCGTGGTGCCGCGAATGGGCGACGGTCTTGGTGTCCGTGAGGTGCGCCTCGATGTCCCATAGCCCGTCGTCACGCTCGTAACCGCGGCACTCGATGGCGCGGGTATGCATGAGCTTGCGGGGAACGGGATTGCTCAATGGCATGGCTTGCTCCGAAAGCGTGAGCGGTCACGCGGCTATCTTCTTCGCGGCGAGGGCACGCGCGGCCTTGGAGTGCGTCGGCCTGCCGAGCACGCCGCAGATGTATTCGCCGGCAGCGGCGAGCTTCGCCATGTTTACGCCGGTTTCGATGCCGAGGCCGTCCAGCAGGTAGAGCACGTCCTCGGTGGCGACGTTGCCGGTTGCGCCCTTGGCGTACGGGCAGCCGCCGAGCCCTGCGACCGAGGCGTCGAAGGTCGCCACCCCGCATTCGAGTGCAGCGTAGACGTTGGCGACCGCCTGCCCGTAAGTGTCGTGGAAATGCCCGGCGATCCGGTCGGCGGCAACGTGCCTCATCACCGCTTCGAGCACGGTGCGTGTTGCTCCCGGTGTGCCGGTGCCGACGGTGTCGGCAATCGTGATCTCGTAGCAGCCCATCGCGTCGAGCTCGCGGGCAACGCGCACGACCGCCTCGGGCCGGACCTCCCCTTCGTAGGGGCAGCCCAGGCATACCGAGATGTCGCCGCGCACCTTGAGGCCCCGCGCGAGCGCTTCCTGGCACACCTCCGAGAAGCGCGCGAGTCCCTCGGCGATCGAGCAGTTCGTGTTCTTGCGCGAGAAAGCCTCGGTCGCGGCGCCGAACACCACCACTTCCTGCGCGCCCGCGGCAAGGGCGGCGTCCAGCCCCTTGCGGTTCGGCACCAGCACCGGATAGGACACGCCCGGCTTGCGGCGGATCGCCGCCATGACCTGGGTGCTGTCCGCCATCTGCGGCACCCACTTGGGCGAGACGAAAGCGGTGGCCTCGATCACCGGCAGCCCGGCGTCCTGCAGACGGTGGATGAGCTCGACCTTGACCGCGGTCGCGACCGGCGTCGCTTCGTTCTGCAACCCGTCGCGCGGCCCGACTTCGACGAGCTTGACGCGCCCGGGCAGGCTCATGAATTTTTCCTGGATTTTTTCATCCCGCGCTCGGTGGCGGGGGTGACCCAGGACGCCTTGCGCTTCTCGAGAAATGCCGAGAGGCCTTCCTGCGCCTCCGGCGTCGTGCGGATCTCCGCGATGCGCTGAGCGGTCAGTTCGACCAGAGCCTCGTCGATGCGCCTGCCGGAGACCTCGGGGATCAGTTGCTTGATCGCGACCACCGCGTTGGGGCCGCTCGAATAGAGATGCGCCAGCATGCGGCCGACGACCGCGTTCAATTCCGGCTCCTCGCAGATATCGTGCACGAGCCCGGTGCGGAACGCTTCGGCCGAGTCGAATTCCTCTCCCGAGAGCATGTAGCGATGCGCGTGGTGCCGCCCCATCGCCGCGACCACGTACGGGCTGATCATTGCCGGGATGATGCCGAGCTTCACCTCCGAGAGGCGGAAGGTCGCACCACGCCCGGCAAGCGCGATGTCGCATGCCGCGACGAGCCCCACGCCGCCGCCGCGCGCCGCGCCGCGCACGCAGGCAATGGTCGGCTTCTCCAGCGTGTAGAGCGTGTGCAGCATCAGCGCCGTGGCCCGCGCGCTCTCCAGATTCTGCTCGCGCGAAAAGCGGGCGCTGCGCTTCATCTGCTCGATGTCGGCGCCGGCGCAGAAATTCTTCCCGGCGCCGGTGATGACGACGGCGCGTACCCCGGGAGTCGATTCGAGCCTCCGCAGCGTTGCGGTGAGCGCGTCCACCATCTCCGCGTCGAAGGCGTTGTGCACGTCGGGCCGGTTCAGCATCACCGTCGCGCTGCCGTCGGCGTCGACCTGGGAAAGTATCTTCTGGGTCATGGTCGGCGGGCGATCGAAGAGGCGCACATTATCACATGCGGAAAATACCGAAGCGCGTCTCCTCGACCGGCGCGGCGAGGCTTGCCGCCATCCCGAGCGCCAGGGTGTCGCGCGTCTGCCGGGGATCGATGATGCCGTCGTCCCACAGCCGGGCGGTGGCGTAGTAGGGGCTCGACTGGCGCGCGTACTGCTCCACGATCGGCGCCTTGAATGCATCCTCCTCCTTCCTGCTCCATTCCCTGCCGCTTTTCTCGAGCGCCTCGCGCTTCACCTGCGCGAGCACGCCGGCCGCCTGCTCGCCGCCCATGACCGAGATCCGGGCGCTGGGCCACGTCCACAGGAACCGCGGCGAGTAGGCGCGCCCGCACATGCCATAGTTGCCGGCGCCGTAGCTGCCGCCGACGATGAGCGTGAACTTGGGCACGCGCGCGCACGCGACCGCTGTCACCATCTTGGCGCCGTCCTTGGCGATGCCCCCGTGCTCGGCTTGTCTCCCCACCATGAAGCCGGTGATGTTCTGCAGGAACACGAGCGGGATGCCGCGCCGGCAGGCGAGCTCGACGAAATGCACGCCTTTAAGCGCCGACTCCGAGAACAGGATGCCGTTGTTCGCGAGGATGCCGACGAGGCGGCCTTCGATGTGCGCGAAGCCGGTCACCAGCGTCGCGCCGTAGCGAGCCTTGAACTCGTCGAATTCGCTCGCATCGACCACGCGCGCGATGATCTCGCGCGCGTCGAACGGCGTGCGCGGGCTCGCCGGAATCACGCCATAGAGCTCCTCCGGATCGTATAGCGGCGGTCTCGGCTCCTGCGCGGCGGCGGCCGCCGGCGCGGGGCGGTTCAGGTTGGCGACGGCGCGGCGCGCGAGCTCGAGCGCGTGGCGATCGTCCTCGGCATAGTGGTCGGCCACGCCCGAGATGCGCGTGTGGACATCGGCGCCGCCCAGCTCTTCGGCCGTCACCACCTCCGCCGTCGCCGCCTTCACCAGCGGCGGCCCCGCGAGAAAGATCGTGCCCTGGTTCCTGACGATGATCGCTTCGTCCGACATGGCCGGCACGTACGCCCCGCCCGCCGTGCACGAGCCCATCACCACCGCGATCTGGGCAACGCCGGCCGCCGACAGGTTGGCCTGGTTGTAGAAGATGCGGCCGAAATGGTCGCGGTCGGGGAACACCTCGTCCTGGCTCGGCAGGTGCGCCCCGCCCGAATCCACGAGGTAGATGCAGGGCAGGCGGTTCTCGAGCGCGATCTCCTGCGCGCGCAGGTGTTTCTTCACTGTGAGCGGGTAGTAGGTGCCGCCCTTCACGGTGGCGTCGTTGGCGACGATGACGCAGCGCTGGCCGCTCACCAGGCCGATGCCCGTGATGAGGCCGGCTGCGGGCACGGCTTCGCCGTACACCTCCCACGCCGCGAGGGGCGAGAGCTCGAGGAACGGCGTGCCAGCGTCGAGCAGCGCCGCCACGCGTTCGCGCGGCAGGAGCTTGCCGCGCCCCTGGTGCCGTTTCTTCGCGGCGTCGCCGCCGCCAGCCCGCGCGACCGCGAGCCTTTCGTTCAGCTCCGCGACTTGACTGCGCATGGCTTCCGACGCCGCCTTGAACTCCGCGGAGGAGGTCTTCAGCTTGGACTTGATGACGGCCATTTCAAACGGTGACCAGTGACCGGTGACCAGTGACCAGGATTGCCATCAGGAACGGGAGAGCTCGGCGTCGTAGGCGGCGAGCATCGCCGCGTCGAAGCAGGCAAAGATGATCCTGTCCGGCAGCGGGTTGGCGGCAGCGAACGCGGCGCATTCGCGCACCGCGATTCTCACCGCCTGCTCGAGGGGATAGCCGTAGGCGCCGCAGCTGATGGCGGGAAAGGCGATGCTCTTCAGTTTTTGGGTTGCCGCGAGCTTGAGGCTTTCGCGATAGCACGAGGCGAGCAGTTCCGGCTCGCCGCGCTTGCCTCCGCCCCAGACCGGCCCCACCGTGTGGATCACGTGCTTTGCGGGCAGCTTGTAGCCCCCGGTGATTTTCGCCTGACCGGTGGGGCAACCTCCGAGCGTTCGGCACTCTTCCAGCAGTTGCGGACCGGCGGCGCGGTGGATTGCGCCGTCCACGCCCCCTCCGCCCAGCAGCGTCGTGTTTGCGGCGTTGACGATGGCGTCCACCGCGAGCGAGACGATGTTGACCTGCCGCGCTTCGAGCCTCTCCTTCATGTCACCATCCGCCGGTTTCGAGCCATTTCTCGACCTGGTCGAGCCGGTCCGAGCCCCAGAAGGGCTCGCCGTCGACGATGATGTAGGGCGAGCCGAACACCCCGCGCGCGATCGCCGCGTCCACTTCGGTGCGCAGCCGCTCCTTGACCGCCGGGTCATTCAGCGCCTGCGCGAGCTCTACTCTGTCCACCTCCAGCCCGGCCGCGACGTCGCACGTCACCTCGGGGCTGGAGATGTCGCGGTCCTCCGCGAAATAGGCGTGGTAGAGCGCCTGCGCAAGCCGTTTTGCCAGCGCGGGATCCCGGTCGTTGACCCAGTAGAAGGCGCGGCTTGGCGCGGTCGCGCCCACCGGGAATTTCGTCGGCAAATTGAACGGCACCTTGAGCAAGCGCGCGCTGCGCGCGAGATCGCGCGCAGCGTAATCGCTCTTGAGCGGGATCGACGCGAGCGGGCGTTGGTCGTTCAACTTGAATACCGCTCCAAGCAGGTGCGGGCGCCACACCACGCTGCGGCCGTGATTTGCCGCAAGCGCATCGATCCTGGTGCTCGCCAGATAGCCGTACGGGGAGGAAAAATCGAAATAAAAGTCGATCGGGTTCGCCATGGCGTGTTCCCCTCAGCCGAGGCGCTCGAGAGCGATCGCGGTCGCCTCGCCGCCGCCGATGCAGAGCGCGGCGATCCCGCGCCTGAGCCGGTATTTCTCCAGCGCCGCGAGCAGCGTCACCATGATGCGCGCGCCGGACGCGCCCAGGGGATGCCCCAGGGCGCAGGCGCCGCCGTGCACGTTGACCTTCTCGTGCGGGAGCCCGAGGTCGTGCATGGCCGCCATCGCGACCACCGCGAACGCCTCGTTGATCTCGAAGAGATCGGTCGTTTTCGCGTCCCAGCCCGTCATCTCGAACAGCTTGCGGACTGCGTCCACCGGCGCCGTGGTGAACCACTGCGGCTCCTGCGAATGGCTGCTGCAGGCGACGATTCTCGCCAGCGGCGCAATTCCGCACCGCTCCGCCACGGAGCGCCTCATCAGCACCATCGCGGCCGCGCCGTCCGAGATCGAACTCGAGTTGGCGGGGGTCACGGTGCCGTCCGTCCTGAACGCGGGCTTCAGCTGCGGGATCCTGTCGAGATTGGCCTTGAGCGGCTGCTCGTCGATGCTCACGACCCCTTCGGTCTTGCCGCCGGCGAGCTTGACCGGGACGATCTCTTTTTCGAAGCCCCCGCTCTTGATCGCTTCCTGCGCGCGGGTGAGAGAGGTGATGGCATAGCGATCCTGCGCCTCGCGCGAAAACCGGTACTTGGCCGCGCAATTCTCGGCAAACGTCCCCATGAGGCGCCCGCGGTCATAAGCGTCCTCGAGCCCGTCGAGGAACATGTGGTCCTTCACTTCGCCATGCCCCAGCCTCAGTCCCGCGCGCGCCTTCGGCAGCAGGTAAGGCGCGTTCGACATGCTTTCCATTCCGCCCGCAACCACCGCGTTGTGAGTGCTCACTATCAGGGCGTCGCGCGCCAGCATCGCAGCCTTCATGCCGGAGCCGCACACCTTGTTGATGGTCATGCAGCCCACCGCCGGCGGCATCCCTGCGCCGAGCGCCGCCTGGCGCGCCGGCGCCTGGCCGAGGCCGGCGGGGAGCACGTTGCCCATGATCACCTCCTGCACATCTTCGGGCTTCAGGCCGGCGCGCTCGACCGCCGCCCGGATGGCGACGGCGCCGAGTTCCGGGGCGGCCAGCGATTTGAGATCGCCCATGAAGCCACCCATGGGGGTGCGGGCGGCGGCCACAATCACGACCGGGTCGTCCTTCATGGTGTTTGGCATTTTCTCCAATGTTTTCAGGGTTAGTTAGTGGTCACTTCACAGGGGAAAATCGTCCCGGTGTCCGGCAATCCGCAGCCGCAACGAGGCCCGGATAACGAATCCGGCAACCCGCCCTTCCAGCCCGGTTTTTCGATACGCGGAACTCATGAAATCGGAGCGGGAGGACGTCATCGTGTTTCCTCAAAAAGGTCCCTGCCGATCAGCCACCGTCGAATCTCCGAAGTGCCGGCGCCGATCTCGTAGAGCTTCGCGTCCCGCAGCAGCCGGCCGGTGGGCGAGTCGTTCATGTAACCGGTGCCGCCGAGGCACTGGATCGCCTCGAGCGCCATCCACGTCGCGCGCTCGGCCGCGAAGAGTATGGCGCCGGCCGCGTCCTTGCGCGTCACGTTTCCGGCATCGCACGCGCGGCCGACCGCGTAGACGTATGCGCGGCAGGCGCTCGCCGTCACGTACATGTCGGCGAGCTTGCCTTGCATCAGCTGGAACTCCCCGATCGGCTGGCCGAACTGCTTGCGCTGGTGCAGGAACGGCACCACTGTGTCGAGACAGGACTGCATGATGCCAAGCGGACCCCCCGCAAGCACAGCGCGCTCGAAATCGAGCCCGCTCATCAGGACCTCGACACCGTGGCCCGGAATCCCGAGGACGTTTTCTTCGGGCACCTCGCAATCCTCGAACACGAGCTCGCAGGTATTGGAGCCGCGCATGCCGAGTTTGTCGAGCTTTTGCGCGGTCGAGTAGCCTTTGCAGCCCTTTTCAACGATGAATGCCGTGATGCCGCGCGTACCGGCCGCCGGGCCGGTCCTGGCGTAGACGACCAACACGTCAGCATCGGGCCCGTTCGTGATCCACATCTTGGTGCCATTGAGCACGTAGCGGCTGCCGCGCTTCTCGGCCCGCAGCTTCATGCTCATCACGTCCGAGCCGGCGCCGGGTTCGCTCATCGCGAGCGCGCCGACGTGCTCCCCGGAGACCAGCCCGGGCAAATGCCGCTGCTTCTGCCGGTCATTGCCGTTGCGGCAGATTTGGTTGACGCAGAGATTGGAGTGCGCGCCGTAGGAGAGCCCGACCGCAGCCGAGGCGCGGCTGACCTCTTCCATTGCGACGATGTGGGCGAGGTAGCCCATGTGGGTGCCTCCGTGCTCTTCCTCGACCGTGATCCCGAGCAGCCCGAGCTTCCCGAGCCTGGGCCAGAGGTCGCGGGGAAACTCGTTGGTGCGGTCGATCTCGGCCGCCCGCGGGGCGATCTCGCGCGCCGCGAAGCCGCGGACTGACTCGCGCAGGATGTCCATCGACTCGCCCAGCCCGAAGTTCAGTTCCGTCATCATGGTGCTATCCAGGACCTGGACGGCGCGGACGCGGGAGACAATCGGGGCTAATCAATTGAGGAGGCATGACAATCATGAATGTTACGTTGACGTTAACGTAAGATATCAGTCAGCAGTGTCCGTTCGACTCGTCGCCGCTTTCCGGCCACCGCCCTCCGTCTCCCCCCGGAGCAACCGGCGGCACTGATTGGCGAAGAAGTCGATTTCGCTCAGCATTGCCTCGATATCCTCCCGCTGCTGCTCGAGGCGGGCGCGCCGCCGCTCCAGCTTGCCGAGGAATTCCTCGAGTTGCTTGTGCTCGTCCCTCGAAACGTCGTAGAGCTCGAATAGCTCGCGGATCTCGGCTAGCGAGAACCCCAGACGCTTGCCTCGGAGCGCAAGCTTGAGGCGCACTCGGTCGCGCGCGCTGAAGACGCGCGTGGTGCCTTCGCGAGCGGGGCTCAGCAACCCCTGGTCCTCGTAAAAGCGGATGGTGCGGGTGGTCACATCAAACTCCTTGGCGAGCTCGGAAATCGTAAAAGTCGTGGCCATTGTGCTCCGCAACATCAAGCTATAGAATATCAATGGCTTAGCGTATCATACGTTTACGTAAACGTCAATCCCGCGATAAGGATTAATAAATGGCCGAACGCAAAGCGCAGCCGGGACCGCAGGCGTTCGACGCTTCCCAGTTCGCGAGCCTTTACTCCGACATCGCCGGAAAAAGCGCGCGGCTGGTCACGCAGTTCCTAGAGCGCAGTCGAAATGGCATGCCGGGCGTCGCCGACGAGCTCGGCATCGCGCAGGCCTTCTTCGAGGCGTGGGCGAAGCTGCTGGCGGACCCGCTCAAGCTCGCCGAGGCGCAGATGAAGCTCTGGCAGGACCAGCTGTCGCTGTGGCAGCGCTCGATGCTGAAGCTGATGGGGCAGGAAACGACGCCGGTCGCGGAGCCGCACCATGGCGACCGCCGCTTCAAGCACGAGGACTGGGAGCAGAATTTTCTCTACGACTACATCAAGCAGTCCTACCTGATCGCCGCCCGGCACCTGCACCAGACGCTGGGCCGGGTCGAGGGGCTCGACGGGCAGACCTCGAAGAAGGTGGACTTCTATACCCGCCAGTACATCGACGCGCTGTCGCCGAGTAATTTCCTGCTCACCAATCCCGAAGTGCTGCGCGAGACGGTCGCGAGCGGCGGGCAGAACCTGGTCAAGGGACTGAACAACCTGCTCGAGGACCTGACACGGGGCGGGGGCGAGCAGGTCCGGCTGCGCATGACCGACGAGAAGGCGTTCAAGCTCGGCGTCAATATCGCCACCACGCCCGGCAAGGTCGTGTTCCAGAACGATCTGATGCAGCTGATCCAGTACTACCCGGCGGACGGACCGGTGTTCCGGCGGCCGCTGCTGATCGTGCCGCCCTGGATCAACAAGTACTACATTCTCGACCTGCGCGAAAAAAACTCGTTCGTGAAGTGGGCCGTCGAACAGGGCCACACGGTATTCATCGTGTCGTGGGTCAATCCCGACGAGACGCTCGCCCATAAGCGCTTCGAGGACTACCTGGTCGAGGGCACGCTCGCGGCGCTCGAGGCAATCGAGAAGGCGACGGGCGAGCGAGAGGTGAACGTCATCGGCTATTGCCTGGGCGGCACGCTGCTCGCCTGCACCCTGGGATACCTCGCCGCGAAGCAGGACGCACGCATCGCGTCGGGGACATTTTTTGCATCGATGATCGACTTCGAGGAAGCCGGGGAGCTGGAGGTGTTCGTCGACGAGCAGCAGGTGGCGGCGCTCGAAAAGCGCATGCAGGCGAGGGGCTATCTCGAAGGATCGGAGATGGCGACGACATTCAATATGCTGCGGGCGAACGACCTCATCTGGTCGTTCGTCGTCAACAACTACCTGCTCGGCCGCGACCCGTTCCCGTTCGATCTCCTCCACTGGAACTCGGATTCGACCCGCATGCCGGCAACCATGCACAGCTACTATCTGCGCAATCTCTATATCAAGAACCTGCTGGTGAAACCGGGCGGCATCGAGTTGGCCGGCGTGGCGATCGATCTCACCCGCATCCGCACGCCGCTCTGCTTCATTTCCACCCTTGAGGACCATATCGCGCCATGGCATTCGACCTATGCGGGGGGAAAGCTTTTTCGCGGCCCGGTGCGTTTCGTGCTCGGGGGCTCGGGGCATATCGCCGGCATCGTCAATCCGCCCGCGGCGAACAAGTACTCCTACTGGACCAATTCCAAGCTGCCGGATGATCCGGAGCAGTGGCTGAAAGGCGCGTCGCAGCACCCTGGCTCCTGGTGGCCCGACTGGGCGGGTTGGGTTGCCCAGCACGGCGGCGGCAAAGTGCCGGCGCGGATTCCCGGCAGGGGCAAGCTGAAAGCGATCGAGGACGCGCCGGGCTCCTACGTTAAAATGCGGGTGGACAAGCATTAGCTGGTGGCTCGCAACGCGCATGCTCGGGAGGGGACAGTGAAATCAACGTGTTTTCTGGTAGTTGCGGCGTTAGTGACCGCTTACTCCGCCGGTGCACAGGGGCAGAATTTCCCTACTAAGCCGATACGGATCATCGTCCCGTTTGCGCCGGGCGGAAACGTGGACCTGGTCGCGCGCGGAGTCTCGCAGCGGCTGGCGGAAGGACTCGGACAGCAGGTCATCATCGACAACCGGCCGGGCTCGAGCGGGCTCCTCGGAACCCATCTCGTCGCCAAGTCTGCGCCCGACGGCCATACCCTGCTCGCGATGGCCAACACGTTCGCCGTGGTGCCTTCGATCATGTCCAACCCCGGCTACGATCCCATGAAGGATTTCGCGGGGGTGTCGCAGACCTGTCTCGTGCCGCAGGTGCTGGTGGTGAACCGCGCGCTCCCGGTGGGCTCGGTGCGGGAGCTGGTCGCGCTCGCCAAGTCCCGGCCGGGCGAGATGTCCTACGCGTCGGCGGGGGTCGGAGGCACCGGGCATATGGCGGCCGAGCTCTTCAACCGTCACGTCGGATTGAAAATGCTGCACGTGCCGTACAAGGGCAATGCGCAGGCCATCGTCGACGTCATCAGCGGGCAGGTCACCATGATGTTCGATCAGGTCAGCACCTCCGCGCCGCATATCAGGGCCGGCAAGCTGAGGGGACTCGCGGTAACCAGTCTCAAACGCTCGCCGCTCTTTCCCGAGCTGCCGACCATCGACGAGTCGGGCATGCGCGGTTTCGAGGACATCACCTTCAATGGACTGGTTGCTCCCGCCGGGACCCCGCGGGAGGTGCTCGCGCGCCTGAACGCGGAGGTCGCGAAAGCCGTCTCCACGCCCGAGCTCAACCAGCGCTTCATCCAGTTCGGCGTCGAGTTGACCTCCAGCACCTCGCCGGATGCCTTCATGGCCTACATCGGCGCCGAGTTCAAGAAGAAGGCGAAGCTTGCGCGCGAAGCGGGCATCAG
>Ga0210102_1000206_pt1 | contig 16842 bp, 14 predicted proteins | sample RushOxbow_ThreeS_4_FD_185563 | JGI IMG/M metagenome (GOLD analysis project Ga0210102, IMG submission 185563) | Wetland microbial communities from San Francisco Bay, California, USA, that impact long-term carbon sequestration -... | ecosystem: Environmental > Aquatic > Marine > Wetlands ...
CCCGTGATCGTCAAGGATCAGGCCGATGTCAAAGGACTGCCGACAACTCTGGGGTCGCTGTTATTCAAGGACTACTATCCCGATCGCGATTCGTTCGTCGCCGAAAGATTGAAAAACGCCGGCGCGGTGATTCTCGGCAAAGCGACTCTGGGCGAGCTTGGCGGCGGCGATACCCATGGCTCGCTGTTCGGTTCGACGCGCAACCCCTACGACACCGAACGCACCGTCGGCGGCTCCTCCGGCGGTTCCGCCGCAGCGGTCGCTGCAAATTATTCAACGGTCGCGGTCGGCCAGGAAGGGTTGGCGTCGATCCGCCGGCCGTCGACCTGGAACTGCATCGCCGGCATGCGCCCATCCGCGGGTATTGTCAGCCGCAGCGGCGTCTACGGCTGTTGGCCGGAGGTGTTTGGCTCTTTGGGCCCGATGGCGCGCACGGTCAAAGACTTGGCGGTCCTGCTCGACTCCATGGCCGGTTATGATCCCGAGGATCCGATCACCGCCCGCGGTGTCGGTAATACTCCCGAAACCTTTACCACATTTTTAAACAAGGACGGTCTTAAGGGCGCGCGCTTGGGTGTGTTGCGCGAGTCCATCGGCTTGAATTCCGAACCGGACTCGGAAGACTTCAAAAAAATTCAAGAGGTATTTGACAAAGCGCTAGGTGAACTCAAGGCCGCCGGTGCCGAGCTTGTCGACCCGATCGTCATTCCGAAGATAAAGGAGTTGCTCGCCAAACGCTCCAGCGCCCCCGGCGAGACCGAAGCGTCGTTCAAAAATTATTACCGCCGCAGCGCCAACCCACCCTTCCAATCGCCCCAGGAAGCGACCCAGCACCCCGATTTTCCCAAGGTCGTCAAGCGCTCGCAGGAACGCTTCAAGCGCAAACCCGACGCGACCAAGCACTACGAGAGTCTAAGGGCCCAGGACGAACTGATGACCAACTTCTTGAAAGTCATGGCCGACCATAGACTTGACGCGATAGTCTACAAGTCCGTCGAACATCAGCCGACCTTGATCAAAGACGGCATCGCGCCGCCGTTCACCGATCAGAAGGGCGCGCCGCACCTGAATACGTTCTTGGTCTACGTGCCGACGATCACGGTGCCGGCGGGTTTTACCCGCGACAATTTGCCGGCGGGTCTGTGCTTCATTGGCCGTCCCTACGACGACGGCAACTTAATCAGGTACGCCTACGCCTACGAGCAAGCGACGCACCATCGCCGGCCGCCGGCGAGCACGACGGGTCTGTAATCCGCCGCCGCGTCGACAGATAAAGATTCGGTTTAGACACGAAGACCACGAACTTCGGATTATTGATTATCCTAAACCTTCGTGACCTCCTGCGAAAATACATATGCAAGCACGCTCTGCCCGATGAATTGGCACGGGGTTTCCGTCATACCGGCGAAAGCCGGTATCCATCCCCTCCCGCCCCTGAATGCCGGCCTGCGCCGGCATGACGAATCAAGGGAAAAACCGTAGGGTGGCGGGATGGTCGTAATTTCATACTCCGTAGACGAGCGTAAGCTCATGAACACTTCGTGGGGAAATCCCCCCAATTCAACTGCGCCGCAACGCCAAGGAAAAATCGCCCTTGCGAATGTAGACATGGCCGAGCTTTCTCTGACCTAGCTCCTCGATTAGCCGCACCAACGGTTTGCGCCCATTCACGTACTCCTTGCGCGGCGGCGCGCTTTTGAGCGCGTCGACGAACTCAGGACCGGCGTAATAGCGCAACAGCAATTCTTCATCGGATAAATGCGCGCCGCCGTATTGCTTGCGCACCTCGGCCAGGCTCGGCTCTGGATGTTCCATTTTTTCAATCTCGCGGGCGCGCGGGCGGTCGAGGATCTTCGCCTTCACCGCCGGGTCCATGTAATCGGCGCCCTCCTTGCCCCATTGCCCGAGCGCGTATTGAATCACCGGATCGATGGCTTCTTTGTAGCGCTCGCCGACGATCACGTTAATCGCCGCCTGGCTGCCGACGAATTGGGCAAAGGGTGTGACCATGATCGGATAGCCCAACTCGGCGCGCACCAGGGTGATCTCGTCGAGCACCTCGGCGAGCTTTTCCTCCTTGCCCATGAGCTTCAACTGATGGCGCAGGTTGGAAATCATGCCGCCCGGCACCTGGTGGCCGTACCACGCCTGATCGTATTCCCGCGGCGCGCCCGTGGGAAGATTTTCGAGATCGGCAACGCGCGAGAAGTGCTCCCGCACCGGCGCCAACACTGCGGTATTGACCATCGGCTGGTAGCCCAGGGCGCGCAGATTGCTAACGACATTGAAGATCGATGGCTGAGAGGAGCCGTTGGCCAGCGGCGGAATCGCCGTGTGCACGATGCGCACGCCTTCTTTGACCGCTTCGAGCAAATTGAACGGCGCCAAACCGTTGTTGCAGTGAGCGTGGAACTCGAGCGGGATAGCGCCGATGTTTTGTTTGATCAGCCGCACCAGCGTGCGCGTGCGCTCCGGCGTCAGCATGCCGCCGACATCTTTGAAGCAGAGCCGGTAGGGCTTGAACGCCGCGGCATCGCGCGCCTTCTGCGCGTAGTACTCGTCGGTATGGCGCGGCGAGATCGCGTAGATCAAGTTCATCACCGTGTCCATGCCGAGCTTCTTCAGCTCGATCGCTTCTTGGCCGAGCAGCGTGAAATTATTCCACGCATTGGACGTGCGCGTCAGATCGATGCCGTATTTGACGACGGTCGAAATCACCAGCCGCCGGATGCATTCGGGAATAAATTCGAAGCCGCTGTGCAGGCCGCCGTGATAACGCAGTCGGGTTTTCTTGATCTCCCGGGTGCCCAGGCGCAGCCAATCCCAGGGATCTTCCCTATGCTCGCGGACGAACTTCTTGAAGCGCAGGCTCAAAAAAAACTCCATGGAGTCGAAGCCCGCTTCGTCCATGTGGCGCAGCGCCGGCAACATCATCCCCGTTGTCATGCCGTAGGCCCATAGGCTGATGTCGCCGTCCCGCAGAGTTGTATCGACGATGCGAACTTGTTCCATGGATTCACCTCGCGAAATTCGATTGCGTTTCCGACGCGCCCTTGGAGGACGACGGCGCCAAGCACTTGCCACTGCCGCGATCGCGAAATTTCCCGCCGGCGATCGGCACAAACTCCCATGCATAGCCCTGCGGCTGGAGCGTCAACTTGAGCACGCCGTGATCGGCGGCGTTGCGCGCTTCGCTGTTGAGCCGGATCGGGCCGATGTCGTAGAGCTTAGCGCCGCCGGTGCCGGCGACGAACTGACGAATGCCCTTCGGATCTGCTCGCTTCTCGGCGTCCGGCGGCGCGAAGCGCTCATAAATATGATCGTGGGCGGCGATCGCAACGTCGGTCCCATGGGCGTGAAGCAGCTTAAACAGCCGACGCATATGGAGCTGGTTGCCGTGCGGCGATCCAGAGCTAAAGCGCGGATGATGCCAATACGCCAGTGTGCAGTCTGATCGATCGGCTGCAAGATCCTTCATCAACCACTGTTCCTGCGCCGCGCCCCAAGAGCGGGAATTGGTGTTGCTGTTCAATGAAATGATGTGCCAGGCGCCGAGCGCATAACTGTAATAGCCGCGATCAGCGGGCCCGGCGTTGGCGCAAAAATCTTTGAAGTACGGCGCAGCCTGGCGAGTATCGTAATCATGATGCCCGGGTGACGGCCGGGTGCGCTCACGATGCCTGGCCCAAGAGCGATGATAGCAGCTAGTGAATTGCTGCGCAGTGCCACTCCCGTAAGCGTGATCGCCCGCGGTAAACACGGTCCCGTCGATCTCATCCAAGAGTTTCGCAGTCGCCTCGGCCTGCGCCGGGCCGCAAACGCCAATGTCGCCGGCTCCGACCAGAACGGTCGAAGATGACTGGGCGCTCGCTGGGTTGAATTTCCAAGCAATTGCCGCGGCAAGGACAAATAGAATAGAGCATAGCTTGCACATGCGCCGCGATCTCCACTTGTTAACACATGATGCCATAACCTGCGCTGAGTTTATCGCAATGATGAAATAATCACGGGAAGCCGGTAACGATTCCCGGCTCCCCGTCGAGGCAAAACGCACGAATGGGGATTGTTTTAGGCCTAAGCGTAGAGCTTGCGGATATAGCCGCTGTCGTCGACCTCCTTGACGTAGTGCAGATCCCACAACGCCAGCGGATTAAACTCTTTGATCTCGGGATTGCGTTTCACGCCCAAGGCGAAAACGTTTTGAATCGCTTCGATGGAAGGATAAGGCGCGCTTTCCAGCGACTCGGCTTGGTTCTCGTAAAAACAATTCCACTCCTCGTCGCCGTGCATTTTGAGCAGATCCGAGCAGTGCTTCTGGACGATCTTCAAAGTGTCGGCTTTGTTGGTCTTGTAGAAGTGGATGCCGTCGACCAGGGCCATGATCAACGCGCGGCATTCTTCTTCATGATTTTGCACGTAGGTGGTGGTCGTCGTCAGCGTCACGCCTTCGATCATCGCCATGGACGGCAGCTCGATGATCTTGGCGCCGAACTTGAGCGCGCGCAATCGATCGACGGCGCGGATGAAGCTGGCGTCGTATTTGCCTTCCATGACGTCCCGCGCCCGCTCGGCGCCCTTCTTGCCGTTCTCGACCAGCTCGACATCGCGCTCAACCCCGGAACGGGAGGTTCTCTCGTCGGCGACTTTGCGTTGCCAACGATCAGCACCTCACAGCGGGCGCTCGGGACGGAAGATTTCGTCGACTTCTCCGATCTGGATCAGATTCCGCGCCCGATCGGAGTTTCCGGATTCAACTTTCCGCGCCGCCTGCTGAAGCAGAAGGTTCGGGGCAAGCTGATCCTGCTCGTGAAACTGAACCCGGACGGCGACGTGACGGACGTTCAGGTGGAATCGTCGGACCTGCCACAGTTCGACGGTTTCGTTCTGGGCGAAGTCAAGCGCTGGCAATTTACGCCTCCGACCCAACAGGGACGGCCCGTCAAAGCCAAAGCACGCCTCCCCATCCCGATCCACATCGATTAGGAATGTCACGATGAAAAGACACCTCTTTGCTCTCACACTGTTCGCAGTCGTGCTCGGATCCATTCACGCGCACGCTCTGGAAATCCAACCTGGTCAAGACTCGCCGATCCTCAACGATCCCGAGTGGAGAAAGCGCTTCATGGGCAGCTATGGCTTCCTTTCCGGTGCCGAGCCCGACATTCGACCCACCGAATTGGAGATGCTCCGAGAAGTCATCGACCTGATGAAGGTCAATCCGGCTGCGGCAGCGACGATGCTCGAGCAGAATCTCGACGTGAACAGCAGCGCCGCGCTCGACTTCGTGCTCGGAAATCTCTACTTCCAGAATGGCGATCAGACCAAGGCGATCCTTCACTACAACGATGCACTGCAGAAATTTCCGGACTTCCGGCGCGTGCACAAGAATCTCGGGCTTCTCAGGGTCCAGCAAGGCGACTTTACGGGAGCGCTCAACAACCTCAGCCGCGCCGTCGAACTGGGCGACCGCGACGGCCGCAACTACGGCCTGATGGGCTACTGCTACATCAACCTCGAGAACTACTTTGCGGCCGAGGCTGCGTACCGCAACGCGATCCTGCAACAGCCCGATACCCGGGATTGGAAGCTCGGTCTCGCGCGTTCGCTGCTGTCGATGGAGCACTACAAGGACGCGGCAGCGCTGTTCGGCGGGCTGATCGACGAAGATCCCCAAGACGTCACTTCCTGGATGTTGCAGGCCAACGCCTATCTGGGCATGGAGCAACCGCTCGAAGCGGCTGTCAACCTGGAAACCGTGCGGGCACTCGGCAAGGCGCAGGGCACGAGCCTGGTCCTGCTTGGTGACATCTACATGAACGCCGGGATGCCCGAGCTCGCAAAAAGCGCGTACCTCGCTGCGATCGAGAAGGATGGCGGTGCGACGCAATTCGAAACCGCGTATCGGGCAGCGAATCTACTCATCCGAAGCCGAGCCCATTCGGAGGCGGAGGAGATCGTGGCTTCGATCGACGAGCGCTATGCGGGCAAGCTTTCGCAAGAGGACGAACTCGAACTGCTCACCCTGAAGGCGAAGCTGGCACGCGCCCAGGGCCGGGATCAGGAAGCGGCCCAGCTGCTCACCTCGATCGTCGAGCGCGACGGTACGCGTGGAGACGCGTTGCTCGAACTCGCCGCCTATCACCACGAACACGGCGATCCCGCGCGTGCCATTCTGCTCGTCGAGCGCGCCCAAAAACTCGACGCGTTCGAATACCAGGCCCTGCTCGATCACGCGCAGTTCATGGTCTCTGAAAAGGACTACGCCCGGGCCTCCGCGCTGCTCCGCAAGGCGCTCGAGATCAAATACGAAGCGCGCGTCGAGCGTTTCCTCGCGCGCATCGAACTCGCGATCGCCCGCTAGGGGACCCGCGCCCCATCCGTTCGCTGGCGCGCGATCTGCTGCGCACGCCAGCGAACAGAACGATTCTGGAACCTGCGCGGTCGAGTTCTATCCGCAGACCGTTTCGATCATCAGCCGGGTCACCACGTAGGGGTCCATGTTTGCGTTCGGTCGACGGTCTTCCAGGTAGCCGCGTCCATCCTGCGCGACCTGGAGCGGGATCCGGATCGACGCCCCCCGGTGTCCGATCCCCCAGCGAAACTCCGAGTAGGGGCAGGTCTCGTGAAGGCCGGTGAGCCTGCGCTCGATCCCCTCGCCGTAGTTCGCGATATGGACATCGTGTCGCGCCTCGAGCTTCCTGCAGGCTTCTTCGATCACCTTGAGCCCGCCCTCTTCGCGCATCGCCTTGGTGGAGAAGTTCGTGTGCGCCCCCGCGCCGTTCCAGTCGCCGCGCACCGGCTTCGGGTCGAGCGAGAGACTCACGCCGTGGTTCTCTCCGATTCGAAACAGCAACCAGCGCGCGATCAGGAGTTGGTCGCAGACGCCGAGCGCATCTTCGGGGCCGACCTGGAACTCCCACTGGCCCGGCATCACCTCCGCGTTCAATCCCGAGATCGTGAGGCCCGCGGTCAGGCAGGCTTCGAGGTGCTCCTCGACGATCGCGCGCCCGAAGACCTCGTCCGCGCCGACACCGCAGTAGAACGGACCCTGCGGCGCCGGATATCCGCCCTCGGGCCAGCCGAGCGGGCGCATGCCGCGAAACATCGTGTATTCCTGCTCGATGCCGAAGAGGGCTTCGTGCTTCGCGTAGCGGTCCAGATTCGCGCGCAGGACGGCTCGCGAGTTGGTGGCATGCGGCGCGTTATTGGAGTCGAGCACTTCGCAGAGCACGAGGATGTGATCGCCACCGCGAACGGGGTCCAGGCAGTGGAATACGGGTTGGAGCAGGCAATCCGATTTTTCTCCGGTCGCCTGATTGGTGCTCGAGCCATCGAAGCCCCACTTGGGTAGGTCCGTCTTGCGCTCGAGCCACGAGGCCTTCTCGAGGATCTTGGTCTTGGAGCGAAGTTTCTTCGTCGGCTGGGTTCCATCCATCCAGATGTACTCTGCCTTGATCACGGGTGTTACCTCCTGTTGCCGTAGTGGGCGGCGCCGGCCGCCGGGTGTCACGCTGTCCTGTCATGGTCGCGCCAGCCGCAAAAGTCGCGCCAGCCGCAAGCGCAAGGCCTCGCACGCCCCTGGGAGCCTCGCCAGGCCGCGCTCCGGCCACGGCACTGGATATCGGGGTCGCACCATCCGATTCTGTATCCTAGGAGACGTTCGTTTCCCTTGCGATCGCTGGGCCGGCATAGTAGGAGATGGCACGAGCTTTTGGCAGGCCATTCGCCGCAGCGCGGGCGGGATCGGGTGGGTCCGGAAACCCCATCGCCCGGGCCAGGGCCACGCGCTGCGCGAGAAGAGGTACCCCGAGTGTTCGATAGCGAGACCCCATTGCCACATTCGATGGCCGTAGCTCGAATCTGGCCCGCCGACCTCCACCCAGGCCCAACGCGTTGACCGACCCGCATCCGACCATCGACTTCTTCGGCGTGGCCTGGCGGCTCGGCGCGACGCTCTTCTTCGTCGCGCTCAACGGCTTCTTCGTGGCCGCAGAGTTCGCACTCGTCAAGGTGCGCGAGCCCCGGATCGCCCAACTCGGGCGCGACGGTAGCCGCGCGGCCCCCTCCGTCCAGCACATCCTGCGCTACCTCGACCGCTACCTCTCCGCCTGCCAGCTGGGCATCACCCTCGCGAGCCTGATCCTCGGCGCGCTCGGCGAGCCGGCCGTATCGGTGCTGCTGATCGCGGGGTCCGAAGCGGTGGGATTGCCGGTCGACGAGAATGCCGGTTGGTTGCCGGTCGTCTCGATCACGCTCGCGTTCGCCCTGATCACGGTTCTCCACATGACGGTCGGCGAGCAGGCCCCGAAGATGTGGGCGCTGCGCCGCGCCGAAAAGCTGGCGCTGACCACGGCGCCCGCGCTTCGTGCCTTCGCCTGGCTGTTCGGGCCCTTCATTCACCTGATCAATTGGATCTCGAACCGTCTGCTCCAGCTGATCGGGCTGCCCCCCGAGCTGGGGCACGAAGCGAGCCACAGCTCCGAGGAGATTCGCAGCATCCTTTCACTGTCGGCGCGCGCGGGAAAGATCTCGGATCACGAGTACGAGCTCAGCGAGAACGTCTTCCGCATCATCGATCTCGAGGTGCGCCACATCGTCGTTCCCCGCATCGAAGTCGACTTCCTGATCGCCAGTACCCCGCTCGAGGAAAACCTCGAACACATCCGGACCAACGGGCACTCCCGCTTTGCGCTCTGCGAACTCGGGCTCGATACGATCGTCGGGATCGTGCATTCGAGGGACGTACTCGACGCAATGCTTCGCGGCGAAACGCCCGATCTGCGCGCAATCGCCCGCCCGCCCGTCTTCGTTTCCGACACCATGTCGATCTCGAACTTTCTTCGCGAGCTGCAAACACACCGCCAGCAATGCGCCGTCGTGCTCGACGAGCACGGGACCGCGATCGGGCTCGCATTTCGCGAGGACGCGCTCGAAGAGATCGTGGGCCCGTTGGGTGACGAATTCGACGACGAAGATCCCGACTTCGTCGCACTCCCCGACGGTGCCTACGAGGTGAGCGGTCGTTTGCCGCTGCCGGAACTCGAAGACCGCCTCGATTTCGACCTGCCGGAAGAAGAGGGTGAGGAGGAGGACTCGGTCGGTGGCCACGTCACCGCCCGGCTCGGTCGACTGCCGAAGAAGGGAGACGCGGTACGGGTTGGTCCATACGTCGCGACGGTGATCGACGCATCCCGCCGTCGTGCGCAAAAACTGCGGATGACGCTCGCGGAGCCGCAAGGAACTGAAGCGAGCGATGGAGGCGGTGCCTCCGAAGTGACATGAAATCTCGATCCACCCCCACCCATGGGTCGAGTATCGTCCTGATCGACCCGCCGGCTCGATCCGCGCGCTGAATCGAAGTTCGTTGACGGGAGGCCTCTGGTGCCTGATTGGATCACGATCCCGGGATGGCTCGACCTCGTCGACATCGCGCTCGTCGCCAGCTTTGGTTGGTTGGGAATCCGTTACTTCCGGCAGACGCAGGTGCGCCCCGCGCTGTTCGGTGTGGCGCTGATGGGATTGGCCTACGCGTTTGCGAGGCTGCTCGATCTGCGCCTGTCCGCTTCGCTTTTCCAGGGATTCTTCGCGGTGCTCGTGTTGATCCTCGTCGTCGTATTCCAGGAGGATCTGCGGCGCTTTTTCGAACAGCTCGGCAGCTGGGGCCATCGAGAGTCGCGTCAGCCGGCCGAGATCAAGACGCTGGACGTGCTGGTTCGCGCGGTGGCGCGCCTCGCCGCCAACCGAACCGGCGCACTGATCGTGCTCCCGGGGCACGAGCCGCTCGGCCGCCACGTCGACGGGGGCGTCGAACTCGCGGGTCGGGTGAGCGGGCCGTTGCTGATGTCTCTCTTCGATACGAGTTCGCCCGGCCACGACGGAGCGGTGATCCTGCGCGGTGCCACGGTGGAGCGATTCGGCGCGCATCTTCCGCTGTCTGCCGAATTCGCCGCGGACGGAAGCGAGGGCGGCACGCGTCACGCGGCCGCCAAGGGCCTCTCGGAGCGCTGCGATGCGATCTGCGTGGTGGTTTCCGAAGAGCGCGGCAGCGTGTCGATCGCGCGAAATGGCGAACTGCGGCGGCTCGCTCGGCCCGAGGATCTCGCGGCCGAGTTGAAGCTCGCGTATGGCGGCGACACCGAAAAGAGGCATTGGTGGCTCGGTGAAGTCGGGCTCGACGCGGCCATTGCCATCACGGGCGCACTGGCGCTCTGGCTGGCCTTCATTCCCGGTTCGGACATCCTCGAAATCACGCGGAGTGTTCGGGTCGAGGTCACCAACCTTCCGCAGGATCTCGAAGTCGAGGCGGTCGAACCCGCGGAGGTGAACGTGACCCTTCGCGGTTTGCGCAGGAACATCGCGCTCGCGGAACGCGACGACCTCGCGATCCAGGTCGACGCCTACCTCGCGCGTCTCGGACGTCGCACGTTTACGCTCTCCGATTCCGAACTTCGGCCTGCGAACAACGTCGACGTCGTGGACATCGCTCCCGAGAAGGTTCGGCTCGTGCTGCGCCCGCCGGCGGAGCCCGCTCCCTGAGAATCGATCCACCCGAATCCAGGTGCGCCGGCGCTCAGTCGCCCTCGGGCTGGTTCCCGATCCAACCTCGATGCCGAAACCAGAGCAGGAGGCCCGCGCCGAGCCCGACGACCGATGCCCAGAACGCCGGATACGCCCAGTGCCACCGCAGCTCCGGCATGTATTCGAAATTCATGCCGTAGATGCCAGCGAGAAAGGTCAGCGGAATGAAGATCGTGGCGACGATCGTGAGCGTCTTCATGACCTCGTTCATCCGATGGCTCGAGCTCGAAAGGTGCAGGTCGATCAATCCGACCACCATGTCGCGATAGCTCTCGATCGAATCGAGTATCTGGAACGCATGGTCGTGTGCGTCGCGCAGATAGGGCTTCACGCCCTCCGAGAAAGGCATCTCCTCGTCGCGCAGGATGGCATGCAATGCGTCACGCTGGCCCCACTGCACGCGGTGAAGGTTCATGAGTGTGCGGCGCGTCGCGTAGATCCGCGCGAGCGAGGCGTGGCTCGGATCGGTGATCACTTGTTCTTCCAGCGCATCCAGCACCCCCGCGATCGTCTCGACCACCGGGTAGTAGCCGTCGATCACTGCGTCGATCAGGGCGTACATCAGGTAGTCGGCGCCCATCTGACGGATGCGTGATGTCGAGGCGCGGATCCGCGCACGAACCGGGTCGAATACGTCGCCCGGACGCTCCTGGAACGACGCCACCCAACCGGAACCGAGCACGAAACTCACCTGCTCGATATCCACGATGCCCATGTGGGTCACGCGTGCCATCTGCGCGACGAGCAACAGAAGTCCATCGTGCAACTCCGCCTTCGGGCGCTGCGGGACGTTCACCACGTCGGCCATTGCGAGCGGGTGGATCGAGAGCGCCTCTCCAATCTGCTCGAGTACGCTGCGATTGCCGAAGCCCTCGATATCGATCCAGACGATCCGCTCCGGAGCTTCGATGAATTCGCGAAGCGCCGAGAGATCTTCGACCGTTCGCTCCTCCAACCCGTCCGCTCGATAGCTCAGCACGCGCACGGTCGGTGCGGGAGCGTCTTCCGGGACGATCAGCTGTCCCGGAGAAGCACCCATCGGTGCCCTCCTGGGTTTTGTCGGAACGCGTCGACCGAGAAAGCCGAGCGCCTCTCGTGGAATTTCCGCGGATGCGGCGACGAGTCGGCGTCCCCAGTCCACGACGGTTTCGAGTTCGTGCTTCTGGGTGTGGCTCGATCGTTTCATGATCGTTTCTCCAGTGGCTGCACCCGTTGCGATTCCGATGGATCCGCGCTCGCACCGACCGCTTCGAGTTGGTCGGGCTCTCGCTGCGACGCGGCGGGCGCGAGCGGTGCAGCCGGGCCGAATCCGAGCAGGGAGCCGACGATTCCGACGCCGAGCACTCCCAGGATCATCGACAACGAGATCCAGGTGGGCAACGGGTAGTGGTTCGCGAGGAGCATCTTCACGCCGATGAACGCGAGAATGACGACCAGGCAGATCGTCAGCAGCCGGAATCTCGCGATGAGCGGTGCGATGACGAAGTAGAGACTTCGCAGGCCGAGAATCGCGAACGCATTCGAACTGAACGCGAGAAATGTATCATGGGTTACGGCGATGACGGCGGGGACCGAGTCGATCGCAAACAACAGGTCCGAGCACTCGACGACGATCAGCGTCAGGAACAGAGGAGTCGCCACCCGACGCCCATCACAGCGCACGAAGAATGCCGGCCCGTGGAGCTTCGCAGTCACCGCGCAATGCCGCTCTACCGCGCGTATCAGCCGGCTCTCCTCCGGCAGAAGATGGGTGTTGCGATCGATGAACATCTTGGCGGCCGTCGCGAGCAGCACGGCACCCAGGATGTAGGTCGTCCACGCGAATCGCTCGACCAGCGCCAGGCCCGCAACGATGAAGATCGCCCGCAATATGAGCGCACCGATCACGCCCCAGAAGAGCACGCGGTGTTGGTTTTCGAGCGGGATCGCGAAGTAGTTGAAGACCACTGCGATGACGAGGATGTTGTCGAGGCTCAGCGATTTTTCGACCAGGTAGGCGGTGAGGAACTCGATCGCGGCCCGCTGGCCGCCGAGTGTCTGGCCCACCTCGATTCCAATGCCCATCCAGTGGTTTTCGTAGGCGAAGTAGACGAATCCGTTGAAACACAGTGCCGTCGCGATCCAGACGAGCGACCAGGCCAGCGCCTCTCGGGTTGTCGGCGCGTGCGCACGTCGGTGAAACACGCCGAGGTCGAGCGCGAGCATGGCTACGAGGAGGAGGACCAGCCCCAACCAGAAGATCGAAATCACGCATTGCCCTCGTCGAAGCGCGGGATTGCGGTGCCGAACCCACCCGTTCGCGTTTCGCGCGCGTCGGATGTCGATGATAGCGGGATCCGCGGTCTGGGCTGATGTCGGCCCGCGGTTCCCGGCCGCACGAGACGACGGCATCCGCTGCGCAGATCACGGGCACTTCGGCTCGCGCGGGTCCAGCAGGCGGCGTCAGGCCACGGGCGCAGGACTTGCAGGGGAGGCGCACGGCGGCGTCCAGGCGTGCGCGTTCATGTGCTGGCGGCACTATCTCGAGCCGCGCCCAGTTGCGGACCGAGCTCGGTGCAGTTCCGCAAACTCCACGAACTCCGGCCGCCGCTTCGAGTCCCGCTGCCGGTTCCCCGAGCGGCCGCGCCCGGTCAGCCCGAGGTACCCACGCGACCTTCGACGTCCCGCGGCGTCAGCAGCGCGAGGGCCACCGCAACCAGCAGCAGCGCCGCGACGTCGCCCGGCAGGTGTCCGCGCTCCGCGGGGTCGACGACGGCCTGTACGGCCATGATCCCGCCGTGCACCGCGCTCGACCAGGCCGTGAACCAGATCAAGCTCAGGTGCGCTTCGGGTTTCCGCGACGCCCAGAGCAAGAAGATGCCGAGCGTCGCGTAGATGCCGACGATCATCTGTTCGTACTCGTGCTGGCCGGGCTGCCACGACCAGCCCGACGGCCAGAGGATCATCAGCGGGTAGATCATCAAGAAAGCGACGCCAATCGCGATCAGTGAGATTCGCAGCGCCTTCATATCGTTGTGCGGCACGGTGTCTCTCCTCTGCGTTCATTTCGTCGGCGTGAGGAAGGCCGCGACCGGAGTCCGCACGCTAGAGCGGAATCCGCGGCGACTTTCGGTGGGTCGATCCCACTATCCCATGCAGAATGCGTTGAGTTTGTTGCCATCGGGGTCGCGAAAATACCCGGCATAGAAACCACTGCCGCGCGGGCCCGGCGGGCCCTCGTCGGTTGCGCCGAGTTCGATCGCCTTCTTGTAGAACGCGTCGACCTGTTCCGGCGAACGCATCGCGAGTGCCACCATCACGCCGTTGCCCACGGTCGCCGGCTTTCCGTCGAAGGCCTTGGTCAACGACAGCGCCGGTTTGTCGGGCGAAATCGCCCAGGCGATGAACTGGTCGGTGTCCATGAAGCGACTCGCGCCGATCTCCTTGAGCAGCGCGTCGTAGAACTGCGCGGCGCGTTCGAGATCGTTGGTTCCAAGCGTAACGTATCCGATCATGCAGATACTCCCTTGCGCCCAACACGGCGCTCTCGTTGGGTGTATGATGGGGCTTCCGAGCGGATTCCGCAGCTGGGCTCCGCGCAGACTGTGCAACTCGATTGGCAGGAATTGCTGAGTGGATCGGAACCCCGTTTGCCTGTGCGTGCTGTCTCGCGGGATCGCTTTCGGCTCAGCCGGTGCGGTATTTTCGCAGCCGCTTCGCAGAGTTCGGGCGGAATTTGAGCCGCGGGATCCAGTCTGGCTGCAGTGGCCCGGTCGACATCGCACAAGACGGCCGGGTCAGGATCCAGGACTGGAACTGGATTGTTCATGAACCCGCATCGATTCGTCGAGCTCGTCGCGAAAGCGTTCGCGGCAATCCTCTTCGCCGCACCTGGTAGCGCGTATGCCGTATCGATCGAGACGTCGAACGGCTGCACGGGAACGCAAGCTGATCCGTGCGTTCGGAGTGGCTCTTGTGAGATCCAAGGCTCGGCGTGGACGCAAGACGTAACCATCGACCGAGCGGATCGGTTCGACACCCAGGGCTGGCCTGGTGTCTGTGACATGGTGCACGTCGGGCTCGTCCAGGGCAATTGCGAGCCCGCTGGCGCACAAACCGACGTAACCACTCACCTCACACCCAGCAGCTTTGCGTGGATTCCCGCGATTACCGGTCCGCTCGCGTGTTCGGCCGAGCCGATGCCGGTACCCGCGTCGGGCGCGATCGGCAGGCTCTTCCTGGGCGCTCTGCTATTGCTGGTGGCGCTAGGTCGCGCTCGACCGCTCCTCGCCTCGCGCCAAGCTTGAAAACAGCGGCAGCGGTCTCGCGAAAATCACACGAACCGGCGTCGAGTTGTCATTATTTCGACCGCGCCCTCGGTATCGCGAACCTCCATCGAAGCGATCCGACCTGCGCTCAATCGAAGAATTCCACCTCGCCCGTCTCGAGTGAGTATTCCGCGCCCACCACGAGCAGGCCCTCGTCCTGAATCAGCCGCTCGAGGATTTCGGAACCGTGTCGCAGGTGGTTCACCGAAACGCTGACATTGGCCCGGATTGCTCGCTGCACGAGCGAATCCAGGTCGTGTCGCAGCTCGGATTTCAGCAGCTCTTCCACCGAGGGCCGGATCCGGTCGACGATCGAGCGCAGGTTGGGCGACTGGCTCTGCGTCGGCTGTTGCAGCTCATCCAGCGTGGCCAGCACGGCACCGCATTGGGTATGCCCGAGAACCACGACCAGTCGGGTGCCGAACCGCGCCGAGGCGAACTCGACGCTGCCAACCTGCGAGGGCGCCACGATGTTGCCCGCAACCCGGATCACGAAGAGATCGCCGAGGCCTTGATCGAAGACCATCTCCGCGGGAACCCGCGAATCCGAGCAGCCGAGGATGATCGCGAAGGGCTCTTGTCCCTGATCCGTATCGGGTGCCTGCGAATGGCCGAGATTCGCGTCGCGACTGCGCTTGTCCAACGCAAAGCGGCGATTGCCCTGCCGGAGCCGCTCGAGTGCCTCTTGGGCCGACAGGATCGGCATTCGATCTCCTTTCGCCTAACATTTCGCCTAATAGTGCGAGCGCTCGTCCGAGGCTGGGCGCCCATCTGCAGCACGCGATGCAGGATCGCTGCGCCGACGCAGCGCCCAGCGACAAAACCGTAGCAGGGAACCACTGGACCGTCCGATGGACTGTGGCTGTCGCGTCGGGCTCCGCTTCAGCGCTCTTCGGGCGGAAACCGATGCTCTCGGACACTTGCGTCTGGCGGTGGGTCGCTCGGCAGGTAGAGCGCTCTCCAAAGCGAACGGGTCTCCAACCCGCGAACCCGTGCTCCGGTTCGAGGTCGAGGCCAGGCGGTGTACGCTACCGTGCTCGTCGCCTCGGAAAAGGGGACCCGCATTGATCGAAATCTTCGTGGACGGGGATGGCTGCCCGGTGAAGGATGAGATCTACGTGGTCGCCACGCGCTACGGGATTCGCGTGGCGCTCGTCGCCAACTCCCGCATCAATGTGCCGTCGGGTTTCGGCGTCGAGATGATCGTGGTCGACCAGGGTCCCGATGTGGCCGACGACTGGATCGTGGAGAACGTGCGACCCGAAGACGTCGTAGTGACGGCCGACATTCCACTGGCGGCGCGCTGCCTGGAAGCGGGCGCCCGCGTACTGGGTACCAATGGGCAGGTCTTCAGCGAAGACTCGATCGGCAACCGCCTGGCCACGCGGGATCTGAACGCCTATCTGCGCGAAGTGGGCGTCATCTCTGGCGGACCGTCCTCGATCTCTGCGAGGGACCGCTCGCGTTTCCTCTCGAAGCTCGACGAACTCGTCCAGCGGGGTCTGCGCGGCAATCCATCGCAGTAGGATTCGCCCCAGGCCAGTGGCGCCGAGTTCTGCTGAGTCGAACGAATCGACCCCCGATCGACCAGCGCGTAGAAGGGGATGCGGATCGCTCGGATCAGGAACAATTGGCACCCGCGCAAACGCCACCCCGTGGGATTGCTTGTTGAATCGAACGCCGGGCGCGAAATCGCCTAAGCGGACAATTCATCGGCAAGAGCGCGGAGCAGTCCGGCGCCATCACCGCGCCATGCGCTGCCGTGCATGCACGCGAGCGTCGTCGGGTTGGTCGAGGCCAGCGTCTCGAGCATCTGTCGCGCATTCTTGGTGTGCGAGAAGTAGTCCATATCGCGACGAAAGGCCTCACTCGGCCCCAGGATGTCGCTTTCCGTAACGGGTGGACGGCCCGCTCCGCCCTGGGTGAAGAGATCCCCGCATAACAGTGTGCTGGTTCG
>Ga0210102_1000207_pt1 | contig 16829 bp, 9 predicted proteins | sample RushOxbow_ThreeS_4_FD_185563 | JGI IMG/M metagenome (GOLD analysis project Ga0210102, IMG submission 185563) | Wetland microbial communities from San Francisco Bay, California, USA, that impact long-term carbon sequestration -... | ecosystem: Environmental > Aquatic > Marine > Wetlands ...
CGCTGTCGGCGTTTCTCGATCGCTTCCCGCGCGATCGATCTCAATCGGGCAGTCGCAATTGCGACGGTGTCCGACTGACGCGGTGGATGACGCGAACGGATCCCGGGCAGGGCCACGCGAAGTTTTCTCAGGGCAAGAGCAGCCCCGGCGCATCCGCGATCCGCCCGGCTCTGAGAGCGCGCATCGCCACATTACACTAATGGATGTGCCATGTTATCGAGGTTGCGCGGAAACCACCCAGCGCCCGCTCGCGCCGCTGATCGCGATCCACTACCTCACCGCGCCGCGCCATCGCCGCGGCCGCATCGAAGCAATCCGGGACGCGAACCTGCGCGAGTTCGCGCGCTGCGACGACATCGACTTCGCCTACCCGACGCAGCGCTTCTACCAGAACCCGACCGAAGGCGAGCCCGGCAAGTGGCCGGACGCGGTGCCTCACGTGGTTGCTGCGCTCGAAGCGCAGCGCGACCGAGCGAAATCCGGAATCTTCGCGTGCGAAGGCAACCGAACGGCTGGATTGCGGAATTCGCGGGCTATCCTCGCGCGCCATGGGCGGACAGGTGCGGATCGAACGCGATGGCGCGATCGGCTGGTTGAGCTTCGACCAGATCGAGCGGCGAAACGCGATCAACAGCGCGATGTGGGCCGCGATCCCCGCTGCGGTCGCCGAGCTGGACGGCGATCCGGAAGTCGGGGTGATCGTCCTGCGCGGCGCGGGCGACGTCGCGTTCGTGTCGGGTGCCGACATCTCCGAGTTCGAGCAGGCCCGCAGCGCGGAACGCGCGATGGAATACGCGGCGCTGACCGGACGCGCATTCGCGGCCCTGATCGAGGCCGCCAAGCCGGTGCTCGCGATGATCCACGGATTCTGCGTCGGCGGCGGCAGCGCGATCGCACTCCACGCAGATCTGCGTTACGCGGCCGAGGATGCCCAGTTCGGGATTCCGGCCGCGCGGCTCGGACTGGGCTACGACGCCGAGGGGATCGAGCGCCTCGCGCAGCTCGTCGGGCCCTCGACGGCCGCCGAGATGCTGTACACCGCGCGCCGCTATGACGCCGAGGAAGCCCTGCGCGTGGGTCTGGTCAACCGCGTGGTCCCGAAGCGCAAACTCGAGCCTTTCGTGCGCGGTGTCGCGGAGACGATCGCCGCCAACGCGCCGCTCAGCCTGCGCAGCGCCAGGCGGGTCCTGCGCGAGCTCGCCCGATCCCCCGAGCGGCGCGACGCGCGGAGCATCGAGGCCTCCATCCGCGCCTGCCTCTGCAGCGCGGACTACCGCGAAGGCGTGCAGGCGTTCCTCGAAAAGCGCCCGCCGAAGTTTCGCGGCGAATAGCGACCGCTGGCTGCAACGCGCGCTCACCCGTCGAGCCGAAGTTTCAGCCGGTAGCTTCGAAGTGTCGAGGCGAATCGCGATCGCCGGAAGCGTCGCACGCTCACCAGTTGAGCGACAGCGTCATTCCGTAGGTCCGCGGCTCGGCCCAGGCTTCGAGGATCGAATCGCGTGAGCGGGTCTGGTCGTAGACGTCGAGCTTGTATTCCTTTTCGAAGAGGTTCAAGACCCAGAACGCCAACTCGATCCGCTCGTCGGGTGTCCGATAGGCGATCCGCGCGTTGTGGAGCCAGTAGCCGTCCTGTGAGATCGGATCGAGCATCTGCGGATCGAAGTAGACCTTCGAGCGGTAGTTGACGTCGTAGTGGGGAACCAGCGAACCCCAGCCGCAGAGCGGGATCTCGTATTCGCTGACCAGCGAGAGGTTCCACTCGGGCGCCAACACGAGGCGGTTGCCGCTGTAGTCGAACTTGACGGGAATCGGATTCGGGTTCCGCGAGGTCTGGATCGTCTTGGTGACCGTGAAGTCCTCGTATTCGCTGTCGAGCCAGCCCAGGCCTGCGCTGACCAACAGGCCCGGCACCGGCCGGACCTGCAGCTCGGCTTCGGCGCCGAGCAGGTCGGCATCGCTGTTGAGCAGCTTCTCGCTCGGCAATTTGCCCGGCTCGTTGACGATGTCGAAGACCTGCAGGTTCTGGTACCAGTAGCGGAAGACCGCGGCGTCGAGGATCAGCCGGTCGTCGAACCAGCGCGCTTGGATGCCGAATTCGACCGCATCGTTGAATTCCGGCTCGACGGGGTCGATGGCCTGCGCGAGGTCGCCGCCCGCAATCGTCAGGCCCGTATTGAAGTTGCCGCTCTTGAAGCCGCGGCCGTAGCTCAGATAGGCGAGCAGGCTGCCGTACGGGTTGGAGAACGGCGAGTAGCTGAGCTTGACTTCGCCCGTGACCTCCTTCCAGCTCGTTTTCGCGGTTTCTCCGGGGAGTGCGAGCGCGATCCCGCTGATCGTGGTTCCGGTCGCGGAACTCGCGAGCCTGAATTCCTTCTTTTCGTAGTTGTAACGGGCCCCGCCGCTGAGCTCGAGTGCGTAGATGCCCGGGATCACGTCCTGCTCGACCAGATCGAGTTCAACAGCCAGGTAGGGGGCCATGCTGGTGAGCTTCTGATCGAAATTTTGTTTGATCGCAAACTGCTGCGTGTCGGGAAAGAAATCGTCCACGCTGAGATTCTCGTGCAGAAAGAAGAATCCCCCGGTCCATTGGTAGCGCTCACCCTCGCCCTCGACGCGCAGATCCTCGGTCGTCTGCCAGGCGCTGTCGGACCAGACCGCTGGATAGAGGACGAGCGGAGTGGCGTCGCCCTCGTCCTCGACCACGCGGTCGTACCACTCGTAGTCGTAGAGCAGGCTGATGACGGCGAATCCGAGGTCCAGGACACCGCGCCCGTTGATCCCCCAGGCGTCGATGGACTCGATGCCGTCGGAGTCGTAGAACCCCGAGAAGGGATCTCCGCCGCCTGTGCCGGTCGACATGAGGTCCGATGAAAGTACACCCTTGACTTTTCGGACCCCTTCGCCGAGTGGGCGGCCGTAGCTGCGGGCGACCTGTGCAGCGTGGTCTTCGGAGAACCCATTTTCGAGTTTGTTCACGAAGCCGCCTTGTTCCAGTGCGTCCGCACCGAGCATCTGCAGGTGGGGCGAGTCGCCGCGGTTCTGGCTGCCGTGGACGTTGAACATCCACTCCAGGTTGTCGAGCGGTTCGAACAGCAGCACCGTCCGCGCCGCCCAGTGGTCGATGTTGTTCGTGTAGGACTCGAGGCCCGCGAAGGTCGAGAGGCTCGGTTGGATCCGGCTGGCTTGCCAGTACCCTTCTTCCCTCATGGGATTTCCCGGATCGTTGGCTTCTCCTGCGAGGGTGGACAGTGACCCCGGAGACTGCATGACGCAGATCGCGTCGACATCGGTGATCCGGAATTGGGACGACATCAGGCCGACCTTGGTGCCCGCCGGCGCGACGAGTGCGCCGTTCTCGTCGAAGAGATCCTCGGCGAGGACCGTCGGGTTGTTGGCGGTGCCCGTGACGATGGAGCCGCCTGCAAGAATCTGCTGCGCGGCTCTGGCGGCGTCGTAGTCGAGGAAGACGAAGGCAGCGGGAAGCAGGAACCCGCTGTTCTGGCGCTTGACCTTGGCGGCCTGGACATTCCCACCAACCCACTGCCCGGCGGGCAGCAGCGACTCGTACAGGCCCGTGGTCGTCTGCTGGTCGATCCTCGGTTTTCCGTACTTCTCCGGATTCCAACCCGCGCACTGGTTCTTCGTGTAACCGTCGCGCCAGCGGGCGGTGCCCGAGACGCGCATCGAGAGCATGTCTTCGATCAGCGGAACGTCGATCGCGGCCTCGACCTGTTTGTGGTCGTAGTTGCCGTAGCTGAGGCTCGTCGAAACACCGAAGTCGCCGCCCGGCAGCGCCGAGCGCAGCAGGATTGCGCCCGCGGTGGCGTTGCGCGCGTTGAGGCTGCCCTGGGGTCCGCGCAGCACGTCGATGCCTTCGAGGTCGAAGAACTGGTCGAGCTGGATCGCGGGCGTGTTGAGGTTGACCCCATCCTGGTAGAGGGCCGCGGTTCCGCGCGCATTCGCCGCGTACTCCTTCAGCCCGATTCCGCGGATGAAGATCGTCGGGTCCGAGGTCGTAAAGCCACTGTTGATTTCGAGGTTCGGCGTGTAGTTGGAGAGTTCGGCGATGCTGTCGATCTGCAATGCGTGTAGATCGCCCGCGTGAAACGACGGACCCGACGTCGCGGCTCCCGGGAGGGCGTTCGAATCCGATCCGGTGATGGAGATCTCCCGGGTGTCACGCGTCTGCGGGGGCGGCGCCTTCGCGCCCGCCTCGAGCGATCGAGCGGAACCTCGGGAACCGGGTTCGTCGGCGTCGCTGCCGACGTTCGTCGGATCGTCGGGGTCGCCTGGTTCCGTCGAGCGGGTCGACCCGACGCGCTCGACGGGATCCTCAGCCGAGGCAGGAAACGCCAGCAACACCGCGGCGATCGAGAGCGCGCACCGGCTCCGCCAGGGGCTCATCGGCCGGAATCCGAGTTGCCCGGTCGGAGATTTGGAAGATTCGGAACATTCCGACCATTCGAGGCTTTTCGCGCATTCGATCATCGCGCTCTCGGCACTGGATGGCTCCACGTCGGATTCGAGATGATGCAAGCGCATGTTATCTCATCGCACGCTGACCCTTGCTTGATTTCTGGCTGGCTCGTTGTAATTCGGGGGATGCCCACGCGGTTTCTGGTGTGGATTCCGGATGCCGGCAATGGCTTGAATCCGGATGCTACACAGCAAGCCCGGACTCCCAGAGCGCACCAGAACTCGCAAAACGGACAATTTGCCACACGCAGGACCCAGCCGGACGCCTTCGATTCGCACAAGCGCATTCGAGCCGCCGCCGCGCCGGCGGGTCACGTCGACCGTCGTCCGCGTCGACACCAGCGCGTGCCCACGGATTTACCGATGCTCCGATTGCGCATATGCTGCCGGAATGCAGTCGCGGGGAAGCGTGCGCGTGAAGGCCGCCGTCCTCTACGAGATCGGCAAGCCGCTCGTCATCGAAGAGATCGAACTCGACGCGCCGCGCGCGGGCGAGGTTCGGGTGCGGCTCGCAGCCAGCGGTGTATGCCGCTCGGATTGGCACATGCTTCAGGGTGTCCATCCCCCGCCACTGCCGATCGTGTTGGGTCACGAAGGCGCGGGCTGGATCGAGGCCGTTGGCCCCGGCGTCGAGCACGTGCGGCCAGGTGACGCGGTGGTGCTGACCTGGCTGCCGCACTGCGGACGCTGCGCCCAGTGCCGCGCGGGGCGGCCGACGCAGTGCGGCGAGGTGGCGTGGTCCGATCTCGGGCTGATGCGCGACGGCACGACGCGACTGCACCGCGGCGAACTCCGCATCCACCACAACAGCGCCTCCACGTTCGCCGAGCAGACCGTGGTTCCGGCGGAAACCGCGATTCCACTCGATCCGTCGATCGACGTCCGAGAGGCGGCGCTGCTCGGCTGCGCGGTGATGACCGGGGTGGGCGCGGTACTGCGCAGCGCGCAGGTCGCGCCGGGCCGATCCGTCGCAGTGATCGGCTGCGGAGGCGTGGGTTTGAGCGCGCTGCAGGCTGCGCGGATCGCGGGAGCAGCCCCGATCATCGCGCTCGACGTCGTGCGCGCGAAACTCGAACTCGCGCGGCAGATGGGGGCGACCCACAGCGTCGATGCCTCGCAGCCGGATCTGCTGGAGCGCGTGCGCGGGATCGCACCCGGCGGCGCAGACTATGTGTTCGAAGCGCTCGGCGACGCTGCGACCCTGGAGCTGGCCGTGCAGTTGACCGCGCGCGGCGGCAAGACCGTGATCGTGGGGCTCGCGGAGCCCGACACGAGACTGCCGATCGATCCGCTGAGCCTGGCGTTCGAGGAGCGCAGCCTGATCGGCTGCTTCTACGGCTCGTGCGTTCCGAACCGCGACTATCCCGAACTCTTCGCGCTGTGTCGCAGCAGGCGGCTGCAGCTCGGCGACCTGGTGGGTGCGACGTGCGAACTCGAAGCCATCAACGACGCGTTCGCGCGCATGGCGCGCGGCGAGGGCGCGCGCACGATCATCGTCTACCCGGGCGCGTGATCGCTCATTTCGCGTCGAATTGTTCGAGGTACCAGCGCGTGACGTCGGCGACTTCGGACTCTTGCGCGAGCATGACCCCGTGGCGATGCGCGCGCGAGCCGACACCCTGCTGGACGGCCTCGCAGACCGCCCAGTCCTGCGCACCGAGCAGGTTCACGAAGTCGGCGGCGTCGCTGACATCGCAATCGGGGCGCGCGAGCACTTCGGGTTCGAACAGCCACTCGGAAAGGATGCGCGTGCGCGTCGGACCGTCCGGCCACAGCGAGCGCGCGCAGACGTAGTCGGGGAACAGGTACAGCAGCAGATTCGGCAGCACGAGTTTGGCGTGGTAGCGCTGCCGCGGCAGATCCCGAAGGCCCGCAAAGAACGGCCTCCGGGTGGTGCCGCCGAGCGTCGAGGTAACTGCGCCGGCGCGGTATTCCGGCGGCTCCGAGCCCGATGCGTCCACCTTGCCCGTGCGGTAGAGCGGCACGAGATCGGCGAGCTCGGGATGCACGCCCGGGTGGTGGGGCTACTGGCCGCGCTGCATTCGGCCTGTCCGGTCTGCAACCCGCGGAAGGCTGCGGATCGCCTCGCAGCCCTCGAAGGCCCCGCCGTCGAGCGTATTGCCAGACACGCAGACCGAATCAGCACCCGCGTCGAATCCCACTTCCCTCACGCTGAAGTGGCTGACGAGATCGACGATCCCATCGCCGTTCAGGTCGCTGAAGTGGCCCCCCGCTCGATGCGTTGGCCGCGCGCCGCCGGGCCCGAGTACGAGCGTCGCCAGGTCGATCTCGGCGACGTCGAACCCGGGCTCTCCGAAAATCGCCAGCGGAATCACCCCCGCGCGCGCGACCCGCAGCGCGGCTGGGACCGAGACCGAGACGTCGCGAGGCGGGAGCGAAAGCACGCTGTGGTAGGCGACCAGGGTCACGATCGACCGCGCCGGAATTCCGATCGGATCGGACGGCGTCAAAGACGCGTAGGGGGTCAGATCGTCGCTCGCGCTCGTCACGTACGGAATCAGGCTGTCGATTTGCATGCCTTGAAAATCGAGTTCGACGATCCTGCTCGCCTGCGACCAGTTGACGAAGACCGTGACAACGATGTTGTGGGGCGCGTCGACGTAGGCCGACACCATCAGATCCGTCGCGTCCTCGCTCGGGAGCGAGCCATCGGATCGGCTGGTGGCCGCCCGGATCATGCCCGGGCGGATGAAGCGACTGAAGTTTCCCAGCGCCCAGAGCATCTTCGACTCGTAGTAGTTGCCATTGAGCTTGCGGTAGTCGATGTAGACGAGGCCGTCTTTGTACTCGTAGGGCGAAACGCCGAGCCACCATTGCCAGCTCGCGGCCTCGGCGACCGTCAGGTCGAAGTGGGCGGTGCGGGCGATGTGGAGCGCGGGATCGATCCCGAGGTCGCGGCCGGGGCCGTAGCTGCCGAGGATCGAGTACTCGGTCATCGCGTACTCCAGCCCCGGATACTGGTCGAGCTTGTTGCGCAGCAGCCGACGCGAAGGGATCAGTCCGCTCTGCGGCGTGTCGCTCCAGTAGCTGTGGCCCGCAACCGCATTTCCGAGCTGCGCGCCGATGTAGTCCGGGCTGGCCGGATCGAAGAACGCGTCGATGTAGTCGTCGAGCGTGTCGCCGTAGAGGTAGTCGATCTCGCCCGACTCGGGAGTCTCGATCCGGGTCGTCCCCAGATCTTGCGCCGCGAGCGCTTCGACGACCCGCTTGATGTCGCTCGTGTTGTAGCGATTGCCCTCTTGGTTACTGCTGCGTTCCCAATCCCATTGGGGCTCGTTGACCGGGCTGATCACCGCGAAGTCGATGCCCTCGACGCTGCGGAAGTGCGCGAGGATGTCGGCGAGGTAGCGCGCAAAATCGTCGACCCTGTCATCGGCGAGATTCGTGGATCCGGAGTTGATGCCCGCAAACGCATTTCCGTTCTTGGTCATATTGATTGGCGGACTGTTGACGAACGCCGTCATGTGTGTGACGCCGCGCGCCTTTGCGGCCTGGAGGAACCAGCGCTGCCCCGGCAGGCGCGTCCAGTCGTAGTCGCTGAAGTCTTCGTTGTAGAAGGTGTCAGCCCGGCGCCAGACGTCTCCGATGTTGGACTGGCGGCTGCTGCCCGCACCGATGTTGAATCGCCAGGTCGACAGCGCGATCCCTCTCGGCGCGCGATTTTCGTCGAGCCCGGATTCGAACAGCAGATCGGCGATGGCCTCGCTCTTTTCGAGCGGCCAGCCGCCGACGAACTGGATCGACCAGGCGTCCGACGCACCGAAATTGCGGATCGTCTGGTGTAGATCGCCGGTATCGACCGTCACGATCAGCGGGCTCGGATGGGTCGTCGCGAGACTCCCGCTCGATCCCGGATAACAGGGCACGTAGCCCTGGATGTCCAACCCGGCCGACGGAACCAGCTGCGACAGAGGCGACAATCGGGCGTTGGTGGGTCGCACCGCGCAAGCCACGAGAACGACGAGCACTGCGAGCCGCAGCATCGAGACCCTCGCGAGGGGCCTCTGTCGGATCGTCGCAATCACTTCTACCTCGGGCCGTTCGAGCGGCCGGAGTCCAGCTTACCAGCTGCATCGGCGTGTTCTCAAGCGAAGTGACGCGAAGCGCTCGAGCGATTCTCGCCAACCCTGTCTGGGCGTTCTGCAATCGATCCGCCGCGCAACGAATCGAGGTGCCGTCTGGTGTACGCTGTTCGCTGCGCTGAAGGCTTTTCGCGCGCTCGATTCGCGCGCGGACGAGACAACGGAGCGACGCGTCCGCAACTGGAGAAATGAAAATCCCAATGACAAGCCGTGAGGACGTGACCGCTCGAAGCGATCTCCGGATCGTGCGCCTTGAAAACGCGCGCCTGAGCGTATCGATCGTGCCGGAGGTGGGCGGCAAGATCACCGATCTCGTCGATCGCCGCTCCGGCCGCAACTGGCTCTGGCAGAACCCCCACCTGCCGCTGCGGCGCCCCATCTATGGCTCCGATTACGGCCGGGAACTGGACTCCGGCGGTTGGGACGAAATCCTGTTCTCGACGAGCCCCTGCGAGGTCGGGCTTCCCGACGGCACGCGACAGCGCATTCCGGACCACGGCGATCTGGTCGGCCAGAGCTGGAACGTCGACGCATCCGCAGCCGAGGAATCGCAGCACGCGGTCTGCGAACTGACCACGAGCGGCCGTGTGTTCGATTACCGTTGGCGTCGCGTCGCCACCCTCGACGCCGAACGCCCTCGCCTGACGCTCGAGTACTCGCTCGAGAACACCGGGAATGCGCCGTGGCCCTGGAGCTGGTGCGCGCATCCGCTGATTGCGGTGGAGCGCGGCATGCGAATCGAGTTGCCGGCCGGGCTCGAATTTCGTCTGGCGGATTCGCAGCGCCTGAACGTCCGCCAGCCAGACAGCGAGTTCAGCTGGCCGAGACTGGCGTTAGGCGACGGCCGCGCGATCGATCTTGCGGCCAGCTTCGACTCCGGGTCGGAACCCGATCGATTTGCCGCCAAGCTGTTCGTGCGCTCGGCAGCGCCTGGTGCGGTGAGCATCACGTCGGCGGATCGAACCGAGCGCCTGACGATTCGCTACGACGAGCGCGCCATTCCGTGGCTCGGGCTGTGGATCAACAACCGCGCGTGGTCCGGCTGCGGTTCGCCGCCGCACCTCAACCTGGGTCTCGAACCTTCCACGTCGCCCTGCGAAAGCCTCGCGCAAGCCATCGCCGAGGGCTGGACCGAGCCGCTCGAACCCGGCAAGATCCGGAGCTGGTCGCTGGAGATCGAGGTCGGAGGATGAAATCCGCGTGGACGATCCGCCGCTCGTAACGACACCCGCGACGATCCACGCGCGATCGTTCCACGACGCGTTCGTCGCCCGCTTCGGCCGCGCGCCAAAGTTGTTCCGCGCGCCTGGGCGCGTGAACATCATCGGCGGGCACACCGACTACAACCAGGGATTCGTGCTCCCGACGACGACCGCGCTCTACACCTGGATCGGGATCGCGCCGCGCGCCGATCGGGTTCTGCGCGCCTACGCGTGCCGATTCGACAGCACGGAAGAAATCGATCTCGATCAAATCGAGCGGTGCGAAGACGGGCAGTGGCGCGAATACGTCAAGGGCGTCGCGTCGGTACTCGAAGCCGCCGGCCATGCGCTGCGCGGTGCCGACATCGCAATCGATGGCGAGATTCCGCTCGGCGGTGGGCTCAGTTCGTCGGCGTCGCTCGAAACCGCGCTCGCGTTCGCGCTGCTCGATGTCGCGGGTGTCGCGATCGAGCGCGCCGAACTCGCGCAGCTGTGCCAGCGCGCCGAAACCGATTTCGTCGGCGCTAGCTGTGGGATCATGGATCAATACGTGATCTCCTGCTGCACGCGTGACCGCGCGATGCTGTTGGATTGCCGCTCACTCGAGTTTGAATCCGTTGCGATCCCCGATGGCGCGCGCTTGCTGGTCGTCGATACCGGGGTTTCCCACCGACTCCCCGCCGGTGACTACAACTCGAGGCGAGAGGAATGCGAACGGGCCGTAGCGCTGCTGGCCGGCCAGATTCCGCAACTCCGCGCCTTGCGCGATCTCGCACCCGCACGGCTCGAGGACGCGAAGCACGCGCTCGATGAGCGGCTCTACCGCCGCTGCCGTCACATCGTCGGCGAGAACCAGCGGGTCGTGGATGCGTACGCATCACTCCAGCGCGGTGATGTCGCCCAGCTCGGGAAACTCATCACGGCATCCCACGTGAGCCTGCGGGACGACTACGAGATCAGTTGCGCCGAATTGGATGCTCTCGTCGAAATCATGCTTGCGTGCGCGGGCGTCCATGGCGCGCGCCTGGTGGGTGGTGGATTCGGAGGCTGTGCGCTCTGCCTCGTCGACGCTGCGTGGCTCGATCGGGTGATCGACGCGGTGCGAACGCAATACGCGCAGGTCTTGGGAAGACCTCCGTGGCTTCACGCCGTCACGGCCGCCGACCCGGTCGGGCCGGCTCCGGCGATCGAACGACCGGATCTCCCCCCATCCGAAGCGGATCGATGAACTCCAGCATCCAACGCGAAGTCATGTGCGCCCCCTTCCTACACTCGCGCGTCGTTTGCCGCCGGATCGAAGCCCTCCGCGTTGCCAGCCTCTTCGGTGCACTGATCATGCTGGCTTCCTGCGCAACGTCACCCGGAATTCTCGCAGGCCGCCCCGCCTGGAACGACATCCACGTCATTCGCGAGAACGTCGAGTTGCCGCGCGCGCACTTCGTCGCCTATTCGAACCGACAGAGCGCGATCTCGAGCGGGGACAATCCCGATTTCGAGTCGTTGAACGGGCGCTGGAAATTCCACTATTCGGATTCGCCCGCGGAGCGACCCGTCGATTTCTTCGAGCGCGATTTCGACACCAGCGATTGGGCGAGCATCCCGGTCCCTTCCAATTGGGAACGCGAGGGCTACGGCCATCCGATCTACGTCAACGTCCCGTATCCGTTCGAGCCCGACGAGCCGAACGTGCCGACGCGCTCCAACCCGGTCGGCTCCTACCGGCGCAACTTCGACGTCCCGGAGCGCTGGCACGACAAGCAGATCTTCCTGCAGTTCGGGGCGGTCAGCTCGGCCTCCTACGTCTGGATCAACGGCGAATACGTCGGCTACAGCGAGGGCAGCAAGACGCCTTCCGAGTTCGACATCACCGACCACGTGACGCCAGGCGAAAACAGCGTCGCGGTCGAGGTCTACCGCTGGAGCACGGGCAGCTATCTCGAAGACCAGGACTTCTGGTCGCTCAGCGGCATCCAGCGCGACGTCAGCCTCTACGCGCGCCCGAAACAGCGGGTGCGCGACTACTTCGTCCACGCCGGGCTCAGCAATAATTACCGCGATGGCGACTTCCAGATCGAGATCGACATCGCCAACACGGGCGGCGCAGCGACCACGAAGACGCTCTCGGTCGAAATTCTCGACGGCGAATCCAGCGTCTTCGCGGAAACTTCCACGTTCGACCTCGCTCCCGCAGGATCGACGCGTTCCTTCTCCGCCAGGCTGGCGGATGTCAAGCGCTGGTCCGCGGAAACGCCCGATCTCTACACCCTCGTGATCGCACTGACGGACGAATCTGGCTCGCAGGGCGAGTTCATCAGCCAGAAGATCGGGTTCCGAACCTCCGAGATCGCAAACGGGCGCTTCCTGATCAACGGTCGACTCGTTCAGCTGAAGGGCACGAACCTCCACGAACACCATCACGAAACCGGCCACGTGATCGACGAAGCCACGATGCTCGAAGACATCCGCCTGATGAAGGCCGCCAATCTGAACGCGGTGCGGACGTCCCACTACCCGTTCCCGGAGCGCTGGTACGAACTCGCGAACGAATATGGTCTCTACGTCGTCGACGAAGCGAACATCGAGAGCCACGGCTACGGGTACGACCCCGACAAGACGCTCGGCAACAAGCCGCGCTGGATGCCACATCACCTCGACCGCACCCAGCGCATGCTCGAGCGCGACAAGAACCAGCCGTCGATCGTGATCTGGTCTCTCGGAAACGAGGCCGGTGATGGCGTCAATCTGGGCGCGACCTATCACTGGATCAAAACACGCGATCTGTCTCGACCGGTGCAGTACGAGACCGAGGGAGACATCGAAGTCGTCGGCGAGCGCCATTCCGATTTCCACTCGAGCATGTACTGGCGCTACTGGGATCTCGAGGAATACGCGCAGACCCACAACGACCGGCCCTTCCTGCTGATCGAGTACGCGCACTCGATGGGCAACAGCACCGGCAACCTCAGCGAGTACTGGGACGTGATCGAGAGCTACGACATCCTCGCGGGTGGCTTCATCTGGGACTGGGTCGACCAGGGCCTGCTCGAACACGACGAGAGCGGCACGCCCTACTGGACCTACGGCGGCGACTACGGCCCCGCCGACGTGCCCTCGAGCGGCAATTTCAACTTCAACGGCATCGTATTCTCGGACCGCAGCGTGCAGCCCGCGTACTGGGAAGTGAAGCGCGTCTACCAGCAGGTCGACTTTCGCGCAATCGATCTCGACACGGGCTCGATCCGGGTCGACAACCACTACGACTTCACGAGCCTCGACGGATTCGAACTCCAGTGGGAGATCACGGAAAACGGAAGCGCGATCCGGAGCGGCGTCTTCGACGATCTCGATGCCGGACCCGAGAGTGCTCAATCGATCGATCTGGGTTATCGGCTGCCGAACCAACGGGTCGGCAACGAGTACCACCTCAACCTGCGTCTCGTCTCACCCGAACCCCGCGGCATTCTCCCGGCTGGGCACATCTACGCTGAAACACAATTCGTGATTTCCAGCTCTTCCTCGATGTTCCTCGCGGACGGCTTCCGTCGCGTGTCGACCCGTACCTTTGCGACAGCAGAATCCGAACAAGCCATCGCCATCACGGGCAAGAACTTCTCCACCCGATTCGACCGCGCGACGGGGCTGCTCTCGTCGCTCGTCTTCGACGGCGAGGAGCTGCTGCTTCGCCCGCTCACGCCGAATTTCTGGCGCGCTCCGACCGACAACGATTTCGGCAACTACATGCAGGATTGGGCGAAAGCCTGGGAACAGGCCGGACGCAACCGGAAGCTCGAATCCCTTCGACTCGACGAGAGTGGGCCCGGATGGTCGCAGATCGTGGAAGCGGACTACGTGTTCTTCGACGACGCCGGAGCCGAGGTTGCGCGCTGGAACGCGCAATACACGATCTGGCCGTCGGGCGACATCGACGTCGAGAATCACTTCGCGAAGAGCGATGGGCAGCCCGTCGTTCCGCGAGTCGGCATGAACGTCGAGCTCGTCCGGCGCCTCGACCGGACCGAGTGGTTCGGTCGAGGCCCGTTCGAAAACTACAGCGACCGCAAGCTGGCAGCGAAGGTGGGCCACTACCGGATGCCCGTCTCCGACCACTACGTCCCCTATCACCGGCCGCAGGAAAACGGCTACAAGACCGAGGTGCGCTGGCTTTCGCTCAGCGACGGAAAGAAGACCGGTTTGTTGATCCGCGGGCGCGACCGCTGGTTCGGATTCGGCGTGCACCACAATCGGCAACAGGATTTCACCCCGCCGGTCAAGATCGCGATTACCAGCGAAGACGGCGCCGACGCGCGAAACAACGAAAAGCGCGTCAACATGCACGTAAACGACATCGTGCCGGGCGACTTCGTCTCGCTCGACATCGACTACGGCCAGATGGGGGTCGGCGGCGACGACTCCTGGGGCAAGCGCACGCTGATGAAGTACGCGCTGACGGAAAGCGAATACCACTACGGCTTTCGATTGCGCCCTTATTCGCTCGAAGAAGGGAACCTCGCGGACCTGCTTGCCCAGGACGGTTTTCTTCTGCACCCCCACGCTGCCGGCGGAGAACGCCCCGACAATCCTGCGGAGCCCTGACAGCCATGCATCTGCATCCGCTCGATCTGGCCGTCGTCGCGATCTACGGGGTTTGCCTGCTGGTTCTCGCGCAGTGGGTCTCTCGTGAAAAGAGCGGTCACCAGAAAGACACCAAGGACTACTTCCTCGCGGGCCGGGCGCTGCCGTGGTGGGCGATCGGGGCGTCGCTGATCGCGGCCAATATCTCCGCCGAGCAGATCATCGGCATGTCCGGCTCGGCCTACGTGCTCGGCATCGCGATCGCCTCCTACGAGTGGATGGCAGCGCTCACGCTCATCATCGTCGGCAAGTACCTGCTGCCGGTATTCCTGAAGCACGAGATCTACACGATGCCGCAGTTCCTTGAGCAGCGTTACGACACGCGCGTGCGCACGGTGCTCGCGACGTTCTGGCTCGGCGTCTACGTCTTCGTGAATCTGACGTCCATTCTCTGGCTCGGTTCACTCGCGATCCACACCGTGACCGGGCTCGAGATCAGCTACGCGCTGTGTCTGCTCGGCGCATTTTCCGCCGCCTATTCGCTCTACGGCGGGCTCAAGGCCGTCGCGCTGACCGACATCATCCAGGTCGTGCTGCTGATCCTCGGCGGATTGATGATCGCCTACGTGTCGCTGAACCAGATCTCCGATGGTGCGGGCGTCGTCTCGGGCTTCGCGATCCTGCTCGACGCGATTCCCGAGAAGTTCGACATGATCCTTTCGAACGACAACCCGCACTACATGGACCTGCCCGGCATTTCGGTGCTGATCGGCGGGATGTGGGTGATGAACCTCTCCTACTGGGGCTTCAACCAGTACATCATCCAGCGCGCGCTCGCAGCCGAGAACAGCCGAGAAGCGCAGAAGGGCATCGTGTTCGCGGCCTTCTTGAAGATGCTGGTCCCCGTGCTCGTGGTGTTGCCGGGCATCGCAGCGGTGGTGCTCGCGCCCAACCTGCCGACGCCCGACAGCGCCTATCCGGAAGTGATGAAGCTGCTTCCGACCGGCATCAAGGGGCTCGTGTTTGCCGCGCTGATCGCCGCGATCGTCTCGTCGCTGGCCTCGATGACGAACAGCATCTCGACGATCTTCACGATGGACGTCTACGCGAAGCTGGCCAGATCCGACAAATCCGAGGGGCACCTGGTCACGGTCGGGCGGGCCGTGAGCTTTGCGTCTCTCGTAATCGCGATGCTCGTCGCGCGACCGCTGCTCGGAAATTTCGATCAAGCGTTCCAGTACATCCAGGAATTCACCGGCTTCTTCACGCCCGGCATCGTCGCGATCTTCCTGCTCGCGATCTTCTGGCGCGCCACGACGGCCAACGGCGCGCTCTCCGCCGCGATCGGATCCGCAGCCCTGTCGCTCGGGTTCAAATTGTTCTTGCCCGAACTTCCGTTCATCGATCGCGTCGGCCTCGTCTTCCTGCTCTGCGGGGGTCTCGGCATGTTGATTTCGAAACTCGAAGGCGCCGGCGATCAGGCCGGCGCGATCCGATTCAAGGAGATCGACTGCAGCACGAGTTCGGGATTCAACCTCGCTTCCCTCGCGATCGCGCTGATGCTGACCGCGCTGTATGCGACCTGGTGGTAGGCGCCTGGCGGGCGAAACCTTCGGCTTCGCTTGCGGCGTCGCATGACCCCATTCTGGGGTCCTGCTCCTGGCGGGCGAAACCTTCGGCTTCGCTTGCGGCGTCGCATGACCCCATTCTGGGGTCCTGCTCCTGGCGGTTCGCCGAAAGCACGCGCCGCCCGACCAAGGGAGTTTCGCGGTCGATCTCGATCTCGATTTGGAATGGGAAGCTCCAGTTTCGATCCACCAGATCGGGACTGCCGGGTCAATCGGGCGGTTGGCTCACAATCCAGGGAGCGCGATCGGGGCGCTCGCCGAGAACGGAAAGTACCGTCGCGCGATCGAGTTCCTCGGCCTCGAGCAGACGCTTGGCGAGCGCCTCCAGCCGGTCGCGCTCCTGCACGATCAGCGCCCTCGCCTGCTCGTAGCAGTGACCGAGGATCGCGAGGGTCTCGGTATCGAGGGTCTCGGCGAGCCCCTCCGAGTGGGGTGCGCGCTCGATTCCCGCTCCCAGATAGACGGCACCGCGCTGGCCCACCAGCGATAGATTCGGCGCCTTCTCGCTCATGCCGTAGACGGTGAGCATCTCGCGCACGATTTCACTGGCCTTTTGGAGATCGTCGGAAGCCCCGGTCGAGACCACACCGAAGACGACGTCCTCAGCGGCACGTCCGGCCAACAGCACCCGGATGCGGTCGAGCAACTCGTCCTTCGAGACCACGTAGCGGTCGTCGAGCGGCATCTGCAGCGTGTAGCCGAGCGCGCCCGTGGTGCGCGGGATGATCGAGATCTTCTGCACTGGATCACCAAACGGTGTCATGTGGCCCACGAGCGCATGACCCGATTCGTGATAGGCGATGCGCCGCCGTTCGTCGGGCGTGACGATCCGGCTCTTCTTCTGGGGG
>Ga0210102_1000208_pt1 | contig 16811 bp, 10 predicted proteins | sample RushOxbow_ThreeS_4_FD_185563 | JGI IMG/M metagenome (GOLD analysis project Ga0210102, IMG submission 185563) | Wetland microbial communities from San Francisco Bay, California, USA, that impact long-term carbon sequestration -... | ecosystem: Environmental > Aquatic > Marine > Wetlands ...
AGCGGGCGGCCGCCCGCTTCGGCTTCGAGCGCGTTGAGCCGCTCCAGACGGCGCTCGTTGAGCGAACCGACGCGGCGCAACAGCGTCGCCCGCAGCAGCGCCTCCTTGGAGCCGAAGTGGTAGTTGGCCGCTGAGACGCTCGCGCCCGCCGCGTGCGTCACCGCGCGCATCGACGCGCCCTCGAAGCCGCGCTCGGCGAATATCCGCTCAGCGGCGTCGAGCAGCCGCTCGCGCGTCTCGGCGCCGCGACCACCTTCCGGCGACGCGAGGCGCGTGACGCGAGCACGGGTGAGCTGGGGGTCGGTGGATTGGGGCACGCTGGCGCTGACTCCGAATTCGAACGATCGTTCCAAACGTACGTTCGGAAACTCCAAGCCGCAACCTGAGCGTCACATCTCCTTCAACTCTTTATTTTTAAACGGTTTCTTTCCAGGCGCCGATCGGCGACCCGCGCTCAGCCGCTCAATCGGACTGCGAGCCGCCCTCACTCAACACAAAGCGAAACCGGTTCCGCATCCCCGGCCGCGACACGGGCCGGCCGTCGACGACCTTGGGCGCATATTTCCAGCGCTCGATCGCGCGCAGTGCGGCCCGGTTGAAGATCCCACTCGGATGCGAATCCAGGATCTTCGGCTCGGAAATGCTGCCTGCCTCGGTGACCGTGAATTCCACGTCCACCCAGCCCTCGATGCCGCGGTCGAGCGCGCGCCGCGGATAGACGGGCTCGATCCGGACGATGGGCATCTCGCCTTGATCGGAACCGGGTACGCGGATGTTCGGCCCCGTGACGTCGGTTTGAATCGCGCCAATCCAATCGCCTGCGGGTGGGTCGGGCAGAGCCACCGGTTTCACCGTCGGCTCACCGGTTGGAATCCCGTCGCGCGGCGCTTGCGGGATTGGCTCGATGATCCTGGGCAACTCGGTCTTCGGCTCCGCGATCGGTTTAGGAACCTTCGGCGCGCGGATCAGGCTCACGACGGTCGAGGGAGGGCTGCTGATGGCTGCCGGCTGGCTCGCGATCAGCGCACTCATCAGCGCGAACAGCCCGAATGTCACCAGAGCAGCGACGACCAGCGGCGCCGCATAGCGGGACCTCCGAGTCGAGGGCATCCCGGCGTCGATGCGCGGCGCAGCGGACTGGGCGGCGGGTGCGGGCTGATACGAAGGAACGAAAAACGAACCGATGGCGAACACGGCCACCTGCACGGCGAGGGAAACGTAGGCGGAAAACAGGCTCCAGCGGGTGTAGCGCGCACTCCGGGTGGACTTCGTCTGCAGCCAATCGGCCTGGAGATCGGCGAGGAAGGGATCGAATACGCTTTCCATCGCCCGCGGAGAAAAGGCGCGCGCCAACCAGCGCCGAGCAACTTCACCTGGCAACGACTCTCGAACAGAACTCATGCGGGCGCCTCCTGCAATTGAAAGTGGCTGGCCAGTTCATGGGCTTCGAGCAGGCGAAGTCCGTAAGGGGTCGCGCGGAAGAGGCGGCGCGGAATTCCCGGCACGTGGGCCGGCTTCTCCTCGCTGCGGGATTGCACGTAACCCTTTTGCTGCATCCGGTTGAGGGTGGTGTAGACGGTGCCTCGCTTGACGCGGCCTTCGGACAGGCGCACGATCTCGAGCCCGTATTGCTCGCCGCCGTAGAGCAACTCCAGCACCACCGCCTCCTTGCCCGAGAGGCGAGCTGGCGCGTTGCGCGCGCGCGGCCGCTGACTGGCTTGGGTCGATCTGGTTTGCGAATTCGTCGACATCGCGATCTGGCTCCGTTCTTTCCGTTTGGCCCGGCCAGCCGTTTGGCCCTGCCGGCCGTTCGAGTTCTTCCAGGCCTTTTCGCTTCCAGCGCTTTCCAGCTCCCAGCGTGCTCCTAAGAGTGCTCCGGCGAGTTGGCCGCGCTCGGTTCGATCCGGGTCCGACTTCGACGCGCTCAGCCGGAGACTTTTTCCGTATGAGCAGGGCTTACACAATGTAAGACCAATGTATACATCGATTTCGAAGCTGTCAAGCGCCGCTGCGGGATCGCGCGCCGACCCGCTAAGCCGGCGTCCTGGCAGGCGTTATCGACTATCCTCCAGAGCATGAGCTGGAAACCCGAAGTCGATGGGATCGAAAAGCGCCGGCAGCTGGCCGCGCAACTCGGAGGCGAGGCGGCCGTCGCCAAGCAGCACGCGCTCGGCCGGCTGACGATTCGCGAGCGTATCGACGCGCTCGTCGATTCCGGATCCTTTCGCGAACAGGGCGGCATCGCGGGCGAGCCGGAGTACGCGGACGATGGGGAACTGTTCGGTTTCACGCCGGCCAACTACGTGCTCGGCATCGCAAGGCTCGACGGGCGACCCTGCGTGGTCGGCGGCGAGGATTTCACCCAGCGCGGCGGTTCGCCCTCCCCTTCCGGGCTGCGCAAGAGTGTCTACGCGGAAGAACTCGCCTGCCGCTTCAAACTCCCGCTGGTGCGATTTCTCCAGGGGGCGGGGGGAAGCGTGACGGGTCCGCGCGGCAAGGGGCATCGCCCCGCGAGCGATCCCGTCTACGCACCGCACCGCTTTCAATCGATCATGCAGGCGATGGCCAGCGTACCGGTGGTCTCCGCGGCGGTCGGCGCGGTGGCGGGGTTTCCCGCAGCGAGGCTGGTCGCCTCGCATCTTTCGGTCATGACCCGACACACCGCGCAGATCCTGATCGCGGGGCCCGCGGTCGTCGAGCGCGCGATCGGCGAATCCCTGAGCAAGGAAGATCTCGGAGGCGCGCGGGTCCACGCCAGAAGTGGCGTCATCGACAACGTCGTCGAAGACGAGCAGGAAGTCTTCGAAACCATCCGCCGCTTCCTCGCCTACCTGCCGACCCATGTCTGGCAGTCGGCGCCGCGAACGGAACCGACCGACGACCGGGATCGCAGCGAGGAAGAACTGCTTTCGATCGTTCCGCGAAGTCGGCGCCAGATCTACGACGTGCGGCGGCTGATCGCGCTCGTCGTCGACGCCGATTCATTCTTCGAGATCGCGCCGAGTCATGGCCGAGCCCAGGTCACCGGCCTCGCGCGCATGAATGGTCAGCCCGTCGGGATTCTCGCCAACGATACGAAGTACTACGCGGGCGCAATGACCGCACACGGATCGCGCAAGGTCAGGCGATTCGTCGACCTCTGCGACACCTTTCACCTTCCGATCGTGAGCTTCGTCGATGAACCGGGTTTCATGATCGGAAGCGAAGCCGAACGAGCGGGTACCATCCGCTTCGGCGCCGAAGCGATGTTCGCAGTCGTCCAATCGACGGTTCCATGGGCGAGCGTCATCGTGCGCAAGACCTACGGGGTGGCGGCCGCGGCCCATTTCGGACCCAACGCCTACACGTTGGCGTGGCCTTCGGCCGAAGCCGGGACCCTTCCAGTCGAAGGCGGTGTGGCGATCGCGTTCGGTCGCGAGATCGCAGCAGCTCCTGATCCACAAGCGCGTCGCCGCGAACTCGAGGAGGCGTTCGCGGCCGATCGATCGCCATTTGCGCGAGCGGAAGCCTTCGGGGTCAACGATCTGATCGATCCACGCCGGACCCGCCCCGCGCTTTGCGATTGGATCGACTGGATCCAGCCGTCGCTCGTCGAGCAGCTCGGCCCGCGGAGCCATTCGATCCGACCCTAGATGCCGCTCAGCCTGCGAGATTGAATTCCGAAGACGCTTCGTCGACGGAGAGGACGGTGCGGTGGTAGCTGGCGAGATCGGCGAATGACGCGAAGGGTGTGCCCCGTACCGACCCCGCGTCGGGCAATGCCGTCCCATTGCAGCGTTGGAGAAGCAGGGAGGTGAAGCTGCGCATCGCGTCCAGTGGCGAATCCTTCCCGGGCGCAAGTGCGCGCGGATCGAACTGGTCTCCGCGCATGCGGATCACCTTGAGCGGTTCGGATGGTTCGGACATCCAGTTCAACACGAGATCGACGACGATGACGAATTTGGGCCCCAGCCCGTCCACCGCAACGACCGAAACCGCATCGACGCGTTCGAACGCAACCTTGCGCTTGTCGCCACCTTCGATCTCGATCAGCAGGCCGTCGTCGACCAGTTCACTCGGCCGTGCGCGCACGACTCGCAGCTCTCGCGACATGATTTCCAGATCGATCGGCGCGGGCCGAACCGAAGCGACGGTTTCCGCAGCGCTTTCGGCTCCGGCCGGGGCGCTCGCTGGCGTGAGCGGCTGTTCGCGAGACAGGCCCGACTCGTCCGGTAGCTCCGGATCTTCCCAGCGAAGCAAGGGGTCCTCCGCGCGAGGATCCGATGCCGTGCGCTGGGAAAGCGCGCTCGGATACGCTGGGGCGCCCGCATCCGCGCGCGACTCGCCTTGCGAAGGCGACTCCAGCGATTCCCGGTAGAGTTCCCCGAGCAGCGCTTCGAGATTCTGTCGATCGTTGAACGCAAGGTCCACCGAGCCCAACGCGCGCCACGCCGCCGCTTCGGTAAAGCCCGGATCGAGCGATCGGGAAGCCCGGGCAATGCGCGCCACGAGTTCTGCCGAGTCGGATTCAACCGAAATTTCGAGAGCCGACTTGAGCGCGCTGAGCGCTTCGATCGGTTGCCCGGCCTCTCGCAGCATCAACGCGATGTGGATCAGCAGCGCGGGTTCGGCATCACCCTGCAAGCCGCGACCGGTGAGATCGAGCCAATGATCGACAGCCGCCGGGGCGTTTCTGCGCACTTCATCGCGAACGACCTGAAGCATTGCACGCGCTGCGTCGGCTGGGCGCTCCAGATCGAGCGCTACCTCCCACATCGCGAGCAGGGCGCCTCGGTGCTCGGGCTTGCGTTGGAGCAGGGCCGAAATCAACTCGAATGCCTGATCGAGCCGACCGTCTGCCTGCGCTTCGAGCGCGCCCTCGAGATCGGGATCGACGCTCGGCTTCCGCTCCGACGGCATCTGGGCGTGGCTGAAGATCGCCTCGATCTGCCCGAGCATCATCATCGCAGTCATCACGAGCCCGCAGCCAAAACCGCCGGCGATCGCCCAGAACGAGGCGTTCGCGATTCCCGCCATTTCGCCGCTGGAGAGAGGACCCGGCACCACCGACCCGGCCCAACCATAGCCGGCCGACAGCGTCAACCAACCCGCACCCCCGACGACGACAGCGCAGTAACCCGCCTCCGTCCAGCGCGATGCAAAGCGCAGCGTGAAGGCGGCGAGCAGACCAGCGAGCATCCCCGAAGTCCCGATCAGCGACGCGGTCAATTCCGGGTTCCCGATCCGAAATGCGGTCGCCGCTGCGAGCGCCGACACGATCGCGAATACACCGAACAGTAGCGATCCCCAGACTCGTTCGATGGAGTAACCGAGGATCAACAGGAGAATTCCGTTTCCGATCACGTGCAGCCAACCGCCGTGAAGGAATGGATGCGTGAGATATGAAACCGCTTCTGGTTTCTGGGCGTGAACACCCATGCGGTAGCGGGGCAATTGCGACAGGGGCGCAAGAGCGCCTGTCGTCAACCCGTCGAGGATTTCCTGGTAGTGGCTCCGGACTGCTCTTGGAACGCCGATCGAGCCACTTCCCGAGCGACTTCGTTGAAATTCGTCACGTCGACTCTGGATCCCTTCCGCGGTCAGCTTTGCGACGATGATGGCGGCAGGCTCGAGATAGGGGCGCTCCTTCCAGTACGCGACCGCGTCGTCGGCAACAGCATCGGCAGCGCTTCGCACCTCGCTCTCGAGACGGTTCGCATGGTTCAGCCCGACCGCACACAACAGCAACAGCGCATAGGTCACCCACGGCTGTCGTTTCCCTGTCGGCTTGGCGGCCCGAGTCGACGACATCTCAGAGGCCTCTCCCCGATTGCCAGGAACCGCCCGATGATCGGGCACCGCGCGGAACCGCGTCGGCGGCTACAGCGCCCGTCGATCGGGCATCGAGCCCGGCTTCGATGAGGCCTCGAAAACGGGCCTCGGCTATGGATGAAACGGAAGAAAGGCCTGACGGCTGAAGCATAAACGCGCGCCAGCTGCGTTTTCCCGGAGATTGCGCACGTGCGGGGGCGTGGCGGATGATTTCAGCCACAGCGGAAAGCCCCTGGACGGCTCCCGGTGGCCGTTTCGCATCGAAGCTATGCTGGCCGCGGTCGCTTTCGGCGGTGAGGGAGATGTGAATGTCGGCGCGGTGTTGGTGGATCGGATCTGTGCTTGCGCTCATCGCGGCCGGCTGCAGCGCCTGCGGCGACGAGCCCGGAGGCAGGCGCGCGGCAGACGCGCGTCCCCCCGCGTCCGCGGATCCGAATGGCACGCAAACGACTCCGGCGGGTGCGATGCCCGAACTGGTCGAATCCCTGCGCGAGAGCCTGGCCACCGAGCCCCACGTTTCCGATGGCGGCGGGCGTGCCTGGCTCGAGCAGATCCAGGGCGACCCCGAATTCGCGATCGCTGGAGCACCCGGGCGATTCCGGTTGGTCTACGAAGTCGGGCCGGAGGGGATCGCGGTCGGCGGCATGATCTATTTCCAGGTTTCCCCGTTCTGGCACTGGAGCACGCCCCAGGTCGAGGAACGCGATCTCGATGGCTACACGACCTTGACGGCGAACGACGAGGACATCCAACTCGACGCCGCAACGCTCGACCAACAACTTCTCGGCCTGCGTGTTTCAGGGCGCGCGCTTCGGGCCGGAGACCAGATCACGTTGGTGTATGGTGCCGGACCTGCTGGCGCGATCGCGGACTCTCTCGCGGAAAAGAATTCGCGCTTCTGGTTCGCGATAGACGGCGATGGCGATGGTTTTCGTGTCTTCATCGAGAATTCTCCGGGGATCGACGTGCTTTCCGCTCCTCCGGCCCAAATCCGAGTTACCCTACCTAGTGTTGCTCGGCCTGGAAAACCGTTTCGAATCACCGTCGCAGCATTGGATCCCAATGCGAACGCGGGATATCCGTTCGAAGGCAAGATCGAGCTGAGCAGCGAGCCGACCGATCACCCGCTCGAGCTGGCGGAAGCGGTGATGTTCGTTGGATCGGATCGAGGAAGAAAGACTTTCGAAGCGGTCGTCCGCGAGCCCGGGGTCATGCGGGTGAGCGCGAAGACGGATAACGGGATCGTCGGCGTGAGCAACCCGATGTTGGTCTCGTCGGACGCCCAGGAGATCATCTGGGGTGACCTTCACGGCCATACCAGCTTGTCCGACGGAACAGGAACCGTGGAGGATTACCTCCTCTACGCGCGCGATGTATCCGCTCTCGACGTGATTGCGATTACGGACCACGACCACTGGGGCGTGTTGCAACTGGACCAGCATCTTGAGTTCTGGGAAGAGACCAAGGCCGAAGTGCGTCGTTTCAACCAACCCGGTCGCTTCGTCACGCTGCTCGGCTACGAGTGGACCAGCTGGATCTACGGACATCGACACGTGCTCTATTTCGAAGACGACGGCGCGATCTACAGCTCGATTTCCAGGGATTACGAAACGCCGACACAGCTCTGGGATGCCCTGCGCGGAAAGCCCGCGCTCACATTCGCCCACCACTCCGCGGGCGGCGTGATTCGAACGGACTGGACGATTCCACCCGACCCGGTGCTCGAACCGCTGACCGAGATCGTTTCCGTCCACGGCAGTAGCGAGGCGCTCGACTCACCATTTCCGATCTACGATCCGATACCTGGAAATTTCGTGCGAGACATCATCGGTCCAGGCTATCAATTTGGCTTCGTGGGCAGTGGCGACAGCCACGACGGTCATCCCGGACTCGCCCACCTCGTCACGGAAAGCGGTGGACTCGCCGCCATCGTCACCGACACCTTGACACGCGAGTCCGTGCTCGCGGCGATGCGCGCGCGCCGGGTCTATGCCACCAATGGACCGCGGATCCTGTTGCGCAGCGCCCTCGACCAATATCCCATGGGGTCGTTGATCCCGAAACCCGAAGCGGGAGGCTACAGCGGTGAACTCTTCGTCCAGGTCATCGCGGAGGCACCCCTCGAGCGCCTCGACCTGATCCGAAGCGGGCAACTGGTCGACTCCATGCCGATCGATGGACTCCTCGAGATCACGTTGCATCGGGAAATCGAAGATCTCGTTTCGGGTGAATACCTCTACGTGCGGGCCGTACAGCAGGATTCCGGCGCCGCGTGGTCGAGTCCGATCTACGTCGAGTGAGCGGACGGGCAGATCCCGTTTGCGAAGGCGCCGTTCGAAAGGCCAGGAAAACGATGCCGCATCGGCCCCGAACCTCGATCCTGTTGCCCGTATTCAACGCGGCCGAAACGCTGCCCACCTGCCTGCGCAGCATCCAGCGCCAGACCGACCCCGACTGGGAGTGCGTGCTGATCGACGATGGATCTTCCGATTGCGGGATCGATGTTGCCAGGACATTTTCGGCGACCGATGCGCGGTTCCGGCTGCTCGGTCGATCCCATCGAGGTCTCGTTCCCAGCCTGATCGATGGCGTCGCGCATTGCCGGGGACGCTTCGTGGCGCGCATGGACGCGGACGACTGGATGCACCGCGACCGGATCGCCGCGCAGTGCGCCATGCTCGAGCGCAATCCGGCGCTGGCCGCCATCGGTTGTCGCGTTCGACTCTTTCCCCGGCGCGATCTCCGAGACGGAATGCGCGCCTACGAGAGCTGGCTCAACGCGATCGATTCGCCGCATAGCATCCGGGCAGAAGCGTTCGTCGAGTGCCCGATCGCCCATCCCAGCCTGATGATCCGCCGTGAGATCCTGATCGCCCACCCCTACCGGGACTGCGGTTGGGCCGAAGACTACGACCTCGTGCTCCGCCTGCTCGCCGCAGGTCTGGAACTCGACGTCGTGCCCCGAAGGCTGCTCGCCTGGCGCGATCGACCCGAACGCCTCTCGCGCACCAGCGACACCTACTCGATCGATCGCTTCACGGCCTGCAAGGCGGCGCATCTTGCGAATTCCTTTCTCGCCGATTCGAATCACTACGCGCTGTGGGGTTATGGCGGAACCGGCCGCAGCCTTCAGAGCGCGCTTCGGCGGCGCGGCAAGCGACCGAGCGCCATCCTCGAACTCCATCCGGGCCGCATCGGCAATGCCATCGCGGATGCGCCGGTCGTCCACCCCGACGTATGGCTTCGCGCTCCCGACCAGCGCCTCGTGGTATCGGTCGCAGGTGCGACGGCGCGCGCGGAAATTCGCGCTGCACTCGACCGCGCGGGCCTGTGCGACGGAATCGACTACGTGTGCGCGGCCTGATCGTTCGATTCGCCGTCGTCCCGCTCGAACTCCCAGGCGAGAAAGGTGCTCAGATCCTCGGCAGCGGACCGCGCCTGCTCGCGCACATATCCGCTGCCGTCGTGGAGGGCCGTTTCGACGAGTCGCTTGATCCGATGGGCGTCGAGGCGACCAAAGCGACGCGCGAGGTGCCCGAAGCCGAGCATCGCGTTGCCGCGGACCATCGCATTGCGGTGACGCGCGAGTCGCGCGCAACAGTTCTCCGCCAGTTCCCGATCGTCGCTTTCGGCCGCGAATTCGAGAATCCAGTCCATCAACTCGACCGGGTCGTCCCGCTCGAGCGTCCGCTCCGCGATCCCGGCCCCGTCCAAGCCCGCGAACCCCTTGTTCAAGTGCTTCGGCCCGAGCGGATCAAAACTCGGCCGATCCCGGAACCCGCGGAAATGGAATCACGTCGCGGATGTTCGCCATCCCGGTCATGAACTGGACGATGCGCTCGAATCCGAGACCAAAGCCCGAGTGGGGAACCGAACCGTAGCGGCGCAGATCCAGGTACCACCAATATTCGGATTCATCGAGTCCCTGGTCGCGCATGCGGCGCTTCAATGGATCCAACCGGTGCTCGCGCTGCGAACCGCCGATGATTTCGCCGACCTTGGGCACAAGCACATCCATCGCACGAACGGTTCGCTCGTCGTCGTTGAGATACATGTAGAAGGCCTTGATCGCCGCGGGATAGTCGGTGACGACGATCGGCTTTCCGATGTGCTTTTCGGTCAGATAGCGCTCGTGTTCGCTCTGGAGATCTGCGCCCCACTTCACCGGAAATTCGAAGGCTTCTCCGCTCCGCTCGAGAATGCCAATCGCGTCCGTGTAGCTGAGTCGCTCGAACGGGGTCTCGATGATGTGATCGAGTGTTTCGAGGACCGTCTGATCGATCCGCTCGTTGAAGAACGCCATGTCGTCGGAGCAGCGCTCCAGCACGCGCGAAAACACGTGCTTCAGGAAGGCCTCGGCGAGTTCCACGTTGCCATCGAGTTCGCAGAACGCCATCTCGGGCTCGATCATCCAGAACTCCGCGAGGTGCCGGCTCGTATTGGAGTTCTCGGCTCGGAAGGTGGGGCCGAAGGTGTAGACGTTGCTGAGCGCGAGCGCGGCGATCTCGGCCTCGAGTTGCCCCGAAACCGTGAGGAAGGTTTCGCGCCCGAAAAAATCCTGCCCGAAATCGACCGATCCGGCTTCATCGCGCGGCGGGTCAGCGGCATTCAGCGTCGAGACCCGAAACATCTGGCCTGCGCCCTCCGCATCCGATGAAGTGATGATCGGCGTGTGCAGCAGAAGAAAACCGCGCTCCTGGAAGAATTCGTGGATCGCCGCAGCTGCGGCGTTGCGAACCCGAAACACCGCGCCCAGGGTATTCGTACGCGGCCGCAGGTGCGCGAGCGTGCGCAAGAACTCGAAGGAATGCCGCTTCTTCTGCAGCGGATAGCCTTCAGCGACCGTCCCGACCAGCTCGATGCGACGGGCCTGCAGTTCGAAGCGCTGACCCTTTCCGGGCGAATCGACGAGTTCGCCGGTTGCGGACACCGCGCAACCCGTCTGGACGTGGCGCAGTTGCGTTTCGAAGTTCTCCAGTTCGGGAGCCGCGACGACCTGCAGGCCCGCAAGACACGAGCCATCGCCGACCTCGAAGAACGAGACCCCCTTCGAGTGGCGCGCGGTGCGCACCCAGCCGCGCAACGTCACCGTCCCGCCCGCGGATTCCAGCGCGAGGATCTCCCGAACGGACTGGCTGGTGATGGCTCCGGTTTCTTCGCTCACGGTCAGGGATTCTGCTCGCGGTTGGCGCGGTTGTCGAACCCCGTGCCGCCGAAAAATCCTGAATTCTTCAGATCGAACACAGGATGTTTCCCAACCGCTGCGTCAGCAGCGCATTTTCCCGGTAGTCGATCGGAATCACCACCAGGCTCGGCCCCTTCTCGCGGAACGCCGCCTCGAGCGTCGAGCGGAGTTCGACGCTCTTATCGACCCGATGCCCGCTCCAGCCAAAAGCCGCGGCGAGGGCGACGAAATCGGGATTGCCGAAGCCCAGATCCGTGTGACGGCCGAACTCGTTCTGTTGCTTCCAGGCGATCAGCCCATACGCGTGGTCTTCCCAGACCATCACGACGATGTTCGAACCGAGCCGCTTGGCGGTCTCCATCTCCTGCACGTTCATCAGGAAACCCGCATCGCCGCAGATCGCCAGAATGCGCCGGTCGGGCAGCGCGCGCTGCGCGGAGATCGCGCCCGGCAGCGCGAAGCCCATCGAACAGAATCCGTTCGGAATCAGGCAGGTATTCGGCTCGTGACATTGGTAGTAACGCGCGACCCACATCTTGTGCGCACCCACATCGCTCAGGAGAACGTCGTGCGGGCCCATCACCTGACGCGCATCCCAGATTGCCTTCTGGGGTCGGATCAATCCGCTGGTGTCGTCGTCCCTGTATTCGGCAAATTCGCTGGTCATGTCGCGCCGCACGGCCTTCTGTTGACTGGTATCGAAGGAAACCTGATCCGCTCGCGCTCGTTCGTTCAACATCCACAAGGTGTGGGCGAGGTCTCCGACGACATCGACCGCGACGCGATAGTTTTCGTCGACCTCTGCTGCCAGGAAGTCGATATGGACGATCACCTTGTCGGCCGATTCGTTCCACAGATACGGGTGGTATTCGACCATGTCGTAGCCAAGGCAGATCACGACGTCTGCGGCGTCGATCGCGCAGGCGACGTGGTCGTTGCCCTGGAGGCCGATCGTGTAGAGACAGTACTCGGCATCCATGTCCACGCAGCCCTTCGCCATGAAGGTGCTGATCACGCCGATGCCCGTCTGCTCGCAGAACAGGCGCAGCTGCTTGCTCGCGCGCTTTCGAATCGTCCCATTGCCGGCGAGAATCACCGGGCGACGCGCAGCCTTGATCAGATTCCAGGCCTGATCGACGACCTGGTCGTCCGGCACGGGGCGACGCGTGCGTTGGGCGGGAATCGGCAGCGTCTTCGCGTCGAGCTGCGCTATGTCCTCCGCGAGCTCGATGTGGGCCGCGCCGGGTTTCTCGGTCGTCGCGATCTTGAATGCCTTCCGAACGATTTCGGGAATGTTGTCTGGGTGCAGGACCGCATGGGACCACTTCGTCACCGGCTTGAACATGCTCACCACGTCCATGTGCTGGTGGCTTTCCTTGTGCTGTCGCTCACTATCCGCCTGGCCGGTGAGGCAGATCAGCGGAGCGCGATCCATGTTTGCGTCGGCCACTCCGGTGATCAGGTTCGTCGCACCGGGCCCGAGCGTTCCGAGACAAACCCCGGGCTCGCCCGTGAGGCGGCCATGAACTTCCGCCATGAAGGACGCACCCTGCTCGTGGCGGGTCAAGACGAACTCGATCGGCGAATCCTCGAGCGACATCATGAAGTGCGCATTCTCTTCGCCCGGCACGCCGAAGATCTGCGTCACACCCTCGGCTTCCAGGCATTTCACGAACAGATCGGACGCCTTCATGCTGACCCTCCTCGAGCGAACGACTGGATTATGGCGCAGATTCGCAGAGATCGATCTGGCTGGATGCAACAGCGCTCAGCACGCAACGATTTCGTCGTCTCGGAGAAACCAGAGTTCGAAACGCGGCGTGTAGCAGAGTTCGAATGCGCTCTCGAGTGCGCGCTTGTAGGCCTCCCCCTGCTCGACGTACGACCCGTTCGGGCTTCGGAGCGCGTCTCGATCGCCCAGGGCGCCCGTCTTGTAGTCGACGATCACCAACTGGTCGTTGCTCGGTTCGCGGTAGACGAGATCGATCTGCCCGCTGAAATAGCCCACCGGGCCCGCGTCATCTCCCGGCGGGCGCAGCACCGACAACTCGCGCGCGATGATTCGGCCCGACAGCCCGCGCAGTCGCGCGAACAGACTGCCTCGCGCAATTGCATCCCATAGCTGCATCCCAGCGGCCAGCGTCTCGCCCGCGCGATCGCGTGCCGCGACCTGCGCGAGGTCGCGAGCGATCGTTTCCCGCCGGCGTTCGATTTCCAGCTTCACGTCCGCACTGAAATCGAACTCCTCGAGTGCGCGGTGGATCGCGCTGCCGATCGCGCGCGCATCGGCGCCACTCGTGCCGCTCGCCGCCCGCCCGGGAACCTCCCGATCGCCGTCTTCGCCATCTCGCGCAGAGGCCGTCGCGCTGATCGGCCGAGACATCCGCTCGCGGGCGCTCGCCCTCAATCCGACGAGCCTGCGCGATGCAGCGGCGAGTTCGGATGCGGAAGGAAGTTCGGCGTCGTTCACGCGCGTCGCCGAAGCAGCACGCGCTTCGTCCGTTTCCAGATCGGGCAGCGACCAGCGCACCCCGAAGCGATCGACGAAATCGGCAGATCCATCCAGGGCGGGGTCGGACAACCAGCGTGTGAGGCCCTCGGTCGAATCGATGCGCGGTTGGATCTGCTCGATCGCCTGCCCGCTTCCCGATCGCTGCTGATGATCGGGCCAGAGTCCGGTCAAGACGAGCCGCTGCTTGGCGCGCGTCATCGCCACATACAGCAGGCGAACGCGCTCGGCCTCCGAACCCTGCTCGCGCTCGCGCAGCACGCGGTCCCACGCGAGTGTCGGCACGCCGAGCAATCGATACTCCAATCCGCCAGCGAATTCCGCGGCTTGCGTGGGCCGCTCGGGCCCACCCCCGGTCCCCTTGTGGAGCTGCATCAGGTAGACGTGTTCGAATCCGAGACCCTTCGCGCCGTGGATCGTCATCACCTTGACGGCGTCGGCCATCAGGTCTGCGGGGCGACCCTCTTCGGCCACCTTCTCGGAGGCGATGGAAGCGCGCAGCCGGCGCGCCAAATCGTGCGGGTCGACACCGGCCTCCAATTCCACGCCAAGCTCCCGAAAAAAGCGCTCGAGGTTCGCACAGCGCCAGGCTCCGAGATACCGAGCGGATTCGGTCGCTTCGAACAGGGTTCGGGTTCGTAGCTTCTCGATGAAGACATCCGCGGGATCGCGCGCGAACGATGCGCGCAACTGGGCGATGTCGGCGACTGCCCAGAGCAGATTTTCCTCCCATCCAGCGATTCGCTCGATGCCCGGAACATCCATCGCGACCGCGCTCGCGGCGTCGCGAATCAAAGCCGCGAGATCCTCGAGGCACCCGGGCTCGGAAGCGTCGAGGCGGGTGAGCTGATCGGGAAAGCCGCGACACCAGAGCGGAATCCACGCCGCATCCGGAACGCCAACGGCGACCGATCGCAGATAACCGATCCATGCGAGCTGATCGTTCGGTTCGAAGACGCATCGAACCAGACAGGCGGCCTCGATGATTTCGCGGCGCCGGTAGTAGTTGCGATCGCCTTCGGCCGCATACGGAATCCCCGCTTGCCGCAGGGCGGGCAGATAGGTCTCCCAGTCTCCACGGCTGCGAAAGAGCACACCCATCTCCTTCCACGCAACGCCGTGCTGGTCGTGCAATTCGCGCAGTTCGCGGGCCAACGCGATCGCCTCGATCTGCGTGGCTTCGGCAGCGCTGGTCTCGCGACGTCCGCCCGCCTCGCCATCCCACACCGTGGGCAACCAATACTCGACGGGCCGGAGGCGACCACCGCGAAATCCGCCGGCATCCGCGTGCTCCGGGCAAGCGACCAGCGGCTCGAATGCCGGTTGAACGCCGGGAACCTCCAGCATCACGGGTGCGATCACGCGCTCGACTTCGTCCAACACGCTCGGGACCGATCGGAAATTGACCGACAATTGCACCCGTTTGCCACCCGAATGACAGACCTCGTCGACGAACGCGCGGTATGCGGCCAGATCCGCCCGGCGCCAGCCATAGATCGACTGCTTTGGGTCTCCGACGATGAAGAGACCCGGGCGCGCATCTTCGGGGCCGTCGAGTGCCAACGCGCGCACGATTTCGCACTGGCAATGATCTGTGTCTTGAAATTCATCGACGAGCAGCTGGTCGATTCCCGCGCGAATTCGCGCGGCCACATCGGGGCGCCCGCGAAGCAGCGAGCGCACTTCAGCGAGCAGCGCTGAAAACGTGAGGATGCCGGCGGCCCGAAGTTGCGACTCAGCGGCCGCGAGCGGCCCCACGAGCACGCGGCGCGCGGCATCGAGCAGATCGAGATCGATCGAAATCGCATGGTCGAGGACGCGCAGAAGTTCACCGACGAGCGCAGAGAGCCGCTCGGCGCGATCTCCGAGAGCAGCCGCCTCTCCCTTGTTGAATCTTTCCCGATGCCAATCTTTGAGGCGCTTGCGAATTCGATCCGTCAGATCCTCTCGAAGCGCACCGACGAATTCCATGAAGCCCGCACGGTCCGAAGGTGGTGCCTCGTTCAAGCGCACGCGCAGCGATTCGAGCAGGTCTGCGGTGTCGGTCGTCACGCTGCCGCCGCGCGCCAGATCGCGGCCGGCGATCGCCGCATAGCCGTCGAGTTGCGCGCGAAGCCGGGAGGTCAGTGCAGCGACCCGATCGGGCGTCGCGGGATCTGCGCGCAACGCTTCCGAGGGAAGCCCGGCATCGAGCAGCGCGATCAACGCCTGCTCGATCTCGCGCGGACCGATTCCGCGCGCGGCGAGTGCAAGGAAGCCGGGATCTCCCGGATCCGCATAGGCGCTCTCGAGCGCCACCTCCATCACCGATCGAACGGCCTGCTCCTGCAGCCTCCCGTCCGCGTCGATCTCGAGATTGGGATGGAGTCGCGCGTCGAGAGAATTCTCGACGAGAAGCCGGCGGCAATAGGCGTGAATCGTCTGCACGACGAGGTGATCGAGCGAACCCCGCAGGGCTCGTGCGCGTCTGCAGCGTTCGTCGGCGCCCAGCGCGGTCTGCGGCTCCAGCAGCCATGAGAGAGGCGCGCCGCGCTCCAGATCGAGCAACGCATCACCGACGCGCTCACTCATCTCCGCCGCGGCCTTCTCGGTGAAGGTGATCGCGACGATGCCCCGGAGCACCTGGGCCGCGATCCGATCGTCGCGAGCGGCTTCGGCGGGCGATGCCGCGAGCGACTTCGCGCGATCCCAACCCGGGCCAAAACTCCACGCGAGCACCCGCGCGACGAGCGCCATGGTCTTGCCGGTTCCCGCGCCGGCCTCGACGACGACTGGTCGCTCGAATTCCCGCTGCGCGAGCGCGCGCGCCTGCGCGTCTTTCTCGCGGAGCCCATCGAACGCTGCGATTTCTTCGTGACTCACGCCTCGTCGACTCCCAGGTCCCAGAGGCGGAGCAGTACGCGCTCCGCTTCGAGCAGTTTTTCGGCGTTCCCCGATCGCGCCGAATCCACCCACTGTTCGAGTCGATACCTCGAACCAGAGTCTCCGCGCAGACATGCCTCTTTCACCGGACAACTGCGACACATCTGCGGTTCTTTCTGGGTGGATGAATCGATCAGTCGGGGCGCAAAACTCCCGTGATCCCAGGCCTCGAACGCAACCTGTACGACGCGCTCGAACGCGTCTGAAAAATCCCGATCATCCGAATCGATCAGCGCGACGCGCGCGTGTTCGGGAGCATCGACGCCGAGGTAGACGTAGCGACCCTGCGCAGAGTGATCTGGCTCGATCTGCGTGCCGGCCAGTGCGTACGCGGGCACCTGCAGCGCGGCCCCGCGCGAGACGGCATCGAGCAGATTGCGCCGG
>Ga0210102_1000209_pt1 | contig 16806 bp, 15 predicted proteins | sample RushOxbow_ThreeS_4_FD_185563 | JGI IMG/M metagenome (GOLD analysis project Ga0210102, IMG submission 185563) | Wetland microbial communities from San Francisco Bay, California, USA, that impact long-term carbon sequestration -... | ecosystem: Environmental > Aquatic > Marine > Wetlands ...
GGCCGGGCCTTCTTCCACCGGGTGGGCGACATCGTCACCGGCCTGCTCGGCTTCCAGGAGCAGGGCGCGCGCTTCGTCTTCGGCAACCTGGTGCAATCCACCGTGCCGGTCGGCACCCCCACGCCGTCGGGCGGCATCGACCAGACCGCGGGCTACGTGGCCGCGACGGGCGCGTACTTCGCCTTCAACGTGCTGCCCACGATCATCTTCTTCTCCGCCCTGATGTCGGTGCTCTATTACCTGAACGTCATGCAGCTGGTGGTGAAGGGGATCGCGTGGGTCATGCAGAAGACCCTCCGCACGTCCGGCGCGGAGACCCTCTCGGCATCGGGCAACATCTTCCTGGGACAGACCGAGGCGCCGCTCCTGATCAAGCCGTTTGTGCGGACCATGACGTCCTCGGAGCTGATCACCGTGATGACCGGCGGCTTCGCCACGGTGGCGGGCGGCGTCCTCGCAGCCTACGTCGGGATGCTGCGGGGCAACCTCCCCGACATCGCCGGTCACCTGCTCGCGGCCAGCGTGATGAACGCGCCGGCCGGGCTCTACCTGTCCAAGATCCTGCTGCCGGAGACCGGCGTGCCGGCGACCCGGGGCTCGCTCCGCATGGACGTGGAGAAGACCGAGTCCAACGTCATCGAGGCGGCAGCCGGCGGCGCGGCGCAGGGCGTGCAGCTCGCCATCAACGTGGCGGCGATGCTGATGGCCTTCGTGGCCCTGGTGGCGCTGCTCAACTACGGGTTGGGCTGGATCGGCGGGCTGCTGGGCCATCCCGAGCTCACCATGCAACTGGTGCTGGGCCAGCTCCTCCGGCCGGTCGCCTGGCTGATGGGCGTTCCCTGGGGCGAGACCGCGTACGTCGGCGGTCTGATCGGGATAAAGGTGGTCCTGAACGAGTTCGTGGCCTACGCCCAGTTCGCGGGCAACCTCGGTGCCGGGGTCGCGCTCTCGCCCCGGAGCACCGTGATCCTCACCTACGCCCTGCTGGGGTTCGCCAACTTCTCCTCTATCGCGATCCAGATCGGCGGGATCGGTGGGCTGGCGCCGGAGCGGCGAGGCGAGATCGCCCGGTTCGGCCTGCGGGCGATGATCGCGGGGAATCTCGCGGCGTTCATCTCGGCGGCCATCGCGGGGATGCTGATTTGATGGCGAGGCAGGAGCGGCTTGTGGCCGAGACGGCCGAGAGTATCGGCGCGCGGCTGGACCGGGTACCCGAGGTCGCGATCGTGCTGGGGAGCGGGCTGGGGCCTCTGGCGGAGCGGTTGGAGGGGGCGCGGCGGATTCCGTACGACGAGATCGCGCACTTTCCCCCAACCACTGTCGTCGGGCATGAGGGGGAACTGGTGGTGGGAAGCATCGCCGGAACACCGGTGCTGGCCCAGAGCGGGCGGTTCCATCTGTACGAGGGACACCCGCCCGAAACCGTCGCGCTGCCGGTGCGGGCCTTCGCGGCGCTGGGCGTCCGGACACTGATCCTCACCAACGCGGCGGGCGGAATCAGGCGGACTTTCGCCCGCGGCGGGCTGATGATGATCGCGGATCACATCAACCTGGCCTTCCGCAATCCCCTGATCGGGCCCGCGCTCCAGGGCGAGGAGCGGTTCCCCGACATGTCCGATCCGTACGACTCCGGACTCCGGTCGCTGGCGCGCGAGGTGGCGGGGCGCCGGGGCGTCGCCCTGGAGGAAGGGGTCTACATCCAGGTCCTCGGCCCCAGCTACGAGACGCCGGCCGAGATCAGGATGGCGGAACGGATGGGAGCCGACGCGATCGGCATGTCCACCGCGGTCGAGGTGATTGCGGCGCGGGCCCGGGGCCTGCGCTGTCTCGCCTTCTCCACCATCACCAACCCGGCCGCCGGCACCACCGCCGAGCGGGTGCACCACGCCGAGGTGGTGGAGGTGGCCCGGCAGGTCGCGGGCGACCTGGAGCGGCTGGTGGAGGGAGTGGTGGCCGGACTCTAGCGGATCCGCGGCGCGGGGACGGTGTGGTCGAGCGGTCCGTGGCCGGAGCCCAGTCCCGGCGCCGCGGTAATGGCGCGGTGGACGAAGTCGAGCGCGTCCTCGACCGCGCGCTCCAGCGGCCGACCCAGGGCGAGCCCGGCGGTCACCGCCGCGGACAGGGTGCAGCCGGTCCCATGGGTGGAGGTGGTGACCAGGCGCGGCCGGCGGTAGTGCCGCACGCCGGCGGATGTGAGCAGCACGTCGGTGACTTCGTCACCCCCGAGGTGGCCCCCCTTGACCAGCGCCGCGCCGGCGCCGAAGCGGACCAGGGTCCCGGCGGCTTCCTTCATCGAGGCGACGTCGTGCACCGCGCGGCCGGTGAGCAGGGCGGCCTCGTCCAGGTTGGGCGTCACCAGCGCCGCGAGTGGCAACAGGCTGTCGCGCACCACCTCCTCCGCTTCGGCGGTGAGCAGGCGGTGGCCCGAGGTGGAGACCATCACCGGGTCCACCACCAGGGGTTTCCAGCCGCTCTCCCGCACCGCCCTGGCCACGAGGCGCACCAGGCCGGCGTCGGCCAGCATGCCGGTCTTGAGGGCATCCGGCGGGAGGTCCTCCGCGAGGGCGGCGAGCTGCTCCGATACCATCGCATCGCTCACCCTCTCGACCGCGCGCACCCCGCGAGTGTTCTGGGCGGTGAGGGCCACGATGACCGAGGTGCCGAACACGCCGTACTGCTGGAAGGTCTTGAGATCGGCCTGGATCCCGGCGCCGCCGCCGGAATCCGAGCCCGCGATGGTCAGGGCGATCTTCATTCCACGGGCACCCCCATGACCGGCTCCCTTCGGACGACGATTCGCGACCTCCACCGCCGCCGAGGGCGGGAGCGCCGCGGCCTGGCACTGGCGGAGGGAGTGCGGCTGGTGGAGGAGGCGCTCGCGGCCCGGGTCCGGATCCGCGGGGCCGCCGTGTCGCCCGGGCTGGAAGCTACTGCCCGGGGGAAGGCGCTCAAGAGCGCGCTGGAGCGGGAAGGGGTGCGGCTCGAGCCGGTGAGCGACGCCGAGCTGGAGGAGCTGGCGGATACCGAGCATCCGCAGGGGGTGGTCGCCCTGGTCGAGCCGCCCCGCTGGTCGCTCGACGACATCGCCGCGGCGCCCGGCGCGCCGGTGCTGGTGCTGGACGCGGTGCAGGATCCGGGTAACGTGGGCACCATGCTGCGGACCACGCTCGGGCTGGGCGGCTCGGGGCTCGTCGCCCTCAAGGGCACCGCCGATCTCGCCAATCCCAAGGTGATGCGCGGGAGCATGGGCGCCTTGTTCCGGCTTCCCGCCGTGGCGGCCGACCCGGCCGAGTATCTGGCCTGGGCCGCCCGCACCGGGATCGAGACCTGGGTCGCCGCGGCCGATGGCGAGCCGCTCGAGCCGCCCGGCGCCCTGCGGAGTCACCCGGCGGCGGTGGCATTGGTGCTGGGCAACGAGGGCGCGGGCGTCGGGCCCTCGCTCGAGGCGGCGGCCCGGCGCCGGGTGGCGATTCCGCTGGCCCGCGGGGTGGAATCGCTCAACGTCGCAGCCGCCGCCGGCATCCTTCTTCGCGAGGTGGCACGTGTCCCTTGAAGGGGTCCCTCCAGGGTTCGTGGTGGCCGTCGCGGCGGTGGTCGGAGCCGTGCTCGGAAGCTTTCTCAACGTGTGCATCCTGCGCTGGGGCGCGGAGCCGAAGGAGTCGGTGGTGCGGCCGCCGTCGCACTGCCCGCGCTGCGGCCGGGGGCTCGCCTGGTACGAGAACGTCCCGATCGTGTCCTGGCTCGTGCTCCGCGGGCGCTGCCGCGGATGCCGGGAGCCGATCTCGGTTCAGTACCCGCTGATCGAAGCGGCGGTGGCGATCGTCTGGGGCGGGATGTTCTGGTGGTTCGGCCCGGGGCTGACCGCCCTGGCCGGAGCGATCTTCTGCACCATCCTGCTGGGCATCGCCATGACCGACGTCAGGGCGTACATCATCCCCGACGAGTTCAGTCTGGGCGGCCTGGTGCTGGGGATGCTCCTCGCGATCGCGCACGGCTGGGACAGCTTCGTGGTCGCGGCCGTCGGCGCGCTGGTCGGGTTCGGACTGCTCTATCTCGTTGCGGTGGCGGGGACCTGGTTCTTCAAGCAGGAGGCGATGGGAGGTGGGGACATCAAGATGATGGCGATGGTCGGGACCTTCGTGGGCTGGAAGGGCGTGCTGCTGGCGGTTTTCCTGGGCGCGTTGCTGGGGAGCCTGATCTTCGTGCCGCTGACTCTCGTAGGGTCCAAGCGGCTGGTGCCGTTCGGCGTGTTCCTCGCGCTCGGTGCCGCGGCCGCCTATCTGGTCGGCCCCGAGATCCTCGAGTGGTACGGCAGGTTCGTGACGGCAGGATGACGACGCGCGCGCTGCCGTTGCTGCTGATGCTTGCCGTCGCGGCCTGCCGGGGCGAGTCCCGTCAGGCCGGCGACGAGGCCCTCGCCCGGCTGGTGGACAGCCTGCGCGCGCCGGTCGAGAGTGCGGTCGGACTCAGGTTCACCAGCCCGCTGCGCTCGGCCATGCGGAGCCGCGACCAGGTGCGGGGCTATCTGATCCACAAGCTGGACGAGGAGCTGCCGCCGGACCGGCTGCGCGGGCTGGAGGCGGCCTACCGCCTGTTCGGACTGCTGCCCGACACGCTCCAGCTTCGCGGCCTGCTGCTCGACCTCTACACCGAGCAGGTGGCCGGCTTCTACGACCCCGACTCGGCCATGCTCTTCGGCGTCCTCGGGGCCGACCGCACCCAGCTCCGGTTCGTCCTGGCGCACGAGATGGTCCACGCGCTCCAGGGCCAGTATCTCAAGCTGGATTCGATTCTCGACGACCGGCGCAACAACGACCGGCTGACCGCGGCGCAGGCGATCCTCGAGGGACAGGCGACGCTGGCCTCGCTCGACGTCCTGGCGCCGGGGCAGTCGGTGGCGCAGAACCCGCAGTTCTGGGAGCTGTACCGGGAGCAGGTGCGGCAGCAGCAGTCCGCGATGCCGGTATTCCGGCGGGCTCCCCTGATCATCCGCGAGGCGCTGATCTTCCCCTACTTGCAGGGGGCCGAGTTCATGCACTGGTGGGCGTCGTCGCCCTTCGCCGACACGGTGCCATACGGGCCCCGGATGCCGGTCTCCACCGAGCAGATCCTGCACCCGTCACGGTACCAGCGCGGCGACCGCCCGGTGAAGCTCGCGTTCACGCGGGATGAGAACGGCGAGACGGTGCTCTACGAGGATGTGCTGGGAGAAAGCGAGATTCGGGTCCTCCTGGCGGAGCTGGCCGGCTCGGACGACGTCCAGACGGTCGTCCCGATCGGCTGGGGCGGCGACCGGTACCGCGTCTATCAGACCAGGGACGGGCCCGGGCTGGTCTGGTACGTGGTGTGGGACGAGCCGGTGGCGGTGGGGCGGTTTCTCCGGGGCGCCGGGCCCCGCCTCCGGAAGACGGTACGGCGAGGGTACCGGGCCGCGCTGGACAGCCTGGGCCTGAATGGCCGTGCGGCGACCCGTTACGTGCTCGCGCCGGGGACATGGGCGCGGTGGGACAATCTTCCGGGCGTCGTCGCGGGGAGGTAATGGTGATTCGCCCTCGGGCCGTGGGACTGGCAGCCTGGCTGATCTCGCTGGCGGCTCAGCCCGCGGGGGCCCAGCGTCCCAGCGAGCTGATCCGTACCGCGGACAGCCTGATCCCCTACGTGGAGGGAGCCAGCGGACTGGTGTTCCGCCGGCCGCCCCGGCTCGGGCTCCGCAGCCGCGCCGAGGTGCGGTCGTACGTGGACGAGAGCTTCCGGCGGGAGTTCTCGGCCGATCGCATCACGGCGGTGGCGATCGCGTACCGGCTGCTGGGCCTGCTTCCCGACACGGCCGGCTTCGCCCGGCTGGTGGTGGATCTCCACGCCGAGGAGCTGCGGGGCTACTACGACCCCCGGACCGACTCGCTGTTCGGTATCGAGGGGAGCAGCCCGCTCGAGCTCCGGGAGGTGATGGCCCACGAGCTGGTGCACGCGGTGCAGGCGCAGTACGAGGATCTCACGCCGACGCGCGAGCGGGGGTGGGACAACGACCGGCGAACCGCGTTCCACGCGCTGATCGAAGGGCAGGCGACCTACGCCACGATGCGGCTGCTGGCGCCGAAGCGAAACATCGTGGCCGAGACGGCGATCTGGGACTACGTCACCAGCCAACTTCGCGCCGGCCCGATGGCGCGTCCGGCCTATCGCCGCGCGCCGCTCTGGCTCCGTGAGGGGCTGCTCGCGCCCTACTTCTACGGCGCCCAGTTCGTGAACTACTGGCAGGCCTCGAGCTTCGCCGACACGCTTCCGTTCGGTCCCCGGCTCCCGGTCTCGACCGAGCAGATCCTCCACTTCGACCGGTATGCCGCGGGTGACGTGCCGGTGCAGCTCCGTTTCCGGGACGACAGTGGCGCGGGCACCGGCGGCGGGTTGGCGGAAGACGTGGTGGGCGAGCTGGAGATCCAGATGCTGGCGGCGGAGATGGCCGGGGCGCGAACGCTGGGCCGGATGAAGCCGATCGGCTGGGGCGGCGATCGCTACCGCCTGATCGCGACGCCGGACGGCGCGGCGCTGGTGTGGTACGTTGTGTGGGATGACCCCGAGTCCGCCGCGGCCTTCCGGAGGGGCCCCGGGGCCGCCCTCGCGGCGCGCCGGGTCCCGGGCTACCGGGTGACGCTCGACAGCCTCACGCTGGGCCGGGCGCAGGTGACTCGCTACGTCGTGGCGCCCGGGGGGTGGGCAGGATGGGGCGCGGTGCCGGAGGTGGAGCTGGTGCGGTAGGGGACCTTGTGGTGACGCGAGAGAATACGGCAGCGGCGCCGGACCACCCGGTCCGGCGCCGCTCAGCTGCTCCCGAGGCGTCCGCTCAGCGACCGCCGAAACGGACCCCGACGGTGACGGGGATGAACTGCAAATCGGAGCCTTCGAAGAAGGCGTTGTGGAACCGCCCCTCGACGAAGAGCCCGACGGAGCCCGCCTTGAAATCGAAGCCCGCGCCGGCGTTGATGCCGAACTTGGTCTCCGAATCCGGGTTCCCGATCAGGTTCACGTCGTCACCCTTCGCGTCCAGGTTGTACACCCCGATCCCGCCGATGAGATACGGCTGGAACCGCGTCGCTTCCGCGGTCTGGAACCTGTAGACGATGTCTGCGGTGCCGTAGATCAGCTGCGACTGGATGTCGAAAGCGGATTCGTCGCTGAATCGCCCGAAGGCGCCGTCGAACTGGAACCCCACCGGCAGGCTCTGGGGAAGGACCCTTACCGCAGCGGTCCCCTGCCAACCAAGTTTGGCGCCGTCATCGAAATCCCCGGTCGGGATCGAAATCCCGCCCCCAATGGCGAAATCGATTGCGGGTCCTGTTCCCTGGGCGTAAGCGCCGGTAGCGTTCAGTCCGGCTATGGCCAGGAGCGCGATCATACCCATCGCTAGTTTTCGCATACCCTGATCTCCTTCTGAGTCGCCGCGGCCTGGATGGCTTGGCGTGCCATCCGATGCCACGGAAATGCCGCCCGGGCGGGTCACGATGAGATAGCCCAGGCCGAGCAGATCAGAGCATATACCTGGTGCCATGAGGATCCCGTGAACTCCGGATGAACAATGGCAGAGACCGCCGACCCATCACCGCGACCGCGAGGCGGCCGACGCAGCAGGCGCCGTCCGTACCGCTCTTAGCCACCGCATCTCCAGGTCATCCACATCGACCGTCCCCCGCCGGTTCTCCAGATACACCGAGACCTCGTCCCCCGGTCGCGCCTCCTGCGGCACGAACGCGGTAAGCTCCGCGGGGAACCAGGTCCGTGCGCGGGTGGCGACGTCCTGGAGCGTCATGCTCTGCCAGGAGTACGGCTTCCCGTTGCGCTCGAATACCACGACCAGCCGCGCCGTCGCGTTCCGCACGCTCTCCATCCAGACCATCGCCTTCACCAGGATCAGCGAGCTGTCCGCGGCGTCACCCGTGAGATTCGGGGCAAAGCTGATCCCGCCGCTCCGCCGATGGCGGCGATCGGTGAATCCGCTCCGCGAACCGCGGTACGCCAGCGCCTCCGAAATCATGCCGGGAGCGCTCAGCGAATCGGCGGGCCCCTCGTAGTCCTCCTGTTTACGGATCACCACCTGGTACCCCGAGGGCCGGACTTTCCGCCGCAGGAGTCGGCTGTTCCCGGCGCGGTAGCCGTCGAGCACCACGAACGAGTCGGCGTCCACGCTCCGCCAGTCGGCTTCGGAGTAGAGATAGAAGTCGCTCAGGGGATGAGACTTCATTCTCCGGTCGGCGACGTTGAGCCAGGTGAGGCCGTCCACCAGCCGGTAGAAGTTGATCGGTGCCTCCAGGTCGAGCCCGATGCCCAGCACGGTGGGGTGCGAGGGGGGAGGCTCGGCCCGTCTGGCCGCCGCGACGTCGGCGAGCATGCGCTTGACATCGGCGGATACTCTCCACTCGAGCACCGAGCTCAGATTCAGAGAGCCGATGAGGTTGAGGACGACAGCCGCGGCGACGAGCGGGAGCGCGAGCCGCCAGGAGCGGCTGGTCCGCGACCGCTCGCCGGCGAGCACCACCAGGATCCAGGCGACCAGAATGACCAGGTGGGTCGCCGTGCGACTCGAGAGGTAGAGCACGCCCAGCACGTGGTGCTGGACCACCGAGGCCAGCGCGCAGGTGGTGACGAGGAAGACGAGGGCGGGCAGATAGAGATCGGGGGTATTCGAGCGCCTCCGGATGCTCCGCACCGCGGCCACCACCGCGACGGCCATCAGCAGGACCACCAGCGCCGCCAGGCACTCGGCGGGGATGCCCGGCCTGCGCGCCTGGTAGAGCCAGGCGTTCGCACTGCCGACGAGGGTGTCCTGCCAGAAGCCGGTCGTTCCTCCGTAGAAGAAGGCGTGAGCCTGGCGAAGCTTGCGGACGACGAAGGCGGCAGGCACCAGCGAAACGCCGACCAGCACCAGCGGGAGCGCGTGGGTCCTCAGGGTGTACACCGCGCGCCCGGGCGTCCCCAGGCCGGCCGGGGCCAGGAGCAGGCCCGCCAGCACGAATACCGCGAGCAGGGCCAGCAGGAAGTGGATCAGGGTGAGATGCGCGGCGACCGCGAGAACGGCGAAGCCGAGACTCGCCAGGCAATCGCGAGAGCGGCCGCCCTCCCGGAAGTACCGGTAGAGATGCCAGAGACTTCCCGCCATCAGTCCGTAGGCCAGCCCATACCCTCGCGAGAGGGAGAAGAAGTCGAGCATGTACGGGTTGCCGTTCAGGACCACGAACGCCGACACGCGCTGGAGCGGCGACGACAACACGGTGGAAAGGCGAGCGGTGTGGTAGAGGTACAAGCCGTAGGCGACGAGCGCGGGAATTCGGAGGGTCAGCTCGGCCACGCCCAGGGCGGAGGTCGTGAGCCAGGTCAGCCAGGTGTTCAACCAGTGGTTGTTGGCCGCCATCGCCCGGAAATGCCCGAACGGCAGCAGGGTCCCCTTCCGGGTGAACTCGAGGTAGTTGTACGCCTCATCCCAGGTGATGGGAATCAGCGCGGCCCGGGTGGCGACATAGCCGAAGAGCAGGCAGGCGAGGGCCACCATGACCGCGAACCACCCGGCTGCCTCCCTGGCGGGCGATCTCAACGGGCTACCGCAGCGCCAGGTTGACCAGGAACGCGATCATTCCCACCAGGCCCCCCAGGAAGTAGCCCAGCCGTACGATGAGGTCCAGCTCCCGCTGGGTCACGCTGCGCACGATCTCCTCCATGCGCTGGGTGGAGAAGCCCAGCACCTTCTGCTCCACCATCTCCGGTACCTGGATCTGGCCGACCACCCGGGGGATCTGCTCCTGCACCCAGCTCCAGGCGGCGCCGGTGATGCCGTTCCGGATGGCCGAGGTGGTGTCCTGACCCAGCCACGCAGCCGGCCGGCCCAGCGGTCGAGCCAGCAGCCGGCCGGTCGCCTGGGACACCGCCTCCTCCACGAAGCGGCGGCCCCGCTCGCCGTCGAGCACCTCGGCCGCGGCCTGGGCCAGACGCTCCGGAGGGACCACGCCGAGCAGGTCGCCCCAGGTGCGCCGCTCGGCGGCGTCGAGCAGCCGGTCCACCGCGCGGGCGATCGTCTCGCGGGTGGCGGGATCCCGGGCCACCCGCACCAGCCAGTCGCCCAGGTTCTCCTCCAGCGCCTGGCGGCGTTCGGGGGTGAACCGCCGAAGCCGCTCGCTCATCGGGAGGCGGAGGAAGTTGACCACTGCATCGTTCACGGCCCGGGTCACCTGGAGCTTCATCTCGGGCTCGGCCAGCGACTCGGCGAAGCGGTCGAACCCCTCGGCCTCGAACCCATCAACCAGCCGCTCGATGGTGCGGTCGGTCACCATCAGCTTGGCCAGGATCCGCTCGTGCAGCAGCAGGTCGCGCACCGAATGGTCGAACGCGGTGCGGAGGGCACCCTCCACCATTCCGCGGGCATCGGGATCGGCCAGGAGCGCGCTCAGGCGCTCCAGGGCGATGGGGAGGTAGTCGGTGATGGCGTGCTCCAGCGCCCCGACGATGCCGGGTGGAAGCCGGTCGAGGAGTGGCCGGTCGTCCGCCGCCTGGGCATCCATCTGGCGGGCGACGAAGCGGCGGAGGGTGCCCTCGAGCTCGTCTCCCTCGGCGAGCCGCTCGACCCAGCTCTCGACCGTCCCCTTCAGCGCGGCCCGGCGGCCGTCGGTGAGCGCGGAAGCCAGGGGACGGTCGTCCACCTCGGCGCGGATCCGCTCGATCCAGCCGGTGACCAGGCGGGCGAACTCGGGTGACCGGGCCCAGGTGGCCACCCGCTCCGCCGCCCGGGGAGCGAGCGCGGCGACCCCTTCGTCCAGCGCGGCGGTGAGGTCGGGGCTGAGCTGTTCCCGGAGCGGCCCCCGCTCCCGCTCCAGCACGGTGTCGAGAATACTGGCCATCGCCTGGTCGAACGCCTGCCGCACCGCCGGGGCGGCGAGCCGGCTCGCCAGGTCCTCCGGCGTCAGCAGCCGTTCCCCCACGGTCTTCCCGATGCTCCGGGCCAGCCGGGCCTTGTTCTTGGGGATGGCCCCCTGGATCCGGAAGGGCCCGATCCCCCGCTCCTCGTACGGGTGGAAGAGCATCCAGATCGCCACGGCGTTGGTGATCCCGCCGGAGATCGCGCCCACCGCGACGGTCACCGCGCCCTGGATGAGGGTTTGCTGGTCCATTGGGGGGAGTATAGAGCGGAACGGCGGTACGGCGGTACGGCGGAACGGTAATACGGCGAAACGCTGGTACGGCGGTACGATGGCTCCGATGAAACGAATTCCTCCCCGGATCACCGCCGCCACAGGCGTATCCCCTTACGTTCCGTCGTTCCGTCGTTCCGCCGTTCCGTCGCCCCACCCGCCTTGATCAAACTCCCTCTCCCAGCTATGCTTACGGGCTTATGTTCGACGAGCTTTCGGCCCAACTGAACGCCACGCTCCAGAAGCTCACGGGGCGTGGCGTACTCACCGAGGACGCGGTCAAGGAGGGGCTCCGGGAAATTCGCCGGGTCCTGCTCGAGGCCGACGTCAGCTTCGACCTGACCCGCGACTTCCTCGAGCGGGTCCAGGCCAGGGCGGTGGGTGTCACGGCGATCCAGGAGGTGCGGCCGGGGCACCAGCTCGTCAAGATCGTGTACGACGAGCTGGTGGCGATGCTGGGCGAGAAGCAGGCACCCATCGCCCACGCAATGGTGCCTCCCACGATCGTCCTGCTGGTCGGGCTCCAGGGCTCGGGCAAGACCACCACCGCGGCCAAGCTGGCCCGGCGGCTCAAGCAGGAGCAGAAGGCGCCATTCCTGGTGGCGGCCGACGTCTACCGGCCCGCCGCCATCGAGCAGCTCCAGACCTTGGGGCGGCAGGTGGATGTCGGGGTGCACGGTGATCCGGCGGCGAAGGACGTGGTCAAGCTGGTGAAGGACGGGATCGCCGCCGCGGGCCGGGCCCGGGCCCGCACCGTGCTGGTGGACACGGCGGGCCGGCTCCAGATCGACGACGAGATGATGGACGAGCTCAAGCGGCTCAAGGCCGCGGTCTCGCCCCACGAGATCCTGCTCGTCGCCGACGGCATGACCGGTCAGGACGCGGTCCGGATCGCCCAGGGCTTCCATGCGGCGCTGGGGATCACCGGCGTGATCCTGACCAAAATGGACGGCGACGCGCGGGGCGGGGCCGCGCTCTCGATCTATGGGGTCACCCACGCGCCGATCAAGTACATCGGCGTGGGCGAGAAGCTGGACGCGCTGGAGCCGTTCCACCCCGACCGCCTGGCGGGCCGGATCCTCCAGCAGGGCGACATCCTGTCGCTGGTGGAGAAGGCCCAGGTCGCGGTCGACGAGAAGGAAGCCGAGCGGCTGGCGAGGAAGGTCACCTCGAAGAAGGGGCTGGACCTCGAGGACTTCCTCAACGCGATGCGCCAGATGCAGAAGATGGGGCCGCTCAAGAACGTGCTGGGCATGCTGCCGGGGGTCAACCCGGCCATGCTTCAGGCGGCCAAGATAGACGACAAGAAGCTGAAGCACGTCGAGGCGATCGTGCTCTCGATGACGTCCAAGGAGCGCTCCAATCCGGACCTCCTGAACGGGCAGCGGCGGTTGCGGATCGCGAAGGGATCGGGCCGCACGGTCCAGGAGGTGAATACTCTCCTGAACCAGTTCAAGCAGATGCAGAAGGTCATGAAGACCGTGGGAAAGACCGGCGGGATGGGCCTCAAGCTCCCCTTCGGCCGCGGCCCCTTCCCCGGGTAACCCGCACACACCAGGAACGGACATGGCAACTCGGATTCGCCTGCGTCGCACCGGCCGGAAGAAGCTCCCGCTGTATCGTATCGTGGTCGCCGATGCGGAGTGCGCCCGGGACGGGCGGTTCATCGAGGTGATCGGCACCTACAACCCGAAGGGCGAGACCACGGCCGACAAGGTCCAGGTGGACGCGGCGAAGGCGCGCGAATGGATCGCCCGCGGCGCCACCCCGTCGGACACGGTCCAGTCGCTGCTCAAGCAGGCCGGGGTGTTCCAGCCGACGACGGCGTGACCGCCGACGCCCGCCACCTGGTGGTGGGCCGGCTGAGGAAGCCGCACGGGCTCAAGGGCGACTGCACCCTGTTTCCGCTGACCGACCAGCCCGAGGCGGTGTTCGCGCCGGGCCGGTCGGTCCTGCTGGTGGGGCTCGACGGCGAGGTGGTGGCGGGGCCGATCACGATCGAGCGGAGTCGGCCTTACCACCGCGAGTGGCTGGTGAAGTTCGCCGGGGCGGAGGGGCGGGAAGCGCTGGACCCCTGGCGGGGACTGTTCCTGGCGGTTCCGGCCGAGGAGCGGCCGGCGCCGGTGGAGGACGAGGTGTACCTCCACGAGCTGGAAGGGTTCGCGGTGCGGCTGGCGGACGGGACCCCGCTGGGACTGGTGTCCGCGATCTACGAGCTGCCGGCCGGGCTCATGATCGAGGTCCAGGGCCCCAAGCGGGAGTTCCTGCTGCCGTATCGGAAGGAGTTCGTGCGGGAGGTAGACCGGGAAGGGCGCCGCCTGGTGGTGGTGCTGCCGGAAGGCTTGTTGGAGTAGGGCGGAACGGTGGAACGGCGGAACGGCGGAACGAAGGCTAACGAGGTCGGCGATGGGTGAACCGAGCGGAGGGGGCGTACCGCCGTACCGCCGTACCGCCGTTCCGTCGTACCGCCGTACCGCCGTACCGCCCCTCACGATTGACGTCGTCACGCTGTTCCCCGAGGTCCTGGAGCCCTACCTCCGGACCAGCATCCCGGGGCGGGCGGCGGCGGCCGGGCTGGTGGAGTTCAATCTGGTGCAGCTGCGCGACTTCACCCACGACCGCCACCAGACGGTGGACGACTACGCGTATGGTGGCGGAGCCGGGATGGTGCTCAAGCCCGAGCCCTTCTTCGAGGCGGTGGAGAGCCTGGGGCCGGTCGGACCGGTGGTGCTGTTGAGCGCCCGGGGACGGCTGTTCGCCCACGCGGACGCGGTGCGGTACTCGCTGGGCGAGCGACTCACCCTGCTCTGCGGCCACTACAAGGATGTGGACCAGCGGGTGGCCGAGGGGCTCGCCACCGAGGAGGTGTCGATCGGCGATTTCGTCCTCTCGGGTGGCGAGCCGGCGGCGCTCTGCGTGCTCGACGCGGTGGTGCGGCTGCTCCCCGGGGCGTTGGGCGACCACGAGTCGGCCAGCTCGGACTCGCACTACGAGGGGCTCTTGAGCCCTCCCAGCTTTACCCGGCCGCCCGAGTACCGGGGCATGGCGGTTCCCGAGGTCCTGCTCTCGGGCGACCACGCGCGGATCGCCGCTTGGCGGCAGGCGGAGGCGGAGCGCCTCACCCGGGCGCGGCGGCCGGACCTGTGGGCCCGAACCGAGCCGGCGGAATCGGGGTGACAGAGCGGGGTCGGCAGAGTACTTTGTTGGCGGCATGATCACACGAGGCGCCGGGGGCGCGGAGGGTTCTACCATGGAACGGCTGGCAGAGGTGGCCCGTGAGGGCTTGCGCACGGACATTCCTGCATTCGATCCGGGGGACACCATCCGGGTCATGGTCCGGGTCCGTGAGGGCGACAAGGAGCGGCTGCAGGCGTTCGAGGGTCTGGTGATCGCCAAGCGCGGCGCCGGCATCAGCGAGAACTTCACGGTCCGGAAGGTCTCCGCCGGGGTCGGCGTGGAGCGGCTCTTCCCCCTGCACAGCCCGACGATCGCGTCGGTCGAGCTGGTGCGGCGGGGCCGGGTTCGCCGGGCCAAGCTCTATTATCTCCGCGCCTTGAGCGGCAAGGCCGCCCGGATCCGGGAGAAGCGCGAGGGCTGAGCCGGTGCCGCTGCGGCCTTCGCTCCGGCAGGAACGGGCGAGCTGGGCCGAGGAGCGGCTCCTCGTCGGGGTGGATGAAGCGGGCCGCGGCCCACTGGCAGGACCGGTGGTGGCCGCGGCCGTCGTGTTTCCGGCCGGGTGCACCGCCATCCGCGGGCTCCGCGACAGCAAGATCCTTCCGGCCCCGGTGCGGCTCCGGCTGGCGGGACGGATCCGGAGCCGGGCCCTCGCGTTCGGCCTGGGCGCCGCGTCGTCGCGCGAGATCGATCGCTACAACATCCGGGTCGCGTCCGCGATGGCGATGCGACGGGCCATCGGGGCTCTCCTCCGCCGCTCGGTGCTGCCCCGACCCTACCGGATCCTGATCGACGGACTCCCGCTGCCCGAGATCGGCTTCCCCCACGACGCCCTGGTGGACGGCGACGCCCGCTGCCAGTCCATCTCCGCCGCCGCCATTCTCGCCAAGACCGTGCGCGACCTGCTCATGCACCGGCTCGCGCCGCGGTATCCCGTGTACAAGTGGGAGACCAACGTCGGCTACGGGACCCCGGAGCATCAGGAGGGCCTCCGGCTCGAAGGCCCCTGTCCCCACCACCGCCACACCTTCGCCCCGCTGGCTCAGCTCGCGTTGCCGCTCTGAGCGCGGCTGGCTTCGTGTCTTCGGGGTGAAAAGATCACCGGAGCTCTGTTGAATTCCCCGCGCTTCGCGCTCGCGATACTCCTCGCGCTCGCCGGGCCCGCGAACGCCCAGACCAACCTCGAGCGGGTGGTCAACGGGTGGGCCACGCCGTCGCACGACTACGACCTGCTCCACCAGCGGATCGAGGTGAAGAACTTCGACTGGGACTCGACCTCCTTCGACGGGCGGGTCACCACCACCCTGGTGTCGCTGCGCGACGGGCTCGAGGCGGTGCGGCTGGACATGGAGCGGAAGCTCGAGGTGCAGTCGGTCACCGGGGGCAGGGGATCGCTCGGCTTCGAGCGCCCGGGGGACACCCTGGTGGTCCGGCTCGCCCGCCCGGTCGGCTTCGGCGACACGGTGCGCTTCACGGTGGACTACCACGCCCGGGTCGCCCAGGGGCGGGGACTCTACTTCTTCCAGGAGGAGCCCGGACTGCCGCACCGGCCGCAGCAGGTGTACAGCGGCGGCGGGACCGACGGGAACCCGCGCTGGATCCCGACCTACGGGCCACCGAACGACAAGGCCACCTGGGAGCTGATCGCCACGGTGCCGGCCCGGCTCACCCTGGTCTCCAACGGCCGGCTGGTGAGCGACCGCCGGACCGGATCCACCCGCACGGTGCACTGGTCGCAGGAGCGTCCCGCCTCCACGTACCTCATCAGCCTCGCGGCCGCCCCGTTCGCGCGGATCGGCGATCGCACGGGCAAGGTCCCGCTCGACTACTACGTCTACCGGGAAGACAGCACCCTCGCCCGCCCGCTCTTCGGCGTGACCCGCGACATGATGGAGGTGTACGGCCGGCTCACCGGCGTGTCCTTCCCCTGGGCCAAGTATGCCCAGGTGACGGTGGCCGACTTCATCGGCGGGATGGAGAACGTGAGCGCGACCACGCTGGTGGACTGGCTGCCCGACGCCCGGGCGTACCTCGACCGGCCGTGGTACCGTCATACCCTGATCCCGCACGAGCTGGCGCACCAGTGGTTCGGTAACCTCGTGACTGCGGAGAACTGGGCCAACTACTGGCTCAACGAGGGCATGGCCGAGTTCATGCCGGGCCAGTACTGGGGAGCGAAGCAGGGCCGGCACGCGGAGGAGGACTACTACCTCGAGGAGTACCGCCAGTACCTGCTGCGGGACGGCCGGCGCCGCACACCGCTGGCCACCTACAACTCCGCCAACGTCTACCCCAAGGGCGCGCTGGTGCTGTGGATGCTCAAGAAGGAGCTGGGCCGGAAGCCGTTCTGGGCCGCCATCCACCGCTATCTCACCACCCACGCGTACGGCAACGCCACCAGCGACGATCTCCGCCAGGCGGTGCTCGAGGCCACCGGGCGGAGCCTGCCCTGGTTCTGGTC
>Ga0210102_1000210_pt1 | contig 16784 bp, 20 predicted proteins | sample RushOxbow_ThreeS_4_FD_185563 | JGI IMG/M metagenome (GOLD analysis project Ga0210102, IMG submission 185563) | Wetland microbial communities from San Francisco Bay, California, USA, that impact long-term carbon sequestration -... | ecosystem: Environmental > Aquatic > Marine > Wetlands ...
CTAGAAAACTTCACCTGTACCATATTCCACTGCGGCCTGGACGACCCCCGACTTAAAGAGATTCTGGACAATTACTACATGGGCCGTTACTACCCCATAGACGGAGGCGTGACAGTCGGCATACGTGGGTTGCAATTGCTTTTTATGTTAGGATTCCGCTACTTCCATGTCTATGGATTAGACTCCTGCCTGATGGATAAGAAGCATCATTCTTATTCTCAGCCGGAGAATGACAATCCAAAGGCTTATCCGATATGGATAGAGAATGACGAATCCAAGGAGCCTTTTCTCTGTTATCCTTGGATGGTACGGCAGGCGGAAGACTTCATAGCTCTAGCTGCCTTTATGGGTAGACAAGACCAGCAGTTAAAGCTAAATATAGTCGGTGATGGTTTGATCGCAGCAATAGTTAAGCTGGGCGCTACTAGATTAAAGGAGACTGAGTAAATGGCAGCACAAGCATGGCAGTTTTACGATTCCTTCAAGCGGTATATGGCAGATGGTACGCTTGATTTAGACGGTACGAACTTCCGCATTTCCCTCTACAAGTCCACCTCCAATGCAATCTCGGCTCTGGCAACCATCACCGTGGTTGGCTCGGTGAGTAATCAATTGCCTGATGGTAATGGTTATTCGACCTCTGGTAAGGCTTTGACCCAGACCTGGAGCACAGGAGCATCGGCTGGTGAGATGAGGTTTGATGCTACTGCTGTCGTATGGACGGCTTCGGGTGGTGCCATTGGTTCGGGCTCAGGTATTCAGTTTGCGGTTATCTGGGCTTCCGGTGCCTCCGCTGGCGCAAGAAAGCTAGTCTGTGCCTGTAGTCTGAGTTCAGCAGCTTTCACGATCACCAACGGCAATACCCTGACGATCACGCCTAATGCGACCAACGGAATCTTTGAGCTTAACTAAGTGTACATACTCCGTGTCTACGGAGCGGCGTCATCGAATGAGAGGACTTACGTAGTACCGTTAATTGATGCTACCGATAATGACCGCTTCATAACCTCCGATATCCTAGCGTCTGGTGATGTAAAGATTTATTCCGGGTCAGGGACGACCTGGAACAATCTAGGGACTCTCCCAACCTGGATAGGCAACGGCTGCTATTTAATGGTCCTGACTCAGGCCGAGCAAAGGACTAATGGCGGGATGCCTGTTATCTCGTTTATAGATGCAACAGCTACCGCTGCTTTCTCAGATACCCTTGTCGTAGTCGATACTATTGCCCATTCCAGTGCAGTACAGAAGGGGTCGGCTGGTGTTACTTAGGGGAATCGGTAGGGGTATAGATCGTGGCATTGGGGCGCGGGATATTGTCACTGGGACTGGAACTGCGCCAACGTTTCAGGATTTCTTCGCATCCGGCGATCTATCTCATTCAGAGAATAATTGGGGTTGGCTAGATAATAGCGGTCTAAATGCTTCCGTTACTGTTGTAGCAGATAATCCTGTTCCAGGTTTAGGTAGTTCATATTCTTGTAGATTTACATATGTTGGGGTTGCAAATTGTACTGATAATCGCCCTGAATTGAGATTAACATATAACGGAAATTCGGAAAGTTGGGGCGGTAATGGTCCCGCTGAAGCATTCTTTGAATTCTATCATTATTATCCAGATGGAACCGAATCGTGGGGAGGAGCGCAGTATTCCCATAGAACGCAGGTGGGTTGCGCAGATGCGACGAACAATAATAAATGGATAATAATGGGTGGGAATCAATCTTCTGGCCCGATTAAATGGATAGAATCTGAGGCCGCTAGTGGCGGGGAATCATTCTTAACAATGAAAAATCGCCATTTGTCCGGTGGGGATGCGCAAAGCAATCCAAATTCAGAGGATGGTAGTAAAGGTATACATAGTGGAATGTATGGGCAGTGGACACGATGGAATTGGCAAGTGCGAGTACCTAGTGGATCTGGGAATACCGATGGGCTGCAAAGACTGTGGAGAGATGGGGTGCTATGGAAGGACGGCAATGGCACTGCATCTGAAGAACAAGGCTCTGGATTTGGAGAATTAACGGCTCATGGTTATTTTTTTGGAGCATCAAATAGTGGTTTTTCAAGCACAACCTATATTTTTCTAGGAGGGGTTAGAATTTGGTTCAATTCATCTCTCGGGCAATCTGCGCCAACAGGTTGGCCTAATCCACTCTAATGTCAAATTACGCGAACGTAGAAACCCAAGACTGGAACAACAATACCTCCGATACGGAAGTAAGCAGTATCGCAGTAACGATTCCCAGCAATACCGTTGAAGGCGGTTTATTGCTGATGGTTGGATGTGATAATGCTGGTGGCGAAGCTGGGGCGGATCATTCAGTAAGTGGTTATACAGAGATAGTAGACTTTAAGTCCGGGCCGCTAGCAAGCACACCAAGGATAAGCGCTCATTATAAAACGGCTTCCGCCACTGACGAAGCAAATGCTGGTAGCGGAACCGTCAGTCTTGCCTTGGGGCATAGCGATCAATGTATCGCTTTTCTTTTGTTCATTCCTGATGCTGATTTAGCTGCGGTTTTGGACGGAGTGGCGCCAACTACAGCAGGGACAACGACCCCCGATACCTCCGATCCAGCCGTCGCCCCAAGTATTACACCCAATTCGTCCACCAATTTAACTTTTCACGGGTTTTCTTGTGATGATGCCAACCTCAACACAGGTGACAGTATTGCTGGTTATACAACTGTAGATGCGCTGAATACAGGGGGAACCAGACCTTGCGGTATGGCATTGGTCTACAAAGAGGATCAAGTAGGAGCCACTGGAACACAGTCTTGGGATCTAACACTGGCTCAGGAAAACTCAAATATAAGTTTCGTCATTAAGATCACCGCCGCTGGCGGTCCATTTACAAGTGACGGCGACATTACCTTGCAAGCCCCTGAAATCTCAGCCACTGCCGAGGAAGTCCATGCGGGGACGGCGAGTATCGAGCTAGGGATTGATCTGTGACATGCGTATTCACAAAAAGGTATGGATCTGGTGGAGCAAGTGGTGGGCTATTCAGTATGCCCATTTCTGGAATGAATTTCCTGTAGGTATCCGGCCGAACTGGCAGCGTCCGATGCTGGATTTGTATATCGGGCCGTTGACAGTCTCCATCGGCAAACACGCTGTTTATACTGATCCGCGCACGCGGCATTGGGACTCGTGCCGCGGCCTCCTGTTCCATGACGACCCGAACCACCCGATAGACCCGAGGGTGCTGTGACGACCGCGACGCGCTATCCGACTACGACCAGCCCCATCAGCGGGGTGTGGAACAACCAGTCCAATCTGTTCGCCGCTGATAGCAACGTCTGCGATATTTCACGCGGCACGACGAAGAACTCCGAGGATGATCTGTTCTGCGGAGACTTCGGGTTCCAATCCGAGATCCCATCGGGATCGACTATCAATCGGGTGGATATCGAAGTCTCGCATCGAGTGCAGACGACCGCCAACATCTGCTTCCTCGAAAACTATCTCACTACGGAGGGGGGCGACAGTTCGGTCAACAGCGACTCCACAGAACCGACGACGCTGACCCCGACAGTTTATAGCGATATTCCCCGTCCCGCCGGTGGGGCGTGGCAGTGGTCGGATTTCGACGATACATTTTTTTCCGTCATCCTGCGCGCCAGAAATGGGAACAATAACGGTGCTAATGTCTGGGAGTGGGACTACGTAAGAGTAGTCGTCGACTATACAGCAGCCGTTGCTCCTTCTGGAGACGGAGATTTAACGCTGCAAGCGCTTGAAGTATCAGCGCAGGGCATTGAAGAGGAAGTAGGCTCTGGTGCTGTTACGCTTCAGGCTGCTCAGATTTCAGCAGATGCTGCACTGATACAACCCACTGCTCAAGGAGCGCTGTCCCTTGAAAATCCTCAGCTGTCTGCGTCTGGTTTAGAAGAACTTATAGCAACGGCTTCTCTCGTTTTAGAAGTCACTCTGATTTCGGCAAGTGGCTCGCTTCCTTCTGCCGGAAGGACGATGGTTGTTATCGATGCTCAAGGGACGTCAGGGCTTGTAACAGGCACAGGCGTTGTACTCCTGGAACAAGCTACCGTTTTGGCAGAAGGCATTATGCAGCCATCCGGCGCCGGAGCCCTAAGTCTCAGTCAGATCACAGTTTCAGCGACTGCCTTAGAGACCCTAATCGGGCAAGGAGCCCTTTCTCTTGACCAGATCCAACTTGCCGGTCAGGCATTGGAGGAATTTCTAGCAACCGGGGTTATTGATCTCGATCTCCTTACCCTCAGTGCTCAAGGTCTGATGCAGCCAGAGGCTACCGCTGTCCTGGAGCTGGAAATTCCTACGATTCTTGCTCAGGCGGAACAGGTCCAGGAAGGACCTCCATCTGGAACGGGTGTTTTAACTCTTGCTCAAATTGACTTGGCAGGAGTTGGATTGCTCGAGATCGACGGGGCTGGAGTCTTAACGCTCGATCAGACCGAGATTTCAAGTCAGGGCATCGAGACGTTGATCGGATCTGGAAGTCTGGTTTTGAGTGAACCGACGGTATCCGCCTCTTCGTTTGAACAACTTCTAGCGACAGCGTCTCCAATTCTGCTTCCCACGGAGATCAGTGGTGTAGGTGATCTTCCAACGGCCGGAATCGGGGCATTGGATTTGACTGATGTATCCATCAATGCACAAGGAACGGCGACCACTCCGCCCGCTGGAGATGGCAATCTTACGCTTTCGATCGTTTCTCTCTCAGCTACTTCTGACATACAACCTCACGGCCGGATATTCGTACAGATTTCTGGGCAAGCCATCATCGGCCCGTTTGGAGAGGCTGCGCTTACTCTCTTTGCGCCCACATTATCCGCCCAAGGAATAACGATCGGTGGTACCTCTGCGCTTACGCTTGAAGCACTTCAGATTTCAGAGGGGATAGGCTTTTACCAAGAGACCGTCGTAGCTCAGTTCGTTCTGATAGACGCGCAGGGGGAGGCAAAGACTTCCGCAGACGCCGCCATCGTTCTTCCGAAGACCCGTATCAGGAACACCACGGGAGACGAGGATTTTCCTGGAGCCGGGGCTCTTGAACTTCGAGATATAACTCTTTCCTCGGTAGGAGTCCTCGAATACGTTGGAGTTGGGAGTCCGATTTTGACTCCGGTGCAACTATCGTCGACCGGCATCGAAACAATCATCGGAGACGGATCGATTGTCCTCATCCCTTCCGAGATACTAGCCATCGGCGCACCGCAGATTCCGGGTGATGCGGTAGTTCTTCTTACCGACATTGAAGTTTTAGGATTAGGAGAGGGACTAAGCCCAACGGCTACTGGTTCTCTCATACTCCTACCACCGATTCTGGACGCGCAGGGTATTTTGGCCTATACCGGTGACGGTTCCTTGACTTTGGACGCCTTGACGATAGACGGAATCGGTGGGTTGTTTCCTACTGGAGAAGCGGACATTATTCTGCAGCAAGTCGTCTTGTTCGCCAGGCAGTATCAGAAACGGGCAAGTCGGGGCTTCTTGGTAAACGTCGGAAGACTATTGCGAGCCAGTTAGAGTACACTTTAAGCCATGAAACACTCCTCAAGCATTCTCGAGCACATCGGTCATGAAATGAAGGTAAATCCCCCGCGTATCTTGGCCAAGACGCGCAAGAAAAAGGGAGCTGCGCAAGCGGAGAACCAGAGAGTTGCTATCCTCTTGAGCAAAGCGAGAAAGGCCGGCGCTCATATCTCCCATGCCTGAAACACGCATTGAAAAGACTATCAAGCGCTGGGAGCGCGTGAAGGCTGATCAAAGCAACTGGTTCAGCCTCTATGACGACTTGGCCTCGGTCATGCTGCCTAGACGTCTAGGATTCTCCCAGGAAGTCCAGGAAGGGGACAGGCGTACGGATGACATCTTCGACGGGACGCCAATGCAGGGTGCGAGGATGCTCGCCAACGCCATCGGTGGGTTTCTAAGACCAGAAGGACTTCCGGATGCGGACATCAAGGCCGAAGACGATGCCTTGAATAACATGGCCGAAGTCCAGGACTGGTTGGGAGATTCTGAGGAAAGGCTTAAAGGAGCCTTTAACAATCCTCATGCCAGATTCAGGCAGGGAACCGGTGAGGCTGATTTAGACCTAGTCGTCTTTGGTACGGCTAATCTTTTCGAGGGCGAGTCTCAGAAACGCAATCATCTGCTGTTTCAAAGCGTGCATCTGAAGGACGCGGCCGTAGCCTTCGATGAAGAAGGCGCTCCCGAGGCAGAGTACCGAAAGCGGATGATGCCGCTTCGCCATCTCGAAGCAAGATTCGGGCTCAATGCTTTGTCCGAGGCCACCAAACGAAAACTTGCATCAGAGACGGTCAATCTCGACGAGAAGATCGCTATTCTTCACGCCATCCAACCACGTCAGGACGGAAGGCGGGATGCTATTTTCGTCAGGAACTCGATGTTCGAAGATCTATGGATCGAGCTTGACGCCAAGCATTTGATCCAGGAAGGCGGGTTCTTCGAGTTCCCATTTATCGTTCCGAGATGGGACACCTCTTCCGGGGAGGATTACGGGCGTTCTCCTGGAATGATTGCCTTACCCGACGCCGACACATTGCAGGCTTTCGGGGAGACGATTCTCATATCCGGTCAAAGGGCGGCGGATCCTCCCCTAGCCGTTCCCAATGACGGGACGTTCGATGCCATTAACACCTTTCCCGGTGGTCTTGCTTACTACGATGTCGAGACGGCGGCTGCTTTGCGAGGCAGAAGCCCCTTCTTCGCTATCGAGTCTGGTACTCAGTTACCCATTTCCCGCGACATGCAGCAGGACACCAGACAGCAGGTCTGGATGGCCTTTTTCAGGAATGTCCTAAATCTGCCCATAGAAGGCCCTAGGATGACCGCTACGGAGGTTATCGCCCGCAAGGAGGAGTTCATGCGGGAGATGGGGCCGATCTTCGGGCGCCTGGAGGCTGACTACACCGCGCCCATGGTCGAGCGAGCCTTCATGATTATGCTTCGTGGAGGCGGGTTTCTCCCGATTCCACGGGCGCTTCAGGATAAGAACATCCGCTTCGAATACGACTCACCGGTACGCAGGGTCAGGCAGCAGGTCGAAGCCGCGGCCGCTAGGATGTGGGCCGCTGATATGCTTGAGCTTGACGGGGCCCGCCCAGGAGCGATTGACAAGGCTTCCGATCTGATCAATACGGATGAACTGGGGAGGTTTTCCGCGGAAGCTCTTGGAATCCCAAGAAGGATCGTCAGGAGCAACGAGGAAGTGAAGAAGTCCAGAGACCAACGCGCTCAAGCCCAGCAAGCCACTGAAAAAATGGTTGCTCTCCAGCAGGCTGCGGATGTAGCCAAGGCTGGAGGCCAAGCAGGACTGTCGATAGCCAAGGCTGGCGCGCAAACTGGGGAACGAAATCAGGGTGCCTAAATATACTAACGAAAACCTTGTTCCGCCCGATAACGTGAATCTCAAGCAGATTCGTCCGTTTGGATCTGGAGAATACATAGCTAATCCGGACGGGAGTATGAGCACAGAACGTACCATGACGTTCAATATCGAAGGACAAGAAGTGTTAGCTCCAAGTTTATGGATGACACCCAATGGACCCGTTGATCTTTCTCGCAATCCTGACACTATAGTTAGGGCTATCATTGAGTATGAACGTAGGACTGGGAAGAAATTTCCCAGATTCAAGACACCAGAAGAAGCCAAACAGTTTGCCATCGGAAGAAGCCAATCTGGTGGTCGAGGAGCCGGAGAACTTACAAAATGAACGAATCGGATTGGATCGAGCGAGCTCAGTCGGCTGAGGCTAAACTCGCTACCATGCAAGAGTCGATGAAATCAGCAGTCGAACGGGTAAAACAGTTCAAAACCAACTTCGGTATTCGTGAGAAGTCAGACGGGACGATCATCATAGACTTCGAAAAGTTTGCCAGGAACCTCGGTGTCACCGGTGCGCTCGAGCTTCGCAAGGTCATCGACGAGATCTACAATATCTCCGGAGAACCTGGTAAGAAGCCGCATATCAAGGTGGCAAATGGATGACGGAAAGACTCTCGATTTCCTCGCTTCACTCCCATCCAACACAGGGTACGACAAGAATGACCGGTACCATGATTTTCGAAGAATCTTCACCGGTTCAGCTGAGGGTAAGCGTGTCCTTGCTGAGATTCTATCTTGGGGACATCTACTCAAATCATCTGTGGCCAGTTTTCCGATCGACCCGTATCTCACGCATATACGCGAGGGCGAGCGTAATCTGGCTTTACGTTTACTGGCGACTGTCAACAATGAGCCGCAGGAACGTCCTGCTAAGGCGACTCGAAGGAGCAAGTGATGGCTAACTGGATTGCTGGTGCGATAAAGCACAAAGGAAGACTGCGAGCGAAGGCAAAACGTGCCGGTCTACTCAAGGGTAACGAGAAGCTTTCCTCATCGGACTTGGGTAAACTAGGCGGGAAAGGGGCTTCCACCGAGACAAAACGGGAAGTCAATCTCGCCAGGACACTGAAGAAACTACGCAAGAGGTAACTTATGGCTGACGCTGCACAGCAAACACCCCCAGCAACCCCTCCCGAGACTCCGCCTGAGACTCCGCCAGAACCCCCGAAGTGGGTTGAATCCATCAAGGACGAAGGAATACGCGGGGCTCTATCCAAGTACGAGTCCTTCGAGAAGTTCGCCGATGAGATGGGCTATGAAATCGCCCAGGAGGAAGGCGATTGGCGAGACGGACTCCCCGATGACTTAAAACACGTAGCCGAGCGCTTTACTTCGAAAGAAGACGCTATCCGCGCCATTGCGGCTCTGCAAAAACGTGATGGCCAGGTACGTGTTCCAGGGAAAAATGCCACAGAGGCCGAAAAGACGGCTTACTTGAAAGCCATCGGTGTCCCGGAGAAACCCGAGAACTACGAGTTTCCCGAGGTCCCTGAGGACCAGATGACGGAGGAACTCAAAGCCTCCCGTGCCACGTGGGCGGCACGCTTTCACAAGCTCGGTATCCCCAATGCTGCAGCCAAGCAGCTCGCCCAAGACCTGAATGACGATATTGCCAAGCAGATCGAAGCGCAGGAAAAGGCAGAAACCGAGTACTTCAAGCAGAAAGAAGATGCGCTGAAGTCAGAGTGGAAAGGCGATCAGTACGAGGTCAATATGAACCTTGCCCGTCGGGCTCTCTCCGAGGTCGCTAACCGCGCGGGCGTCAAGGGCGAGGATCTGGGTAAACTTCGCATGGCCAACGGTATTCAACTCATGGAAGTCCCGGAGATTACTCGCATGTTCGCTATCATCGGCAAGGAAATGGGCGAAGGGACATTGGGTCCGTCACTTTCTCCCACGGAGATGGAAGGCATGCAAGAGCAGGTCGAGACTATCCGCAAGCAGATTGAAGAAGCCAAGGCTGAGGGCAACTCCAAGAAGGCCAATCAGTTGTACCAGAAAGAGCAAGCTCTCATCGAGAAAATGCAGGGCAAGCAGCCTATCGTGGGAGCGGCTGGAAGAACTGTTTGACGCAGCCTTAGAATTTGCTAATATTCTGATTCGGTAGGTCACATCCGTCCCGGGGCGGGGCCACAGCGTCAAAAGCACCTCGCTGGTCCCGAAACCTGCGGTCCCCGCCCAACTTCGGATCCCTGCCAAAAGAACCGCACTCCTGTAAGCCCCAGGACGTCGGAAGCGGCCCCGAAAGGGTTACCCGCCAAAGGCTAAATGGGTCACCCCAAAGGCAGTGTCCAAACTCAATTTTTGAGGGGACATTGCTATGTCCACAAGTATCACAACCGCATTTATCACGTCCTATGAGGCGAAGGTCCATGAGGTATTTCAACGCATGGGCTCGTATCTCAAGGATTCCGTGCGTGTTAAGGACAATGTCGTAGGCTCGACCGCCGTCTTCCAGAAGATCGGAAAGGGTATGGCCACGACCAAGGCCCGACACGGCACGATCACGCCGATGAACCAGACCCACACAGCGCCTTCCTGCACGCTGGCAGACTTCTACGCAGGAGACTGGGTGGACAAGCTGGACGAGGCCAAGACCAACATCAACGAGCGCGATGTCATTGCCTCCGGTGGAGCGATGGCTTTGGGCCGTAAGGTCGACGACCAGATTACGACCGTGCTGGATAGCACCACTCAGTCAACCGTGACCCTGACGGTTTCCGCCCTCGCCAATATCCGTGCCACCGCGATTCAGTTTGCCGAGGCGGCATGGGCCAATGACGTGCCAAACGACGGGCAGGTCTATGCCGTCGTTACCGCAAGGTACTGGTCGCAACTCATGTTGCTGGACCAGTTCCAGAGGTCCGAGTACGTGGGTACCGACGGTATGGCTTTCCGTACGGGTCCCGCGATCGGTCGGGCTCGCTGGAAGGACTGGATGGGCATCAAGTGGAAGATGCAAACCGGTCTTCCCGGTGCCGGCACGGCGACGGCCAAGTGCTTCATCTACCACAAACTGGCTGTTGGCTACGCAGTTGCGCAGTCAGCGGGGAATGTGGCAGGCAATGAGGCGGTGGCAGCCGACATCACGTGGCATGGCGATCGGGCAGCGCACTTCGTCAACCACATGATGAGCGGCCAGGCCGTCATGATCGATGACACCGGTGTAATTGAGGGTAACCTCGACGACACCGCGGCCATCGCAACTTCGTAAAGGAGAGGCAACCATGGCATACACAGAAGGCAATTTGCTTGGCCTGGTCAATGCTCCTCCGGGCCGCAAGATCTACAGCTACGATACGACCGATACCCTGACGACGGTCGAAACGGCTGGCTATTTCAACAACAAGGATGACAACCTCAATCTGCAGATCGGCGACTTCATCTTCGTTCGACTGTGGTCGGCAACCCCATTTGCTGCGGGCTCGCTGATCTCGAAGGTCTCGGCTTACGTCGTGACCAACGTGATCTCGAACGAAGCGGCGGTGGCGGCCGGCAACGTCAATATCGCCGAGTGCCTGGTGGCGACGTCTGGAGTGCTTTCGTCACTGGCGTAGTTTCCTCCGTGACCACAAACCTGGGGGCGGCTTCCGAGCCGCCCTATTTTTTTAGGCATTCTGGGGCCTGTATCGTTGCTGGGAGCGCTCTTTGTCTCGAGGATGACCTCCAGGCAGCCAAAAGCCTTTTCGGCCCCAAGACGCCTCTCATTGCCGTAAATGGGGCTTCCCGTGAAGTCAAGGCTTTTGCCCTTTTTACCTACCATCCCTCTCAGTACACCAAGGAACCTTGGATGTGGATCTCCCGCCAGCGGGAGTTATTCGGCCCTGACTTTACAGTCCACGCAGCCAGACCCGCCAAGGAGGTGGATTACGTCTGGAAGTCCATCCAAGGAAGTAACGGTAGTAGCGCTTGGGGGGCCAGGAAACTCGCCTCGATGATGGGGTTCTCCACCGTGGTTCTGTGTGGTTGTCCAATGATCCCAGGGCCATATGCCGGATACCGGTTGGGCCATCACATGATGGAGCAAGCCGTCGTCGACCAACTCTTGAGAGAGATCGAGTCTGATACAGACTGGCATGAAGGGTGTTACTCTATGTCAGGACGAACCAGAGATCTGTTCGGTGTCCCTGACAATAGCTTGCGTTCTCTCAAAAGGACCTGAGTACAACTACAGCCATGTTGAGCGTCTCGAGCAGATGGTTTCCCATCACGTCGCCCAACCTTATGATTTTGTGTGCCTCGATGATTCTCCTTTTCCTCACTGGTGGGCTAAAACGAGCCTGTTCGAGCCGGGGCGGTTCAAAGACAGGGTTCTCTACCTAGACCTAGATGTCACGGTTGTAGGATCATTGGATGACCTTGCTGATTTTGATGCTCCCTTCGTTATCATCAAGGACTGGCGCGAGATGAGGGGCAACTCGGAATACAACAGTTCTGTCATGGCCTGGACGGCCGGGGCAGGAGACAGGATATTTACCGAGTTCAATTCTGGTGTCGTGCAGGTCATGCGCGGGGACCAGAACTTCATCCAGGAGATCATGTATCCTTGCGCAACCTTTCCGGAAGACTGGTGTGTGTCCTACAAAGTCCAGACGTGGCTGAAGTCAAAGACCTTGCCGCAAGAAGCCAGGGTCGTTATTTTCCACGGGAAGCCCAAACCTTGGTCTGTCCCAGATCAGCCGGAGCAATGGCAGCGTGTATGACGTAGCCATCATTCACCCGGGAGCACAAGACGTCATCTACGGGGACCTGTCGAATGGTCAGACCGCGATAGAACCTCCTACGTGGGCTCGCATGATCACCGGATGGCTGAGAGATCGTGGATTTTCGGTTCGACTCATCGATCAGGAAGCTGAGGGGCTTACCGCGGAGGAAGTAGCACAACGGGTTGGATCGACGAAACTCGCCGTCGTGGTTGTCTTCGGGCACCAGCCTTCAGCGTCTACGCAGCAGATGGTTGGCGCCTGTGAAGTCGTGAACGAGCTTCGCTCCCTCATGATCCAGACGTTGATGGTTGGGAATCACGTTTCCGCATTACCTGAAAGGACCTTGCTCGAGGAGAATGCCCATTATGTCTGTGACGGGGAAGGCCCGGTCACGATCATGCACCTTATCACGGAAACATTACCTGACAAGATTCCAGGACTCGTTTGGGCAACATTAGACGGACAGGTTCACAGAAATCCAAGAGCCGAGTTGATACCTATTGACGGGCTACACGGTGATGTCTGGGATCTTCTGCCGATGGAAAAATATAGAGCTCACGTCTGGCAGTGCTTGGATGGAAGCGCGAGACAACCTTATGCCTCGATCTACACAACGCTGGGATGTCCTTTCAAATGCTCGTTCTGCATGATCAACGTCTTTCAGCACGCGAATCTTTACCGTCGCAGAGACCCCGTCCGAGTCGTTAACCAGATCAAACGGCTTTACCGCTTTCATGGAGTAAAGACCCTCAAGATCGCAGACGAGATGTTTGTCCTGGATCCGAGGCACTACATTCCAATCTGTGAAAAGCTTGCCAGCCAGTCGTTTGCCGAAGACCTGAACATTTGGGCATACGCGAGGGTCGACACGGTAAAACCGGAAACTTTAAACCTGATGCGACGTGCTGGCATCAGATGGCTGGCTCTAGGGATTGAATCAGCTTCCTCGACTGTTAGGGACGGTGCGGATAAACATCTGAGTGATGAGGACATCTACAAAACTGTCAAGGCTATCCAGCACGCAGGGATTTCCGTCATAGGGAACTTCATTTACGGGCTTCCCGACGATACGATGGAATCTATGCGAGCAACCTTGAACCTGGCTAAATCCCTCGACCTAGATTTCGCCAATCACTACGCCTGCATGGCTTATCCTGGATCAGGGCTTTTCGGAAAAGTCTCGCCCTCGGATCTTCCTGATTCCTGGGCCGGTTATTCACAACACAGTTATGAGTCCAAACCTCTTCCTACAGCAACCTTATCCAGCGCAGACGTTCTCAGGTTTCGAGACGATGCCTTCTACGAATATTTCACCGACGAGCGGTATCTCAATTACGTCAACTGGAAATTCGGATATGGAGCCGTAGAAAAGATTCAGACAATGGCAAGCAATGGCATTCGAAGGAAGCTGCTGGAGGTGGCGTGAGTTGGGGAAATAGAATGAAACTGGCTTACGAACTATCTGAATTTGAGGGGTCAGTGGCCAAGGCGTTCAATGCTGGAGAGATTCCTTATCCAGTCCATCTCGAATCAGGGAACGAAGAGGAACTGGTCAATATCTTCAAGCGTATCCATCCTGGTGACTACGTGATGGGGACCTGGAGGCTTCACTTAAAGGCATTGCTCAAGGGTGTTCCCCCATCTGAGCTACGGGAGGCTATCAGGCGTGGCGAGTCGATGAGTCTCAGATTCCCAGAGTACCGCGTCTACGGTTCAGCGATCGCCGGGGGTATTGTCCCGATTGCTCTCGGTGTTGCTTTGGGCATTAAGAGAAGAGGTGGGAAGGCTTGGGTATGGTGTTTTCTCGGAGACATGATGTTCGAGTCAGGAATCTTTCATGAGTGCTCGAAATATGGAGCCAACCACGATTTGCCAATAGTCTGGGTTATAGAGGACAATTCGGTTTCCGTATGCACCCCGACAGCTGAAGTCTGGAAAGAAAACAAGACACCGAATGTCCTCCGCTTCAAGTACAGCTCCAAGTGGCCCCATTGCGGATCCGGGACTCGGGTCAATTTCTGAATATAAGAACTCGCTAATAAACGCCATGGGCGAGCTGGCAGCGCATGGCCAGACGATTTTCTTAGGTCAAGGGGTTGAGTATCCAGGGACTTTCATGAGCCAGACGCTCGATCTCGTTCCGAAGGAAAAGAGACTCGAGCTTCCCGTGGCGGAAGAAATGCAACTGGGGATGTCGATCGGTCTGGCTTTGGATGGCTACATTCCCGTCTCAATCTTCCCGCGGTGGAACTTCTTCCTTCTGGCAGTCAACCAAGCCGTCAATCATCTGAATGTCATGCGTCCGCACGTCATCGTGCGAGTCGGGATTGGTTCGACCAAACCTCTCTACCCAGGCCCTCAGCATACTGGAGACCATACCGAGGCATTCAGATTGATGATGCCCGACACAACGATCGTGAGGCTAGAACATGCAGAACAAATCGTCCCAGAATATCGAGCAGCCCTTGAGCGAGAATCCCCCACCATACTCGTCGAGATCGCAGACAGCTATTAGGCTCCATGAGCCTACATTCGGCGAGGAGGAAATAACCGCAGTCGTTGAGGTAATGCGGTCCAAGCAGATCACCTCCGGCGCCAAGGTAGCCGAGTTCGAAGATCAGTTCGGCCCCAATTCAATCATGTGCAATTCAGGCTCCTCGGCCAATCTCCTGGCTATCGCCGGCTTGTGCTCGATCGAGGATGGTTTGAAGCCAGGAGATGAGGTCATCGTACCTGCGCTTTGCTGGTCGACCACGGTCTGGCCATTGGTTCAGTACGGTCTGGTGCCGGTGATCGTTGATATTGATCCGAATACCCTGAACATTGATCCGGAGCAAATCGCCAAGGCCATCACGCACAAGACCCGGGCAATCATGGTTGTTCATGTCTATGGCAATCCCTGCGATATGGATGCCTTGGCTAAGTTCAAGGACGACGGTTTCTTTCTCATTGAAGACTGCTGTGAGGCTTTGGGAGCGAAGTGGAACGGGAAGCAGGTCGGTTACTTCGGAGACGTGGGGACCTTCAGCTTTTACTTCTCGCACCACATCACGACTGGCGAGGGCGGAATGTGTGTTACCCGATTCCCGGAACTCGCCGAGCAGATCAGGATCCTTCGAGCTCACGGTTGGGTCAGGGACATGGACGATCCCAATGACGAGATCGAACAGCATTCGGACATCGACCCAAGGTTTCTGTTTGTGAATGCTGGCTACAATCTTCGTTGCACGGAGATGCAGGCAGCGATGGGATTGGTTCAACTACCAAAGCTTGCTCATTTCGTAGAACGTCGGAGATTGATGGCTCTGCTATTAAAAGATCATTTCGATAGGTATCGGTACAAAAATGTGTTCACACAGAAGGATAGTGGCGGTTCGTCCTGGTTTGGCTTTCCTGTGATTCTTGATCATGATTCCCAAGTAATGAGAGATCATTTCGGGAGTTACCAGATTGAGACGAGACCGATAATCTGTGGGAACATTGCGCGTCAACCAGGAATGAAAAGATTTAAACATCGCATCCCGTTTTCTCTCTACAACGCCGACACAGTTATGCACTGTGGATTTGCGTTGCCGTGTCATCAAGCAATGGAGCATAGGGACGCGGAGAGAATTGGTAATGTGCTAGCTGATTATCGATTGTTTCGATGAGAGCACTGATCACAGGCATATCTGGTTTCGTCGGCAGCCATCTGGCCGAGTATCTCCTGGCTCACACAGACTGGAAGATATTCGGGATGATGCGGTGGAATGACTCTCTGGAAAACCTGAGCGGTCTGGTAAAGCAAATCAACCAAGGCAATCGTGTAACTTTAGCCTACGCGGATTTAAACGATTCCTTCGCAGTGCGTGGAGTTGTCAGGAGTAGCAAGCCAGATTACGTTTTTCACTTGGCCGCTCAGAGTTTCCCAACCACCAGTTTTACAGGACCCAGCGAGACTCTTCAGACAAATATCATCGGGACGCTCAATCTACTCGAGGCAATACGTCATGAAGCCAAAGATGCTTGGGTCCATGTCTGTGCATCTAGCGAGGTCTACGGTCGCGTAGAACCTACAGAGGTACCAATCAAGGAAACCTGTCGTTTTCATCCTGCAAGCCCCTACGCGATTTCCAAGATCGGGACGGACATGCTGGGAAGATTTTACGCTGAGGCATACGGTCTGAAGACAGTCGTAACGAGGATGTTCACGCACACAGGCCCGAGGCGAGGAGATGTCTTCGCAGAGTCTTCCTTTGCGAAACAAATTGCCATGATCGAGGCTGGCCAACTAAATCCGCCTATCAAGGTAGGAAACCTGCATTCCTTGAGAACGATCTCTGATGTAAGAGATGCGGTGCGTGCCTACCACATGCTACTGACTGTGAATCCGCAGGTTGGCGAGGTATACAACATCGGTGGAAACCACACAGCTACGATCGGGAAGATCCTGATGGAGTTGTTAAATATTGCCGGACTGCCAAATCTCGATATCGAGGTCGAGCCTTCAAGGCTTAGGCCGATAGATGCTAATCTTCAGATACCGGATTGCTCCAAGTTTATGAACCACACCGGCTGGAAGCCGGAGATCCCGTTCCAACAGACCATGATCGACCTTCTAGCCTACTGGCGTGAGCGAGTCAGAAAAGGAGTACAGCTGCAGCGATGATTCTATGTAGCGGCGGATTCTCGATTCTTCA
>Ga0210102_1000211_pt1 | contig 16761 bp, 16 predicted proteins | sample RushOxbow_ThreeS_4_FD_185563 | JGI IMG/M metagenome (GOLD analysis project Ga0210102, IMG submission 185563) | Wetland microbial communities from San Francisco Bay, California, USA, that impact long-term carbon sequestration -... | ecosystem: Environmental > Aquatic > Marine > Wetlands ...
CTGCGCGAGAAACGCCCGATCGATGTCCTGGGTCGCCTCGAGCAGCCCGCTCAGGGCCTCGCGGTCCGGCGGGCGCCCGGCCGCAAGCGTCGCGGCGGCGCGGCCGATGACCAGAGCGTCCTTCTGCGTTTCCTTGGCGACGTTGCGAGCGAGAACCGGCCCGAGGTGGGGCAACGCGAGGCGCAGCGGCAAGGCCGCGCGCACAGTAGCGATCGTTTGCCGGCTGTACGCTTCCAGCATCCTGCGATTCAGTACCGCAAGTGCGCCCGGCCTGTCCACGAGCAGATCGCCGCGTCGCGCCCCCGCTCAAGTGGATGGTCGCGGTCGGAAGCCGCCCAGCCCTAGGACGCCTTGCTCGCGCGGTGAAAGCCGATCATGCCGGCGAGTATGGTCCTGGCCCTGACGTCGCGATAGCCGATGTCCTCCAGCATGGTGGAGAGCTCATCGGCAGAGTAGAACATCTGGAGCGCGTTGATGAAGTATTCCTTGCAATTCAATGCCGCCGGACCGCTCTGGAACAGGAACCCGGTGAACGCCAGGCAAAAGCGCAGATACGCGTAGTAGAGCTTCTCGACGACCGGATTGGCCGGCCGCAGCATGTCGCAATGATAGAAGCGCCCGCCCGGCTTGAGCACCCGGTGGATCTCCCTGAAGACGCGCGTTATGCGCAGGTGCCGCGACGCAAACTGGAGCGTCACGAAGTCGAAATGATTGTCCGGGAACGGCAGCTCGTGCACGTCGGCAATGATGCTCTCGATGTGCAGACCCCTCTCCTCCGCGCGCCGCTTGCCGACCTCCTGCATCGCCACACTGCGGTCGATGGCGTGCACCTCCAGGCTTGGCTCACGCTGGAGAAGGGCGATTCCAATCGCATTCGTTCCGGCACACACGTCGAGCACCCGCTCGCCGGCCCGCACCTCGATCGTGGACATGAATGAGCTGAGGAACCAGTTCCAGAGGCCGAAACTTGCGATGTGGTTCGCGCGATCGTAATAGGGCGCGACATCGGCAAACACGTCGTTCAGATCCCGGCTCCAGATCGAGCCGAATTGCTGCTCCCGGAGGCTGTCACGCACGGCAATGGGCGGGGGGGGCACTGAACGCTCTCCTCTAACCGCGCTTCAGCAGGGGAAGCGCGAGGACTCCGTGGGCGAATAAGTTAGCGAGCCGTCCTCGCCCTGTCAATGAGCTAGGCCCGGCGCACTGCCGCGGCGATATGGTCCGCCCAGCGCCGCACCCGGGCGCCGTCGCGGCCCTCCACCATGACGCGGATCACCGGCTCGGTGCCCGAGGGACGCAGGAGCACGCGGCCGCCGCCGTCGAGCTCGTCCTGCGCCTCCCTCACGGCGCGCTTGACGCCGGGGCTCGCCAGCGGGTCACGCAAATTCTTCGTAGCGACGTTTACCAGTACCTGCGGATAGAGCGCGAGCGCCCCGGCCGCCTTGGGGAGTGTCGTGGCGCCCTCCGCGAGCGCGCGCAGGACCTGCAGCGCCGAAACAATGCCGTCGCCCGTCGTGTGCTTGTCGAGGCAGACGATGTGCCCGGAGTTCTCCCCGCCGAGCTGCCAGCGGCGCCGCAACAGCATTTCCAGCACGTAGCGGTCGCCCACGCGCGCGCGCGCGAAGGGAATCTTGAGCCGAGCCAGAGCGTGCTCCAGTGCGAGGTTCGTCATCTGCGTGCCGACCACGCCGCCGGCGAGCTCGCCCTTCTGTTTGCGATGGCGCGCGATGACGTAGAGCAGCTGGTCTCCGTCGTAGAGCCGGCCCGCACTGTCGACCATGACCAGGCGGTCGCCGTCGCCGTCGAGGGCGACGCCGATATCGGCCTTGTGGCGCTTTACCGCCGCCTGCAGCGCCTGCGGCGAGGCCGCGCCGACGCGGTCGTTGATGTTGAAGCCGTCCGGCTCGGCGCCCACCGCCTCGACATCGGCGCCGAGCTCGTGGAACACGTGCGGGGCGATGTGGTAGGCCGCGCCGTGCGCGCAATCGACCACGATCCTCATGCCGCGCAGGTTGAGCTGCGGCGGAAAGGCGCTCTTGCAGAACTCGACGTAGCGGCCGGCCGCGTCGTCGAGCCGGCGTGCCTTGCCGAGGCGCAGCGACGACATGCACTTCAGCGGCCGCGCAAGCTCGCGCTCGATCGCGCTTTCGGTCGCATCCGGCAGCTTGAAGCCGTTGCCCGAGAAGAACTTGATGCCGTTGTCGTCGTAGGGATTGTGCGAGGCGCTGATCACGATGCCGGCCGAGAGCCGCAGTGCGCGCGTGAGATAGGCCACGGCGGGTGTGGGCATCGGCCCCACCAGGAGCACGTCCACGCCCGCCGCGGCGAGCCCCGCCTCCAGCGCCGATTCCAGCATGTAGCCCGAGACGCGGGTGTCCTTGCCGATCAGCACCGCCGGGCGCTCGATGCCTTTGCGCGGCAGGCCGGCGAGCACCTTGCCGGCGGCATAGCCGAGCCGCATCACGAGATCGGGCGTGATCGGCTCCTGGCCGACCTTGCCGCGCACGCCGTCCGTGCCGAAGTACTTCCTTGTCATGCGTGATGAGTGATCGGTGATCGACGACAGATAATAGGTGATTCTACCCGCACTTCCGATCACCAATCACTCATCATTCTTCATCGCTTGCCAGACCGCGAGCGCGTCGCGGGTAGCGGCAACGTCGTGAACCCGCACGATCTGCGCCCCGTTCTGCACGGCGAGCAGCGCCGCCGCCACGCTCGCATGGACCCGATCCCGCGGATCCCGCCCGGTCAGCCTTCCGAGCATCGCCTTGCGCGACAGCCCCGCCATCAGCCCGACACCGAGCGATCGAAACTCCCCGAGCGAGCGCAGCAGCGCGAGGTTGTGCTCGACCGTCTTGCCGAACCCGAATCCCGGATCCGCCACGATGCGCTCGCGCGCGATGCCTGCCCGCTCCGCAGCAGCGACGCGCTGCGCGAGAAACTCCCGCACCTCGCGCACGACGTCCTGGTACGCCGGGTTCTCCTGCATGGTCCCGGGCTCGCCCTGCATGTGCATGAGGCACACGGCGACCGGCGACCGCGCCACCACCTCGAGCGCCGCCGGCGCGGTGAGGGCAGTGACGTCGTTCACCATGGCTGCGCCGGCCGCGATGGCCTCGGCCATGAGCGCGGGCTTGCGGGTGTCCACGGAGAGCGGCACTGCGCGGCCGGCGAGGGCGTCGAGGACCGGCAGCACGCGCCGGCGCTCCTCGTCGAGACTAACCGGGGCCGCGCCCGGGCGCGTGGATTCGCCGCCAATGTCGAGAATATCCGCGCCCTCTTCGATCAGGCGCCGAGCATGAGCTACCGCCTGCTCAGTGCTCGCGTACAGGCTGCCATCGGAGAAAGAGTCGGGCGTGACGTTGACCACGCCCATGACCCGCGGGCGTGACAGATCAATCGAGAACCTGCCGCAGCGGAGGACCTGAGACACCTCTCAGCGCCGTCAGGCGCTCTGGGCCGGCGTGGTAGTTGCCGCAGGAGCCGGCTGGGGTCCGGTGTCCCGCGGCGGTGACGGCGGCTGCGCCGGCTTGGGCGGGCGCGGCGCGCGCCCCTCCATGATGTCGTTGATCTGGTCGGAGTCGAGCGTCTCCCACTCGAGCAGCGCCTTGGCCATCGTCTCGACCTTTTCGCGGTGCTGCTCGATGAGCTTGCGCGCAAGCTGGTACTGCTGGTCGACGATGCGGCGGATTTCCGCATCCACCTTCTGCATCGTGGTCTCCGACACGTTCTTGTGCACCGTCACCGAGCGGCCGAGGAAGACCTCACCCTCGTTCTCGCCGTAGATCATCGGTCCCAGCTCGTCGCTCATGCCCCAGCGCGTCACCATGTTGCGCGCGAGGTCGGTGGCGCGCTCGAAATCGTTGGAGGCGCCGGTGGTCATCTGGCCCATGAAGATTTCTTCCGCGATGCGGCCGCCGAAGAGCACCGCGATGTTCTGGAGGAGCATCTCGCGGTCCATGCTGTAGCGGTCCTGCTCCGGAAGCTGCATGGTGACGCCGAGCGCCCGCCCACGCGGGATGATCGTCACCTTGTGCACCGGGTCGGTCTTGGGCATCAACTTCGCGACAACCGCGTGCCCCGACTCGTGATATGCGGTGTTCCTGCGCTCGTGCTCGGGCATGACGATCGAGCGCCGCTCCGCCCCCATGACGATCTTGTCCTTGGCGCGCTCGAAGTCGTCCATGTCAACGAGCCGCTTGTTGGCGCGCGCCGCGAACAGCGCCGCCTCGTTCACGAGGTTCGCGAGGTCCGCCCCGGAAAAGCCGGGCGTGCCGCGCGCGATGATGTCGGCCTTGACGTCCGGCGCCATCGGGACTTTCCGCATGTGCACCTGCAGGATCTGCTCGCGCCCTCGGATGTCGGGCAGCGGCACCACCACCTGGCGGTCGAAGCGGCCGGGCCGCAGCAGCGCCGGGTCGAGGACGTCCGGCCGGTTGGTCGCCGCAATTACGATGACGCCCGAATTGGTCTCGAAGCCGTCCATTTCCACGAGCAGCTGGTTCAGCGTCTGCTCGCGCTCGTCGTTGCCCCCGCCCAGTCCCGCGCCGCGCTGGCGCCCGACGGCGTCGATCTCGTCGATGAACACGATGCAGGGCGCGTGCTTCTTCGCCTGCTCGAACATGTCGCGCACGCGCGCCGCGCCCACGCCGACGAACATCTCGACGAAGTCGGAGCCCGAGATCGAGAAGAACGGGACCTTGGCCTCGCCCGCGATCGCCTTGGCGAGCAGTGTCTTGCCGGTGCCGGGGTTGCCCACCATCAGCACTCCGCGCGGAATGCGTCCGCCGAGCTTCTGGAACTTGGAAGGATCGCGCAGGAACTCCACCAGCTCCGCGACCTCCTCTTTCGCCTCCTCGCAGCCGGCAACGTCGGCAAAAGTGATGGTGTTGTTCGACTCGTCGAGCATGCGCGCCCGGCTCTTGCCGAACGAGAACGCCCCGCCGCGGCCCCCGCCCTGCATCTGGCGCATGAAGAAGATCCACACGCCGATGAGCAGCAGCATCGGGAACCACGACACGAAGATATTCATGAGGAGCGAGGGCTCCTCCTCGGGCTTCGCTTCGATGATCACGCCGTTCTTGAGAAGATCCGATACCAGCCACGGATCGGACGGCGAATAGGTGGTGAAGCGCTCCCCGGTCGTCTTCACCCCCTTCAGCACCCGGCCTTCGATCGTGACCTTGGCAATCCGCCCCTGCTTCACCTCCTCGATGAACTGGGAGTACTCGATCGCCTTCTGGGCGGCCTGGCGCGTGCTGAACTGGTTGAACACCGTCATCAGCACCAGCGCGATCACCAGCCAGATCGCTATATTTTTCACGAGGTTATTCAAGCTTGCTCCTCAGTTCTAACCGGCTCAATTCTAGACTCTTTTGGCATGCGGCGCAGCCGCGGCCGCTCTCACGCCCGCCGCAATCCCTTCGCCAGCACGTAGACTTCGCGGGAACGGCTCCTGGATGCCTCCGGCTTCCGCACGGCGACCGTGCGAAACTGCCGGCGCAGGCTCTTGACGAAATCTTCGAAGCCCGCGCCCTGAAACGCTTTGACCAGAAAATTGCCCTGCGGTTTCAAATGCTTCAACGCAAAGTCCCGCGCCAGTTCAGCAAGCTCCAGCGCGCGGGCCTGGTCCGTTGCGGGAATACCACTTAAGTTGGGGGCCATATCCGAGAGCACAAGGTCCGCCTTGCCGCCGGCAAGCGCGCGCTCCAGCGCCTCGACCGCGTCCGCGTCGCGGAAATCCCCTCGGATAACGGTCACGCCCGCAAGCCCGGGCATGTCGAGAGAATCGAGCGCGATCACGCGCCCGCCCGGCGCGATTCCCCGCACCGCGACCTGCGACCATCCCCCGGGCGCCGCGCCGAGATCCACCACCAGCATGCCCGGAGCGAGCAGCCGGTCACGCGCGGCGATCTGCTCGAGCTTGTACGAGGCGCGCGAGCGCATGCCTTCGGCGCGAGCGCGCTTCACATAGCGGTCCGCGACGTGCTCCTGCATCCACGCTTTGCCGCGTACCCGGCCCATCCGCTACACTCGCTAGCCCCGATGAAGGAACTGAATCCAGCCGAGCGGCGTGCGCTGCGCGCCCGCGCCCATCACCTGCATCCGGCGATCATGATCGGCGAGGCGGGCCTCACGCCTGCCGTGCTCCACGAAATCGACAACGCGCTGAATGGCCGCGAGCTCATCAAGATCCGGGTGCTGGGCGATGACCGCCGCGCACGCGAGGCGCTGATCGGGAGAATTTGCGCGGCGCTCTCCGCCAGCCCGGTGCAGCACATCGGAAAGATCCTGGTCATTTTCCGGCCGCGCCCCGAATCCGCCGAGCCGAAACCCGCGCCGCGCCGCGGCAAGAAGCCGCGCTACCGTCCCAAGCGCCAATTCCAAAACTAAACGTACTTGACGTCCAGAATCTCGTATTCGCGCACCCCGCCCGGGGCCTGAACCTCGGCGACGTCGCCCGGGTACTTGCCAATCAGGGCGCGCGCGAGCGGCGAGCCGATCGAGACCTTGCCCTGCTTGATGTCGGCCTCGTCGTCGCCGACGATCTGGTAGGTCACGACTTCCCCGCTCTTCATGTCTTCGAGGTCCACGGTGGCGCCGAACACGCAGCGCCCGTCGGCGTCGAGCAGGGCGGGATTGATGAGCTGGACGTTGGCGAGCTTTGACTCCAGATCGGAGATGCGACCTTCGATGAAGCCCTGCCGCTCCTTGGCCGCGTGATACTCCGCGTTCTCAGCGATGTCGCCGTGAGAACGCGCTTCGCCGATGGCTTTGGCAATCGCCGGCCGCTGCACCGACTTCAGTTCCTGCAGCTCGGCGCGCAGCTTCTCCGCTCCGGCGATCGTGATCGGGATCTTGCCCATCAGGACACCTGCACCGCTACCCGCTGCAATCCGGCGTGCAGTCCCTGCATCACGTACGCGCGGAGCTCCGTCCCCTGCTCGATGCCCGCGCACGCGGCGCGCGCCCCGTCGAGCGTGGTGAAGATCGGCACCCGCTCCTGCAGCGCGGCGCGGCGAATGACGTAGGAGTCGCGCACCGCGACCCGCTTCTCCTCCACCGTGTTGACGATGAGCGAGATCTCGCCGTTCTTGATCATGTCCACGATGTGCGGCCGGCCTTCCTGCACCTTGTTCACCGGGGTCACGGCGAGACCCGCGGCCGCGAGCGCCGCCGCGGTGCCGCGCGTCGCGACCAGCGAGAAGCCCAGAACCGCGAGCTTGCGCGCGATCTCGACGGTGCGCGGCTTGTCCTCATCGCGCACGCTGACGAACACCTTGCCGCTCGCGGGCAGATCGTCTCCCGAGGCCAGCTGCGACTTGACGAAGGCTTCGGCGAAGGTGAGCCCCACCCCCATCACCTCGCCGGTGGACTTCATCTCCGGGCCCAGTATGGTGTCGGCGCCCGGGAACTTGATGAACGGGAACACCGCCTCCTTGACCGAGTAGTAGGGCGGCACGACTTCTCCTGCCACTCCCTGCTCGTCGAGCCTCTTCCCCGCCATGCAGCGGGCCGCGATCTTGGCGAGCGGCACGCCGGTCGCCTTGGACACGAAAGGCACGGTGCGCGAGGCGCGCGGGTTGACTTCCAGCACGTAGACCACCCCGTCCTGGATCGCGAACTGCACGTTGATCAGGCCCACCACCTTCAGGGCGTTCGCCAACGCGACGGTCTGGCGCCTGAGCTCCTCCTGCAGTGCCGGGGTGAGCGAGTACGGCGGCAGGGAGCAGGCCGAATCGCCGGAATGCACGCCGGCCTGCTCGATGTGCTCCATCACGCCGCCGATGATGACCTGGCTGCCATCGCATACCGCGTCCACGTCGACCTCGGTGGCGTCGTTCAGGAAGCGGTCGAGCAGCACCGGCGAGTCGTTCGACACCTTGACCGCCTCGCGCATGTAGCGCTCGAGATCGACCTGCTGATACACGATTTCCATGGCGCGGCCGCCCAGCACGTAGGAGGGGCGCACCACCAGCGGATAGCCGATTTCCTCCGCCAGCGCGAGCGCTTTCTGCGCGCTGCGCGCGGTGCGGTTGGGCGGCTGCCTCAATTTCAGCCGGTTGAGCAGCTTCTGGAAGCGCTCGCGATCCTCGGCGATGTCGATCGAGTCGGGCGAGGTGCCGATGATGGGGACGCCCGCCGCCTCCAGGTCGCGCGCGAGCTTGAGGGGCGTCTGCCCGCCGAACTGGACAATCACGCCGGCGGGCTTCTCGACATGGACGATCTCGAGCACGTCCTCGAGCGTCACCGGCTCGAAATAGAGGCGATCGGAGGTGTCGTAATCGGTCGAGACCGTTTCCGGGTTGCAGTTGACCATGATGGTCTCGAAACCGTCCTCGCGCAGCGCGAGGGCGGCGTGCACGCAGCAATAGTCGAACTCGATGCCCTGGCCGATGCGGTTGGGCCCGCCGCCGAGCACCATGATCTTCCTGCGCGTGCCCGGCGCCGCCTCGCACTCCTCCTCGTAGGTCGAGTAGAGGTAGGCGGTGTGGGTGGCGAATTCCGCCGCGCAAGTGTCCACGCGCTTGAACACCGGCCGCACGCCGAGTTCAAGGCGCCGGGTGCGCACTTCGTCTTCCCGCGCCTTGAACAGGTGCGCAAGCCGGCGATCGGAAAATCCCTTGCGCTTCAACTCCCGCATCCGCCCGGCATCGATGTCCGCGAGGCTGCGGTCGTCGAGCTCCATCTCGATGTCCACGATCTCCTTGATCTGGGCGAGGAACCACGGGTCGATGCGGGTCAGCTCGTGAACTTCCTCCAGCGTGAATCCGTTCTCGAACGCGTCGCCGACGTACCAGATGCGCTCGGGGCCGGGATCGCCCAGCTCTCGTTCAATCGTCTCGCGGTCCCGCGTGCGCTGGTTGAGGCCATCGACCCCCACCTCCAGCCCGCGCAGCGCCTTCTGGAACGACTCCTGGAAGGTGCGGCCGATCGCCATCACCTCGCCCACCGACTTCATCTGCGTCGTCAGGCGGTCGTTGGCGTCGGGAAACTTCTCGAACGCGAAGCGCGGCACCTTGGTCACCACGTAGTCGATGGCCGGCTCGAACGACGCAGGCGTCGCCCCGCCGGTGATCTCGTTCCTCAACTCGTCAAGCGTGTAGCCCACGGCGAGCTTGGCGGCGACCTTCGCGATCGGGAATCCGGTCGCCTTGGAGGCGAGCGCGGAGGAGCGCGACACCCGCGGATTCATCTCGATGATCACCAGCTGCCCGTTGTCCGGGTTCACCGCGAACTGGACGTTCGAGCCGCCGGTGTCGACTCCGATCTCGCGCAGGCACGCGATCGCCGCGTTGCGCATGATCTGGTATTCCTTGTCAGTCAGCGTCTGCGCCGGCGCAACGGTGATCGAGTCGCCGGTGTGCACGCCCATCGGATCGAGGTTCTCGATCGAGCACACGATGATGCAGTTGTCCTTGCGGTCCCGCACCACCTCCATCTCGAATTCCTTCCAGCCGATCACCGACTCCTCGATCAGCACCTCGCGCGTGGGGCTCGCGTCCAGCCCGCGCTCGACGCCCGCGATGAACTCGTCCTTGTTGTAGGCGATGCCGCCGCCGGTGCCGCCGAGCGTAAACGAGGGCCGGATGATCGTGGGAAAGCCGATCATTGCCTGGACCTGCAGCGCCTCCTCCATGCTGTGCGCGAGCGCCGAACGCGGGCTCGCGAGCCCGATGCGCTCCATCGCCTTCTTGAATTTTTCGCGGTCTTCGGCCTTGTCGATCGCCTCGCGCGTCGCTCCGATCAGCTCGACGCCGTACTTCTCGAGCACGCCGTTGCGGGCGAGATCGAGCGCGCAGTTGAGACCGGTCTGCCCGCCCATCGTCGGCAGCAGCGCGTCCGGGCGCTCGGCGGCGATGACCTTCTCCACCATCTGCCAGCTGACGGGCTCGATGTAGGTCGCGTCCGCCATCTCGGGGTCGGTCATGATGGTGGCGGGATTGGAGTTCACGAGAATGACGCGGTAGCCCTCCTCCTTCAGCGCCTTGCACGCCTGCGCGCCCGAGTAGTCGAACTCGCATGCCTGGCCGATCACGATCGGTCCGGCGCCGATGATCAGGATGCTCTTTATGTCTGTGCGTTTGGGCATTTCAACTAACCGTGACTCGTCGCTCGTTGCTCGACTATTGGCAGCTATGCAGCGGCATGGCCGACGCCTTCTGCCTTTAGTCTTTCGCCTTCCGCCCTGGACGAGCGCTCTTCCATCAGCTTGGCGAACTTGTCGAATAGATAATCGACATCGTGCGGGCCGGGGCTCGCCTCGGGGTGGCCCTGGAAGCAGAACGCGGGCCGGTCGGTGCGTGCGAAGCCCTGCAGGCTGCCGTCGAAAAGCGAAACATGTGTCACGCGGGCGGTCGGCGGCAGCGTTGCCGGGTCCACCGCAAAGCCGTGATTCTGGCTCGTGATCATTACCCGGCCGGTCTCGAGATCCTGCACCGGGTGATTCGCGCCGTGGTGGCCGAATTTCATCTTGAGGGTTTTCGCCCCGCTCGCGAGCCCCATCAGCTGGTGGCCGAGACAGATGCCGAAGGTCGGGATGCCGATATCGAGGAACTTGCGGATCGCGCGGATCGCGTAATCGCAAGGCTCGGGATCACCCGGGCCGTTGGAGAGAAAAATGCCGTCGGGCTGCATCGCCAGCGCCTTGTCGGCGGGCGTCTGCGCCGGAACGACCGTCACCCGGCAGCCGCGCGAGATGAGCTTTCGCAGGATGTTGCGCTTGATGCCGTAGTCGTAGGCAACGACATGAAAGCGGAAATCGGCGCGGCGGCCAAAGCCCTCGCCCAGCTTCCACACACTCTCGTCCCACGCAAAAGGCTGGCTGCAGCTCACCACCTTGGCGAGATCCATGCCGACCAGGCCCGGGAATGCGCGTGCGGCCTTGAGCGCCTCCTCCTCGTCCACTTTGCCTGCCATCAGGCAGCCGTCCTGGGCGCCCTTGTCGCGCAGGATGCGGGTGAGCTTGCGCGTATCGATGCCGGCAATCGCCGGCACGCCGTGCCGCGCGAGGAATTCGGAGAGCGTCCACTGCTGGCGCCAGTTGGAGGACAGCAGGGGCAAGTCACGGATCACGAGTCCCGCGGCATGAATCCGGTCCGATTCGACGTCCACGGCGTTGGCGCCGGTGTTGCCGATGTGCGGATACGTCAGGGTGACGATCTGGCGGCAGTAGGACGGATCGGTAAGGATTTCCTGGTAGCCGGTCATGGCGGTGTTGAACACCACCTCCCCCGCGGCCAGGCCCTCGGCGCCGACCGAGATGCCACGGAAAACGGTGCCATCTTTGAGCACCAGGATGGCGGGAACCCGCGGCACGCTAACCCCTTGATTTCAAGTGTAGATATACAAAGCGGGATGGGCTTTACAGCCCCTCCCGCCAACCGAGCGAATTATACGCGAGCCGGCGCTCTCCGGCAACGCGCCCCTGCCCGGATAAATCGTGACCGGTGACCCGTGATCGGCGTTACTTGAAACCGAGGACGTCGGCCATGTCGTAGAGGCCGTTCTGCTTCGTCGCGACGAAGCGCGCGGCGCGCAGCGCGCCGCGTGCGAAATTGGCCCGGCTCGAGGCCCGATGGGAAATTTCCAGCCGCTCGCCGGCCCCGATGAACATCACGGTGTGATCGCCCACCAGGTCGCCTCCGCGCACGGTGGCAAAGCCGATGGTCTCATCCTTGCGCTCGCCGGTGACGCCCTCGCGTCCAAAGACCGCGTGCTTCTTCAAATCGCGGCCGAGCGCCCGCGCCACCACTTCCCCCATGCGCAACGCGGTGCCGGAAGGCGCGTCCACCTTGTGCCGGTGGTGCGCTTCCACGATTTCGACGTCGTAGCCCCGGTCGAGCGCGCGTGCCGCGACCTCGAGCAGCCGGAACGCGACATTCACGCCCACGCTGAAGTTGGGGGACATCACGATCGCGACATCGCGCGCGGCGGCGGCGATCTCCTTCTGCTGGGCGTCGCCAAAGCCGGTCGTCCCGATCACCATGTTGACGCCCCGCTGGCGGCAGGCGGCGACATGCGCAATCGTGCCCTCGGGGCGTGTGAAATCGATGAAAACGTCAACGCCCGCTATGGCCCTGTCAACATCGTCGCTGACCTTCACCCCGCCCGGGGCGCCGACCAGCTCGCCCGCATCCTTGCCGACATGGGCATCGCCCTTCTGCTCGAGCGCCGCAGCGAGCTTCAGATCGGAAGTGCCCAGCACCGCTTCGACCAGCGCGCGACCCATGCGCCCCGAGCTGCCCGCAACGGCGAGCCTGATCTGTGCCATATCCCCTTACCTCTCTGACTTCTGCGCCGACTGGGCGCTGCCCGCCGCGGGGGCGGGGTTGTCGATCCTCGCTCGCTCGGCTGGCACCACGTCGCCCTCGATGCGATCGAGCCTGTCGTCCTTGAAAACCACCACGATGCGGCGCTGTTCGGTTATGGCGCCCCCCTTCATGTACAGATAAACGTAGTCCCAGCGGTCCGCGCGGAATGGGTCCACCACCATCGGCGTGCCCAGCGTGAAGCGCACCTGCGCGCGCGTCATTCCCCGCTCCAGCCTGGCAACCATTTCCCGGGTGATGACGTTACCTTGCTGGATGTCCATCTTGTAGGGCGTAAGCAGCGGCACGTAAGTGCAGCCGGCGATGAGCAATACGAAAATCGGGATTGCGCGCGAAAACATGAAGAGCTGAGACCGCAGGAGCGCCAGGCGGCCGATCGGGAGAGCAGCGGGGTTCGCGAACTCGCCTGTCACGGATGCGCGGGCGCGGTATCCAAGGTGGAAAAATGCGAATATGATAACCGACCCCCGATCATCCCGACAGGGACGCGCGTTGAGTTCGCCCGACGATCTCAAGACGATAGGCCTCAAGGCGACGGCTCCGCGCCTGCGCATACTCGAACTCTTCGAGAAGAGCGCGGTGCGGCACCTCTCCGCCGAGGACATCTACCGGATTCTGACCAAGGACGGCACCGATACCGGGCTCGCAACGGTCTACCGCGTCCTCACCCAGTTCGAGCAGGCGGGGCTCCTCATCCGCCATCACTTCGAGACCGGCAAGGCGGTCTTCGAGTTGAACCGGGGCGGGCATCACGACCATCTCGTGTGCGTGCAGTGCGGGCACGTGGAGGAGTTCTTCGATGCCGAGATCGAGAAGCGGCAGGAGAAGATCGCCCGCGACCGCGGCTACCGGATCCACGACCACTCGCTGCACATTTATGCCGACTGCACCCGGGACAAGTGCCCCTTCCGAAACAGGGAATCGTGACCGCTAGCGGGTGAGCCATTCAGGTGGGAATCCTCAGACAGATAACGGGGCAGCTCGAACTCGGATGGGCGTACGTCTCGACGTGCCTCGGCGCCCCGCTGTCGGCACCGGCCTGCAGGTCGACCCGGATGTGGGTGACGATAGCGCTCCTCGCGATCGGGCTGATCGTCCTCTGGAAGCTCCTCGCCTGGATATCGCGGCCACTCCGGATCCGGCTCGCGGAAATGAGGCTCAGCGCCCGGGCGCGCAAGGTCGCCGACGCGGACACCATGGCGCGCTACAAGGTCGATGACGGCAAGCTGTTCTCGGCTCCGGGCGAGGACGACGTCGCGCGACAGATCCGGGATGCGCTGGACCGGAAGAAAATCGACGAGAAGCAGCAGCGCCATCATCAGACGCTGGGTGACAAGAAGCTCTGAAGGGTAACGAGGAGTGACGATGCGCAAGGTTTTCCAGAATCTGCTGGTGCTCGGCGCCGCGCTCGCCTGCTCATCGAATTTCGCCCATGCCCAGGACAGGGATCCCAATGCCGCATTCGCGAATGAGCTGATCGTCGCCCAGCTTCCGGGCAGGAGCATCACGGCGCTGGTGACGCATGCGCCCGGCGCGACGAAGTTCTCCCACGCCGTGGCGATCTTTCCGGGGTCGCCCGGCTACATCAACCTGCGCGTCGAGGGCGGGGAGATCCGGAACGACCTGCGCGGCAACTTCCTGATCCGGGCGCGGCGGTTCTTTCTCGAGGACGGTTTTCTCACGGTGGTGATCGACGCTCCGAGCGATCAGCAACCGAATTTCTGGCCTGAGTTTCGCGAAACCCCGCGTTACGGCGAGGACGTGAAGGCGATCATCGATGCCGTCACGAATAAGTTCGGGGCGCTCGACTGGACCTTCGTCGGCCACAGCGAAGGTTCGGTGAGCGCGGCCCATGCCGCGCGCATGCTTACCTCGAATGCGAAGCGCGTCGCCCTGACCGCCTCAGTTGTCGTGTCCAATCCGCGCGGTCGCGGCCTGGGCGCTTCCGATGTCTCGCAAGTAAAGATCCCGGTGCTGTGGGTGCACCATCGCAACGATCCGTGCCAGTACACGCCTTACCGCACGGTCAGAAGCTACGCCGAGGAAACCAAGACCCCGCTCGTGACAGTAATCGGGGCCTCGTACTCCCGCGGCAAGCCGTGCATGCCGTTCACCGAGCACGGCTTCGTAGGGATGGAAGCAAAGACAATCAAGGCGATAGTGTCGTGGATGCGCAGCGGGGCGGTGCCCGGTGACGTATCCGAGTAAACCGGGCTGGTCCCGCGACGCAGAATGGCCCGGCTGGTGTGGTAGCATGTTTGTGCAGGGAAGTCCGAGGGATCAGCGCGCGGCACGACAATAATGGCTTTCGCGGATATCGAGGGAATCAAGACCCGCTACGAGCTGCGCGGCGAGGGACCGCCGCTGCTTCTGCTCGCACCGGTGGGGGGCGATGACCCGATCTCGCGCCGGTGGGCGGACCGCGTGTGGCGGGGATTCCGTCCGCTGGAGGCGCTGGTACCGCATTTCCGCGTCATCGTCTACGACCGGCGCGAGTCGGGCGGCTCTGGCGGAAGCATCGAGCCGCTCTCCTGGGAGCTCTGCGCGCGGCACGCCAAGGGGCTGCTCGATCATCTCGGCATCGAGCAGGCCTACTTGTTGGGCGGTTGCGTCGGCTGTTCGGTTGCGCTCGCCGTGGCGGCGCAGCATCTGGAGCGCTGCCGGGCGCTGTTCCTGCACTGGCCGGTTGGCGGGTTTCACTGGTTGAACCGGGGCCGCGCGAATTTCGACCGGCACATCGCGTTCGCGCGCGAGCATGGGCTGGAGGCGGTGGCCGAACTCGCCCGGCGATCGAGGATATTCTGGAACGATCCGGACGCCGGACCGTGGTCGTCGATCATTGCCACCGATCGCGAATTCGCCGGGTCGTTTGTTCGGCAGGACCTGGGCCGCTACCTGAACATCGTCGAGCAGAGCCGCGACAACCTGTTCGGCGACACCCTGCCGGCCGGCGCGACATGCGAGCAACTGGTGGCGATGAATGTTCCCGCATTCATCATGCCGGGAAACGATCCCCTGCACACGACTTCCTGCGCGCACGTTCTGTGCGAGCTCATGCCGCAGGCGCGGCTCTCGCCACTGAAGCCTTCCCAGCAGAACGCTGTCACGATCGCTCACTGGATCTACGAATCCGCCGGCGTAGCGCCGGCGGCGGCACGGTCGGGCATCGCCGCCTGACCCTCTACAACGTAAGACGTGTGAGTTCCACTATGGTCGCGCGCACTGCGCGTGGAGCTTCGCCGCGTTCGCCCAGTTGATGTTCTCCATGAATGCGTCCACGTAGGCGGCGGCTCTGGCGCCGTAGTCCATGTGGTACGAATGCTCGTACATGTCGAGCGCGAGGATCGGCGTTGCGCCCGCGACGGCGTGCGTGTGATCGGCTGCCCACTGATTGACGAGCTGGCCGTCGCGGTGGGAATAAGTCAGGAGAACCCAGCCTGACCCGCCGCCGAGCGCCTTGCCCATCGCAACGAACTCGCTGCGCCAGCGCTCGACGCTTCCGAAGTCCCGCTTGATGGCGTCCGCCAGCGCGCTGCCCGGACCGCCGCCGGCGCCCAGGCCGTCGAAGTACAGTTCGTGCAGGATCATCGAGTTCATCGCGATCAACTGCTCGCGCTTGAGCCCGTTGACCACGAATACCGGCGCGCTCGCCGGGTCGAGGCTTGCCAGCTGATCGCAGATGGCATTGAGCCGCTTCACCGCTCCGCCGTAGTTGTTTTCGTAGTGGCTGACGACGAGCTTCTCCGAGAGTCCTTTCAGGCGGGAGGGATCGCAGGCAAGGGATTTCATTTGATACGGCATGGCTCGCTCCAGGATGTCGTCTCGTTCGTGTTCCGGGTTTTCATGACCGGCTCTTCGGACGTCATACAAGTTCCTTCAGTCGCTGGAGCGGGCTCGTCCGGCTGGCCACACCGGCGAGAGCGCCGCCGAGCATGAGGGGCAATGGTCCGATTTTCCACGCCAGCATTCCGGCCACGGTCAGCAGCGCAATTGCAGCAGTGAAGGCGTCCGGCGCCGCATGCGGCGCCATCCGCAGCAACGACACGGAAATCACGCCGATGACCGCGGCGCCGATCGCCCTCATCGCAGGCTTGATCCAGGCCAGCTGCCTGATGCGCGCCATCACCGGAACGACCGACAACATCAGCATGAAGGCGGGGGCGAAGATCGCGAACGCCCCGATGATGGCTCCGGCGATGCCCGCGAGCTTGTATCCGACGTAGGCCGCCAGCATGAGAATCGGGCCCGGCGTGAGCTGACCAAGGGCAAGGCCGTCGAGGAATTCCTGCGGCGTCAGCCAATGCAGCTGGTTGACGAGCTGTTCCTGCACGAAAGCGAGCACGGTGATGCCGCCGCCGAAGGTAAATGCGCCGACCTTGAAGAAAAACGCACCGATATCCCAGAGGCGGGGCGCGCTCTCCAAAGT
>Ga0210102_1000214_pt1 | contig 16539 bp, 19 predicted proteins | sample RushOxbow_ThreeS_4_FD_185563 | JGI IMG/M metagenome (GOLD analysis project Ga0210102, IMG submission 185563) | Wetland microbial communities from San Francisco Bay, California, USA, that impact long-term carbon sequestration -... | ecosystem: Environmental > Aquatic > Marine > Wetlands ...
CGTTAGCCGGATCGTGGGTGGCAATTGGCGCTAGAAATGTGCTTTTGGCTCGTGAAGGACTCCGATATCCAGTCACTTCGCGCCAGGCCTTCACTGCTTAAAGGCTTCCTAGAACAGTTAACCCCAGCGGGATCGGGAGTAACACACAGGAATGTTGAATTCGCTCACTACATCCTGAATGGAACAAAGCAACCCGTCGATGGCGTGGGGCGCCTATTCCAAACTTGGTTCGATGCCGGGTGCAAGGATCTCATCATCAAGCATGCTGACCCTGCGTTCGCGTTTTCGAACTCTGAGGTCCGCGAGTTGATGGTGAAGCTCAGTGCCTTGACGGATGATACGATCGCAGAACGAGCGACCCAGCTCGACGCGATACTGGGTCGGAATGCCGGTGATGACGACTATTCGTACTGGACTGAGGCTTTCGCGGAGCTTCGCAGCATCTGTAAGACAGCTATCGCAGATAACAAGGGGCTACTTTGGACTCCGGGCTAACAGCACGGTGGAGAGGGACGCGCGAAAAGCGGCGTGCGCCCCTCACCGTGAACGTTATGCGACAAGGTAGCACTCACAAGGAGTGAATCGATTAATGATTCAATTTAGCGATTCTGAGAAGGCACTGATTGATGTCTGGGAAGCGCACACGGCCGCTGAATTCGAACAAAAGGATGCCGATGCGGCTATCGCCACGATGACAGATCATCCAGTGTTGATCCACGTGCCGGTCAACACGGGCGCGACCGGGAGAACTGAATTGCGAAGGTTCTACAAAGAAATCTTCATTCCCCAAATGCCGTCCGACGTCGAGCTGCAATTACTTTCGCGCAGCCTGGGACAGAACCGCTTGATTGATGAATTTATACTTCGCTTCACCCACACTGTGCGGATGGACTGGTTTGCACCTGGTATCGACGCAACGGGCCGTCGACTGGCCGTGCCTCATGTGGGCATCATTTCGTTTGAGGACGGCAAGATCAGTTCGGAACACATTTACTGGGACCAGGCCACGGTCCTGACGCAAATGGGTCTACTGAACAAAAGTCTACCCGTAATTGGCCATACCCAGTGCGACCGCCTACTGGACGCGAATGCCCCGGTGAATCAGTTGATCAAACGAGGCGCGCCTGACGCATGATGGTTCATGCCCGATCAGGACGTAACACAAACGCAAAGTGATGACAGGTCCCAGTAGGTCGTCGCATAACAAGGCGCTTCAGCCGACGGCCACCCCGCTACGCGGCTTGTCCGCGGCTGGGCTCGGTCGTTAGGCCGCACGGGTGAAGCTCCTATCAATCAATGTAGGTCTACCACGCGAAGTCGAATGGCGGGGTAAAGTCGTTCGAACTTCTATATTTAAGGCACCGGTATCGGGTCGAGTTCGGGTCACGCCGCTGAATGTTCAGGGTGACCGGCAGTCCGATCTCTCCGTTCACGGTGGAGCCGATAAAGCGGTTTATGCCTACCCGTCGGAGCACTACGCATATTGGCGCAATGAATTGCCCGGCATGGATTTTCCATGGGGTGCATTCGGGGAGAACCTAACCACGGAGGGCTTGTTGGAAAACAAGGTCCACATCGGGGACCGATTTCGCGCTGGATCCGCGGAGTTCATCGTGACGCAGCCAAGGATGCCTTGTTTCAAGCTCGCTATTCGTTTCAATCGGCCCGACATGGTCAAGCGATTCCTCCGCAGCGGCCGCACCGGCTTCTACCTCGCTGTCGTTCAAGAGGGAGATATAGGTGCCGGCGACTCGCTCGATCTCGTCGCCGAGGACAACAGCCATATCACCGTGGCCGATGTCGTCGGGCTTTACGCGGCGGACGCCGCGAACCAGGATCTGCTACGCCGGGCGAGCGAACTGTCCGCGCTTCCCGAAAGCTGGCGCGAGTATTTTCGTGAGCGGCTTTGGGAGCCCGACGCGTGAGTCACCGGCGTTTGGAAACACGGCCTAACTCCAGGTGGAACGGACGGGCCACCAGAGCCTTGTCCTCGTCGACGGGCATCTCGGCCCGCCGTTCACCAACACGTTAGGCCGTCATGAGACGCCAAACCACGCGAGCGGTTGCGCTTGCCGCCATGATCAGTGCCCTCATTTGGGCATCCTCTGCCTGGATCACCGGTCATAAAGAACCATGGGACGCTGAAGGCCTCTTCTACGTGACATCACTGGCCCTATGTGGTGTCATCTCGGGCGCCTTGATCCCTAGACCGCTCTGGGCGCAATACGTGGGTAGCGTACTCGGTCAAGTGCTTTATCAGTTGATTTTCTTGCCCATTGGACCGTTGTTCGTCTTGGGGCTAGGCTTTCTCCTGGGGTACTCGTTGCTGTTCCTTCTAGGAGCGCTTGTTGGATCTCGCGTCCGACGTCATTTCAATGCTCGAACGTCAGCGGCCTAACCCCCCGAACCCGGGCGCGCGCGGACGCTCCGTGCAATTCAAGGGTGTCCGAGCGCGCGCCGGTTACCGGGAACGTTAGGCCTGTCGAGACACCGCGATGCCGTTCACGCCGTTCCACATGGGCCCCGGCCTCGCGGTCAAAGCTGTGTCCGGCCGTCACTTCAGCTTGATGGTTTTTGGCTTTAGTCAGGTCGCAATAGACATCGAGCCACTCGTGCGCATCATTCGTGGCGACGCCGTGCTTCATGGCTTCACCCACACATACCTTGGTGCGACGCTTATCGCTCTGGTTTCGGTGGTTGTGGGGCGTCCGGTCTGCCAGTTCTTCTTGAACTACTGGACCCCTGACCCTTCCTCTCCGTTTCTGAACTGGCTGCGCGGCCGAAGGTTCATTTCATGGCCCGCAGCGTTCGCCGGCGCCTTCGTTGGAACGTATAGTCACATCTTTTTAGACAGTATCATGCACTCTGACATGCAACCGCTCGCGCCATTATCGGACGCAAACACGTTGCTGCACGTCGTCTCCCTCGAAGGGCTGCACCTTCTGTGTGTGCTCAGCGGTGTGCTCGGAGCGCTGCTCATGCTCGCGGCCTTTCTCATCCGCCGAGGTACTCGTGTTGACAAACAGGCCTAAGCTGCCGTTCGGGCGGACGTTAGGGTGCAGGTGAGCTCCGCGCTCAACACCATCATCTCGATAGGTCCGCTCATTCTTTTTGCGGCATTGATTTCGGTGCCGATCTACTACTTGACCTATCGTTACGCCCCGGAGCCAAAAAAGGAGGTCTCTCTGGTGCGCTATGTGCTCATTTCGCTTTCGGTGGCTGTACTGGCGTACGGCATTGGGGCAGGCGTTGGGATTGCAGCGGGTTGCTCTTCGGAAAGCGCAGGTAACCTTTGCGGATTGCTCGGCGTGCTCGGCGTAGGCCCGCTCTTGGCCGGCACGGCAGTCTTCCTTTACGCTCATTCTTGGGCAAAAAATGCACGCCGAGCACCCTAACCACACGATCGACCGCGACGCCAGAAAGCGCCGGGCACTTCCGGGCGCGCGTCATCGCGTACGTTAGGATTCACATCGATGCCACAGATAGCCGTGATTCTCATCGTTTTCTCTCCGGTGGCCGTTGCGATCGGTTTGTTGGCTTACTTTTTTATCGAGCGATCACGAACCGTCGGACCCAAACCCGTCTTTTGGAACTTCATGAGTACTGTTGCGTTCTGGGCTGTCGGTACGCTCGTGTTTGCTGGAATAGTCGTCTCAGTGGGGGTCAGCGCCTTCTACGAAAGCGCCAATGCACCGTTCGCTATCTTTGTTTACGGTCCGCCTGCCCTTGCCATTGGCGGCATTGCTGGAGCGCTGGTGTGGCGGAAGGAGATAGTGAAACCTAACCCCACAGTCGAGAGGGACGCACGCAAAAGCGGCGCGCGCCCCTCACTGTGAACGTTAGCGCGCCAGATATTTCAGCGATTCGGAGGAAAGCGCATGAAAGCTTCAAAGTTTCCCGTCTTAATAATGCTGGCCATGGCGTTCCAGCCGAATGCTATTGCTCTGGAGGCGTCTGCTTCGGTAAAAGCATTCACCGTGCTAAAAGCCGGGAATAGCTGGGACGGCAAGCCGATCGAATACCCGGCCGGCCAGCCCGAAATTACTGTTATGGTCGTAGAAATTGCGCCTGGCGCGGAAACGGGCTGGCATCTACATCCCGTGCCCTCGTTTGGCATGGTGCTTCAGGGAGAGCTGGAAGTTCGGTTGAGAAATGGCTCCGTGAAACGGCTGAAGTCTGGTGAGGCGTTAGCAGAGGTCGTAAATACGCTCCACAATGGCCGAAATGTCGGCGCCACTCCCGCAAAACTAGTGGTTTTCTATGCGGGTTCGGTCGGTCAAGCGTTATCAGTCAAAGAAGATTCTCGATAGCAGTCTAGTTCAAACTCTCAATTCCAAGTTTGATCACTTCGGAAAATCGAATGATGAGGCGATGACGGCGGACAAGAAGTAATATGGGTTCCGCAATCAAATTACCCCAGGAGATAATCGCATGCCCCGCATCCCGTACGTAGACCCGGCATCGGTCACCGATCCCGAGATCCTTGGCTATCTGGAGCGGGCACGCCGCGAGGGTGCGCCCCGGCCCGAGAGCCAGGCGATCCGCGCGCATAACCCGACCGTCATCCGGGCATTCTCGCAGGCCTGGGACATGACCTTCCGGCACGGCGTGTGCGACCACAGGATCAAGGAGCTGTGCCGGGTCTACGTATCCCAGTCGATCGAGTGCGAGTACTGAGGGGTGCAGAGATCCGTCCAGGCTGGACGGAAAGGCTTGAGCGAAGACCAGTATGACGAGCTCCTCAAATTCGCGACGTCGTCGAAGTTCACCGAGCGGGAGAAGGTGGCGCTGACCTACGCGAGCGCCATCATCTGGAATGCCGAGATCGCGGACGATGCGCTTTGGGCGAAGCTCCATCAGCACTTCAGCGTCCCGGAGCTGGTGGAGCTGGGGTTCTTCATCGCGCTGACGCTGGGGCAGCAGCGGTGGATCAAGACGCTCGGGATCGGGCACGGGGAAGTCCTGGCCGACACCGCCGCCGGCCTCGCTCCGATGGCGATGGCGAGCGAAGCGACAAAGCACGCCTGAACGGATCGCTTGGCGCGCGGCTGACCGTAGTCCTCGCAACCCCGAAGAGGGCAGCCCTCCGGGCAGGCCCTCTTCGGGTGGGTCAGCGGCGCGCTTCGAGGATCAGGTTGAAGGGCGTCTCGGTGGCGCGCCGGAAGCGCGTGATCCCCGCCTTGCGGAACACCTCGGCTAGGCGCTTCTCCCCGGCTTGCGCGCCGAGGACGAGCTTCCCGCCCTCCGAGATCGCGTGGGCGCAGCACAGGGTGGTCGAGGCCGCGTAGTAGAGCCGCGCGACCGGCGAGAGGTTATCTTCCACCCGGTCGTTGGCGAACGGCTCGACCAGCATGACGGTGCCGTCCGGCGCCAGGGCCTGGGCGGCGTGCTGCGCCGCGGCGACCGGGTCGCCCATGTCATGCAGGCAGTCGAAGAAACAGATGAGCCCGTAGTTCGTGCCGGGGTAGTCCACGGCGCGCGCGACCTCGAAGGTAACCCGTCCCGCGACGCCCGCATCGGCCGCGTTGCGCCGCGCCTCCTCGATCGAAGCCGCGTGCGTGTCGAAGCCGTGAAAACGCGATTTGGGGAATGCCCGGGCCATGAGGATCGTCGAGTGGCCATATCCGCAGCCGATGTCGGCGACCTCGATCCCGGCTTCGAGCCGCTGCACGACGCCATCCAAGGCGGGCAGCCACTCCGGCACGAGACTGGCGCGATAGCCGTTGCGGTAGAAGGCCGCCACGCCGCAGTACAGGCGGCCGTCGTGCTCGCCCCACGGCACGCCCTTGCCGGTGCGGAACGCCTCGATCGCCTTCTCCTCGTCGAACCACATCGAGGCCGGCACCTGCCACGCGTGGGGAATGAACATCGGGCTTTCCTCGTCGGCCAGCACCATCGCATGCTCGCGGGAAAGCTCGTAGGTGTCGCTCACGGCGTGGTAGTCCACGTAGCCGCCCGCGGCCTGCGCATTCAGCCACTCTCGCACGTAGCGCTCCGCGCAGCCGGCCCGCCCCGCGAGCTCCCGCGCGCTGATCGGGCCGGCGCCCCACATCGCCTTGTAGAGGCCCAGCTTGCTGCCGAGGCTCACCATCACCCCGCCGTAGCCGGCGGAGAGGTCCCCGACCGCGCGCATGAGGAAGGAATCCAGCTTGGTTCTGTCGATTACCGGTGTATCCATGGTTGTCGTCTCCTTTCGCAGTTTGAACGTCGCGCCCATGATCGCAACGAAGGCGGGGCTGCGCAGGAGCCGGAATCGCCCTGAAACGGTTCGTTCGTGCCACAGCCGCCCCGGAACGCGGTCTAGAATTACGCGAGATGGCGAGGCAACCGACCTACACCGGATCGCACCCCCTGCACATCAGCCTCGTGGCGCTGCCCGACGCCGTGGCCTCCACCCTGTTCGGCATCTACGACGTCATGAACGCGCTCGCGCTGCTGGGCGCTGCGGACCCACATCGGGGCGCGCGGGTCCCCTTCCGCGTCGAGATCGTGGGCGAGGCGGCGCGGCCCCTGAAATCGGCGAGCGGCGTTTCGATTGACGTGCAGCGGCCGATTGACGCCATCGAGACGAGCGACCTCGTGATCGTTCCCTCCATCCTGCTGCCGCCGGAAGGCTGGCGGCGGAACCGCTATCCGCGTCTGGTGGAGTGGGTGCGCAGGATGCACGAGCACGGTGCCGCGCTCTGCTCGGCCTGCTCGGGAATCTTTCTGCTCGCCGAAACGGGGCTGTTCGACGGCAAGGACGCGACGCTGCACTTCGGCTATGCCCGGGCATTCGCGGCCACGTATCCGGCCATCCGGATCCATCCCGAGCGGGTATTGGTGATTTCCGGCCTCCGGGAAGAGCTGGTGAGCTCGGGCGCGTCCACGACGTGGCACGACCTCGTGCTCTACCTCATCGCGCGCTACGCCGGCTCGACCACCGCGCAGGAAGTCGCGCGCTTCTTCGCGCTGCAATGGCATCAGGACGGGCTCACGCCCTACATCGTCTTCGAGGGCAGGACCGACCACGGCGACGGCGAGATCCTGGGCGCGCAGCAATGGCTGAGCGGGCATTTCTCGATCGGCAACCCGGTGGAGAAGATGATCGCGCGATCGAAGCTCGCCGAGCGCACCTTCAAGCGGCGCTTCGCGAAGGCGACGGGCCTCACTCCGATCGCATATGTCCAGCGTCTGCGGATCGAGGACGCCAAGCGCCGGCTCGAGCGGACGGACGTCTCCGTAGACGAGATCAGCTGGCGGGTCGGCTACGAAGACGCAGCCTTCTTCCGGCGCCTGTTCAGGCGCACGACCGGCGTCTCCCCGGGCGCCTACCGCAAGCGCTTTCGCATCCCCGAATTCGCTCGCCCGTAGCTCCGAAGCGGCGGCCAGCCACCGGCCCCCTCTCGCCTCCGACGTTCCGGTCGGACGCGCGGGGCGTCAGGATTCAACCCGGTTTCTTCTTAAGCCGCCCGATGTAACGGTCGACATCGATCACAAAGCGCTCATGCTCGGCTTCGCCGACCTGCTCGACGTCGTCGTAGACCTTCATGCCGACTTTCAGGGCATCCATTTCCGTATCATTACCATGCGGAAACCAGAACTTCGCTCAACAAATCCCGCTCGCGCACGAATTCGCGCTTCGGGTCGGCGTTGAAGTTCGCGAGCGAAATCTCCAGCACCTGCGCGAGCCCCTCGCGCGCGATGCCGAGCTCCGCAAGGCGTGTCGGCATGCCGAGCGAGCGAAACACCGTGTCCATCCGGTCCGCGATGCGGCCGGGCGCGTCCTCGGCGGCGACGCCGTCCATGCCGAGCGCGGCGGCAATGCGCGCCATTGCTTCCGGGTCGCGGTGGCCGAGCCGGCGCAGTGCCGTGCCCATCAGCCCGCTGTAGCCTTCGCCCTGGCCGACCCGGGGAAAGACGCTGATCAAGGCGGTGACGAAAGCGTAGGTGACGCGCATCGCCCAGTGGCGCGCGAACAGCTCGCCGCCGTCGTCGGATTCGCGGTTCTGCAGGAGCGTCGCCGCGCACAGGTCGAACCGGGGCGCAGGATCGGCGGGGTCCGCGATGCGCTGAATCGCCCCCGCGACGAGGCGATAGGATTGCAGGCGATCGCCTTCCACCAGCGGGTTGTCGCCGATCGCGCCGAGGCTCATGACGGCGCGGCACCAGATCGTCGCCGCTCCGGTGCGGATCAATTGCGGCGGGGCCGTGAGCAGCGCGTCGCTGTCCCAGAAGATCGCCACCGGGCGCGTCTTGGGATCGAAGAATTCCATGCCGCGCGCCGTCGCATCGTCCTTCATGCGGGAGCCCGCGCGATTCTGCGCCGTCGTGGGGGCGGTCAGGACATTGACGATCGGGAGCTTCGGCTCGAGCAGCCTGGGGCTCACCGCCGGCCCGTGCGCGGGGTACTGCGTCACGAGCTCCTCGACCGGCCGCTTTTCCGCGAGCAGGATCGTCACGATGCGCGCGCCCTGGATCACGCTGCCCGCGCCCACGCCGATCACGAGGTCCGCCTGCGCCAAGCGGGCGGCTTCCGTCGCGCGCATGACCGAGGAGCGGGAGGTGTCCTTGTCGATCTCGTCGAATACACCGGCGAGCCGCTCCCCGAGCAGCTCCCGCATGCGCGAAACGAGTGGCGTCTTGCGCGACACCGTACGCCCGCACACGATGAAGGCACGCCGCGCGCGATTGCGCTCGACTTCCGCCGGAAGCCTCGCGAGCGCATCCTGCCCGCTGTAGAGCCGGAAGGGGTAGCCGGTCGCCCGGAAGTCGTAGCTATACACGCGAGTGGACGAAGCGCTCGTGAAATGCGAGCGCGGCGAGTGCCGCTCCGGCATTGGCAATCTCGTCGTAGACAGGAATGCCGAGCGCGGCTGCCCGCGCGCGGAAAGCGCGCTTGCGCTCTTCCAGCGCGGGCTCGCCATCCGACCTCAGCACGAGCACGAAATGCGCCTGCCCGGGGTAGCGCGCCTGCACGCGCAGCGCCGCCTGCACCAGGTTGTCGAGCACCTCGGTCTTGGCGCGGCCCGCAAAGGCCGAGAGGTTGAGGTGCATCACCAGCGCGTCCGGCCGCCCGCTGCCGTAGATCGCCGCGAGGATCTTCTCCGCGACGCGCCCGTCTTCCTGCTGCAGCGTCCCTACCGGAGCGTCCACCGGGTTGGTGATGCTGGTGCCGGGCGGGAGCTTCAAGCCCGCGAGCTCGTCCACGGTCTGCTTGTCGAAGGACTCGACGTCGAGGCCGAGCCGGGCGAACTGGTCGGTGGCGAGCACGCTGGCGCCGCCCCCGTTGCCGAACAGCACCACGCGGCGCGTCGGTCGCCGCGGCTGCGGCGCGAGCGCCTGGAAGGCGAGCAGAGCATCGATGAACCCGTCGAGAGTGTCGGCCATTACACAGCCGGTCTGCTTCGAGAGCGCGACCCACGCCCGGTCGTCGCCAGCAAGCGACCCGGTGTGCGAGACCGCCGCCGCGCGACCTTGCCGCGTGCGGCCCCCCTTCAGGATCACCACCGGCTTAGCCGCGCGAGCGCTGCGCAAAATCTCGAACAGTCGCCGGCCGTCGCCTGCAGTCTCGATGTAGAGGCCGACCACGCGGGTCTGCGCGTCGGCCAGGTAGAACTCGAGCAGATCGTTCGCGCTGATGTCTGCGCAGTTGCCGACGGTGATCAACCCGGAGAATTTGAGCCCGCGCGTCAGCCCGCGCCGGATGATGTCGGTGCCGAGCCCCCCGCTCTGCGAGATGATCCCGACCGGGCCGGACTCCTCCGGGGCGGTCTCTGTGAACGTCACGCGCCCGCGTGGCGTGTAGATGCCGAGGCAGTTGGGGCCGATCAGCCGCATGCCGCCCGCGCGCGCCGCGGCGGCCAGCGCCTGCTGCAGCTCGCGCCCCTCGTCAACCTCGCCGAAGCCGCTCGAGATCACCTGAGCGAAGCGCACGCGGCCGCGCGCCTCCGCGAGCAGCGGCGGCACCTGGGCCGCGGCAATCGCGATGTAGGCATAGTCCACCGGCTCGGGCGTATCGCCGAGGCTGCGGTAGGCCTTAAGCCCGTCGATGCTTTCCGCCGACGGATGGATCGGGTAGATCGCGCCGCTGTAGCCGAACTCGCGGATGCGCCGGATGAACACGTTGGGCAGCGTCCCGCCCTTGGTCGAGGCGCCGACTACCGCCACCGTCTTCGGCTCGAACAGCGGCTTGAACCGCTCGATCACGTTTTGCGTCACTGCGTCACCGCGTGAGCACGAAACGGGCGTCCACAGCGACCGCTCCCTGTTCCGAAACGATCAAGGGATTGATATCCGCCTCCGCGATGTCCTCGGCGTGCGTCATCAGCAACCCCCGCTCGCCGCCCACCTTGAGCAACGCGTCCACGATCGCCTCCCGCGAAACGGCCGTGCGCCCGCGGGCGCCGCGCAGCAGCGCCGCGCCCTTCAGCTCGTCGAGCATCTCCTCCGCGTCGAGCCGCGTGATCGGGCAGATGCGGAAGGCAACATCTGCCAGCATCTCCACGAAGACACCGCCGAGCCCGACCATCACGAGCGGGCCGAACTGCGGGTCGCGCAGCCCGCCGACCACGAGTTCAACGCCCGCCGGCGCCATCTCCTCGAGCAGGAAGCCGTCGATACGGGCGTTCTCGATCGCCGGACGCCCCATCATCGCGCGCACCGCCTCTCCGACATCCGCAGCGTTCTCGAGGCCCACCTTCACGCCGCCTGCATCACTCTTGTGCAGGATGTCCGGCGAAACCACCTTCAGCACCAGCGGCGGCTTGAGATTGCCGCACGCAGCCGCCGCGGCATCTGCGTCCTGAACGATCACGGATTTCGGCACGGAAATGCCGAAGTTCGCGAGGAGCCGCTTGCCGGCGAGCTCGTCGAGCGCCGTGCGCTTTGCAGCGCGCGCCTCGGAGATCGGGTCCACCAGCGCCATCAAGCCGCCTTCTTCTGCGCGAGCACTTCGGGGATGAGGCCGGTATGCACCCGCCCTGCGCGAAACGGCTCCGAGCGCAGCACCGCCAGCACCGCGGGGATGTTGTGCTTGATCCCCTGGATGTCGAATGCCGCCAGCGCATCGATCAGCGCCTCCACCGCCCGCTCGCGCGTTTCCGCATGGACGATCACCTTGGCGATCATCGGGTCGTAGTGGGGCGTGACGTCCCGGCCCTCGGCATAGCCGGTCTCGATGCGGACGCGCGCATCCTGCGGCGGCCGGAACACTTTCAATTTTCCCGGCGAAGGAAAGAAGTTTCTCGGATCCTCGGCGTAGACCCGCGCCTGGATCGCGTGGCCCTTCATTTCGATGCGCGCGGGCAGGATGTCGGCGAGCCTGTCGCCGGCCGCCGAGCGGATCTGCGCCTGCACGAGGTCCACCCCTGTCACTTCCTCAGTCACGCCGTGCTCCACCTGCAGCCGCGTGTTCATCTCGAGGAAGCTGAACGAGCCGTCCCCGCCCATCAGCATCTCCACCGTACCGATGTTGTCGTAGCCCATCTTGCGCATGATGCCGGCGACCTGCTCCGCGACCGTGCCTGCCTGCTCGCGGGTGATGCCCGGAGCCGGCGCCTCCTCGATCACCTTTTGGTTGCGCCGCTGCGTCGAGCAGTCGCGCTCGAAGAGATGCGCCGCGTTGCCGTGCAGATCGCCCAGCACCTGGAACTCGACGTGGCGCGGGCGCTCGATCAGGCGCTCGAGGTAGACCTCGGCGGTTCCGAATCCGCGCTCCGCCATGGAGCGCGAGCGCTCGACCGCCGCGATGAGCTCTCCCTCGTCCTTCGCCGGCAGCATGCCGATCCCGCCGCCGCCGCCCGCAGGCTTGACCAGCACCGGGAACCCGATCGCGCGCGCGGCAGCAAGAATGGCCTCCTGGTCCGCGGGCAGGACGCCGGAGCCTTTCGACATCGGCATGCCATGGCCCGCCGCCAGCTCGCGCGCACGCGTCTTGTGCCCCATGAGCTCGATCCAGCGCGGCGACGGCCCGATGAAGCGCGCCCCCGCGCCCACGACCTTCCGCGCAAATCCCGGGTTCTCGGAAAGAAACCCGTAACCCGGATGCAGTCCGTCCGCGTGCGATCTTCGCAGCACCTCGATCAACACGTCCTGGTTGAGATAACTCTCGCGCGCCGGCGCCGGCCCGATGGCGTGGGCCTCGCTCGCCATTTCCAGGTATGGCGCGCCGGCGTCGGCCTCCGAATAGACCGCGACCGAGCGGATGTCCATCGCGTCGAGCGCCCGCAGCACGCGCGCCGCGACCGCTCCACGATTCGCCACGACGACCTTGCTAAACATGAGAATCTCCCACCACCCCGCCCGCTTGCGCGGGCACCCCTCCTCAGGCAGGAGGGGAGTTCATTTTATTCAGCACCCAGGTCCTAATAGCTGGTGGGCCAGCTGCGCATGAGGTGCTGGCCGACACCCTTCGTCGAGCGCAGCCGGTAGACCTCGAGCATGCGGATGAGATAGTCGCGCGTATCCTCCGGCCGGATCACGGCCTGCGCGGCATAGACTTCGGCGAGACCCCACACGTCGGCGCCCTTCTGGATCTGCGCGAACTTCTCCTCGAAGCCCGGCTCGCCGACGCCGACCCCGTGCACGATCTTGGTCGCGAACTCCGGACTCATGAAGCTCACTTCCGCCGTCGGCCACGCCGCCACGTCGTCGGAATGCCGCCCGCCGCCCATGCAGACGTAGGCGCGGCCGTAGCTCTTGCGGATGATGACCGAGAGCCGCGGCACGGTGACGAGCGTCATTGCGTTCATGAAATTCATGATCTTGCCCGGCGCGCCCGCGCGCTCGGCCTCGGTTCCGATCTGGAAGCCGGGCGTGTCCACCAGCAGCACGATCGGGACATTGAACGAGTCGCACAGCACGAGGAAATCCACGATCTTGCGGCAGGCATCGGCATCGAGCGCGCCGCCGCGGTGCAGCGGATTGTTGGCGACGATGCCGACGCTCCTGCCGCCGAGCCGCGCGAGGCCCACGACCGCGCTCTTGCCGAAGCGCGGCTTCAATTCGAACAGTGTGTCGCGGTCCACGATCGCGCGGATGATACGCTTCATGTCGTAGACCTGGGTGCGGCTCTCGGGCAGCACCGCGAACACCTTGTCCATGTCTGCCCCCGAGCCCGCCGGCACCGGCGCGTCGGGCGGCGCCTCCATGTGATGGCCCGGCAGGTAGGAGAGGAAGCGCTTGATGGAATCGAAGACTTCCTCTTCCTTGTCCACCACGAGATCCACGAGGCCCGTCACCTCGGCATGGAGCCGCCAGCCTCCCAGGTCTTCAGCGTCCACTTTTTCGTTCAGCGCCATGGAGACCAGGCGCGGGCTCGACACGGCCACTACGGCGCCCTTCTGCATCACCGAGAAATCGGCCTGGCAGGTGAGCCAGGTCGAGGAACCGAACGAGGGCCCCAGCGCGGCAGCGCACATCGGGGTCTCGCGCAGGCGGCGGAACTGCGTGAGGTCGTTGCCGAGGAGCAGCCCCATGCCGCGCGAGCCCATGGCGTCGGGCAGCCGCGCGCCGGTCGACTCTCCGATCAGCACCAGCGGCATCCCGCGCTCGGTGGCGGCGCGCTTCATGTGCGCGATCTTCTTGCTGTTGGTCGCGCTGGTGGAGGCGCCCTTCACCGTGAAGTCGTTGACAACGATGCAGACATCGCGGCCGTTGATCCTCGCGTAGCCCGCGAGCTTGCCGTCGGTCTGCGTCTCGTCGGCCTGCTCGGGATAGACGCCCGAGGCGCCGAACAGTCCCGACTCGACGAAGCTGCCCTTGTCCACCAGATAGGCGATGCGCTCGCGCGCGTTCCATACGCCCGCCGCCGTGCGCTTCGCATATTTCTCCGCGCCGCCGCCCGCGAGCGCTTTTGCGCGCCGCGCCTCGTATTCCGCCAACAAGGTTTCGAATGCCATATTCAGTTTCCCGTCACTCGTCACTCATCACTCAACAATGGTGATCTCGGTCGGCACGATCCAGTCAAAGTGCTTGCGCTGGTAGTTCCACGGCGTCTGCGGCTGGACGCGACCGGCCGCGTCGGTCGCACGCGCCATGATCCGATACTCACCGGGCCGGTCCACCTCCCACAGATAGGACCAGCGCCGCCACAGCCAGCGCTCGCGCGGCTCCTCAAGGTGCGCGTCGTTCCACGTCTTGCCGCCATCGAGGCTCACCTCGACCCGGTCGATCGCGCCCATGCCGCTCCAGGCGCGTCCGCGGATCATGTGCGATCCGCGCGGCAGCGGCGAGTCCTCGTCGAGCGGGTCGGTGATGATGTTGCGCACCCCCATCGCCGTCAGCGGCGGCCGGTTCGGGTCCTGCGCCGATTCGCCGTAGACGAAGTACTCGGTCTGGTAGAAGGGCTTTGGCATCACGCGCATCACCTCGAGCTCTTCGACCCACTTCACCCACCAGTTCCCTGACCACCCCGGCACGATGAGGCGCACGGGGGCGCCGTGCACGTGCCAGATGTATTCGCCGTTCTGGGCCCACGCGAGGAGCGTGTCCGGGTCGAGCGCCTTCTCGAGCGGCAGCGCCTTCTCGAAGTGGATCACGCCGGGATCGGGGATTTCGAGGTCGAGCGTGCCTGCAGACTGGTAGATGATCGCGAGATCCGGGCGGCCGCGGTCGAAGCCCCGGGCCCGTACGCAGACCGCGCCCGGCTTGACGCCGGCGCGCTCGAGCACCTCCGCCAGGGGCACGCCAGTGAATTCGCCGGCGCTCACCGCGCAGGTCGTCGTCGATTCCGAGCTCAACTCCTCGCCCGAAGGCAACTCGCCCTTGATGCGCCGCTCCGCGCGCTTCTGCATGTCCTGCCGGTTGATGCGGGAAGGCTTCCTCGCGCCCTTGCGCAGGTAATCGAAGAAGCCGGCGTCATTGCCAGCGCATTCCGTGACCGCGCGCACGGTGCGCCCGGGCAGCTTCATGAGGCCGTCGAAATCGAGCTCGAACGGCCGCTCGACCTCGCCCTTGACCGCGAGCTTCCAGTCGCCGGGGTAAACCGGTTCCGGTGTCTCGAGGTGGCTGACGATGAAGTAGGCTTCGGTCGGCGTCATCAGCCCGCCGAGCTCGGTGACCGGCGAGCGCCCGTTGATCACGCGGCCTTCGGCATCCTTGCCTGGAATGATCGCCGGGCGCTTGCGGTCGGGCCAGCCCAGCAGCCAGTCGCCCTCGATTTCGCGCTTCGGCATCGAGCTTCTCCTGGCGTGCGTCAGCCGTCGAGGACCGCGACGACCTGGCCCTCGGCGACCGGCTCCTTCTCCTTGACCAGGATCTCCTTCACCGTGCCGGCATCCTCGGTGATGACCGGAATCTCCATCTTCATGGACTCGACGATGATCAGGGTATCGCCCGACTCGACGCGGTCGCCCGGCTTCGAGGCGAGCTTCCACACGGTGCCCGTGATTTCGGACTTGATCTCGATGCGCGCCATGCCGCCGTTTGCGTGGGAATGCCGGAGAACCGCAGGAGAATTTCCGCGGCGAGTATAGCACGCCGGGTTGTGCCTTCCGGCCGTGCTGCGTAACATACATTTCCTCGCCATGTCCGCGCTTCCCGCACTGAAGGATGCGACGCTCGAATTCAGCGGGCGCGTCGCCGTGCTCACGCTCAACCGCAACGACGTGCGCAACGCGTTGACCGGCACCGCGCTCATCGACGACATTTGCGCGGCGCTCGAGTGGGCAAACGCAAGCCCCGAGTTCTCGGTCCTGATCCTCACCGGCGCCGGGGCCGCATTTTCCGCCGGCGGCAACATCAAGACCATGCGCGAGCGCGCGATGAGCTCCACCGCCGTGGAGATGGCACACTATTACCGCAGCGGAATCCAGCGCATCCCGCGGGCGATGAATGCCGCCGACATCGCCCTCATCGCCGCGGTTAACGGCCCGGCGATCGGCGCCGGGTGCGATCTCGCCAACATGTGCGACATCCGCATCGGTTCGACCCGCGCGCAGTTCGGCGAGACATTCGTCAATTTGGGCATCCTAGCGGGCGACGGGGGCGCGTGGTTCCTGCAGCGCGCGGTCGGCGCCCACCGCGCCGCCGAGCTGACGCTCACGGGCCGCATCGTCAAGGCCGAGGAGGCGCGCGAGATCGGGATCCTGCTGGAAGTCACCGAGCCCGAGCGGCTGCTGCCCCGCGCCCGCGAGATTGCCGGAGAGATCGCGGCCAAGCCGCCGCTCGCTGTGCGCTACGCCAAGCGGACGCTGCGGCTCGCGCGCGAGCAGGGCCTCGAGGAGCACCTGGAGTCCTGCGCTTCCTTCCAGGGAGCGCTGCAGAAGACCGAGGATCACCTCGAAGCGCTTGCCGCATTCTTCGAGAAGCGTAACGGGCAATACAAGGGGAGATGATGAGTGGATTCGCCGTGCGCGCCCTATGCGCGCTCATGATGGCGGCAGCGGCGCCTGCGCCGCTGCTTGCGCAAGAAGGAAGAATCGAGGCGGTGGATGAGGCATCGAAAGACCTTTCGTGGGCGATATTTCGGGCGAAGCTCCTCACCGCGATCGAGAAGCGTGACCGCAAGTTCGTGCTTGGCGTGCTCGACCCGAAGGTCCGCAATGGCTCCGATGCGCC
>Ga0210102_1000215_pt1 | contig 16436 bp, 16 predicted proteins | sample RushOxbow_ThreeS_4_FD_185563 | JGI IMG/M metagenome (GOLD analysis project Ga0210102, IMG submission 185563) | Wetland microbial communities from San Francisco Bay, California, USA, that impact long-term carbon sequestration -... | ecosystem: Environmental > Aquatic > Marine > Wetlands ...
GCGGATCTCTCGGCTGGAGGCGCCACCCCGTGCGATGCCGCGGCCGTCCGCGTTCGCCCAGTATCTGCGCTCCCACGCAGGCAGTGCGAGGGTTGGAGGTGCCCGTCTGATCGCCGACGACCGGCAGTTCGCGCTCCGGTTGCGCACCGACGAGGGAGACTTCGACCTGCTGCTCGCGATCCTCGGCGCCCGCAGCAACCTCTACCTGCTCGGCGCCAACGGATCGATCGTCGCGTCCCTGCGACCGCTGAGCGAAACCCGTCCGGAGTTGAAGATCGGGGATCCCTGGTGCTCGCCGGAATCCAGGCCGCCTGGATCTGACGAAGACCGTTTCGAAGCGGTCCCCGACGATCGATTCCTGTTCGAGATCGAGGCGGCATACGCAGAGATCGAGCGCGCCGGAGCCGTCGAAGACCTGCACCGGCGCATCGAGCGCGCGCTCCAGAAGGAAGCGAAGTCGCTGGATCGCAAACTCGCCAAGCTGGAAGAAAGCCTCGAAGAAGCGCGTACGGCGAGCCGGCTGGAGCGCGAGGGAGAATTGCTCAAGAGCGCTCTCTCCCGGGTCAAGCGCGGCGATTCCGAAATCGTCGTCGCGGATTTCGAGAGCGGCGAACCCGTCGCGATCGCGCTCGACCCGAAATTGGCGCCCGCAGAAAACCTGGAGCGGATCTTCAAGCGCTATCGGAAGGCGGTGAGGAGTCTCGCCAAAGCGGGCTCACGCCACGCCGATGTGGCTGCGTCGAGAGCCGAACTCCAGGATTCGATCGATCGCTTTCGATCACTCGTCGCGGAACCCAATCTGAGTCGGGAGGCTCTCGAAGAATTCGCTGAACAGCCCGCGATCCGAAAACTCGTCGACAAATTCGCGCCCACGCCGTCCGCCGAGCGCTCCTCGTCGAGCGCGCCGGCGGAGGGAAAGCTCGGCAAACACAGCGTTCCCAATCACCTGATGCCGCGCCGTTACCGCACTGCCGGGGGGTTGGAGATCTGGGTCGGACGCAGTGCCGCTGGAAACGATCATCTGTCCGTGCGTCTGGCCCGGGGCCGGGATCTGTTCTTCCACCTCGACGGAGCGCCCGGAAGCCACGTGATCCTGCGCACCGAGGGTCGCACCGATCCGCCGTCCGAGGCGATCTTGGACGCCTGTGAACTCGCCGTGCACTTCTCGAAAGCCAAGAACGCGAGCCGCGCGGACGTTCACGCGGTTCCGATCGCCAACGTCCGCAAGCCGAAGGGATCCAAGCCGGGCCTCGTCAGCGTCCACGGTGGCAAGACGATCCACCTGCGACGTACGGAAGCCCGCTTGACGCGAATCCTCGCAGCGCGAATCGAGGATTGACCTGAGGGGACGAGCGCGAGCGGGGACGGCAAGCGGGGACGTTGTTGAATAGTTGAATTCGGGGGCGCGAATGCGGAAGAGTCACTGAAAATCGACCGACGCCCCCGAATTCAACTATTCAACAACGTCCCCGCTTGCGTTGCGTCCCCGCTTGCGTTGCGTCCCCGCTTGCGTTGCGTCCCCGCTTGCGTTGCGTCCCCGCTTGCGTTGCGTCCCCGCTTGCGTTGCGTCCCCGCTTCTGCTTCGCGGTGCCGCGCGGGCTTCACTCGGCGTCGATGAGAACCTTGAGTTGGCCGGGATCGCCGGCGCGCCGGAGGGCTTCGTCGCAATTGGCCAGTGAAGTGCGGTGCGTAATCAGTGACGAGACGTCGATGCTTCCGGTTTCGAGGGCCCGCAGCGCCGGTGGAAACGGGCCGCAGCGGGACCCGACGACGCGGATTTCATTGACGACCAGGGTCGATAGATCCAGTCTCGCCTTGGTGGCGGTCGTGCTCTTCAGGACGACCGTGCCCCGCGGTCGGGTCGCGGCCAGCGCCATCCGCAGACCACCGATCGATCCAGTGGCGTCGACGACCAGCGAATAGAGGCCGGGATTCCAGTCCCGCTCCTGCACGGTCTGGATGTCGCGTCGCGCGAGAATCTCCAGATGCTTCTCGTGGTGGCCCACGACCAGAACCTGCGCGCCCGCTTGGCGCAAGACCTGCGCGACGAGCAGGCCGAGCTTGCCGTCGCCCAGCACCACGCATTCCTGGTTGGGCATGACGTGGACCTGTTCGAGCACCTCATAGGCGGCCGCGAGCGGCTCTGCGAAGACTGCGACGTCATCGGAGACGCTCGGCGGAACGGTGTGAAGGTTTGCGATCGGGACGTTCACGTATTCCGCAAAGCTTCCGTCGGCCCCGACGATCCCCATGACGCGACGCGACGGGCAGTGGCGCTGAAGCCCCTCGTAGCAGATCGGACAACTCTGGCACGCGAAGTTGATTTCTCCGACGACCCGTTCGCCGCGCCACTCCTCGGGTCCTTCCTCGACCACGCCGACGAACTCATGACCGAGGATTCCGCGAAACGACATGTAGCCCTTGACGAGTTCGCGGTCGGTGTTGCAGATGCCGGCGACGGTGACGCGCACGAGCGCTGAGTCCAGCGCGAGTTCCGGTTTCGGAACATCGGACACGACTGCAGTCTTGCCATCGAAAGTCAGGGCGCGCATCGAAGCGGCAAGCGTCGCAGAATAGCCCTCGAGCCCGCAACCCTTCAAACGGGGTTCGGCCTGCGTATAATCCCGTCGGAGGTTTCGCGATGCCCATGCCCCCGAAGATCTGCCCCGAGTGCGGCGAAGAATACCTGCACACCGCATCGGTCTGTATCCACTGCGACGTACCCCTGGTTCTCGAGGGTGAGCGCCCCGCGCAGCGCGCGGTCGAAGAACTGCCCCCGGCCTCCGAGCTGGTCTGTGTGCGGGCCGCATCGGTGGGTTGGGCGATGAGCCTTTCGGAACATCTCGTGGAGGCTGGCATTCCGCATCGCATTCAAGCGGCGGAGTCCGACGCGGACGAGGGCAGTCGCCGCAAGCCGGGCCAGAACCTTCCCTACGGAGTGTTCGTACTCGCCGAGCACGCCGAGATCGCAGCCCGAATCGATCTCGCCCATACCGGACGCCAGATTCCCGACATCCCCGAAGACTTCGGTCAATCCGAGATCAGCGCCGACACCTGCCCGGCGTGTGGCGAATCGATCGCGCCATCAGAAACCGAATGCCGCGAGTGTGGTCTCGCATTGTTGCCGCCCGAGTGAAGCCGCGCGTGCTCGCGCAGCTGCTCGCCTAGAACGGTTTTTGCCAGGCGACGCCGAACACGAAGTCGCGCTGTGGCTTGCGCTCTCTGGGAGCGAGGTCGCGTCTCCGGATCTCCGCGGGAAATGAATCGGGATCGCCCGCATAGCCGATCGCAATTCCGGTGATGGCTTCGTGACCCTCCGGGATGTCATAGAGCGCTCGCGCGCGGTCCGGAAGAATGCCCCCCATCTGGTGAACTGAGAGACCGCGCGCGGTGGCCTCCGCGAGGAGGTTGCCGGTCGCCAGACCCAAGTCGTGAAGCGCGACGCGATTGGGCTTGCCGTTGCGCCTGAATTTCAGCGCAGCCACACCGAGCGCGAGAACCGGCGCGACCTTTGCCCACTCCTGATTGGTCTCCACCAGGCACGAGAGCAGGCGCGCGAACTCCGTCGCTTGCTCCTTCGTCGCCACGATGTAGCTCCAGGGCTGCTCGTTGAACGAGGATGCCGCCCAGCGGGCCGCTTCGAACAGGCTGCGCAGGTCCGCGTCCGATACCGCGCGGTCCGCGAACCCGTAGGGGCTCCAGCGTTCCGCGACGCAGTCCTGAATCGGGTATTCGGTATCGGCGTGTTTGATCACCCTGCTGTTCTCCTCCGCGATGGGCTCTGATCCCGTTTCAGCGCTGGCAGTCTAGCCTCGCCGACCCGGGCAGAGACCTGATGCCAAAACCCTACATTGGTGGCTACGGGGCGATTCGCGCCGAACCGCTCGCGCGCGGCGCGGAGGAAATGCTTGTTCGCTCCAACGCATCGAGGGTAGGATGGTCGGGAGCCGAGAGGAGGCCTGATTGATGGGAATGGTCGAACGTTTCAACGAGTACACGAAGGCGCTCGAGGATGCCTACCAGGATGACGATTGGTCGCGGCTGGCGCCCTATTTCGCCGAGAAGGTCACCTATCGGTCGTACTACGGCGGCGACATCGAAGTGACCGGCCGCGACGGAGTGCTGAAGCAACTTCGCGTGGACGCCGACTCGTTCGATCGGAAGTTCGACTCCCGCCGCGTCGAATATTTCGACGGGCCGCGCGAAGAGCGGGGCGGAGTCTTCACGATGTGGAAAGTCACCTATTCGAAGGCGGGCGTTCCCGATCTCGTGCTGACGGGAAAGGAAATCGCGACCTTCATCGGCGATGAGATCACGCTTCTGGAAGGCCACTATCTGCCGGAAACATTCGACGAGTTCGGCAACTGGCTGAACCAGCACGGAAGCTTCATGCACGCATCCTGAGTTGCGCTGCCGCCGCAGTCCCCGATCCATTGCAGCGCTTCTCGTGAATCGGGCAGTCAGGCGCGATGGTCGATCGAAGCTGCGCGCCCCGGTCAGGTCAGCAGGTTTCGTTCCTCGGCGACGCGTCTCAGGGCCTTTTCGAGCATCGCAAAGCCCGCTTCGAGTTCTTCGTCGGTCGTGTTCACCGGCAGCAGCATGCGAATCTTCGCCGGCTCGCTGCCGGTCCCGAACACCATGACACCTTCTTCGAAAGCGGCGTGTACGATCGCCAATACCAGTTCTTGGGATCCGTCGAACGGAACGAAAGCCTGCATGGCTCCCATTCCCGAGCATTCGCCGATGCTGCCGGGGAGCCGTTTGCGGAGTGTGTCGAGTCGGCGCTCGAAGCGGCGGCCGAGAACCGCGACTCGACCCTCGGCTCCGAGGTAGCCGTCGGATTGGAGGCGCTCGATGATCCGCGCACCGACCGCGAGGCCGACCGTGGATCCTGCGAAAGTCCCTGCGATCAGTCCGGGGCGCGGATTGTAGGCTTTGCGGAACAACACGGCGCTGCCCTGGAGCGCCTTGCCGACGGTCGCGACGTCGACGTAGTCCTCGAGATCCAAGGTCCGGTAGGCGAACAGTTCGCCCGTGCGCGCGAACGTCTGCACTTCGTCGACCCAGACCGCGATCCCTGCAGAACGGCAGCGCTCCATCAGTGCGCTGAAGAACTCGCGCGGTGCGGTGTTGAACCCGCCCTCTCCCTGGATGAGCTCGAACAGCATGCCGGCGACCCGGCCGGGATGGCGCTTCAAGTGCATATCGAGCGCCGCGACGCTGTGTTCGATCGATTGCGGATCGCCCGGATCAAAGAAGGGAACGTGAAGTACATTGCCTCGGAGCGGCAGACCCTCGCGATAGCCCGGCCGGTCCGTCAACTCCGACATCGCGAGCGTTCGACCCGCGAACGCAGCCGCGAAGACGATCAGGCGATCGGCCGGCGCGTGTTTTTGAAGGATCAGCTTGAGGGCATTCTCGTTCGCCATGGATCCAGAAATCGACAACCAGACGTGTTTCATCTGCTTGCCCGCATGTCCGAGCAGCGCTTTCGAGAGTTTCAGGTATTCGGTCCCCGGGAAGAGATGGCCCTGGTAGACGGCATCGCCGGCCGCGGCGACGACGGCGGTCTCGAGCAGGTCGGGATCGCTGTGCCCGAACGCGTAGACGCCGATTCCCGAGATGAAGTCGATCCGGGTGGTGCCGTCGGCGAGTCGAACGCGTGCACCGCTGCCGGTCCCTCCGCTGACGGCGGGGTAGAAGAGCGGCTGCCCGCGCAATCGTCCGATCTCCCGCAAGCTTCGCTGGTAGGCGTTCGGCGAGAGCGCAGCCTGGCCGTTCTCTTCTGCGACTGCCGCGAGCAGTTCGCGCGCGGCTTGCCGCACGCGGGGCGAGTTCGAGCGATTCTTGACGCCGCTGGAACTGTGGTTAGCCATGGGGCTCACTGTATCGGCGGATCCGCCGCTCGGCTTACCCTATTGGTGTAGGGATTTCACGACTGCGGTGACCCGCTATGTTCTCATGGCAGTCCGTCCGATTGCCCGACGTCCGATCGCCGGGTTCACTTGCCAGCTTCAAGGGCCGATGGTGGGGGGGGCGGGCCGATTCGCTCGGATGGAGAGGCGGGATTGAGCGCAACCGGAAAGATGTCGCAGAAGAAGGCGATGCGAAGCGCTGCGCGAAAGCAGCGCATCGCCAGCAGATCGGGCCCTCAACACCTCGACACGCCCCATCTCTGCCTATTGCGTGCGCCTTCACTCGCGGTGTCGCCGCGCCCGATGCGCCAGGAAATCACGGTGGCGACCTACAACGTTCATCGCTGGACCGGAATCAACGGCCGGAGTGCCTCGGATCCCGCACGGGCTGCGTTCGTCATCTCCGAAATGGCTGCGGATGTCATCGCGCTGCAGGAGGTGATGCGCCCCCATCACGGCGACGATCCGCTCGAGGCGCTCGCCGAGGCGTTGGGTATGCACGTGACGTTTGCAGCCACCCGCGTCCACAAGCGGGGCGAACTTGGCAACGCGATTCTTTCACGTTGGCCGATTGGCGGCGTGTCGATGCTCGATCTCTCCTATTCGCGGCTCGAAAAGCGCGTCGCTGTCGCCGCCCAGATTCCCTTCGATCAGGGTGTGCTCGAGGTGGTCGCGACCCATCTCGCCCTCGCGGATCGCACGCGTCACAAACAGGTTCGCGCTCTGCTCGGGCATCCGCAGCTCGGTCGCGGCCCGACGATCCTGCTCGGCGACATGAATGCCTGGAGGCGCTGCCCGGCAACCCGCGCTCTCGACTCGGAACCCTGGATGACGGCGGGCATTGAATTTCCGATGTCCTTTCCCGCAGCCCGCCCCGTATTGGCGCTCGACCGGATCTACACCAGCGGCGTGGATCTGGTCGATATCTCTGCCTACGACAGCCGTGCGGCCCAGCGCGCGTCGGATCACCTGCCCGTCGTTGCTCGGATTCGCTTGCCGGGCTAGGTGTCGCGAGTCGATGCCCTCGGGTCGTCGATTCAAATGCGAATCATTTGCCAGGTATTCGACCGGAAACGCAGGAAGAGCAGGGTGGCTAAAACCGTGATGTGTAGTAGCGACGCCAGCCATGCTCCGGTAAGACCGTGGTCGAGAGTCACCCCGACGTAGTACGCGAGCGGGACGAGAACCCCCCAGCCCATCGCAGTTTCGATCACGAACGGCCATCGGGTATCGCCGGCGCCTCGCAGCGCACCTTCGGAAATGATTGCGACGGCATCCGCTAGCTGGAAGAGCGCGCCGAGCAGCAGCAGGGGTCGCCCCAACGCCAACACTTCCGGATCGTCGGAGAAGATCCGGAGCAGGGGGATCGGAATCGTGACGAATGCGATCGCAATCACGAGTGCCAGCGAGATCCCCAGCAGGATCGACGATCGAAACGTGCGAATTGCCGCGATGGGATTCTCCGCACCGATGTAACGCCCAACCAGGATCGCGGTGGCGATCGAGACGCCCACCGCCTGCATGAACGAGAGCGAGAGCAGCATCACGAAGGCCTGGCTCGCCGCCATCGAGGCGTCTCCCATGCGTGCCACCAGCGTGGTAAACGCGGAGAATGAAAGCATTCCGATGAACCACTGACCGCCGATCGGCGCGCCCGTCCAGAGCAGGCGTCTGATCCGTCCTCCGTTCAATGCCACCGGACGGGTCTTGCAGCGCTTCGCGATCGAGCGGCGTTGAAAGATCACGAGCAGCACGATCGCGTTGCTCCACTGCGCGAGCGTGGTCGCCACGCCGGCCCCCGCGACACCCCACCTCGGCAGGCCGAGTTCGCCAAAGATCAAGCCGTAGTCGAGAACGACATTGACCGCGTTCGCGATCAGTGTGATGTAGAGGGGTGTTCGGGTGTCGCCGAGTCCGCGATAGAATGAATTGATTGCCATCACGGCCACGAAGCCGAGTTCTCCGATCAATCGCGTCTGGATGTAATCCGCGGTCAGGTCGCGCATCTCCAGCGATGGTCCCAGCAACGCGAGCGCAGGTTCGAGCAGCCAGCTGAGGATCGCAATCAACGCGATTCCGGCTGGCATCAATGCGTAGAGCCCCTGCCACACCCAGGGTCCACAGCTTTCCGGGTCGCCCGCGCCATCCGCTTGGGAGACGAAGGTCTGGATACCGCTCGCGGTTCCGTAGAGGATCGAAAACAGGGTCCAGAGCCAGATCCCGCCGAATCCCACCGCGGCCAGTTCCGTGGCTCCGATGCGACCCACCATCGCCGAATCGACCACGCCCATCAGACTCGTCGAGAGCTGGGTGAGCACCACCGGGAAGGCGAGCAGGATCACCTCGCGAAGCCCACCGCCCCTGGTCGGGGTCGGCGGCGAGGGGGGTGCGATTTCGGGTAGGGGTGTCACGAGAACTCCGGAAGCGAAGCGGGCCGCGCCATGCGCGCGACGTTGGGGCCTACCTTCCGGATTCTCTCAGCCGGGAAGGGCGGTGCTCCGCAGGTCCGGCTCCGTGCGCGGCGGTGGCCGGATCCTGCATGCGGTCGTGCATCCGCACCCCGTGCGGTCGATGGGTACCATGGCCTCTGCGCTCCAGCAATTCGGTCGTGTTGCGCGGTCATCATTGGGCGGTTAAACCGGAGTAGATGGTGATTCGATTTCGCGCGACTGGCGCAACCCGCCGTAGCCGAAGAAACCGAGGGACCGGGCTCCGCGTCGGATGCGCGCTGTGCGCGGCCGTTCTCGCGCTCGGGTGCTCGAGTTTTCGGGGTGCGCGCTTGTATCAGAGCGGGACGAGCGCGCTCGACCGCGGTGACCCCGCGGAGGCGATCGCAGAGCTCGAACGCGCCGCGGATTTGCTGCCAGAAGCCTCGGAGGTGCAGAACCACCTCGGGCTCGCGTATCAGGCTGCCGGACGCGACCGCGACGCGGAACGCGCGTTTCGTCGCGCGGTTGCGCTCGACTGCGGAAATGCTGCAGCCGTCGAAAATCTTCGGGTGGTGCAAGCCCGTGCGGAAAGCGAGCGACCGTGACCGGTGACGATCGAAGCTGGAACGACGGAGACAAGCTCTCCTTCAGCGAACGCGATCGTCGGCGCCGCGAGGGCTCTTCGTCGTCGCGGGAGCATCGGCCAAAGGGAATCCCCAGGGCCAAGGAAGAAGCCCTCACCAAGCAGTACATCAAGCAACTCGACGGGTTGTTTTCGAAGACCAGGGGAGGTGCCGAAATCGAGCGGCTCGGGGCGGCGGTTCGAGCGGCACACGGAACGAGCGGCCTCGCCGACGCCTGTCGACACTATTGCGAGGTAGCCGGATTTCCCGACGAGCCCGCCCTGCTGGGGATGTTCCTGGATTCCGGCGACGCTGCGCTGGTGGTCGGCGGTCTCGAGGCGCTTAGAGCGGCCTACGCGACCCCGGGCTTCAAGGCTTCCGCTGGTCTGCGCTCGCAAATCCGGATGCTCGCTGAGGATCCCGACGACGAAGTGGCCGAACTCGCCGAGGCGCTCGCCGCGCAGCTCTAGCGCGCTGCGCGCGCGGGACCCTCCTCCGCACTGTTCGCTCGTCGGCAGCTGCCGCGCGGTGCTTGAATCGCCCAGCTCACTCGATTAATGTGGCCCAATGTCCCACGAGGTTGAACAGCGATCGCTCTCCCAGTACCTCGAGGAGCACAACCTCAAGCACACCAAACAGCGTGAGGCGATCCTTGCGGCCTTTCTCGAAGCGACGGGGCACATCACCAGCGAGGAGATCCACGCCCGGGTTCGCGTCGATCATCCGAACATCGGCTACACGACCGTCTACCGCACGATGAAGCTCTTGTGCGACGCGGGGTTGGCGAGCGAGCGCCATTTCGAAGACGGCGTTACCCGCTACGAGATCGAGCAGGAGCACCACGACCACCTCGTCTGTCTGCGCTGTGGCAAGATCATCGAATTCGAGTGTGCGATGATCGAGAAGACCCAGCAGGAGATCGCCGACCGCTACCGATTCCGCGTCCTGCGCCACCGGCACGAGCTCTACGGGCACTGCGACCGCTGTGAGCGCGAAGCCGCCACCTGACCCACCGACCCTCCCAGTAATCGACAGATCCGCTCATCTGGGCGCAAAACTGGGTGCAAAACGCTACATCTCGGTCGCCGCTCCGGTCCGGCGGGTTGTTTCGAGCCCATTTTTCCAGCGCTCTCTCGGTTGACAGCAAACGGCACGCGCGGCTAGTGTCGGCTGGCTAATTGAAATTGAATTTTGATTTCAATTAGCTCAAACCCAATACCAGAAGAGATCAGGGAGAAGACGGGATGCCGAAGAAGCAGGATCTGGGGGTGGGACGGGCGCTGTGGGCCGCTCGCTGGCTGGTCGCCGCGATCGCAATCTGGACCGGCGCGGGGCTCGCCGCGGCCGAGCCGACGGACGAAGCCATCGCGCAGGAAGATCGCATCGCCGAGCTCGAACGCACGGTCGCGGTTCTCGTGGACGAACTCGAGCGCACGCGCCGCGAGCTCGCGGTTCCAGAAGCACTGACGCTGAAGTCGAAATTCGGCCTCGCCCCGGCCGCCTCCAAGATCTACGACCTCAGCCAGGGTTTGTCGATCGGCGGCTACGGCGAGGGCTACTACACCAACCTGGTCAGCGACAAGGGCGACTCCGAGAACCGCGCCGACCTGCTCCGGACGGTGCTCTACACGGGCTATAAATTCACCGACAACATTCTCTTCAACTCCGAGATCGAGTTCGAGCACGCGACGACCGAAGGCACCGAGACTTCCGGCGGCGGAAGCGTTTCCGTCGAGTTCGCCTATCTCGACTTCCTTCTCCGCGATTGGGCAAACCTGCGCGCGGGGCTGGTGCTCGTACCGATGGGTTTCATCAACGAAATCCACGAGCCCGTCTCGTACTTCGGGGTGCACCGTCCGGAGATCGAACGCCAGATCATCCCGTCGACCTGGCGGGAAAACGGTGTCGGAATCCACGGAACGCTCTACGAACAGGTCGATTACCAGGCCTTCGTGATCAACGGCTTCAACGCGGAGGGTTTCGGTTCGAGCGGTCTGCGGGACGGTCGCCAAAAGGGCAATCGCGCGCTCGCCGAACATCTCGCATTCGTCGGGCGACTCGACTGGACGCCAATCAATCAACTCCTCATCGGAGGATCCGTGTATCACGGAAATTCCGGTCAGAACCAGGACATCTCGGTCAACGGTACGGTATCCAACTACACGGTCGGGATCCCCGACACGCCCACGACGGTCTGGGAAGTGCACGCCCAGTACGAGAATTACGGCCTGCATCTCCGATCGCTGTTCACCATGGCTGAGATTGGCGATAGTGGCGATCTGACGGCCGCGCTCGGGCCCGTCGGAGCAATCGGCGGCGGCACCGGCCAACTTTCAGCGGGCGAGGCGATCGGCGGAGAGATGCTTGGCGTCTACGGTGAAATCGCCTATGACCTGATGCCGCTCTTCTTTCCCGATAGCGAGAAGACCTTCGAGCCGTTCTTCCGCTACTCGTACTACGACACGCAACGTGATATGCCGAGCGGATTCTCGAGTGACAAATCCAAGGAGATCGAGATCTACACGGTCGGGTTCTCGTTTCAACCGATTTCGCGAGTCGTCATCAAGGCCGATTATCGAAATCGCAGCGCGAAGTCGGGTGGACTGCCCGACGAATTCAACCTGGGGATGGGTTTTGTCTTCTAGATCTGCAGCCGTCTTCGTTTGGCTGCTCTCAGCCTTCGTCGCTGCAAGTGCCGAGGGGAAGGTCTTCTTCTCCCAGAGCGAAGCGCTCGCGTTGGCCTTCCCCGACGCGGAGCAGGTCGCGTCGCATACGTTCGTTCTCGACGATGAACAGGTCGCTCGAGTCGAGAAGCTCGCGAAGTGTGAACTCGATTCCAGGCTCGTGAAGATCTACACGGGACTGCGCGAAGGCAAGGTGCTCGGCTATGCGATGATCGACATCCACAACGTCCGCACGCTGCCGGAGGCGTTCATGGTCGTATTGAGCCCGACGGGTGAAGTCCGATCGCTGAGGGTGTTGGCGTTTCACGAACCCCTCGAGTACAAACCAACGGATCGCTGGTACAGTCAGTTCGACAATCGATCGATCGACGCGCCACTTCGCGTCGGAGGAGACATTCACGGAGTGGTCGGAGCCACACTTTCAACCCGCGCGACGACCCTCGGCGTCCGACGATCCCTCGCGCTTTACGAGGTTCTTCTCCGGGGCGGGAACTGACGCGTGCGCTTCGTGATTACCGGCGAATGGACTCGAAATCGCCTGCTCCAGACCATCGTCGTGCTCTATGCCCTCTACGTGATCGGGTTGTGGCTCACGAATGCACTGCTCTTCTTCAGCAAGATGAGCCTCAGCGCGGGTTCCGTGGTCGACTACTACCTCGGATCGGAGGAGCGGTTCCTGTCTCCGCGCAGCTATCAGGGCTTGCTCGAGGTTTCGCACTTCCATCTCTTCGCGATGGGGATGTTGCTCCTGGTGCTGACACACCTGATGCTCTTCGTTCCACTCCGAAACGGCACGAAGGCATGGTTGATCATCGTTCCGTTCCTGTCCGCGATTCTCGACGAGGGTGCGGGATGGCTGGTCCGCTACGGGAGTCCGGATTTCGCCTACCTGAAGATCGCGGGATTTCTGCTGCTCGAATGCAGCCTCGCCGTGCTCGTGGCGGCCTCGCTCTGGTCGGTATTCGCGGGCTCGCAGCAGAACTACGACGGCGAATCGTCCGAATCACGCGACGAAGTTCTGGGCGATTGATCTCGCGCGCAGCCTGCGCAGCGTTGTTTTCCCTCCTGACGCACGGTTGCGTGACCGATCCGATTCCCGAGCGAGCGGTTTCGGACGGTCGCTATGCGATGGGCACCATCCTCGAGATTGCGCTCGAGGGTCTCGAGCCGCAGCCCGCCGCCGAGGCGCTCGACGATCTCTACGAGGTGGCGACCCGACTCGATCGACTGCTTTCGATCTACCAGCCGGAGAGCGACATCAGCCGACTCAATCGCACGGCCGGTCAGGGACGACAGCCGGTCGACGCCGAAGTCGAGGAGATCCTGGAGCGCTCCGTCGCCTATTCGGAACTGACGCAGGGCGCGTTCGACGTGACGATCGGTCCCGTGGTCGAGCTCTGGATGCAGGCCGCGGATCGGGATGCGCCGCCAACCGACTTCGAATTGGCGGCGGCCCGGGCGCTGGTGGGCGCGAATCGGATTTCGGTGGTTTCCGGCGAGGGGGTTTCGCTCAGTCGGCCGGGGATGAAGCTCGATCTCGGCGGGATCGCCAAGGGCTATGCGCTCGACCGGATGCTCCCGTTGCTCGAGCGCTACGGGATCGAGCGCGCGCTGCTCAATTTCGGCCAGAGCAGCAGCTGGGCGGTGGGCGCACCGGCGGGCAGCGCGGGCTGGCGGCTGCTGGTCCGCGGGCCGGGCGGGGACTTCACGGGCTTGATCACGCTGCGCGATCAAGCGCTCTCGGTCTCGGGCAGCCAGGGCCAGTGGGTCGAGATCGGCGGCCGCCGTTACGGACATATCATCGATCCGCGCAGCGGCGAGCCGCTGATGCGCGCGCGACAGGCGCTCGTGGTCTCGAACTCGGCCTCGCTGGCCGAGGCGCTCAGCCTCGCGCTCATCGTCCTGGATGTGGATACCGGCCTCGCGCTGGTCGCCGCCCAGCCGGGTTGCGAAGGGCTGTTGATCGAGGGCGGGGGCGCGTTGCGTTCGACTCCGGGCTGGAACTCGGCTGTCCGCTTCGAACCCCTCCGCGGGCCGCACGACGCGCCATAGCGCGCCCGCGCTCGCGGCAGCGCAGGCGCCGCTCAAGCTGATGTCGAGATCCTCCGATCCTTCGATCAATGGCGCTCGTCGAACTCAGCTGTCCGGTCTGCGATGCCGACTTCGTGCTGGGCGGCGACGAAAAGCCCGGCGACGAGATCTTCTGCAGTTTCTGCGGCTCGCCGTGTCGGCTCTCGGCCGATCCCTACGACGAAGATTGCGAGATCGAAGACGACATCTGAAGACGCTTCGCCGCGCTCCCGGCCGAAGTCACCTTTGCGATCGTGTTCGCATGAGTTGCAACGTCTCGATTTCCGTATGATTTTCCCGTTAGGGCTGGTAGTCGATCAGTCGGTCCTCGACGTCCCGGAGCAGGGGCGCGCAGCGGTCCTTCTCCGACAGGATCGGCGCGGCAATCGGCCACGCGATGGCGATGATCGGATCGTTCCACGCCACGCTGAAATCGGCTTCCGGGCGGTAGAAATCGGTGCATTTGTACGCCACCTGGGCACTGTCACTCGTGACCAGGAAGCCGTGGAGCACACCCGGCGGCAGGTAGACCTGGTGAAAGTTGTCCGCCGAAAGGCGCGTCTCGAAGTGCTTGCCGAAGGTGGGAGATCCCCGGCGCACGTCGACGCTCACGTCGAAGATTTCTCCCTCGATCACGTGCACCAGTTTTCCCTGCGGGTGGGGATATTGTCCGTGGAGCCCACGCAGGGTGTCCTTCACCGAACGCGAGTGGTTGTCCTGAACGAAGCGGGCGCGGATTCCGCCGTCGCGGTATTTCGATTCGCGGTAGCTTTCGAAGAAGAAGCCGCGCTCATCGCGGTGCACCGAAGGTTCGACGAGGATGACGCCGGGGATCGCGGTCTGCATGAACCGGGTCAACGCAGGTTCTCTCGCGCGAGTCGCAGCAGGTAGGCGCCGTAGCTCGAATTGCCCATCTGTTCGCCCTGCCTCGCGAGTTCGTCCCGGTCGATGTAGCCCTGGCGAAACGCGATTTCTTCGAGGCACGCGATCTTCAAGCCCTGTCGCTCCTGGATGGCTTCGACGAAATTGGAAGCCTGGAGCAGCGATTCGTTCGTCCCGGTGTCGAGCCACGCCACGCCACGCCCGAGCAGTTCGACGTGGAGATCGCCAGCGCGGAGATATTCGAGATTGACGTCGGTAATCTCGAGTTCGCCGCGGGCCGAAGGCTTCAATCCCGCCGCGATTCCCAGCACGCGGTTGTCGTAGAAGTAGATGCCCGTGATCGCGTATGAGGAGCGGGGCTTTTCGGGCTTCTCCTCGATTCCCACGACGTTGCGATTCGCGTCGAACTCCACCACCCCGTAGCGCTCCGGGTCGTTTACCCAGTAGCCGAACACCGTCGCACCGCGCTCGCGCTGTGCGGCGCGGCGAAGGGACACCGGCATGCCGTGGCCGTAGAAGACGTTGTCGCCGAGCGAGAGCGCAACCCGATCGCTGCCCACGAAATCGCGCCCGATCAGGAAGGCCTGGGCGATCCCCTCGGGCCGGTGCTGTTCGGCGTAGCAGATCTCGAGTCCGAACTGGCTGCCGTCGCCGAACAGGCGCTGATACGAACCGAGGTCTTCGGGGCTCGAGATCAGCAGGATGTCTCGGATCTCCGCGAGCATCAGGGTCGCCAGCGGATAGTAGACCATCGGTTTGTCGTAGATTGGCAGGAGCTGCTTGCTCACGCCTCTCGTGATCGGGGCGAGGCGCGTGCCCGCGCCACCAGCCAACAGGATTCCCTTCATGGACTCCGCTCCTGGGGAAGTCTGAACGTACCTCGGTGCCGCGGAAAGATCCGCACCGGCGTCGCTCAAGGCAGGAATTTGGCCGGCAGCTCGAGTTTTTGCGGCAGATATTCCTCGATGACGTAATTCAGGCCCCACTTGGCGAGCGCCTGCTGCTCGGCGCGCACGCCCATCTTCAACAACTGCTCGATTGCCGTCTGCCAGGGCTTGTGGGCGTGGAAGAAGGGATCGTTCTTGAGCGCATCCTTGGCGCGCTTGATGTCGACATCGAGCAGTGGGTGGGTGGGCAAATCGTAGTCGATGATGTCCTGGGGGGTGACGCCGAGATAGCGCACCTGGGGGACGCAGAAGAACTGGGAGATGTGCGCGGCGTTGCCCGAACCGACCTTCAGCGTGCGGTAGATGTTGGAGATGCCGTAGGGGTCACAGTCGACGAACGCATAGACGGGGATCCTGCTCTCGTCCGAGAGCTTCCGGATGAACCGGCGCGTGGCTCGGGTGGGAACACCCGCCATCGAAACCAGGATGCAGTTCGATGTCTGCCAGAACTTGTGGCTCTGCAGGCGCTGAAACACACCGCCGGTTTCGATCGCGAGAATGAACTTCGCATCGGTCTCGAACGAGAGGTGCTCGACGCTCGAGGGAATCGAATAGGCACCGGATCCGAAACGCGTGCAATCGATGCGCTCGACCACGCCGGTTTCGCGATCTGGATCGAGAACGATGAGTTGCCCCGCCACGGCGCCGCCGTGTTCATCGGGGACGAAGCGCAGTTGTTCGCGCGAGGCACCGCGAAGCGAAAAGAGCGCCTCGATGTCGTCCATTACGGTATCGGACTCGGTCTGCTCGTCGAATTTGGCTTCTTCCCAGTTCTTGCTCTGGTAATAGGCGTCTCGCTTGGTCGCGAAGTCGTTGTTTTCGACCAGATCCTTCGAGAGCCCCATCATCCGAAGCGTCTGGGCGAAGCTCTTGACCGTATTCACGG
>Ga0210102_1000216_pt1 | contig 16290 bp, 19 predicted proteins | sample RushOxbow_ThreeS_4_FD_185563 | JGI IMG/M metagenome (GOLD analysis project Ga0210102, IMG submission 185563) | Wetland microbial communities from San Francisco Bay, California, USA, that impact long-term carbon sequestration -... | ecosystem: Environmental > Aquatic > Marine > Wetlands ...
CAGCGTGCGCACGCGTCCGTCGACCTCCTTCAGCCAATGCACTGTGAAATGGAGCATCAGCGCCCAGGACAGCCCGGCCGCGAGCGCCCAGGCGACGCCGACGCCGATTTCGGCCCAGCGCCCGGCAACGCTGCCACCGAGACCGACGATGTCCAGCGCGAGCGCGAGGCCTACGAGCGCGAGCGGCATCGCGACGAGCGCGTGGCGCGTAGGCGCCTCGCCGCCCCCCGCCCAGGAGATCAGCGACAGCAGCAGCGGAAAGGTGCTGAAGGCGAGCAGCGCGAGGGCCACAGGAATCCGCGCCACCGCCGAATACAGGCAAAAGCTTTGTGCCGCGAGGATCACGCCGATCAGCATCGCCCGGCCGCGCGTACCGGCTGGCAGCACGAGCGGCACGCCCTGAACGCGGATCAGCAGGAGCATCGCCAGCGCCGTGAATATCGAGCGCAGCGTGACGGCGGTCGTCACGCTGGCGCCGTGCTCGAAGGCGACGCGCGCAGAGATGTTGTTCGAACCGAAGCTCACCGCGATCGCGAGCAGCAGCAGCACCGCAACCCAGCGCGCGATCGGCTTAGCCTGCATAATGGCGTCGTCCCCGGAAGAGCCTGTGCTGTTCAGCCGCGCAAAGCCCGAGGGTAATCGAAAACCGCGCCGTGTCCCGGCCGGATGTGCAGGCGGCGCTGCGCGCCAGGAGGAGATCAGAGCATGAAGAAACGCAAGCTGGGTGCGCTCGAGGTCCCCGCCATCGGCTTCGGCTGCATGGTGCTGCCGGGGTTCTACTTCCCCGGCAGCGACGAGCAGGCGATCGCCACGCTGCGGCGCGCGGCCGAAATCGGAGTCAACTTTCTCGACACCGCGGACGCCTACGGCAACGGCAAGAACGAGGAACTGGTCGGCCGCGCGATCAAGGGTCGGCGCGAGCGCTACATCATCGCAAGCAAGTTCGGCAATGTCTGGAAGCCGGGGCTGGACTACGACGTCTGCGGTCGCCCGGACTACGTGATGCAGGCCTGCGAGGACAGCCTGCAGCGGCTCGGCATCGCGACGATCGACCTCTACTATCAGCACCGCGTCGACCCGAAAGTGCCGATCGAGGACACCGTCGGTGCGATGGCCCGGCTGGTCGAGCAGGGCAAGGTACGCTATCTCGGTTTGTCAGAGGCCGCGCCGCAGACCATCCGGCGAGCGCACAAGGTGCATCCGATCACCGCGCTGCAGACCGAGTATTCGCTCTGGACGCGCGAAGCGGAGGGCGAGATTCTGCCGCTGTGCCGCGAGCTGGGCATCGGCTACGTCGCCTATTCGCCGCTCGGGCGCGGCATCTTCGGCGGCGAGATTCGCGGCACGGACAGCCTCGCGGAAAACGACCGGCGCAAGGCGCACCCCCGCTTCCAGGGCGAGAACCTCGCCGCCAACGTCAAGCTCGCCGAGGCGGTCGCCGCGGCGGCGACGCGCAAGGGTTGCGCGCCCGCGCAGATCGCGCTCGCCTGGCTGCTGCACAAGGGCCCGGACATCGTGCCGATTCCCGGCACGCGGCGCAGCGACCATCTCGAGGCGAATGCGGCTGCGCCCGATATCGTGCTGAGTGCAGCGGACATCGCGGCGCTCGATGCCGCCTGCCCGGTCGGCGCCGCCAAGGGCACGCGCTATCCTGCGGGGGCGATGAGCAAGCTGAACGGCTGAGGACGTGATGCGCACGATCGCGCGACTGAGAGATTTCGTCCAGCAGATGACGCGGCTCGTCGAGCAGCATGGCGCGAACGAGCCACGCATGCTCGAGGAAGGCGAGCGCTGCCTGCGCGCGCTGATCGCGCACGACGACTGGCTGCCGGAGGCTTTCGCGCAGCCCTCGCCTGCCTCCTACCGCCAGTACCTGCTGTACTGCGATCCGCTCGAGCGCTTCTCGGTGGTCAGCTTCGTCTGGCTGCCGGGCCAGCGTACGCCGATTCACGACCACACGGTCTGGGGCCTGGTCGGCGTGATGCGCGGCGAGGAGCAGTGCGACGAGTACGCCGATCCCGGGCGCGCCGCCGGGCCGCTGCGGCCGACGGGCACGCACCGCGTGCGGCCCGGCGAAGTGGACCGCGTTTCGCCGCGCATCGGCGATGTCCATGTGGTCTCGAACGCGGGGCAGGACGGGCCCGCGGTGAGCATTCACGTATACGGCGCGAACATCGGCGCGGTGCGGCGCCACACCTTCGATGCGGAAAGCGGCGCGGCGCGCGAGTTCATCTCGGGCTATCACAACGCGACCGTCCCGAACCTCTGGGACCGCTCGGCGGAATCGGCAGCCTAGGGAAACTCTGATCAAGTCGATGACTTGATCAGAGTTTCGTCTGACGCCGGGGGTTCTCAAGCGGGCAGACCCCACTTGATCAGACCTTCCCTAGACCGGCCGCTCAGGTCTTGGGTAGAAATGCCGAGTCGACTTCGATGCGGTAGCCGTTCGCCAGGCGATTGGTCTCGTTCGCGAGCCCGACGACCGCCATCAGTTCGGCGAACATCGGCTCGCTCATGCCCTTGGCGCGCGCGCCCGCGGTATGCGAATAGGTGCAGTACTCGCAGCCGTTGGTCGCGCTGACCGCGACGTAGATCATCTCCTTGACCAGCGGATCGAGTGCGCCCGGCGCCATGACCTGCTTTACGTTCGCCCACAGGCGCCTGAGCGTCGGCGGATCATTTGCGAGCACTTTCCAGAAATTGTTGATCCAGTCGGTGCCGCGCGTTGTCATGATGTCGTCGTAAACCGCCCTCACCTCGGGCGACGCCTCCGCATATTCGATCATCCTCACCAGCGCCACGGTTTCCTCCTTTTGCAGTCGGGGCTATAGTATCCGTCGGCAGGCAGGGAGCGAGGGTCCGCATGGATGCGAAAACCGACGACAAGGTGAGGAAAAGCGACGCGGAGTGGCAGCAACAGCTCACGCCGATGCAGTTCAAGGTCGCCCGCCGCAAGGGCACGGAGCGCGCCTTCAGCGGCGAGTACTGGGATCATCACGAGAATGGCGTGTATCGCTGCGTGTGCTGTGGCATCGAGCTGTTCTCCTCGGAGCACAAGTTCGACTCGGGCACCGGCTGGCCGAGCTACTGGAGCCCGGTGAAACATGAGCATGTCGCTACCGCGGAAGACGCCAGCTTCTTCATGCGGCGCACCGAGGTGCACTGTGCGCGCTGCGACGCGCATCTCGGCCACGTGTTCGACGACGGTCCCGAGCCGACCGGGCAGCGCTACTGCATCAATTCCGCATCGCTCAAGTTCGACAAAGGCTGATTTCCGGCCTCGCGCCTGCCCTCGCCGGCTGGCCGGCGGTGGATGCGACTTTCGCACAGCGCGTTGCCGACGCGACGCACGTCAAGCTGATCGAGGGCGAGCGCCCGGGCGTGCTGCTGCCGCTGGTAGGCATGGTTGGCACGGTCGGCACGGTCGGCACGGCCAGATCAAGGCGCATCGAGTCCGTGCAGGTGCTGGCACGCTGGTAAAATCGCCCCACTCGATGAAGTTTCTCTTCGACCTGTTTCCGGTCATCCTCTTTTTCGTCGCTTTCAAGCTGACGGACATCTACGTCGCCACCGGCGTGGCGATCGCGGCGACCTTCGCGCAAGTGGGCTGGCTGCGGCTGCGCCGCCGCCGTATCGAACCGATGCTGTGGGCGAGTCTGGCGATCATCGTCGTGTTCGGCGGCGCGACACTCCTGCTGCGTGACGAAACGTTCATCAAATGGAAGCCCACCGTGCTGTACTGGCTCTTCGCGCTGGTGCTCGGTGCCAGTGCGCTGTTCCTGCGCAAGAACCTGCTGCGGGCGATGCTGCGCAGCCAGCTCGTGCTGCCCGAGCCGGTCTGGACGCGCCTCAACTGGAGCTGGAGCGCATTCTTTGCGTTCATGGGCGCGGCCAACCTCTATGTCGCCTACAGCTTCCCGACCGACATCTGGGTCAACTTCAAGCTCTTCGGCGGCATGGGATTGTTGCTGCTGTTCGTCATCGGGCAGGCGTTCTTCCTCGCCAAGCACGTCGAGCAGGGCGGCAGCGAAACGTGAACGTGGAAGCGCAGATTCGCGCGTGCCTCGCCGGCCTCGAGCCCGAATCGCTCGAGCTGATCGACGAGAGCGCGCAGCACCAGGGCCATGCGGGCTGGCAGCCGGGCGGCGGCACGCACTGGCGCCTGCGCATCGTCTCGCCGCGTTTTGCCGGCCAGACGACGCTCGCCCGGCATCGCATGGTGTACGAATCGCTCGGCGAACTGATGCAGCATCCGATCCATGCGCTCGCCATCCAGGCGCGCGCGCCCGGCGAGAACGTTACATGAAATTTCCAGACCAGAGGACCACGATGACCCGACGTCTCTTGACTGCCGCCTTCTCACTGGTCGTGCTGCTGCCGACGACCGCGCCGCACGCGCAGAGCGATCCGGTGGCGACCGTGAACGGCGAGAAGATTCCGGGCAGCTACATGACGTTCATGCTGAAAACGCAGGAAGGCAAGCCGGCCGCGCAGAATCAGGAACAGCTGCGCGCGGTCATCAAGGAAAACCTGATCAATCAGGAAGTCGTCGTGCAGGAGGCGAAGCGCACCGGCATGCTGAAGAAGCCCGACGTGCAGTCGGCGCTCGCGATCGGCGAGCGGCGCGCGATCGCGCAGATGTACATGCAGGAATGGCTGAAGGCAAATCCGGTGACCGACGCGGACGTGCGCAAGGCCTACGACGAGGCGCGCGCACAGGCGGGCGGCCAGGAGTACCGCGCGCGTCACATTCTCGTCGACAACGAGGCCGACGCACAGCGGGTGATTCGCGAGTTGAACGCCGGCGCCAGCTTCGAGACCCTTGCCACCGAGTCGAAGGACCCGGGCAGCAAGGCACGCGGCGGCGACCTCGGCTGGGCGCTGCCCACGGTCTACGTCAAGCCCTTTGCCGACGCGATGGTGAAGCTCGGCAAGGGACAGACCACGGCCACGCCCGTGCAGACCCAGTTCGGCTACCACGTCATTCGACTGGACGACATCCGTCCGGTGCAGATTCCGCCCTACGAGAATGTCGAGCAGCGCATTCGCCAGCAGCTCACGCAGCGCAAGATCGCGGCGCGCGTGAACGAATTGCGCGAAAAGGCGAAGATCCAGTAAGGCGGCCGCGCAGTGCCGTGAGCGCAGAGATCCTGCACCGGGAGGAAGGCGCCGAGGGCGCGGAATTTCTGATCGTGCGCGGCAATCTGCTCGAGGAGCCGGTTGACACCGTGGTAAACGCGGCCAACGGACGGCTCGCGCACGGCGGCGGCGTGGCGGGTGTACTTGCGCGCGCCGCGGGTCCGGCCTTGCAAGAGGAATCGGACCGCGTCGTGCGCAGCCGGGGCACGCTGCCCACGGGAAGCGCCGCGATCACCGGCGCCGGACGGCTGCCGTTCAAGGGTGTGGTGCATGCAATCGGCCCGCGCCTGGGCGAAGGCGACGAGGCCGAACTGCTGCTGCACGCGCTCGCCGCGGCATTCGAGCAGGCGGATGCGGCGGGCTGGAAGTCGCTCGCGTTTCCCGCGGTATCGAGCGGCATCTTTGCGGTGCCGCTCGAGGTCTGCGCGCGCGCTTACGTCGAAGCCGCGCGCAGCTGGCTGCGCCGCCCACAGGCCTCGTCGCTGAAGACTCTTCGCCTGTGCCTGCGCGACCAGCCAGTCATCGAAGCCGTCGTCGCCGAGCTAAAACGCGCGTAAGCTGCGCCCCGCTCACACGACTGAGGGGGTCGCCACCCACCGAGGCTCATTGCCATGAAGCGGATCCCAGCCCTGCTGTTTGCAACCGCCCTCCTCGCGAGCGCTGCCCAGACCGTAGCAGCGCCAACCGCGAAGGCCACATTCGCCGGTGGCTGTTTCTGGTGCATGGAGGAAGCCATGGAGAAGGTTCCCGGGGTGATCTCGGCAACCTCGGGCTATATCGGCGGGTCCAGCAAGAATCCGACCTACGAGCAGGTTTCGAGCGGCGGCACCGGCTATGTGGAGGCGGTGGAGGTCGTCTTCGACCCGGGCAAGGTCAGTTACGAAACGCTGCTCGACGCGTTCTGGAAGAACCACGATCCGACGGTCAACAACCGGCAGTTCTGTGACGTCGGCACGCAGTACCGTCCCGCAATCTTCTATCACGACGATGAGCAGCGGCGCCTCGCCGAAGCCTCCAAGGCCAAGATCATTCAGACCAAGCCATTCGCGCAGGCGGTGCAGACGCCGATCGAGAAGGCGGGCATGTTCTGGCCTGCCGAGAGCTACCACCAGGACTACTACAAGAAGAACCCGGCCCGCTACGCGTTCTACGTACAGGGCTGCGGACGCTACCGGCGCTTGGAAGCGCTGTGGGGAAAGCGTTAGGGAGGGCGTGATCCAGGGGCGCGCCGCCCCTCGCCATTCCTCAGAATTTCCGTACGCGCTCGACGCCCGAGACGCGCCCGCCGACGAAAGTGATCGTCGTCGTGAAAGGCTCGGCGACAGTCGGCATATAGGTCCAGGTCGAGACCGCCCAGCCGACGCGCGCCGCCCCGCGCAGGTACGGGCCGACCTGCACTGTCGAGGGCGCCGCGTAGGCGACGCCCTGGTCGCCGCCGAAATCAGGCGGTCCGGCGTAACCGAGTACCTCGCCCTCGGTCATCCCGCGCTGAATACTGATGTACCTGCGAAAATCGAGTCCGCGCGGCTCGGGCGGTTCGGCTGCCGCGCGTGCGACGGCCAGCTTGGCCTCCTCCGCTTCGCGCGCGGCGATGCGCTTGTCCATCCGCTCGCCCTGGCAGCGGATGGTGTAGCAGTCCTTGCTGTCGGGGGCCGGCTCGCCCGGCTTTGCCTGGATCGCGATGAGCTCGGCCGTCACTCCGGGGGGCGGCGGCGAATTGGAGAAATGCGTCGTGCCCTTGGCGTCGACCCAGCGGTAGACCTGCCCCGCGGCCGGCGACGCAAACAGGAGAAACACGAGCGCAACGCAGGACTTCAGCATGTCGACCTCGCTTGGCCGCTCATCCACCATCGACCGGCCGGAATGCGTAGGGTTCAAGCGGGATCATACCGCCCGAGCCGCAGCATTGTCCTGCCTGGCTTGAGGTGGACCATCGACGGCATGACCATGACACATTTGTCATAGGGGGTGCGCCACAGGGTCGCGCCGTCGCGAGCGACGACCGTGCCCGCGCGCGGGATGACTTCGAGCCCCGCAAAACGGCGTTCGAGGCGGAAATCCATGGTCCGGGCAACGACCGGCTCGGTCACCCGCACCAGCCGCTGGCGCCCGGGCGCGGCGATCCGTTCGCGGGTGCGCGCCCAGCCCGCGTCGACCACGCCTGCAACCGCGAGAAAGCGCACCAGCGTATCGATCGCGACCTCGGCCGTGGCTTTCTCCCAGTGCTGGCCGCACTCGATCAGGACCGCGCAGCGCGGGCTCGCAGGATCGCCGAACGCGCCGCGCTCGATCATGCGCAGGCCCGACGGATGTCCGGTATCGATCAGCAAGTCCTCGGGCACTCCGAGCCGGCGCGCGAACGCTGCGCTCTTTTCGCTGGTGCCGCAGACCATGATCGGGCGGCAGGGCTCGTGCATCGAGTGCAGGTCGAGGAGGAAATCGGCCGCATCGACGAAAGGGCGCAGCGCGCGAGCGCGCCGCAGCTCCTGCGAATCGCCGCCACCGTCAAGCGCCGCGTCGGCCCAGACGCGGTTCAGATCCTCGTCGAGGAAGCGCGAGGCATCCGGGTTGTCGAAGTCGAAGCGCTCGTAGGCCGCGACATTTGCGAAGGCAAGCGTAAGCGAGCCGCGCTGTGGTCGCACGCCCTCGCGCATCAGCCAGTCGAGCGCGATCGCACCGCACAGCTCGTTGCCGTGCGTGAGCGCCTGGATCATGACGTTCGGTCCAGGCCGACCCGAATCGATGCGCGTCACGTACTCGACTCCGGTGTTGCCCGCGCGGTACGGCGTGATGTCCGGCGGCGCGAGTTCCACGGGAAAGTGCTCGCTCATCGGGTCACGCAGTGGGCGGGAAATTGGCTGCCCGAACGGAGCGAGGCGAGCGACAAAAGCGGCGAACCCGAGCGCGCGCCGTGCACTGCGAAACGTTCCTCCAAGCGCATGGCGCTAGGATAGCGCCCGGCGCGTCGCCACGCGCGACCCGGGCGCGGAACGTCATGATGGAAACCTCCTACGCGCGTCGCGCGCAGGAATTACGAACGAACTTGCGGAAAACCGAAGCGCCAGATTGCTCTAGCGCAGCGGCACGCCCGGCTGCCACGTCCATCCGCGCTGCCGTGACACGTCTCTAGCGTACCGCAAGGTCGCTCCTGCGAGCCGGGCGACCTGCCAGCTGAAGCACTGAGCGCCGGCCATGCGGCCGGCGCCGCCGTCCGCCAGCGCGATTACTTCTTCTTGCAGCTCGGATCGTCCGGATTCTTCTTGCAGTCCACCGGCGGTTTCTGGCCGCTGTCGCTCGAGCCCGCAAGCGCGGTGCCAAGAGGACCTCCCGCGAGGCCGGCTGCGAGAAGCAGGATGGCGAGTTTGGAAAGTGCCTGTTTCATGTGAGATCTCCTAACGATCTGGATGAATGAACGAGTCCAGGGGACTCGACAAGCGCTGAGCGCGCTTCATGCCAGATCAGGGAAATCTCACGGATTCAATCGCTTGCGCGAGCGCTGCGGCGCCTTGCGGCCCGCGCGCCGTCGCCCGTCCGGTGCACTGTACAGCCGCGGGGCACGCCAAGCGCCTGATCGGTCAGCGTTCGTGCTTGTGACCTGATGCAGACAGGACGCGCGGCGGCGACAGCGCGCAGGCCTAGCGGCCGCCGGAGACGTCGATTACGGCGCCATGGACGTACGATGCGGCGTCGGACGCAAGCCAGAGCACGGTCTCGGCAACCTCTTCGGCCGAGCCGGCACGTCCGATCGGCACGGTCGGTGCCACCGCGTCGATCGTCGCGCGACCGCCGTGCGCCTCGTGGATCTCGGTCTCGATCATGCCCGGACGAATCGCGTTCACGCGCACGCCCTCCCTGCCGACCTCCTTCGCCAGTCCCACGGTCATGCTGTCCAGCGCGCCCTTGCTCGCCGCGTACGGGGTCTCGGCCGGCAGGCCGCCGTGGCGCGCCGCGACCGAGGAAATGGTGACGATCGCACCGCCCCTGCCGCCATGCTTGGTCGACATGCGGCGCAGTGCTTCACGCGTGCAGTAGAAAACGGAGAACGTGTTCGCCGCAAACACCTGCTCGAGCAGCGCGCCATCGATTTCGTCCGCGCGGCATTGCCGCCCGATGATGCCGGCATTGTTGACCAGGACATCTACGCGTCCGAGCTGGCGATCGACCTCCGCGAAGAGCCGCTTCACCTCGGTATCCCGGCTGACATCGGCCTGCAGCGCGACCGCTCGCTGCCCCTTGGCGCGGATCTCGCTTGCGATTGCCTCCGCCGGAGCCTGGCTGCGCGCATAGTTCACGCAGACGTCGTAGCCGCGCGCGCCGGCAAGCCGCGCGACCGCCGCGCCGATTCCGCGACCGGCACCCGTCACCACCATGACCTTCGCCATGTCTGTCCCGCTCCGTTCAACCGCGCGCGCTACGAATCGCGCGCCAGATCTTTTCGCTGGTCAGCGGCATGTCGAGCGTGCGCACGCCGAGCGGCGCGAGCGCATCGAGCACCGCGTTCACCAGCGAGGGACAGGCCCCGTGGGTGCCGGCCTCTCCCGCACCCTTCGCGCCGAGCGGATTGAGTCCGGTCGGCGAACGCTCCTCGAACGCGGTCTGCAGGCGCGCGGGCATGTCGCTCGCGCGCGGCATGGCGTAGTCCATGAACGATCCCGTCAGCAACTGACCGCTCTCGCGATCGTAGATGCAGTGCTCGAGCAGCGCCTGGCCGAAGCCCTGCGCCATGCCGCCCTGCATCTGTCCCTCGGCGACCAGCGGATTGACGACGGTGCCGATGTCATCGATCGCGGTGTGACGCGCGATTTCGAGCACTCCGGTCTCGGGGTCGATCTCGACCTCGCAGATCTGGCAGCCGTTCGGCCAGCTCTGCCCGGAGATCGTCTTTTCCGCGCTCGCCACGATCGTTCCGCCCGGCGCGCGCGCAGCCAGCTCGGGCAGCTCGACCACGCGATCCGTGCCGGCAACACGGAAGGCGCCGTCGACAAATTCCAGATCGGCCTCGGCCGCCTCGAGCGTTTCTGCGGCGAGCCTGCGCGCCGCTTCAATCAGCGCGAGCGCGCCTTCGCGCACCGCGCTGCCGCCGACCTGCAGACTGCGCGAACCGCCCGAGCCACCGCCGGCCGCAATCAGATCCGTGTCGCCCTGAATGGTGCGCACCGCGTGCGGGTCGATCCCGAGCACCTCGGCCGCGATCTGCGCATACGCAGTCGCGAGCCCGGTGCCCATCGACTGGGTTCCCGAGTGCAGCGTCACCGCGCCGGTGCTGTCGATCGACATGCGTACCGCCTCCACCAGCCGCGCGCTGCCGGTCACTTCGATGTAGAAGGCAATGCCGCGTCCCGCAAGCCGGCCGCGCCGTTCGGCGTCCTTGCGCCGATCGGCGAATCCGGGCCAATCCGCCAGAGCGAGCGAGCGCTCGAGCAGCGCGGGGAAATCGCCGCTGTCGAACACCTCGCCGATTGCGCTCCGGTAGGGAATGCTCGCGGGCGCCACCAGGTTGCGCCGGCGCAGGCTCGCCGGGTCCACGCCGAGCTCGCGCGCGGCATGCGACACGAGCCGCTCCATGAGGTATCCCGCCTCCGGGCGGCCGGCGCCGCGATAGGCATCGACCGGCACTGTGTGGGTGAAGAGCATCCTCACTTCGTGATCGATGAGCGGGATGTCGTAGGCGCCGGTCGCAGCGCGCACACCCGACATCGCCGGCACCGAAGCGCCGAAGTTGGACACGTACGCACCGATGTTCGCCAGGGTGCGGATGCGCAGCGCGGTAAAGCGGTGTTCGGCGTCGAGCGCGAGCGACGCGTGGCTCACGTTGTCGCGTCCGTGCGCTTCGGCAAAGAACATCTCGGAACGATCGCCGCGCCAGCGCACCGGCCGGCCGAGCTGGCGCGCGGCGAAGAGCAGCGCGGCGTACTCCGGGGCGCCGTGGCCGCGCAGCCCGAACGACCCGCCGAGATCGTTGCAGGTCACCCGCAGCCGCTCTTTGGCGATGCCGAGCGTGCCTTCCGCGAGCTGCAGGCGCAGCGCGTGCGTATTCTGCGTAGGGCAGTGCAGGCTGTATTTGTCCGCAGCCGCGTCGTAGGTTGCGATCGCGGCACGCGGCTCGAGCGGGTTGCCAACCACGCGGTTATTGACCAGCGCGATCTCGATCACGTGCGCGGCACGCCCAAACGCCGTGTCGACCGCGTCGCGATCGCCCTTGCGATAGACCGCGGCGATATTGCCGTAGCCCGGAACGAAGGCCTGCGGCCAGACCGGCGCGGCGTCGTCGCGCCCGCTCGCGGCGAGGTCGGCGACCGCCGGCTGCGGCGCCCAGTCGACCTCGATCAGCTCGGCCGCATCGCGCGCCTGGTCGCGTGTTTTCGCCACGACCATCGCCACCGGGTCGCCGACATAGCGTGCCGCGTCGGGCGTGAGCGCGTAGCGCGGCGCATCGAGCATCGGCGCGCCGTCCGGCCGCTTGTGCATGCGGTTGAACGGCAGCGGCTTGAGTCCCGCGTCGACGATGTCGCGCCCGGTGTAGACCGCCAGCACGCCCGGCGCAGCGCGCGCAGCGCTGACGTCGATCGCGCGGATCGCGGCATGCGCGTGCGGCGAGCGGTGAAACACGGCATGCGCCGCGCCCTCAGCCTCCAGGTCGTCCGCGTAGCGCCCGCGGCCGCACAGCAGCGCGTCGTCCTCGAGGCGGCGCAGCGGATGGCCGATCCACTGGCTGTGTGCATGCTGCGTCATCGTTCAGCGCCCGCGGAACACGGGCTTGCGCTTCTGCATGAACGCAGTGCGCCCCTCCTTGTAGTCTTCGCTGTTGAAGCAGGTGTCGATGCGCCGCTTCAGCTCGGCGAGATCGCGCGCTGATTCGGTCTCGATCACCTGACGGATGCCGTATTTCACCTCTGCCAGCGTGAGCGGTGCATTTTCCGCGACGAGCGCGAGGTACTCGCCGAGCGCGGCATCGAGCTCGGCGACCGGCACGACCCGGTTGACGAAACCCATGCGCAGCGCGTCCGCAGCGTCGAACGTGCGCGCGCTATAGAAGATGTCGGCAGTGTTCGCCGGCCCCATCAGATCGACGAAGCGCTTGATGCCGGGATAGTTGTAGCCCAGCCCGAGCCGCCCGGCAGGCATGCGAAACCGCGCATCGTCCGCGGCAATGCGCAAATCGCAGGCCGCCGCCAGACCCAGCCCGCCGCCGAAGCAGATGCCGCGGATGCGTGCGATCACCGGCTTGTCGCAGCCGATCGGCGCGAGGTATGCGGCCTCGACCGACTTGTTGTAGGTCGTCTGCGCGTCCGCGCTCGCGCGTGCGCTCTCGAACTGCGAAATGTCCGCTCCCGAGATGAACGCCCTCTCGCCGTCGCCGGTCACCACCACCGCGCGCACCTCGGGATCGGCATGGAAAGCCTGCATCGCCGCGGGAAACGCCTGCCACATCTCCTGGCTCACCGCGTTGTGCTTGGCAACATTGGAAAAAACGATCCAGCCGACCGCGCCTTCCTTGCGCGTGAGCAGACGTCCTGCCTGCGGGGCGTTCATCAGATCACCTGGTCCTTTCGCAGTCGCGCGAGGTCGGCTTCGCCGTAGCCGATCTCCGTCAAGATCTCATTCGTGTGTTCGCCCAGCTCGGGCGAGGCGCAGGCCATCGACGCCGGCGTGCGGGTCAGCTTGACCGCCTGGTTGACGATGCGGAACTCGCCCAGCCGTGGATGGTGCACGCTCGCCGCCGCCGCGAGATGCTTGACCTGCGGATCGTCGAACACCCGGTCCATCGTGTAGATCGGCCCGCAGGGCACGCCGGCGCCGTTCAGGATCTCGACCCACTCGGCGGTCGTCTTGGTGACGGTCGCCCGCTCGATCTCCGCATTTAGCGCCTTGCGGTTCTTCGCACGGCTCGGCTGGCCGGAGAAGTCCGCGCGCTCGAGCAGCTCGGGCCGCCCGAGCGCCTCGCACAGCCGCCGCCACATCCCGTCGCCGGACGCAGCGATGTTCATGTGGCCGTCCTGCGTGCGGTACGCCGAGGTCGGCATGCTGGTCGGATGATCGTTGCCCACCTGCGGCGGCACCTCGCCCTTCATCAGGAAGCGTGCGGACTGGAAGTCGTTCAGCGCGATCTGCGACTGCAGCAGGCAGGACTGCACCCACTGGCCTTCGCCCGAGACCTCGCGCTCGAGCAGCGCGGTCATGATTCCGAGCGCCGCGAACAGCCCCGCCGACACGTCGGCGATCGCGGTGCCCGCGCGCATCGGACCTTCGCCCGGACGCCCGGTGATCGACATGAAACCGCCCATGCCCTGCGCGATCTGGTCGAAGCCGGGCCGGCCGCGATACGGTCCGTCCTGCCCGAAACCCGAGATCGACGCGAGGATGATGCGCGGATTGACCGCCTTGAGCGAGGCGTAGTCGAAGCCGAGGCGCTGCTTTACGTCCGGGCGGTAGTTCTCGACCAGCACGTCCGCGGTCTTGACCAGCTTCATCAGAATCGCGCGCCCTTCGTCCGCTTTCAAGTTGAGCGTAATCGAGCGCTTGTTGCGATGCAGGTTCTGGAAATCCGGCCCGTCGCGCTCGCCGCCCATGCCCTCGTTCGGATCGACGCCCGGCGGCGATTCGATCTTGACCACGTCGGCGCCGAAATCCGCCAGCTGCCGCACGCAGGACGGGCCGGCGCGAACGCGCGTCAGATCGAGAATCCGGAAGCGCGCGAGCGCGCTGGAGGCAGGTCGATGCGGCATGGGGCACCCGTAAAGCGCCCGATTATCGTGGCATCGCGCGGCGAGCGGCAAGCCGTTTCGCTCGACGTGCCTCGGTTGCTGCGCGACTCCGCTAAGCTAGGCGCAGGAGTTGCGCATCATGCACGACCTCGTCATTCGAAACGCCACGCTGATCGACGGCAGCGGCGCCGCTCGGCGCAGGGCCGATGTCGCCGTAGACGGCGCGCGCTTCTCGAGAGTGGCCGATGGCGTCGGCGCGGCGAGTCGCGAGATCGATGCGCGAGGACTGCTGCTGACGCCGGGCTGGGTCGACATCCACACGCACTACGATGGCCAGGCGACCTGGGATCCGCTGCTCACGCCCTCGTCCTGGCACGGCGTCACTACCGCGGTCTTCGGCAACTGCGGCGTCGGCTTCGCCCCGGTGAAGCGCGGCACCGAGCGCTACCTCATCAACCTGATGGAAGGCGTCGAGGACATTCCAGAATCCGTGCTCGCCGAGGGTATCGACTTCCGCTGGGAGGCTTTCGGCGAGTACCTCGACGCGCTGGCGGCGATGCCGCGCATCATGGACGTAGGCGCGCAGATGCCGCACGGCGCGCTGCGCTTTTACGTCATGGGCGAATGTGGCGCAGATCATGCGCAGACGCCGAGCGCGGAGGAGATCGCGCGCATGGGTCGCGTGCTCGAGGAAGCGCTCGCGCAGGGCGCGCTGGGACTCACGACCTCGCGCACCATCAAGCACCGCGCCAAGGACGGGCGCTACACGCCGAGCCTGAGCGCTGCGGAACCCGAACTGGCCGGGCTTGCCCAGGCCATGCGCCGCGCGGGGCGCGGCGTGATCGAAGTGAACTCGGATTTCGAGGGCGGCGATTTCGAGCGCCTGCGCCAAGTTGCCGAGCTGTCGCAGCGCCCGTTGAGCGTGCTGCTGCTGCAGATGCACCACGTTCCGCAGCGCTGGCGCGAGACGCTCGCGGCCATCCGCGCCGCACGCGCCGCGGGGCTCGAGGTCAGCGGGCAGGTCGGCTCACGCGCGATCAACATCATGATGGGACTTGAAGCGACCGTGCATCCCTTCGTCACGCACCCGCTGTGGATCGCGCTGGCCGACCTCACGCCGGCCGAGCGCGTCGCACGCATTCGCGGCGATGCGGGTCTGCGCAAGCGTCTCTGGGCAGAGCGCCCGGAGGATGCCCACACGCGCTGGATCGGCGGCCTGCTCGAACGAACCTTCCGGTTCAGCGAGCCGCTCGACTACGAACCCGACCCGGCACACAGCGTTGCCGCCGTTGCGCGCGCCGCGAATCGCGATGCGTTCGAGGTCGCGCTCGAGTGGCTGCTGGAGGACGACGGCCGCGCGCTGCTGCTGCACACCTTCGAGAATTACTACGACGGCGACCTTGAAGTGATCCGCGAGATGCTGCAGGACCCGGCGACCGTCTGCGGGCTCGCCGACGCGGGCGCGCACGTCGGTCTGCTGTGCGACGCCGGCGCGCCGACGACGATGCTGACGCACTGGGGGCGCGACCGGACGCGCGGACCGGGTCTGCCGCTCGAGATGCTGGTGAAAAAGCAGACGCGCGATACCGCTCTCGCCTACGGCCTGTACGACCGCGGGCTCGTCGCCGCAGGCTACAAGGCCGATTTCAACCTGATCGATTTCGAACGCCTGCGCGCACGGCTGCCGCGGCTGGTCTACGACCTGCCGGCCGGCGGCAAGCGCCTGGTGCAGCACGCCGAGGGCTACCGATCCACCTTCGTGTCGGGAGTCGAGGTCATGTGCGACGGCCAACCGACCGGCGAGCTGCCGGGAAGGCTGGTGCGCGGCCCGCAGCCGGACGCGGTGCGCCGAGCCGGCGCGTAGACCCGCTCAGCCTGGCAGCCCTTGCTCGCGGCGCGCGAGCATGCGCATGCGCTGCTCCAGATCGGCGAGGTCGGTGGCGCTTGCGAGGTACTGCTCGATGCGCCGCTGCCGGGCACGCCGCGCGTCGCGCTCGAGCCAGTCGAACAAGCGACGCAGCAGTCCGCCCAGGTATTCGGCGCGCAGGCGATGCGCGTGCGCCTCGACGGCCCTCAGGTCCAGATCGCGATAGGGGCCTTCGAGCGGGGGGCGGCCCGCCGATTCGAGCATCGAAATGCGGTCTTTGGAATGGTCCATGGTTTGGGTCCTTATTCCTTTATGTTGCATTGCACATACAAGAATATAGGCCCAAATTGAATAAATACAATCGTTTTTTCAGATTGTTACGATCGATACAGAAAATGCCATCGAACTGTCAGTTTTGCGATGCACAATGTATCCTGAATTATCTTTCTGTCCAAGCCCTGAACGTGGAGCTCTATCAGCTGCGCAGCTTTGTCGCCGTCGCGGACACGGGAAACCTCACCCGCGCCGCCGAGCGCCTGCACCACAGCCAGCCGGCGCTCAGCGCGCAGATCAAGGGGC
>Ga0210102_1000217_pt1 | contig 16173 bp, 12 predicted proteins | sample RushOxbow_ThreeS_4_FD_185563 | JGI IMG/M metagenome (GOLD analysis project Ga0210102, IMG submission 185563) | Wetland microbial communities from San Francisco Bay, California, USA, that impact long-term carbon sequestration -... | ecosystem: Environmental > Aquatic > Marine > Wetlands ...
TGAACCGGGAGAGCTTCGACGAGGCCGCCCCGTACGTGTCGGAGCAGTTGGGCTACGAGCTGACCCGGGAGAGGTTCGGCACCGAGTCGGTGGTCCGGCGCCAGGCCAAGGCCGACCGGCAGCTTCAGGCCGCGCTTCGGCTGCTCCGGGAAACCGACACCCAGCAGGAGGCGATCACCGCCGCCGTGGCCGCGCAGGCCTCCGGGCGCGTCCGCTAGGCGTCGGGGGGCGGGAAGCGGACGGTCACCACCGTCCCCTTCCCCACCTCGCTCTCCACCTCGATCGCTCCACCCCAGCTCTCCACCAGCCGCCGCACGATCGCCAGCCCCAGCCCCGACCCGCTGGTCGTGGTCGAGAAACGGGGCTCGAAGATCCGAGGCAGCGACTCCGCCGGGATCCCCTCACCGTCGTCCCGCACCCGGATGATTCCGGGCCCTACCGCCACCTGCACCAGCCCCGCCCCCGCAGTGCGGGCGTTCTCCAGCAGGTTCACCATCACTTCCTTCACCTCGTCCGCCCGGGCCGCGCCCACCGCCCCGGGGACGCTGGTGAAGCGCAGGTCGTAGCCCTCCTCCGCCAGCCGATAGAGCTGCACCACCTCGCCCACCACCGCGGCGAGATCGACCCGGTCGAGCGGCTGGAGGTCGCCCGCCGGCGCGGCGAACCGGCTGAAAGCGCGCGCTATGGTGTCCAGCCGGTCGATCTCGCCGAGCATTCGCTCCGCGGTTTCTTCCAGAGTCCGGTCGAAATCGGGGCGCCGGTCGCGGTAGACCCGGCGCAGGTGCTGGAGGCCGAGGCGCATCGGGGTGAGCGGGTTCTTGATCTCGTGCGCCACCTGCCGCGCCATCTCGCCCCAGGCCAGCACCCGCTCGGCACGGGAGAGGTCGGTCACATCGTTGAGGGCGATCACCACGCCCCGCACATCGGGGCCGAGGGTCGCGAGCTGAAGGGTCAGACGGCGGCCGCCGATCTCCAGCTCGCCGGTGGGCTCGGCCCCGGCGTCGTGGAGGAATCGGTCGACCTCCTCCGCCAGCGGGGCCCAGTCCGGCCCCAGTCGGGCGAGGAACGGCTCGCCCTCGTTCAGCCCGGAGCCCAGCAGGTCAACCGCCTGCCGGTTGGCGATCAGCACCCGACCTTCCGGGTCGAGACCGACCACCCCGGTTGCGACCGTGGCGAGCACGGCGGCGGTACGACGCCTCGCCTCCTCCAGCGCGCTCTGGCTGGACCGGATGTCCGCCGCCATCCGCTCGAATGCCCCGAACACCGGCTCGAACTCGAGCGGTGGGTGCTCCGAATGCGGCGGCATCGCCTGCCCCCGGCCCAGCGCCAGCGCCGAGCGCCGCAGCTCCGACACCGGCTGGGAGAGCGCGCGCGAGGCGCGGCCGGCGCCGACCAGCGCGGCCGCCACGCCGGCGAGCGTGGCCAGCAGCAGCACGAGGGCGAGATCGAGCTGGCGCACGGCGAGCGAGGAGTCGTCGGCCAGTTGCGGGGTCGCGAGGACGCCGATCGTGGCCGGGGTGCCTGGCTGGATGACCCGGTAACCTACCCGCTCGGCGAGCGCGGGTATGGAGCCGTCGCGGGTCACCTCCAGCTCGCCCGCCAGGGCCAGCGCGTCGAATGCGGTCGGGTCCATGAGCTGAGGCATCACGCCGAGATCCTCCAGCACTGGTGTGCTGGTCCCGGTGAGCCGGCCCCCGCGATAGAGCGCGAGGTCGGCATCGATCCGGCGGCTCAGCTCCCGCAGGCGGTCTTCGGTCGCCGGCCCGCCGCTCAGCAGCGAGCCGCCACCGGTGATGACCGCGTCGCGCAGGGTCTGGGTAATGAGCAGATCCCGGCTCCGCTGCACCTCCTGCGACAGCCGGGCGAAGCTCCAGGCCGCGAACCCGACCGCGGGGAAGATGAAGAACGCCCCCAGCGTCACTGCGAGCCGGATCCGGAATGATCGGGAGAGGCTGCGCCAGCGCGGCGGCCGCGGCCGGGCCCCCGAGACTACCTCGGCCACGAACCACAGGATGCCCAGCACGGCGGCGTCGAGCAGCACCACGAGCACCCCGCGCACGAAGAGCGGCACGGCGCCTCTCAGATCGATGTCCGCGTGGACCACCCGGGTACCGCCGGGCAGGAGGAGCGGGAACTCGTTCCGCACCGACCAACCCTCCCGCCGCCAGCGGGTGCGGGGCAGCTCGGCGTTCGGGTCGGCCGGGGGCGAGAGCGTGAGCCGGTAGAGCGGCGACCGGCTTCGGGCCGGCTCCAGCAGGCGCCCCACCCTGCCGGGCAGGATCAGCTCCGAGCGGGGACCCACCGCGGCGGTCATCACTTCGTCCCGGGTGACCCGGGCGAAGAGGACGTAGTGGACGCCCGGCACCCGCGATACCTGCGCGATCCGCAGGCTGTCGCCGGGGGAGAGCTCCCGCACCATCGTGGAGAGGAGGGAGGGCGGCAGATCGAGCGAGTCCAGCGGCAATTCGTCCAGCAGTGCACCGCGCCGGGTCCAGAGCGCGAGGTGGGCGGGATAGCCCTGGTTACCTATGGCGGAGCCGTGCCAGAGGGCGTACATCTCCGAGGCGGTGGTCGGAGCAGTCGCGCTGAGCGCCTCCTCGCCGAATCGCTCGAGCAGCGGCACCGCCAGGGGATCGGGCTCCACCCCGAGCCGGGCAACGTCCCGCTGAGCCACCTGGATCTTGCCGGTGATCTCGGCGCCCCAGGTGACCAGCGCCGCGGAGCTCCCGGCCACCAGCGCGATTCCGCCGATGGTGGCCCAGCGCGGTGCCGGGAGACATACCAGCACCAGCGCGGGTGTCCAGAGGAAGGTGTACCAGTCGGGCCACCCGCCTCGCGGGCTCCAGACCAGGACGCCGATCACCGCCGCGGCCAGCGCGATCGCGACGCCGATGCCGATGCGCCAGGGAGAGGGCACCGTCGGTTCCGACCCGCGGAACAGTGCCGCCGTCGGCACGATCAGCGCCGACGCCGACACTAGGATGGCGAGCTGCCAGCTGAGCCAGAGGCCCACGGAGACCCCGACCGCCGGGGGAGTGATGCCCCGCCCGAGATCGCTGATCAGGTAGGGTGAGACGAGCAGCAGCGCGAGGCCCAGCCCTACGCCGTACCAGCGCCGTGGGAGCCGCCTGCGCCAGAGCCACACACCGCCGATGGTGAGCAGCGTTCCGGTGAGCGCCAGCACTCCGGAGGAGCTGGAGAGCGGGCCCAGCAGGGGCCGGAAGAATGTGCCGGGCGAAAAGAGCGGCTGAAGCCCGAGCGCCGGGCCGACCGGTGCCCGCACCGCCAGCCAGAGCGCGCCGGCGAGAAGAGAGAATCGTTCGGATGGCGTCGCGGCCAGGGTGAGCGCGCACCCGATCGCCAGCAGCACCAGCCAGGTCACGACCCGGCTTCCGCGCTCGAACGCGAGCACCTTGGCGGTACCCTGCTCCGGCGGCACCGGCTGGGCGCTGAAGAGCAGCCGGGGGCCGGCCGTGGTCGGCTCCTCGTAGTCGAACACGTCGATGCTGTCGGGCGCGGTGCCCGGAGGAAAGACCGTGAGACCCACCTCGGTGCGCTCGCGGAACAACTCGGCAAGGCTCCGCGCCCGGTCGGGCACGGCGGGATGGGCCCAGACCAGAACGCCGGCCACGGCGGTCCGCCCGTCGGGCGAGTGGCGCTGCGCCTCGAGCACGACGTAATATCCAGTTGCCCGGGAGGCGATCGAGTCTCCCTCGGCACTGGGCGGGAGCCGCTGCCGCCCCGCCCAGGCCCAGGCGTCGCCGTCCGGCTCGAGCACCACGACGCTCATTTCCGGCCCGCGCGCCGGAATCAGCCGGTCGAGCGTCCACAGCGCGGCTTCGCGGTCGTCGGGCGAGGTGGCGAGAGCCGCCAGCGCCAGCCGGTCGGCCCGGTGCAGCGCCTGGTGGAGGTCTCCGGCGAGCCGCCGCGACGCCGCCTCCACCCGCCGCTCCCGCTGCTCCGGCCAGTTGGTTTCGATGGCGGTGAGCCGGGACTGGCTCAGCGCGAGTGCGATGGCGAGCCCGGCCAGCGCGCCGAGGAGGCCGCCCCGCCGCCAGCCCCGGAGCGGAAGCAGCGACACCGCGCCGAGCACGGCGGCGGCGCCAGCGAGCACTACCCACGCCGGCCGAGGTGCCCGCAGCCATTCCGCCGCGGCCACGGCAGCCGCCAGCATCGCGATCACCCACCCGCGAGGACGATGACTCAAGCGACCGGCCCCTGGCGCATCAAGGAGATGACCCCCGGCGCGGTGCGTGACCGGCTGCTCGAGCGTCCCACTCTCCTGGTGCCCGTGGGCACCACCGAGCAGCACGGGCCCCACCTCCCGCTCGGCTGCGACACCATCATCGTGGAGCGCCTCGCGGACGATCTGTCCAGCGCGTTCGGCGTCCCCCGGGTCCCCACGCTGGAGTACGGCGTCCACGCCCCCTCGCCACGCTGGCCCGGGGGAGCCGCCCTGCGACGCCGCACGCTGCATCGTGTCATGAACGAACTTATCGAATCCTGGGAGGAGGGGGCAGGCGTCCGGGAGTTCGTGATCCTGACGGCGCAGGCGAGCGAAGCCCATCTCGAGGCACTGAGCACGATCCGCACCGATCACGCCACCGTGCAGGTCATCGACATCTTCAGCCTGGACTTCGGGCGCCTGCTGGAGCAGCCGGGCGCGCCGATTCAGGGCGGCGAGCTGGACACCTCATTACTGCTGTTTCTCGCGCCGTCACTGGTGCAGATGGATCTGGCCCAGGACTTCGCACTCACGCCCCAGATGCTGGCCCGGTATCGGCCGGGACACACCCGGCGGCTGCCGGCCGGGAGTCCCGGATCGGTCGGCTTCCCCAGCCTCGCGTCCGCCCAAAAGGGGGAGCTCCTGTATAGATTCATGCTCGACCAGGTCAGTACCTGCCTGGCCGGCACCTGAGGTGATCCGAATGGGTCTCCGCGCTGCGGCGCTCCTCCTTCTCCTGCTGCATCCTTCCGTTCTCGCCGCCGCCCAACGGGCCCAGGCGACGGTTCTCCTGGTTCGGCAGGGGGGCCGCGAGATCGGCCGGGAGGAGTTCACCCTCACCCAGGGCCGGGGGCGCGGGGCCCCCGGCACGACCCTCACCGCGAGGGCGAGCTACCCTCCCACCGCTCCCACGACCCGGCTCGCCGCGTCACTCGAGCGCACCCCCGAGGGCGCGCTCGCCAAGTTTCAGCTCGATGTCGAGAGCCCCGCCGGCACCACCGTGATCCTGGCCGCCGGGTCGGGCGCGCGGCTGATCGTGCGCACCGTAGCCAAGGGATCGGAGTCGGGGCGAGAGCTCCCTGGCGGTCCCGACGTCGTGCTACTGGACGATTCCGTCTACTCACTCCTGGCCCAAGTCGCCGACCTGGCCACCCCGGCCGGGCGGCCACTCACGGCGATCTACCCCAGGACCGGCAAGCGGGTGACGCTCGCCGCCCGTCGCGAAGCGGGCACCGACCCCGGCGTCGTACGCACTACCCTCACGGGGGATCTCAGCGGGGTCGTGGTCACCGACGCCGACGGGCGGGTGCGCCGGGTCGAGCTGCCGGCCCAGGGCATCGTGGTCCAGCGAGCCGAGTAGCCCGCCGCAAGTCGTTGATTCGGCAACCCGAGAAACGGCCTTGTCGCAACCTGAAACCTCCGCGGCAGGGCCGCCGTATTGGCACCCGGTCACGTCCTCACCCTAAGGGACACCGCTCATGAATCGTTGGCTCGGTCTCATTGCGCTCGCCTGCGGTCTGCCCGCCATGACCGCGGCCCAGGACACCACCTCGTTCCGGGCGGCTGACACCACGCTACCGGCCAGAGTCACTCCCACCGTCACCATGTCGCTCGCCGAGGCGTTGCAGCAGGCCCGGGCGAACAGTCCGGCCTATCGCCAGACCCTCAACGACGCGGGTCCGGCGAAGTGGGGGGTGCGGAACGCCTATGCCAGCTTCCTTCCCTCGGTGCGCGCCTCGGCCGACATGGGATACACCGGCTCGGGGCAGACCAATCTCGGCGGTGGCTTCATCCAGCCGACCTCGGCCTTTCTCACCTCCGGCTATAGTCTCGGGCTGCAATGGCAGATGGACGGCAGGGTCATCTCGGGTCCGGGCCAGCAGAAGGCGCTGCGCCGAGCTACCGAGGAGGACATCAGCGGGGCGGGCGTCGCTCTCACGGCCGACGTCACGACGCAGTATCTCTCCTCGCTCCAGGCGAGCGCCCAGGTCGAGGTAGCGCGGCAGCAGGTGCTGCGGAACGCCGACTTCCTGACCCTTGCCCGGGCCCGCTACAAGGTGGGCCAGGCGACCTTGCTCGACGTGCGGCAGGCCGAGGTGATCAAGGGCCAGTCGGACGTGGCCCTGCTCCGAGCGGTCCAGGCGGAGAACGAGGCCAAGCTGGAGCTCCTGCGCCGCATGGGGGTGGAGCCGCCGGTCCCGGTGGAGCAGATCGCCCTCAGCGACTCCTTTCCCGTCACTCCGCCCGAGTTCCAGCTCGACCAGCTCCTGGAAATGGCCGAGCGGCAGAACCCGGTGCTCCGGTCGCTTCGCGCGCGGCAGGACGCGGCCACCTGGGGCGTCCGCGCCGCCAAATCCGAGTATCTCCCTTCCCTCCTGTTGCAGGCGGGATGGAGCGGGTTCACCCAGCAGCTCACCGACGAGAATCTGCTCCTCGGCCAGACTCTCATCAGCGCGCAGGACCAGGCCGCGCAGTGCCAGTACGACAATCAGGTGCGGACCGCGCTCGACCTCGGCGGCGTGGTTCCGAACTGCTTCTCCGCCGCCGGTCTGAACAACGCCGGCACCGCCCTGCTCGACCCGGTGGCGAGCCAGATCCGGGAGAGCAACAACGTCTTTCCCTTGGATTACACCGGCCAACCCTTCCGGGCCAGTCTCACCATCTCGCTGCCGATCTTCACCGGGTTCGCTCGTTCGCTCCGGGTCTCGGCGGCGCGAGCGGCGGAGCAGGATGCCGACGAGAGCGTGCGGGCCCGGCGGCTGGCGGTCCGGGCCGACGTGCACGCCCGCTATCTCGCGCTCCAGACCGCGTACAAGGCGATCCCGGTGCAGGAGGCCAACCGCGCGTCGGCCCGGGACCAGTTGCGCCTGGCGCAGGACCGCTACCGCCTGGGCGCGGGCACGTCGCTCGAGGTGTCCGACGGCCAGAATGCGGTGCAGCGAGCCGAGGGCGACTACGTGAACGCGGTATACGATTACCACAAGTCCGTGGCCGACCTGGAAGCCGCGGTCGGCCGTCCCCTCCGCCAGTAGAGGAACGCTCATGTCGCGTGGGATGAAGGTCGGGCTGGTCCTCGGTGCCCTGGTCCTGGCGGGAGGCGGCTTCGCCGCCTTCAAGATCCGGCAGAAGAAGAACGCCGGGACCGAAGTGCGCATGGAGCAGGTGGGCCGGCGCGAGCTGGTGGCCGCGGTAACCGCCAGCGGAAAGATCGAGGCCAAGACCTCGGTGGACATCTCCGCCGACATCACCGGCCGGATCATCCGGATCGCGGTGCGCGAGGGGGACGTGGTGCAGAAGGGTCAGTTTCTGATCCAGATCGATCCGGCCCAGTACCAGGCCGCGGTGTCCCGGGCCGAAGGCGTGGTGGCCTCGACCCAGGCCACCCTGCTGCAGACCCGGGCCAACCGCGACCAGGCCGAGCGGGCCTGGCGGCGGGCCCGCGAACTGAGCCAGCTGGGACCCAACCTGATCGCGCCCGCGGCGGCCGAGGAGGCCAAGACCGGCCTCGACGTGGCCCAGGCGACCTACGAGGCCACCAGCGCCCAGCTGGCACAGTCGAAGGCCAGCCTGCAGGAGGCGCGGGACAATCTGGCCAAGACCCGGCTGGTGTCCCCCATCAGCGGCCGGGTGGTCCGCCTCGCGGTAGAGGAAGGGGAAGTGGCGGTGCCGGGCACCTTCTCCAAGGAGACCGGGCTACTGATGACGGTGGCCGACCTGTCGGTGATCCTGGCCAAGGTCCAGGTGGACGAGACCGACATCGTGCGGATCAGCCCGGAGGACTCGGTCGAGGTGACCATCGACGCGTATCCCGATACCACCTTCACCGGTCGGGTCACCCGGGTGAGCCACAGCGCCAAGCTGACGCCGACCCAGACGGCCTCGGGCTCGAGCGACCGGGCGGTAGACTTCGACGTGGAGGTGACTCTCCTCTCGCCGCCGGAGGACATCCGTCCCGACCTGAGCTGCACCTCGCGGATCGTGACGGCTACCCGGCGCGATGCGCTCAGCATCCCGATCATCTCGCTCACGGTGCGGGATCACGAGCGGCTTCCCAACGAGAACACCCCGCCCGCGGACACCCTGAGGCCCCGGCCCCGCAACCGGGAGGCGGAAGGCGTCTTCGTGGTGCGGGACGGGATCGCGACCTTCCGGCCGGTGAAGGTGGGGATCGCGGGGGACGAGTACTTCGAGGTGCGCGACGGCGTGCGGGAAGGCGAAACCATCGTGGCCGGAACCTATCAGGCGATCCGCGACCTGAAGGACGGCGACCGGGTGCGGGCGGCCGATACCACGGCGGCGAGCCGCCAGGCGGCCCGGTCATGAGCAGCCTGATCCAGGTCCGGGGCCTCGCCCGGGAATACGACATGGGATCGGAGCGGGTGCCGGCGCTCCGGGGCGTGACACTCGACATCGGTCGCAACGACTACGTCGCCATCATGGGACCGTCGGGCTCGGGGAAGAGCACGATGATGAACCTGCTCGGCTGCCTCGACACCCCGACCGGCGGGGAGTACTGGCTCAACGGGAAGGAGGTCTCCCGGCTGTCGGACGACGAGCTGGCCCGGGTGCGCAACCGGGAGATCGGATTCGTGTTCCAAACCTTCAACCTCCTCCCCCGCGCCACTGCGCTGCACAACGTGGAGCTGCCCCTGGTCTACGCCGGGGTACGCAGCCGGGAGCGGAGGGAGCGGGCGCTCGAGGCCCTGGAGCGGGTGGGGCTGGGGCACCGGGTGGACCATCGCCCCAACGAGCTCTCCGGGGGGCAACGGCAGCGGGTGGCCATCGCCCGGGCGCTGGTGAACCGGCCCAGCATCCTGTTGGCCGACGAGCCGACCGGGAACCTCGACAGCGTGACCAGCGAGGAGATCATGGGGGTGTTCGGTGAGCTTCACCGCGCCGGACAGACCGTGATCATGGTGACCCACGAGCCCGACATTGCCGCCCACGCGGAGCGGATCGTGGTGCTGCGGGACGGACAGGTGGAGTCGGATGAGGAGACGCTATCCGCTACCCGCTATCCGCTATCCGCGTGACCAGCGAACGGATAGCGGATAGGCGATAGCGGATAGCGAAGAGCTCCATGCCCATCCTCGAATCCATCCGGCTCGCCCTTCGGACCATCCGGACCCAGAAGCTCAAGAGCTTCTTCTCGCTGGTCGGGGTGCTAATCGGCGTCACCTTCCTGATCGCGGTGGTCTCGATCGTCCAGGGGATGAACCGGTACATGGTGGACCGGTTCGCCAATGCCCTGGTCGGGGCCAACACCTTCGAGCTCCGGCAGCGACCCAACATCGTCACGGGAAACATCACCGAGGACGTCTGGCGGGCCTGGCGGCGGCGGCCCCGGATCAGCTACGCCGATGCCGATTACGTGAAGGCGCGGATCCACACCCCGGCCACCTTCGCCAAATTCTGCGAGGACTACGTACAGGTGCGGTTTGCCGGAAGGGTGGCGAAGGACGTGCGCCTGGCGGGGTCGGAGGAGACCTACTTCCGGATCCGGAACTACGAGATCACCGCCGGCCGGACGTTTTCGGCCCAGGAGGTCCGCGCGGCGGCACCGGTGCTGGTGCTCGGGAGCGAGGTCGCGGAGAAGCTGATGCCGGGTGTCGACCCGATCGGGAAGGTGGTGCAGATCGGGGGGCTGCCCTACCGGGTGATCGGAGTGGTAGCGAAGCAGGGCACCCTCTTCGGGATCTCGCTCGACAAGTTCGCGGTCATGCCGTTCAACGCACCGGCGCGCCGGCTGATCTGCCCGATCAACATCCTGGACGCGCTCATCGTCCGGACCGACGATCCAGCCAGCCTGGAGCGGGCGCTGGGCGAGGCAGAGGCCGCGATGCGCGCCCGCCGGCGCCTCAAGCCGACCGAAGACAACAATTTCGCGTTCCAGACCGCGGAAGGCGCGCTGAGTACCTGGCGGAAGATCTCGCGGATCATGTTCCTGGCCCTGCCGGGGCTGGTGGCGATCTCGCTGGTGGTAGGCGCGATCGTGATCATGAACATCATGCTCATGGCCGTGAGCGAGCGGACCCGGGAGATCGGAATCCGCAAGGCACTGGGAGCGCGGCGGCGCGACATCCTGGCCCAGTTCATCGTGGAGGCGGCCACGCTCTCCGCGGCCGGGGCGGTGCTGGGCATCGGCCTCGGGCTGGTCCTGGCCTTCGTGGTGAAGGCGGTAACCCCGCTCCCCGCCGCGGTGGCGCCGTGGTCGGTGGGAGTCGGGGTCCTGCTCGGAGTCTCGGTAGGGATCGCGGCCGGGGTCTATCCCGCGAGCCGTGCCTCCCGGCTCGACCCGATCATCGCGCTGAGGGCCGAATGAGCCGGGCCCCGGTCGTGACCTCGCTGTCCCGCGCCATGGAGGGCGGCGCCATCGCGCTCGATTCCCTCCGCTCCAACAAGGTGCGCGCGGCGCTCACCATCCTGGGCATCGCCATCGGGGTCACGGTGGTCATCGCGATGGCTTCCGCGATCACCGGGATCAACCGGAGCATCACCACCATCCTGGAGGCCGCCGGCCCCAAGACCTTCTTCGTCTTCCGCTACTTCTCCGGCGGACTCGAGGTCTCCGATGGGTCGGACGAGATGTCGCCCTGGCGGCGGATGCCTCCGCTCACGATCGAGGAGGCGGAGCTCATCCGGCGGCTCCCGGCGGTCCGGGACGTGAACACCGAGGAGTCCGCTTCGGGGCCGGTGAGCTATGAGGGGGTGAACCTCAGCAGCGTCTCCATCTCGGGCATGAGCCCCAGCTGGCCCCAGGTAAACGGCGGCGACATCCTGGCGGGGCGGAGCTTCACGCCGGTGGAGTACGCCGCGTCGGACCACGTGGTGGTGATCAACGACAAGCTGGCCGAGTCGCTGTTCCCCGGGCTGGACCCGATCGGGAAGCGGGTCAAGATCTTCGGGGTGCCGTTCGAGGTGATCGGGATGCACGCGGAGGCGGCATCCCTCTTCAGCAACGCGGACGAGCCGAGGCTGGCGGTCCCCCATACCACCTTCACCAAGGTCGCGGAGTACCGGCGGGACTGGATGCAGATCGCGGTGGTACCGACCGAGGCGGCCACGGTCGGCGAGGCGCAGGACCAGGTCACCGCGGCGCTCCGGAGCTGGCGGGGGCTGCATCCCGGCCAGGACAACAACTTCGCCCTGGTGACGCAGGACCGGATCCTGGAGACCTTCAACAGCATCACCGCGGGATTCTTCGTGGTGATGATCGCCCTCTCGAGCGTGGGCCTCATGGTGGGCGGCGTCGGGGTGGTGGCCATCATGATGATCTCGGTGACCGAGCGCACCCGGGAGATCGGGGTCCGCAAGGCCCTGGGCGCCACCCGGGGCGAGATCATGTTCCAGTTCCTGGTCGAGGCGGCGACCCTCACCCTGATCGGCTGCCTTATCGGCCTGGGTATCGGCGCGCTGCTGGCCTGGGGGGTGCGTACCTTCAGCCCGATTCCGGCCTCGGTGCCGCTGCTCGCGGTCTTCGCCGCGGTCGGGTCCTCCATTCTCACCGGCGTGCTGTTCGGCCTGTATCCCGCGAGCAAGGCGGCCCGGCTGGACCCGGTGGAGGCACTGCGCTGGGAGTGAGGCGCTAGGGCTGAGGCGCGGGGGAGCGAGCGTAGCGCCCTACCGCCGTACCGCCGTTCCGCCCAGTTTTCCCCCATGCCCCTCTTCGAGGCCCTCCGGCTCGCCCTGCAGGCGATCTGGTCCAGCAAGCTGCGGTCGTTCTTCACTCTCCTCGGCATCATCGTCTCGGTCGGGTTCCTGGTCGTGGTGGTCGCAATCATCCAGGGGATGAACGCGTACGTCCGGGACACCCTGACCTCGTCCATGATCGGCACCAACACCTTCCAGGTCCGCCGGGGGCCGATCTCCATCGGCCTGCTGGACGACGAGCAGGTGCGCGCCATCGCCAAACGGCCGCTGGTCACGGTGGAGGACGCGGAGACGGTCCGTGGTGCGGTGCCGAACGCGATGGCCGTGGCGCTCCAGTCCGGCTGGCCCACCCCGATCGGCGAGGTGAGCCACCGCGACCGCAACGTGATCAACGTGCTGGTCTTCGGGGTGACCCCGCCCTACCAGGTGGTGCAGGACTACCGCTTCTTCGCCGGCGGGCCGTTGACCGAGCCGGACGTCGAGGAGCGGCGGCCGGTGGCCGTCCTGGGCTACGAGATCGCCGAGAAGCTCGTCGACGAGCCGGCCGCGGCGGTGGGCAAGCGCGTCCGGCTGGACGGGCACGAGCTCACGGTCCGGGGAGTGATCGCGCCCAAGGGGCGCCTCCTGGGGCAGTCGTTCGACGCGTTCGTGCTCCTTCCCTTCTCCCAGTTCGAGGCCATCTACGGCCGCCGGAAGACCACCGTGGTGTCGGTGAAAATGGCGAGCGCGGCCGAGATCGACGGGGCCATGGCGCGCGCCGAGGAGGCGATGCGGATCGCCCACCGACTCCGCCCGGGGGAAGACAACGACTTCACCGTGGATAAGGCCGACGCCTTCGTTGCGTTCTGGAAGCGCCTCACCGCAGTGCTCTTCACCGCGATTCCGGCCGTCGTGGCGATCGGAATCGTGGTGGGCGGCATCGTCATCATGAACATCATGCTGATGACCGTGACCGAGCGCACCCGGGAGATCGGCCTGCGGAAGTCCCTGGGTGCGACCCGGCGGGACATCCGGCGTCAGTTCCTGGTCGAGGCACTGGTGCTGACATCGCTGGGCGGGCTCCTGGGTGTGGTGGGTGGCTGGGCCCTGGCCTGGGGCGTCTCCAACTTCACCCCGCTGCCCGCGCGGATCACCCTGTGGTCGGTCGGCGTCGCGCTGGGGCTGGGGGCCGGCGCCGGGCTGGTGTTCGGAGTCTACCCCGCATCCCGGGCGGCCCGGCTCGACCCGATCGCCGCGCTGCGAGTGGAATGAGCGCGTGATCGTCCGCAACGTCACCGAGGGGATGGCGATCGCGATGGACGCCATCCGGGCCAACAAGCTCCGCTCCGCCCTGACCATCCTGGGCGTGGTCATCGGGGTCACCACGGTGATGGCGGTGGCCTCGCTGGTCCAGGGGATCCGGCGCCAGATCTTCAACGCGATCGAGGTCGCCGGCCCGACCACGTTCTACGTCATCCGCTACTTCTCCCAGACCCCGCTCAACCCCGACCGGCTGCCCTACGAGGTGCGGATTCGGCCGGTGCTCCAGCGCACCGACGCGGAGGCGATCGCGCGGCTGCCCGAGGTGCGCTACGCCGGGATCTGGGTCCAGGTGTTCCAGAAGATCGAGTACCAGGGCGAGCGGACCCAGCAGATCGTCGTGTTCGGCGCCGACCAGCACTACATGGACGTCCAGGGCGGCACCCTCCTGAGCGGGCGGATGTTCACCCGGGCCGAGCTGACGGGCGAGCCGGTCATCGTGCTGGAGTCCGCCGTCGCCGACCGGTTGTTCGGACGACTCGATCCGCTGGGCCGCCAGGTGCGGGTGGGCGGCCGGTCGTTCCGGGTCATCGGCGTGTACCAGAAGCCGGCGAACATCTTCGAGCCCCCCAGCCAGGAGACCGGCGGCATCGTGCCCTTCGCCGCGGCGCGGGAGAGCTTCCACTACGACGAGACCAACGCGCTCTTCATCGCGGTACGCCCCCGGCCGGGCGTGCCGGTGGATCGGGCGATGGACGGGGTGACCATGGCACTGCGTCGGGTCCGGAATCTCCGGCCCGGCCTGCCCAACACCTTCGACCTGATCACTCAGGACCAGATTCTCGACGTGATCGGCAAGCTCACCTCCTACTTCTTCCTGGCGATGGTCTCGCTGTCCAGCGTGGCGCTCCTGGTCGGGGGCATCGGTGTGATGGCGATCATGATGGTCTCCGTCACCGACCGCACCAGGGAGATCGGGCTGCGGAAGGCGCTGGGCGCCACCCGGCGTGAGATCCTCTGGCAGTTCCTGGTCGAGGCGGGCACCCTGACCCTGCTCGGCGGGGTCATCGGGATCGGCTTCGGGCTGGGCGCGGCGGCGCTGGTGAAGGCGGCGATGGGTCTGTCGGCGCCGGTGCCTCTCTGGAGCGTGGCGGTGGCCTGTGGGACCAGCATCGCCATCGGGCTCGTGTTCGGGCTCATCCCGGCGAACCGCGCGGCCCGGATGGACCCGGTGGAGGCGCTCCGCCGGGAATAGGACCCCGGTGTGCAATTGGAGCGGCAGCCCGCATCTCCCGGCCTCCCCGAGGAGGTGCCATGAAGACTCCGCTGCTCGCGGCCGCACTGGTGCTGGCCGCTCCGATCACATCGTGTGACCGTGCCCCTGCCGGCCCCAAAGCCAGCACCGCGCTCGCCCGGGAGGAGACCGGCCGAGAGCGGTCTGCGACCCGGAGTGCTGCCCCGGGCGCCGGCACGGTGGTGAGCGACGCCGAAGCTTCGGCCCAGGGCGCCTTCCCCCGGTTTACGGTGGATCCCGCGGCCGATCCCACCACCCCGCTGGTCCTTCGGACCGGCCAGGCCGGGATCGAGGTGGATTCGCTCGAGCCCGCGCTCGCCGCGCTCCGAGCGGTGGCACAGCGGGTCGGCGGGTTCACGGGCAATGCGAGCGTGCAGACCGGACGTAACCAGGTACGCCGGGCGACGGTCGAGATCAAGGTCCCCGCCGGGAAGTTCGACGACCTCACTGAGGGCATCCGGCCCCTCGGCAGGGTGGAGTTCCTCAACGTGAGCGCCGAGGACGTCGGCGAGGAGTTCGTGGACCTGACCGCCCGGGTCGCCAACGCGCGGCGGCTGGAGGAGCGGCTCCTCGAGCTGCTGGCCACCCGGACGGGCAAGCTCCAGGATGTCCTCTCGGTCGAGCGGGAGCTGGCCAGGGTGCGAGAGGAGATCGAGCGGATGGAGGGCCGGCTCCGCTTCCTGCAGGCGCGGGCCCAGCTCAGCACGCTCTCGGTGGGTCTGCACGAGCCGCCGCCCCTGGTGGCTGACCGGCCGGGCGCGAGCCCTCTGGCGGAGGCGGTGCGCCAGGCCTGGCGGAACTTCGTCGGGCTCCTTGCCGGCGGCATCGCCGCGCTGGGCTACCTGGTCCCGGTGGCGGCCCTGGTCTGGGGAGCGGTGGTGGGAGCTCGGCGGATGGCGCGGAAGCCCGCGTGAATGGGGGGAAGGGGGAAGGGTGAAGGGTGAAAGGGGCTCATGGGCTCCCCCTTCACCTTTCCCCCTTCACCTTTCACCTTTCCCCCCCATGCCCGTCGACATCCTGGCAATTGCCGCTCATCGCGACGACGTCGAGCTGACCTGTGCCGGCGTCCTCCTCAAGGCCGGGGACGCCGGCTATCGCACCGGAATCCTCGATCTCACCGCGGGCGAAACGGGGACCCGGGGCAACGCCGGGCTCAGGGCAGAGGAGGCGGAGCGTGCCGCCGAGATCCTGGGTGTGAGCGAGCGCCGCAACGCGGGGCTCCCTGACGCTCACCTCCATAACACCGAGGAGGGCCGCCGGGTGGTGGTGGCGGAGATCCGCCACTTCGCGCCTCGGGTGGTGATCCTTCCGTTCCCGGTTGGCCGCCATCCCGACCACCGCGTCGCCTCAGAGCTGGGGCGCGACGCCTGCTTCCTTGCCGGCCTGGCTCGCTACGCCGCACCCGGCGCGCCCCACAGGCCGCACAAGATCCTGTACGCGCTCTCCTACCGGGAAGACCCGGTCAAGCCCACGTTCGTGGTGGACATCACCACCCAGTTCGAGCGGAAGCTCGCGGCCATCCGGTGCTACGCCAGCCAGTTCGAGGGCGTCAAGACAGCCGGAGAGATCTTCCCGACCGGGCAGGATCTCTATTCCCTGGTCGAGAGCCAGAACAAGCACTATGGCTCCCTCATCCGGGTGCGCTACGGGGAACCGTACTACACCGAGGAGACCATGGCGGTGGAGGACATCGTCTCCATGGGGGTGCAGAGCATGTAGGCGGTACGGCGGTACGGCGGTCCCCAAAAAGCGACGACCCTCCGGT
>Ga0210102_1000218_pt1 | contig 16173 bp, 12 predicted proteins | sample RushOxbow_ThreeS_4_FD_185563 | JGI IMG/M metagenome (GOLD analysis project Ga0210102, IMG submission 185563) | Wetland microbial communities from San Francisco Bay, California, USA, that impact long-term carbon sequestration -... | ecosystem: Environmental > Aquatic > Marine > Wetlands ...
CTTCAGAGCCGGGTCAATTTCGTCCCGCTATTCGAGTCGATCGACGGCATCCGCAACGCGCCCGACGCGATGGCGCGCCTCTATGGATCGCCCGCCTACCGGGCCCAGCTCGAGGCGCGCGGCATGCGCCAGCAGATCATGCTCGGCTATTCCGACTCGGTGAAGGACGGCGGATACCTCGCAGCCTGTGCGGCACTCGACGAAGTACAGCGCGCGCTCGTCGAACAGGCCGACCGATACGGGATCCATCTCGAGTTCTTCCACGGGCGCGGAGGTACCATCGCACGCGGAGGCGGACCCACGCACGGAGCCATTCTCTCTCAACCCCGCGGCACGGTGCGCGGGCGGATCAAGATCACCGAACAGGGCGAAGTGATCGCAATCAAATACGGCTCGATCGAGTCTGCGATCTTCCAGCTCGAGCGCATCCTCGCGGCGACCCTCGAAGCCTCGCTTCCCGACGATCGGCTGACCCCCGCACGCGCGGTGCCCCGGACATGGGCGCTGGCGATGACCGAACTGGCGGCGCTGTCGCGAGACGCCTACCGCTCGCTCGTCTACGAAACGGATGGCTTCGTCGACACCTTCTACGCGATGACGCCGATCGAGGAACTCTCGACGCTGAAGATCGGCTCGCGCCCAGCAAAGCGAAGTGACACCCGGCGCATCGAGGCGCTGCGCGCGATTCCGTGGACGTTTGCGTGGAATCAAAACCGCGTGCTGCTGGGAAGTTGGTACGGCGCTGGAAGCGCGTTTGCGACGTGGCTGGCGGTACCCAAACAGGAGCGCAAGGCGAAGATCAGCCGTCTTCGCAGCATGTATCGACGTTGGCCATTCTTCAGCGGCGTGGTCGACAACCTCAGCCAGGTGCTCGTCAAGGTCGAGCTGCACATCGCCGCCTGTTATGCGGAGCTCGCGAACGACATTCCCGCATCGCGGGCAATCTTCGAAAGGATCGAGGCCGAGTACTTGCGCACGACGCGTGCTGTTCGCGAGATTTCGGGCGAGCAGGACCTGCTCGCGTACGACCGCGACCTGCGCGAGCGACTCGCGATCCGAGCGCCCTACCTCGACACGCTCTCGTATCTGCAGGTGGAGTTGCTCGCGCGAAAACGCAACCACGACGGCCGCGGCGACCTCGATGAGATCGACCGCGCCGTTCGCCTCACGATCAACGGCATCGCGGCCGGCTTGCGAAACACGGGATAGCCGCCAACCCCGCAGCCGGCAGGTACGGCGCGGGCTCGCTGCTCGCATCGTGTCAGCGCGCACCCTCTGGCGGAGCCGCGGATCCGGAGGCAGGGGGACTGCCCGATTCGGCGGCGGGCGGTTTCTCCTCTGGTTCCGACGCCTCGGGCAGGATCAGCGATCCGAGCGCCTGGAATCCGCGTTTGACGAAGAGCGGAACGCCCTGAAGCACGACGCTCGTGGGTCCTGCCGATCCCGGCAGCAGGATCGGCTTCACTTCGGGCGCGTCCCAGGGGCCCGTCACCTGGAAGTAGGCCGCGACGAGGTTGGCGTCGGTGCCCAGCAGGATCAGATTCAATATCGGAATCTTTCCGAGCACGTTGTCGAGTTTGGGAAACAGGAAGAGGGCGACTTTTCCGTTCATGTGTTTGTCGTCGGACATGAGATCGACGCCACCCGACGCGAGCACCCCGAGATCCGGCCCTTCCATCGTAAAGGCATCCGTGTGGATCTGGCCGTCGTGAAATTCGAGAACCGTCTCCAGCTTCTGATAGCGGATCAATTCGCTCGCGTCGAAGTGCTCCAGGGCCTCGCTCGCTTGCGAGATCGCAGCCACGGGAGGCGCTTTCTTGCGGATCACTCCGTCGGTGGCACTCACGCTCAGCAGCCCGCGAAGTTCGGTGTAGATCGATGCATCGGGAAGCAGCCTGCCATCGAAGCTTCCCGCGAGATCGACGTCCCCGTTGATCTGGTTTGGCGGCAAACCGAACAGCCTGGCGACCGCAACCGCATCGCCGTCCTTCAGCTCGAAGCTCAGTTGAAACGGAACCGCGTCGACCTCGGAAAGGTGGAGCCTGGCGTTTGCCTCGACCACCCCGGACGGCTCGAGATCGATGCCCAGGTCGCGGATTCGAACGCGATCTGCCGACGCCTCGAATTCTCCGCGCGCCGCGCTCTGCCGCCAACTCTGGCCCGCAATCGGCCCGACCGAGAAGCGACCGCGCGCCCAGGTGTCCTTCGGAATCGGATCGTCGGGTCGATCGCTCTGCGTGCCCGCGGACAGTGCGACACGGACCCGCTCGTCGGGAAGCAAGATCCACTCGACCTTCCCGTCGATCGGGACGCCCGCCCAGTTTCCGTGCAGCTTCTCGAGCCGCACACCCCGAGCTTCGGTTTCGATCGCGAGCTGGAGATCTCGAATCGGCCACAGAAACATCGGATGGTCGAGATAGTCGAGCTCGAGTTCGACGGTCATGCCCCGATCCGCTGAATCGGCTGCGGGTGCTGGATGGAGGCTGTGCCAGAGCGTGCCCAACCCGGTCAGCGGCTCGCCGCCGGGAACGATCCGTCGCCTGGCAGGGTCGCCCGCAAATAGATTCGGGAAACCGTCGATCGCGAGATCCAGACTCGGCAGCGGCGAGCCGTTGAGCACCGCGGTCGCATCGACGACCTCGACCCGCGAACCGATCCACTGCAACCGTCCGCTCAGCTGCGTGATCCGGTCGCTTTCGCCGACCTGGATCACCGTATCCGCGAGCTCGGCGCCGAGACGGAAATCTTCCGGCATGTTGGGTGTCCGGCCGGCCAGGAAATTCTGCCAGCCCGCCAGGCTGGCGCCGCCACTCGCGCGCAGCGAGACGAGCCGGCCGCTCTTCAGCGGAGCGACGACCGCCGCCGCTTCTTCGCGCTTGATTTCGGGTAACCAACTGATCAGGTGCCGAACCTGGGAGACCGCGACGTCTTCGAACTCGAGCGAGAGATCCGCCCTCGATACGCTCTGAAGGGGTCGCGCAACCGTTCCACTCATTCGCAGCGTGGTTTGCGGGGTCGCGATCACCAGCTCCTGAGCCGCGAGGCTCTGGGGCGTGACCACGAGACTCGCGGTCAGGTTGACCTGCGGCAGCTCGGTCCGCTCGGGAGGACCGCCGTCCGCCGCGGGTACTGCACTTCGAAGCCGCTGGAAGACCAGGTCGACGCCGAGATGGCCGCTACCGGGCTCGGGAGTTTCGTAGACGATCTCGCCGCTCACGCTGCCGTCGATGCGCGCATCGGAACCGAGATTGCTCACGTAGGCGTCACTGATCCCCAACGCCAACGAATCGACGCCCAACGAAACCCGCATGCGTCCCCTGCGGCTGCGCTCGCCATCCAACACGATCGTGCCGAGATCGCGCTCGCCCTCCATCAACCGACCCCGCAGCGAGAGTCGACTCTCACCGCTGAAGCGGTGGTGGACGAGCCGGGCGCTCAACTCGCGCAGCGCCATCGGAACCGGTCGGTTGGGGTCGATCACGTCGAGCTCGATCCGACCATTTTCGAGTTCGAGCACGGAGGCGAGGCGAGGAGACTCGAGCAGATACCGAACGGCGGTTTCGAGCGCGATCAGCGGGCGCAACAGCTCGCGCGGAGACTGCAGCCCAGACGCGGCGGTGCCGGCGGGCGCGGCGAACTCCGCCGGGGGTGCGATGGCGCCCGCGCGGAGCACCGCGCCGTCGAACGCCAGCTTCCGCAGGCGCAGCCTTCCGACCAGCAGCGACAACGGATCGAGCGAGCCGACCACGCGCGGAATTTCGAGACCCGAGCCAGCCTCGTCCGTCCAGGCACGCACCTCGCGTGCGTCCAGCTCGATCCAATTTCCCGGAGAAACCCTTATATCTTCAATAGTTACCGATGTCGCGAGGGCGGCCGACAGGCGCGCCTCCAATTCGAGCTGCAGGTATTGTGGAGACACCTCGCGAACGAGCAGCCAGCCGGCCAGTCCTGCGGCCACGGCAATCACCAGCATGGCGACGATGAGCAGGCTTCGATAGCGCCTCACGATCTCTCCTGGCCCGCTCCGATCGGGTGCGGGCCCACCCAGGCCATCCAGCCCATCCAGCCCACTCGGGCAGATCCGCGGGCGCGCTTGCTGCCGGTTCGTGAACCCAACTTGCGGCTCACCGGCACGCTGTTTTCACGCGCCTGACCACGCATCCCCCGGCGACACTGGAACTTCTCGAAGCCCGCGTCTCCGACGGGCCGGCTGCTCCAAGGCCTCATTCCCACTAAAGAATTCCTGCGTTCGGTCGAAACGACGAAAAGTTGACTCAACTCCGAGAAGCCCTCGGAGCAGAGCTGTCGAGCAAGGAGTGCATTGTGGAAGTTAATGAATCGCACCCGGTTCGAAAGAATCGCGTTCGAGAGCTTCGCGAAAATCGTCTGATGACCCAGGCCCAGCTTGCGCGCAAAGCGAAAGTCGCGCTTAGGACGATCCACAGTGTCGAAAAGGGAATGAATTGCCGCATGGACACCAAGCGGAAGATCCTTCTCGCGCTCGGATTGCGCTTCGAAGACAAAGACCAGGTGTTCCCGTCCGCGTATCGGACGATGGAGCCCAACCTGTCCTCTTTCTGATCGTCCCAGTGCCACCAGTCGACGGGATCACGCCCCGGCCCGTCGAGGAAAGCCCCCTTCCAGGTTTCCTGAACCACCCCGGATTTCGGTAACATGGTCGCATCGCTGCTCGGGTAACCAACCCGCGGGAGATCCGCCATTCCGAACCGCGTCACGCTGCTGGCCGATGTTGCCGAGGTGGTCTCGCGATCTCACGGCCTCGGCGAGACCCTGAGCAATGTCGTCGAACTCGTCGCCAAGCGCCTCGACGCGGACGCGTGCTCCCTCTATCTGGTCGATGCGGCCACCGACGAACTCCGGTTGGAGGCGACGATCGGCCTCTACCCCGATGCCGTGAGCCAGGTGTGCCTGCCTCACGGTGAGGGTCTGGTGGGACTGGCTGCAACGACTGGTCAGCCCGTGGTAACCATCCACGCCCGCGAACACTCCCAGTACAAATACTTCCCGGAGACGGGCGAGGAGCGCTTCGACTCCTTCATGGCGGTCCCGATGATCGTCCGGGGCGCGACGATCGGCGTACTCGCGGTACAGACGATCGAGCCGCGGGATTTCGATTCCAGCGAAGTCGAAATTTTCCGAACCTGCGCGCAGCTGATCGCGCCGGTCGTCGTCAACGCGCGGCTGCTCGCGCTGGTTGGGCTCTCGGACGAGGACGCTGCTTCGCAGACTGCCGAGCGCGGGGCGCTGGAAAAGCGCGCTTCGGATCGCGAGGCGCAGAACATCGAGCACCGGGGGATCCCGACGTCGCGCGGGATCGCGATCGGTACGATCTTCCGGCTCGAAACCCCGCTCAATCTCGAACGGCTCCACTACACGCCGAATTCGAACCCGAAGCGCGAAGTCCAGGAACTGATGGATGCGCTCGGCGAAGCGCGCCGCGAACTCGACGGGATGCGCGAGAAGCTGGGATCGAAGTTCGGGCTCGATCTGGCCGCCGTGTTCCAGACCCACATCCAGATTCTCGAAGACAAGGGATTCGTCGCGAAGCTGCGCCGGGAAGCGCTCGCTACGGGCAACGCCCTCACGGCCCTGACGAACGTGATCGGAACCTACCGGAAGACATTCGAACGCATGTCGGATCCCTACTTCCGCGAGCGGGTCAACGACGTCGAAGACGTCGGCCAGCGCGTGATGGAAAGCCTGCTCGGAGAGCGACACCAAACGACGACACTGAGTAAGGGTGCGATCGTCGTGGCGAGCAATCTGCTGCCGGGCATGTTCGCGCGGCTCGAGGTGGAAAAAATCGCGGCCATCGTATCCGAGCATGGCGGCCCGACCTCGCACGGCGCGATCTTCGCGCGGACGCTCGAAGTCCCGGCGCTGACGGGAGTTCCCGGAATCCTGGCTGCGGTTCGCCCGGGCGAAATGGCGATCGTAGACGGCGGAGAGGGCTTGATCATTCTCTCGCCGGATGAGGGACTGCTCTACGAGTACCGGCGTGCCCGGCAGCGATACACCGTCGCGATCGAGCACCTCGACGCGCTGCGGGAGCGACCCGCCGAGACGCGCGATGGGCGCAGCATCCGCCTGACGGCCAATGTCGGCCTCGTCAGCGATCTGCAGCTCGTCAACCAACACGGTGCCGATGGGATCGGTCTCTTCCGCACCGAGATGCTCGCGTTCGCGCACCGCGGATTTCCGGGCGAAGAAGAGCAGACCGAACTCTACCAGCGGGTTGCGAAATCGATGGCGCCGCGCACGGTGACGATTCGAACGCTCGACCTCGGCGGCGACAAGGAGATGCCGAATGTCAGCGTCAGGCTCGAGGACAATCCGCAGCTCGGCTGTCGATCGATCCGGCTGAGCCTGGCCAACCCGGGAATCTTCAAGGCGCAGTTGCGCGCCATCTACCGCGCGAGCGCAACCGGCAACGTCCGGCTGATGCTGCCGATGGTCACGTCGATCAATGAGCTTCGAAGCGCAAGAGTGTTGATCGCGGAGGTGCTCCAGGACCTCGAACGAGCCGGCATCCCCTACGACCCGAACGTCCCGATCGGCCTGATGATCGAGGTTCCGTCGGCGGCGATCACCGCCGAAGCACTCGCGCGCGAGTGCGACTTCTTCAGTATCGGTACCAACGACCTCACCCAGTACACGCTCGCGGTCGACCGCGGCAACGAGCACGTGGCTCACATCTACGACCCGCTGCATCCGGCCGTGCTCTCGCTGATCAACGCGAGCGTTCGCGCCGCTTCGCGGGCGAACATTCCGATCTCCGTCTGCGGTGAGATGTCGAGCAATCCGCTCGCGGTACCGCTGCTCGTTGGCCTCGGAATACAGGAACTCTCGAGTGCACCGAGTGCGGTGCCACTCGTCAAGGAAATCATTCGCGAACTCGATTTCGGCGATCTCGAAGCGGACGTGCGCGAGGCCCAGGAAGCCGGGACCGCTGCCGAGGTGCACCGGATCGGAGCGGCGCGCCTGCGGGACGCGGGGCTGCTCGAGCACCCCGACATCGGCCCCTGGCTCCGCACCCTGATCGACAAGGCGCTCCCGAATCCCTGAGCGGCGCCCTCCGTGGCCCCTGAAAGCGTCCGCGCGGCGGCTGGCCTGATCCCGTCGACCCACCGACGGCGCTGTGGTACCCATTCGGCGGATTGCGCCGCCTGACCGCGGAGGCGCGTCCCGCACCCCGGCGATCCCAGCGACCAGCGAGCCCGAGTAAAGCGATGAGCATGCCGCCGACCCAGACTTTGCGCGCCTACGCGGAACTCACGAAGCCGCGGATCCTGTTGCTCGTGATCTTCACGGGCCTGCCCGTGATGGCGATGGCAAACGATGGCTGGCCGGGCCTCCCATTCGCCGCGGTGACGCTGCTGGGGATTGCGTTGGCGGCGGGCGCCGCCAATGCGCTCAACTGTTTTCTGGAGCGCGACCGCGACCTGCTGATGGTGCGCACCAGCAGCCGCCCCCTGCCCACCAAGCAGATCTCCCCGCGCGCGGCCCTGATCTTCGCGCTCGGGCTCGGTGTCACGTCCATCGCGATGTTGTACCTCGTGGCCGGCAGCGTGGCGGCAGCCCTCGGTGTCGCGAGCATCCTCTTCTACGTCTTCGTCTACACGATCTGGCTCAAACCGCGCAGTGCGCTGAACGCCGTGATCGGCGGTGCCGCGGGCGCAGCCGCGCCGCTGATCGCCGATGCCGCGGTCAATGGCCACGTCGGCGCGGCGGGCTGGCTGCTGTTTGCGATCGTGTTCTTCTGGCAGCCCCCGCACGTCTGGGCGATCGCACTGTTTCGCAAAGAAGACTACGAGCGCGCGGGAATTCCGATGATGCCGAGTGTCGTAGGCGACCAGCCGACCCGCTGGCGCATGCTCTTCTACTCGCTCGCACTCGTGCCCGTAACGCTCGCCCCGGTGCTGCTGGGTCTGTTGGGTTGGATCTATCTCGCCGCTGCGCTTCCGCTCGACGCCTGGTTCGTCTGGCTGGCCGTTCGCGTGCTGCGCGAGCGCACGGAGGCGGCCGCGCGCAGCATGTTCCACGTCTCGCTGCTGTACCTGTTCGCGCTCTTCCTCGCGATGCTGCTCGACCGCGCGATCCTGCCCTACTGAACGCGGCAGGCGAATCCAGAGCGGCGATCCAAGAATCCGATCCCTACCCCCGTCGATTCGCGCAGATCGCCAGGCTGCGGCGGGTTCAGCTCTTGGGTTTTCGATCCTTGAGCTTGAAGGGCGGATAGACGGGCACCTCGATCCGGAGGATGGTCCCGTCCGGGCGCTCGATGTCCCGCATCACCTTGCGAATCGGCTTGAGCCGCTCGCCTTCGATTCGAACCGGCTGCGCTTCGAGATTCCTCGCCGTGCCCTTGCCCCGCTGAGCCATGCCGAAGACCTCCCCATCGCGTTGCGCTGCGAAGCGGGGCCGGCCCCACCCACGCTCCTCTCCTTTATGGATCGGTCGAAGCGCCGCTTGGTTCCAGCAAAATCTTCAGCGGAGGGATTTGAATAGGCGAATCTAAGGCGAAAGTCAGATTCAAAAATAAAGCCCGCCGGGCGGCAGGCTTTTTCGACAACAACCTAACGATCATAGCACCCAATATAAATCTCGCAACCCCAAATTCAAATTTTCCGCACAATCGCAGTTTCCGGCCCCAATCGCGCCGCTTTCAGCCCAAAAACAGCATTTTCCGCCTCGAAATCGCCACCTCGCGAGTGACCCAAAGCGCCAAATCAATCTGCGGCCCGATCAACCGATGCGCTTCGGCGAATTGGTTTGCGGGATTGGTGCTTGGGTGGGGTCAGGGGATGCCAGCGGACTTCTCCACGCGCCAGCAACCATTCCGCGCTGGGGAGTCGGGGGGAAGGGGTGCGACCGACATGGGGTTGGAGGGAGTACCCCTTCCCCCCGACTCCCCAAAGGCAACCCGCGCAATCAATCGCGCCGAAAAGCACCGCCCCGAAGTGAACTCCGGATCGTTCAGCCGACGATGTTGACCAGCCGGCCCGGCACGATGATCACGCGCTTCGGCTCGCGCCCTTCGAGTTGACGCGCGACTGCCGGGCTCGCGAGTGCCGCGCGCCGGATGGTCGCTTCGTCCGCGTCCGCAGCCACTTCGATCTCGTCGCGGCGCTTGCCGTTGACCTGGACCGCGAGTGTCAGCATCGACTCCTCGAGCAGCGCCGCGTCGGCGGTCGGCCAGGGCTCGCAGGCCAGACTCTCTGAATGCCCGAGTCGCTGCCAGAGTTCCTCGGCGAGATGGGGTGCGAACGGCGCGAGCAGCAGGATGAAGCTTTCGGCGATCTCGCGGGGCAGCGCTGCATCGCGCACGACCTCGCGGCTGAAGACCATCAGCTTCGAGATCGCCGTGTTGAAGCGCATCGCCTCGATGTCTTCCGTGACGCCGTGAATCGCTTTGGCGGCCAGCCGCTGCTGGTCGGGGGTTCCGGGGCCGTCTGCGAACACCGCGACGCGTTCGCCGGCGTCGGTGTCTTCCACGAACAGCCGGTAGGCGCGCTGCAGGAAGCGGTAGACGCCGGGGATCGCGTCGTCGGACCAGGGCGCGCCCTTGTCGAGCGGCCCCATGAACATCTCGTAGAGGCGCATCGCATCCGTGCCGAAGCGCTCGATCACATCGTCGGGGCTGACGACGTTGCCGCGGCTCTTCGACATCTTTTCCGTGACCTCTTCGAGCACGAGGCCCGGGATGTCGGGGTGGATCGGCCTTCCGTCGGCGTCGCGCCGGACGTCTTCCGCGCGAACCCAGCGCGCCTTCAGTTCGGCACCGCCGTCGATGGCGACCGTGGTCTCGCCATCGGCGCGAACCTCCGACGCGGAATAGGCGGTCACCTTCGCGCCCGCCTCGTCGGCGAGGTTGTCGTCGTAGTAGCGGTAGCTGTAGCCGAGGATCATGCCGGGATTCAGCAGCTTCTGGAATGGCTCGACGGTGTGCACGAGACCGAGGTCGTAGAAGACCTTGTGCCAGAAGCGCGCGTAGAGCAGGTGGAGCACCGCGTGCTCGGCGCCGCCCACGTAGAGATCGACGGGCATCCAGTACTGCTCGGCCTCTTGCGACCATGCCGCCTGATCGTTTCGCGGATCGCAAAAGCGCAGGTAGTACCAACAGCTGCCCGCCCACTGCGGCATCGTGTTGGTGTCGCGCAGCGCGCGCGCGCCGGTCGCCGGGTCCGTCGTCTCGAGCCACTTTCGCGAGCGCGCGAGCGGCGGCTCGAATTCGCCGGAGGGTCTGAAGTCGTCGAGTTCCGGCAGCAGCAGCGGCAATTCGCTCTCGTCGAGCAGTGCGGTGCTGCCGTCTTCGAGGTGGATGACCGGGAACGGCTCGCCCCAATAGCGCTGCCGGCTGAACAGCCAGTCGCGCAGCTTGTAGTTCACCGCACGGCCGCCCTTGCCGTGCGCTTCGAGCCACTCGGTCATGCGCTCTTTGGCTTCAGCGGTCGGCAGCCCGTTCAGGAAATCGGAATTGACACCGACTCCGTCGTCGACGAATGCGGCCTCGGAGAGATCTCCGCCGGCGACGACCTCGACGATCGGAAGCCCGAAGCGCCTGGCGAATTCGTAGTCGCGCTGGTCGTGACCCGGAACCGCCATCACCGCGCCTGTTCCGTAGGTCGCGAGCACGTAGTCGGCGATCCAGATCGGCAGCGGCGCCCCGGTCACCGGGTGCGCGGCCATCGCGCCCGTGAAGACGCCGCTCTTCTCCTTGACGTCCGCGATGCGAGCGCGCTCGCTGCGCCGGGCCGCGGCTTCTACATATCCCTCGACCTCGGAACGCCGTTCGAGCGTGGTGATCTTCGCGACGAGCGGGTGCTCGGGCGCCAACACCATGTAGGTCGCACCGAAGAGCGTGTCGGGACGCGTGGTGAAGACCTCGATGCTTTCGCCTGTAGCGCCCACGAGCTCGAAGTGAATCCGCGCTCCGACGGAGCGACCCACCCAGTCGCGCTGCATCTTCTTGATCGGCTCGGGCCAGTCGAGTGCGTCGAGGTCGTCGATCAGCCGGTCCGCGTAGGCGGTGATCCGCAGCATCCACTGCCGCATGGCGGTGCGCACGACCGGATGGCCACCGCGCTCGCTGCGCCCGTCGATGACTTCTTCGTTGGCGAGCACGGTGCCCAGCGCCGGGCACCAGTTGACGGGCACCTCGGCGAGGTAGGCCAGCCCGCGTTCGTAGAGCTTGCAGAAGATCCACTGGGTCCAGCGCAGGTAGCGGGGATCGGTGGTGTCGATCTCGCGCTCCCAGTCGTAATCGCCGCCGAGCGATTGCAGCTGGCGGCGAAAGTTTTCGACGTTGCGCGCGGTCGTCTCACGCGGATGGGTGCCGGTCTCGATCGCGTACTGCTCGGCGGGAAGTCCGAACGCATCCCACCCCATCGGGTGGAGCACATTGAAACCCCGCATCCGCTTGTAGCGCGAGAGCACGTCCGTCGCGATGTAGCCCTTCGGGTGGCCGACGTGAAGGCCCGCACCCGAGGGATAGGGGAACATGTCGAGCGCGTAGAACTTGGGTTTGTCGGGATCGATCTGTGCGGCGAAGACCGCGCGCTCGCGCCAATAGGCCTGCCACTTCGGCTCGATCGCTTTGGGTTCGTACGGCATGGGCACGGAAGGTGCCGGTGCAGAGCCGGGGAGTCAACGACGCTTCCAATCGGATCGACGCGAGCGAACGACCGAGCGGGATGCTAGGTCGCGCAGCGGGCCAGGAAGTCTTTCGGAGAAACGACCCGTGCGCCCTTTCCGCGCGCGCGACCCGCCACTTGCCGATCCGCGGTCACCACCGCGATCTCCGTTGGATCTTCGGCCCGCCGGACGCGATCGACGAGCCAATCGTCCGCGGAGTCCGCGAATACGCAGTGAGGACCGCCCGGGTCGGCGGGGGCGGCGGAATCGTCGGGGCCATCGAACACGATCCAGACCTCGGCGTCGAAGCCCGACACGCGCTCGAACAATTCGCGGCGCCGTGATCCCGTCCACCACTGGGAGCGGTCTTGTCCGCCGAGCACGGCCGCATGCAGCACGTTGTAGCCGTCTACGAGCCAGATGCTGGGTTCGCGGCAGGTCATCGGGGAACCAGCGTAGACGATCGCCGCGCGCAGTTCGCCCCGATCCCGCAGGCCCGATTCGACGGCCACCCAGGCCAGGCCGAGCGCGACGAAGCCCGCGCCAAAGCCGAACGTGATCGCGACCTCGCGGCCGAATCGTGCCCATCGCACGAACCGACCGGCAGCACGCGATCGCCCGCCAACGTGCGACCGATCCGATCCACCCAGCCCACGACGCCCAGGCCGCGGTTCTCCACGCTGTGGTTCTCCATGCTGTGGTTCTCCATCCTGCTGTTCGCCGTGCTGCCGCCGTCGATTCCGCTGTTCACCAACCTGCTGTTCTCCACGCTGTTGTCGTCGAACCTGCTGTTCACCAACCTGCTTTTCTCCACGCACTTCTCGTCTCGTCGCCACAGTTCTCCCCTCCTTTGAAAGCACGGGAGCCACTGTGCGCACAGGCCGTGACAAGGGCGGTCACGGTCATTGCGTTTTGGGATTCTGAACAGGCGAGACAGGGTCGACTCGTCAGAAAGCCTGATCGGGCGCGGGTGCTGCCCTTGGGGAGTCGGGGGGAAGGGGGTTCCCTCCAACCCCATGTCGCTCACCCCCTTCCCCCCGACTCCCCAGCGAAATGGATTGCCCGCGCATGACGGAAAACAATCGCATCGGGCGGTCGACCTGAGGAGATATCACTTGGGTGGGGTGAGGGGAGGCCATTGGGCGACATGGGGTTCGAGCCCAATGGCCTCCCCTCACCCCACCCGGCACCGCCCCCCCGCAATCGATTCTAACGACCCGCACAACCCCCTTCGCAGGGGTGCCGTCACAATTCTTCGTCTTCGTCGATTTCCTTGATGCAGATCGGGTGCGGCGAAAATTCGGGGCCGCCGTGCCAACCCGGCAGCTTCGCCGCTTCGGCGAGCCACGAGTCGGCAATCGAACGATCGACCAGGGCGTCGTTGTTGTCGAAGCCCTCGAGCAGGGCATCCCAGAGGTCGCGCCCGCCGGATTCCCACCATTCGGGGCTCGGATTTTCGAAGTCGATCGCGAGACGAACCATGTCTGCCATTGCGCTCTCCCAGCAAGCCATCGGTCAGCGCAGACAACGCCTTCCGCGCAGAGTCGGGCGCACGCTTGCCGCGCTGCGCGCGCGCAGCGCCTCAATCTCTAGCGCATCGCGGTGCGCTAGGGCATCGTTTTTTCGAGCGCCGCCATTTTTTCGAGCGCCACCATCTTCGAGCGCCACTAAAATGGAATGGGAGGCATCCGATGGGCTCTGGAAGGAAACTTCGAACGATCCCGTGCGCCGTCATCGCAGCAGCACTCTGCGCAGCGTGTGCGGGCGCAGGCCGCGTACCCGACGTAACACACGACGGCCTCGAGCGTGTCTCGGGTTCCCAGGCGGATCGCGCCTGGGTGAAGCCCGACGTAGACTTCAGCCAGTACACCCACGTCGAACTGCTCGACTGTGTGGTGTCGTTTCGGAGGAACTGGAAGGCGAGCAACCCGGGAGTGCGCTCCCGCGACATGGAAAGAATCAAGCAGTGGCTCGCCGATGAATTTGATCTGATCTTCACCTCGGCGCTCGAAGCCGGCGGCTTTCCGGTCGTCTCGGATCCGGACGACCACGTGCTCCTGATTCGCCCCGCGATCATCGATCTCAGCGTCAACGCACCCGACACGAACACGAGCGGGCGTTCCAAATCGTTCACGACATCGGCGGGTAGCATGACGCTCGTCATCGAACTCTATGACTCGGTCTCCAGCGAGATCCTCGCGCGCGCGATCGATCGCGTGGAGGCTCGCAACGTCGGTGGAATCCGCTGGACGACGAGCATTACCAACATGGACGCCGCGCGAAGAATCCTGAGGCGCTGGGCGGACCTGCTCGTTGCCAAACTCGATGAAGTCGAGGGCCGACAGGGCGGCTGAGGCCACGGCCTCCGCTCGTGCCCCGATCCCTAGCGGTTCGGCGTGCTTTCGGGCATCGTTACGCGCGAGCCCACCGACGCTGGGACGAGGGAGACCGGGATGAACATTGAATCAGGATCTCGAACGATTCTGGCCGCCGTATTGGCAGCATCGCTGTGCGGTGCGTGTGCGAGCGAAAACAACGTAGCCCAGGTGACACACGATGGGCTTCACCTCGTTCCCAACTCCAAGATGGAGCGTGCCTGGGTGAAGCCGGGCGAAGACTTCAGCCAGTACAACCGCGTCGGCCTGCTCAGCTGCTTCGTGGCGTTCAAGAAGGACTGGCAGATGAACCATCCCGAGATACGCACATACGACATGGACAAGATCAAGCAATGGCTCGCCACGGAGTTTCACAAGGTATTTGCCGCGGAACTCGAAAAGAACGGCTATCCGATCGCGACGTCACCCGGCAAGGACGTGCTGCTCGTTCGACCCGCCATCATCGACCTCGAAATCGTCGCGCCCGACACCGAGGCGGACGTGAGCTCCATGACGTTTACGACATCGGCGGGCAGCATGGAGCTCTACGTCGAATTCTACGACTCCGAGTCCAACGAGATCCTCGCGCGTGCGGCCGATCGCAGGCAGGCCAACCACATTGGAGACGTCGAGGAATCGTCGTTCACGACGAATTCGGATGATGCCCGCAGGCTGCTGCAACACTGGGCCGACCTTCTCGTCAGCAGACTCAACGAAGCACACGGCAAGAAAGTCGACTGAACCTGTCCGATTCCGGTTCGCTGTCCGCGTGTCGGTGACGCGGAGAGCAGCGAATCGGCTTCTCCGCGCCTGGGCGTGATCAGAAGAGATTCGAGACGATCTCGTAACCACCCACGTAGGTGCCGATGATGCTGCCGATGGTGGTGAAGATGAAGACCAGTAGCACGCGCAGCATCCGGTTCCTCCACCATTCGCGGGGCTTGCCGACATCGTCGGCGAGGGTTTCGAACTCGCGGACCTTCGGCGGCTGGAAATACGCCTGCAAGAACGCACAGACGTAGCCAACGCCGATCACCGGCGTCAGGCTCGTCACCGGCGCCGCGAAGAACGCCGCCAGCGTCGTGATCGGATGCGCGAGCGCGATCATGGCTCCGATCGCGCTCGGCACGCCGTTCGCGACGATCCAGTAGAGCAGGTTCTGCCCCGCGACCGCCGCGCCCTGGCTTACGCCGATATAGACGAGCGATGCGAGGATCAGCGCGGGAATCCCCCATCCCACCACCTTCCAGACCGGGGAGATGGGCGGAATCGTGTCGATCGCGGCGAGGTCGACGTCGCGGGTGGCTGCCAATGCCTCGCGGATTCCGCCGACGTGGCCCGCCCCCACCACGGCGACGATGCGATCACCGGTGGCTTCGCGCATGCGCTGCGCGAGATAGACGTCGCGCTCGTCGATCAGCGCGGCCTTGAGGTTGGGCATCGCGTCGCCGAGTTCGCGCATCAGTTCCGAGAGGACATCCTGATCGCGCAGTCTGCGCAGATCCTCTTCGCTGACTTCGGGCCGCTCGAAGATGCTCACCATCAGGTTGCCGGCCAGCGCCGTCTTCTTGAAGAAACCCATCGACGCCCAGGCCCGGCGCAACGTGACGCTCACGTTGCGGTCACACAGCGCGATCGGAATGCCGCATTCCTTGGCGACCTCGGTGGCCTCGAGCAATTCGGTTCCCGGCAGCACGCCGAGCATGCCGCCGAGTCTCTTCTGATACGACGCAAGCAGCAGGTTGGCGAGCAACGCGGAGAGCTGCTTCTTGCGAATCACCTGGCGGACATCGAGCTCCTGGAACTTGCGCTTCTGGGAGAGCGCCTCGTAGCGCTGCGCGTCGAGTTCGACGCACACACAGTCGGGTCGTTCCTTCTCGATCACTTCGCGAACGAGATCCGCCGACTCCCGCGAGATGTGTGCCGTACCCACGATCCAGAATTCGCGGCCGTCCACGTGCAGCACGTGAACGTCCGACCCGTAGTCCCGCCGGCTGGCGCCGGTCGGCTCTGTTCCCGTCGGATCGCTGATGGTGAGTCCTCGCTCGCTCCGGCTACCGGCTGCGGGCCTGTCGATCAGGCGTAATAGGGGTTCTGACCCGCGGCGTGATCGGTGACGTCGACCACTTCGGTGATCTCGGGA
>Ga0210102_1000219_pt1 | contig 16078 bp, 12 predicted proteins | sample RushOxbow_ThreeS_4_FD_185563 | JGI IMG/M metagenome (GOLD analysis project Ga0210102, IMG submission 185563) | Wetland microbial communities from San Francisco Bay, California, USA, that impact long-term carbon sequestration -... | ecosystem: Environmental > Aquatic > Marine > Wetlands ...
GCGACGAAATGCTTGCGCGGCCATTTAAAGTGGTATAAGAGTGTCCCGCGGTGGGAAAAGGTGGTACAAAGTGGCGAAAGTTCACTGATACCGCCAAACGAGTTCCCACTGATGTTTAGAGGCAGATTTTCTCACACGATCGACGCGAAGGGTCGCGTGAGCATCCCGTCGGGGTTCCGATTGGAATTGCAAAGCCGCAGCGAGCAGGCACCCATCGTGACCAACGGTGTCACCGAAGCCGGCGAATGTCTTTGGCTCTATCGCTATGAGGATTGGTGCGAATACGAGTCCCGCCTCGTGGGTCTCGCTCCCGACAATCTCGATGTCCAGTCCTACGTGCGCTTCATGGTATCCGGCGCCACCGAGTGCCCGATCGACGGCCAGGGCCGCACGCTGCTGCCCGCGTTTTTGCGCGAGCACGCGAAGCTCGGACGTGAAGTCACGATCGCGGGGGTCGGATCCCGCATCGAGATCTGGAACAAGGCGCTATTCGACGAGAATCAAACCAGGACCCAAGAAAACTTCCAGCGCATCGCGTCGGTGGTTGCGGGCCTGGATCGGTGAGGGGTGTGTCGGTGCGGGGATCGAAGGTGTTCAGCTCCTTCAATTGAGAGGTTGGGGTGGTGTCCCCGGAGTATCGAATCGCGGTGACCGCAAAGTCACTTGGGGGGGGCGATGCGTTCCCGCGATCCAGATATTCCGGGGCACACCCCGGCTCCCGCGCCGTCGTCAGCCAGCAGCGTAGTCCCAGTGCCGTACACGCCGAAGCAAGACGCGTTTTCTCATCGGCCCGTACTCCTGGAGGAGTGCCTGACCGCCCTGAAACTGCGACCGGGAGCCATCGTGGTGGACGGAACAGTGGGGGGCGGCGGACATGCGGCGGCGATTCTCGAGCGCACCGCGCCGGATGGGCGCTTGATCGGGCTTGATCTCGACGCTGAAGCAATCCGCGAATCGCGGCAGCGACTCGCCCGGTTTGGAGATCGGGTCACGCTGGTGCAGCAGTCGTTTCGCAATCTCGACGAGGTGCTCGCACAGCTCGGAGTAGCGGAAGTCGACGCCGTTCTGCTCGACCTCGGTGTCTCATCGCATCAGCTCGACTCTCCGACGCGCGGATTTCGCTTCGCGAACGAGACCTCCGAAGAGACCCCGCTCGATATGCGGATGGACCAGGAATCGGGAACCACCGCGGCAGACCTGCTGCGCCGCGCCGATCTCACACAGCTGCAGAAATGGTTTTCGGACTACGCGGATCTGCCGGGAGCGCGAAAGCTCGCGCGCATGATCATCGCGGCGCGTCAACGCGCACCGCTGCGAACCGCGGCGGACCTTCGCGCGGTGATCGCGGAGGCCCGGATCGGCCGCGGGCGCCGACACGATCCGTCCACCCTCGTCTTCCAGGCGCTTCGAATGGCCGTCAACGACGAGGCCAACGCGCTCTCGGAAGGACTCGAAGCCGCGATCGAGCGGCTGTGCGTCGGGGGTCGGTTGGTGGTCCTCTCGTACCACTCGGGAGAGGATCGGTTGGTCAAGAATCGGCTGCGGGACGCCGCCCGCGGCTGCTCGTGTCCGCCGCGCACACCGGTCTGCATCTGCGGCGAGACGGTGCGGCTCCGCGTCATCACGCGGAAACCCCTCTCGGCCAGCGAGGCCGAGCTGCGCGAGAACCCCCGTGCGCGCTCCGCAAGGCTGCGGGTCGCCGAACGCGTCGCGGAGGCCGCATGAGCGGGCTCTTCGGCGACACGGGAGCGCGATCGCGGCGATCGAAGTCCGCGCTCTCGCTGAATCTGCACGTGCGGCGTGGAAGGCGCGGTCTGGGCGATGCGAGGCAGCTCGTCGGCCGCGACGTTGCAAACGACCTGCCGCACAAGCGGATGCCGATCTGGTTGATCCCCGGATTCGCGGTGGGTGCGGTGTTTGCCGCGCTCGCAATCGTGCACGTCCGCGTGGAGCTGATCGATCAGGGCTACAAGCGCTACAGCGCCGTCGAGCGCCTGCAGGCCCTCGAGGAAGAGCAGCGGATCCTGACTGCCCGCGTCGGAGAACTGCGCGACCCCGCGAGGCTCGCGACGCTCGCGCAGAAGATGGGACTCTCACGCCCGGATCGCGTCATCGCACTGGCTCCGCCGGGCGACGAGTTGCGCCCATGAGATCGCCGCGCGTCCAGATCTCTCTCCGTCGGATCGGGATCGCGCGCGTATTGCTCCTCATTCCATTTGCGGTGCTGGGAATTCGGGCCGCACACCTCAGCGTGGAAGAGCGAGGCATCGCGCGCGGAGAAAACCAGACCCAACGGGTGCTCGAGATCGCGCCCGGACGCGGCGCCATCGTCGATGCTTCCGGAGCGGAACTCGCGCTCTCCGTGGAGTCCCCTTCCATCTACGCGATTCCGTCCGCGATCGACGACATCGATGTCGCCGCTGCGAAACTGGCGCCGGTTCTCGGCTGGAAGCGACAGAAGCTGGCCGATCGGATGCGGGATCGGCAGTCATTCCTCTTCCTCGCGCGCTGGGTCACTCCGGAGCGGGCCCAGCAGGTTCTCGACCTCGGCCTCGCCGGCGTCGGCGTACTCGACGAACCGCGTCGCATCTACCCGCATCGACAGCTCGCCGCCCGCGTGGTGGGTTTCGCAAACATCGACAGCGAAGGCGTGCGCGGCATCGAGCAGCAAGAGGACGAATGGCTGCGCGGAATGGTGCGTCGGATCCCGGTCGAGCGAGACGCGCGCGGCCGCAAGCTCTGGATCGGAGGCGACGCGCAGTGGAATGCGGCGGGCGGCGACATCGCGCTCACCATCGACGCGACCCTTCAGGCGCAGACCGAGGAAGCGCTTCGCGACACCATCCGGGCTTCGGGGGCGAGCGGCGGCATTGTCGTCGTGATGGACCCCTGGACCGGTGACATCCTGACACTCGCCGAGGCCCCCGAATTCGATCCCAATGATTTTCGGAATCTCGACTTCGCGTCGACCCGTTCGCGGGCGTTCGCGGATGCGATCGATCCGGGCTCGACGCTCAAGACCTTCCTGATCGCGGCCGCGCTCGAAGAGGGTTCGATCCGGGTGGGTGATGTCATCGATTGCGAAGACGGTTCGTTCCAGGTCCCGGGCAAGACGATCCACGACCACCACCCGAACGGCGACTTGACTCCGGCGGGCATCCTGCGCGTCTCGAGCAACATCGGAGCTGTGAAGGTCGCCTACCAACTCGGGCCCGCCGCCCACTACGAGGCGCTGCGCCGCTTCGGTTTTGGCAGCGCCACCAACAGCCGATTTCCGGGCGAGTCGGCGGGCCTGTTGCGTCCGTGGAAGGACTGGATGCCCGTCGACCACGCGACGATCGCGTATGGCCAGGGCATCAACGTGACGCCGATCCAACTCGCGGCGGCCACGTCCGCGCTGGCAAACGGCGGGCTCTGGGTCCAGCCGCGCCTCGTCTCCGCAAGGCGGCCTCCCGGAGGAGACTGGCATACGAGTCGAGCGGAGCCCGGCCACCGCGTCATCCGGGAAGACACCGCCGACGCGGTGCTCGAAATGCTCGAAGGGGTCGTTTCGCCCGACGGAACCGGCAGCCTCGCGGGATTGAAGGGAATCCGGGTGGGCGGAAAGACGGGTACACCGCAAAAATACGACAGCGATTCGAAAACCTTCTCGCAGGATCGCTACGAGGCGTGGTTCATGGGTGTGGTGCCCGCGGACGCGCCCAAACTCGTCATCGTCGTGCGGGTCGACGACGCGCAGAGGCCCGCGCATACGGGAGGCGCCACTGCGGCGCCGCTGTTTGCACGCGTGGCCGCAGCTCAGCTCACACGGTACGGAATCTTCACCGAGCCCGAACGAAGTGACGCGCAACCGCGCCCGACGCTCGCCGTCGCCCGAAACGAACCGCTTCCCGCCGTATCCGCAGCGCCGAAAAAGCCGGCGCCACAATCGCAGCCGATGGCCGCCCGCGCGGCGGCACCGGTTGCCGCGCCCGCGCCGCAACCGACCGCCGTGGAGCGGCTCGCGAGTCTCGGCGATCGCGTGCTGCTGCCGGATTTCCGCGGTCGCACCGTGGATGAAGTCAGACAGATGACAGCTGGCCGAATCAACGTGAAGATTTATGGCCACGGGCGAGCGGTCAGCCAGCAACCGCCGCCGGGAACGATCTTCGCGCTCGACAGCGGCCCCGTGACCATTCGCTTCGAGACCCAGATCGCCATGAGCGACGAGGAGAAGATCTGATGCTCTTCTCGACACTGCTCGACGCGTTGCCTCCCGAACTCCGGCTGGATGGCCGCGCACCCGATGCCGCCGAGCGCAAACTCGAGATTCGCGGGATCGCCTACGATTCGAGGCGCGTCGAAGCTGGCGATCTCTTCTTCGCGCTGCGCGGAGGATCGTCCGATGGCCACGATTTCCTCGCGGCCGCGTTCGAGCGCGGCGCGGTGGCGGCGATCGTCGAGTCCGTACCAGCGGATCTCGAATGTGCAGGACGCCCCATCGTGAGCGTGCGAGACAGCCGGCGAGCGCTCGCTCCGATCTCGAGGCAGTTCTTCGGCAATCCAGCGTCGGAACTCAGCCTGATCGGCGTCACCGGAACCAACGGCAAGACGAGCACCACCTACCTCGTCGAATCGATCCTACAGCGCGCAGGCATCCCGGTCGGGGTGATTGGAACTCTCGACATCCGCTACGCGGGAGAACGGCAACCCACCGTCAACACGACGCCCGAGAGTTGCGAAATCCAGCGCAGCCTGCGCGCGATGCGCGATCGTGGCATCGCGTGCGCGGTGATGGAGGTGTCGTCCCACGGGCTGGCGCTCGAACGCGTCTGGGGATGTGAGTTCGCGATCGCCGCGCTGACCAACGTCAGCCAGGACCATCTCGACTTTCACGAATCGATGGACGCCTACCGGGACGCCAAAATCCGGCTCTTCGATACCTACCTCCGCGCCAGTGGATCGGCGGTGGTGAACGTGGATGACGCGAGCGCCGATGCGTTCCTCCGCGCCGCCAAGCGAACGGGTGCGAAGCTCGTTCGCGTCTCGCGCAAACGCGAGAGCAATGCGGACGTGCGGCTCGAACAGGCCCGGATCGAATTGACCGGCACCGACGCGCGGATCGCCCTGCCGAGTGGAGCCCTGGACCTGCGCATTCCGCTCGTGGGCGACTTCAACCTCGAAAACAGCCTGGTCGCCTGCGGCATTGCGGTCGCGCTCGAGATCGATCCCAAGTGCATCGTGGACGGCATCGAGAGCTGCCCGCAGGTTCCGGGGCGGGTCGAGCGGGTGCAGACGGATCGGGACGCGGAGCCACTGGTCGTCGTGGATTACGCCCACACACCCGACGCAGTCGAGAAATTGCTCGCGACGCTTCGGCCGCTCGCCGTGGAGCGGCTGGTCGCCGTCTTCGGCTGCGGCGGCGATCGCGATCGCGGCAAGCGCCCGCGGATGGCGGAAGCCGTGGCGCGCTGGAGTGATCGGGTCGTCGCGACCAGCGACAACCCGCGGTCCGAAGATCCGCTGCAGATCCTCCAAGACGTGGAGTCGGGGCTCGCGACGTTGAAGCGGGTCGACGCCGATGCGCTCGACGCGACCGATGCTTCCTACGCGATGATTCCGGATCGGCGCAGCGCGATCGAAACCGCGATCGGCATCGCGCGACCGGGTGACATGGTCGTGATCGCCGGCAAGGGGCATGAGGACTACCAGATCGTCGGACCCGATCGCCTGCACTTCGACGACCGCGAAGAAGCGCGCAACGCGCTGCTCGCGAGAAGTTCGCGATGACGGTCGCCTTCGGGGTCGAAGCTGCGCTGCGCTGGACCGGGGGCGCGCTGGTTGCCGGCGATCGCGCGACCACGGTGTCGGGCGTTTCGATCGACTCGCGTACCGTCAAACGCGGCGCGCTGTTTGTCGCGATCGTGGGCCCCAGCCACGACGGGCACGCGTTTCTCGCCAACGCGGTCGATCGGGGCGCGGCCGCACTGATCGTCGAGCGCGGCCGCACAATACCGGACGGTCTGGCGGTTCCGATCATCGCTGTCGAAGACACCACGCGCGCACTCGGTTCCCTCGCCGCGGGCCATCGCGCCGAATTCGACGGCCCCGTCGTCGCGATCACGGGCAGCAACGGCAAGACGACCACCAAGGAGATGTGCGCGGCGATCCTGTCCGTGCGTGCACCCTGTCATCGGACGCCTGGAAACCTGAACAATCAATACGGAGTTCCACTCACCCTGCTCGGTCGGGACCACGCCGACCGCTCGCTGGTCGTGGAGCTCGGCATGAACCACCGCGGCGAAATTGCGCAGTTGACCGAGATCGCGCGACCGACGGTCGGTGTGATCACCAACGTCGGAACCGCGCACATCGAATTCCTCGAAAGCCGAGAGGCGATCGCGCGCGAAAAGGGCGACCTGATCGCGCAGCTCCCCGCAGACGGCACCGCGGTCCTCAACGCCGACGACCCCCTCGTGCTCGCGCAGCGAAATCGCACGAAGGCGTGCGTGATCAGCTTCGGGACTTCGATCGAGGCCGACGTGCGCGGTGGAGACATCGAATGGATCGACGACCGGGGCTATCGATTCGAACTCGAGACACCCGTGGGACGAGGCACGGTCGAGGTGCAGGGCCTGGGTCCCACGACGGTGATCAACGCACTCGCCGCAGCGGCCGCGGCCCTCGCCGCTGGTGCATCGGTCACAGACATCACCAAGGGGCTCGCCAACCATCAGGGCATCAAGGGCCGCCTCGAACGCCGGGAACTGGCGGACGGGATCACCCTCATTGACGACACCTACAACGCGAACCCCCAATCGATGGAGGCCGGCTTGCGGCTACTCGCGGAAATCAAGGGCGACCGCCGCGCCGTGGCCATCCTGGGCGACATGGGCGAACTCGGCGAAACCGCCGAGGCCGCCCACCGCGAACTCGGCCGCCTGGCGGCATCGCTCGGGATCGATCTGCTGATCGCGCTGGGGGCGCGCGCCGAGACCGTTGTGGCGGGCGCGCTGAAATCGGGCATGGATCCCACGCAGGCCGTCGTCGCGACCGATCACGACGACGCGTGCAAGTGCGCCTGCGACTTCGTGCGAGAGCACGACGCGGTGCTGGTGAAGGGCTCGCGCTCGATGCGGATGGAGCGCGTCGTCGAAGCGATCGTCTCCGAGAAGGGAATCTGAATGCTCTACCACCTGTTCTTCCGGTTCGCTTCCGAAATCAGCGCCTTCAACGTATTTCGCTACATCACCTTCCGGACCGGCGCCGCCACCCTGACCGCGCTGTTCATCGCGTTCATGGTGGGGCCGCCGCTCATCCGTTGGCTCGAGCGGATGCGGGTGGGACAACCCATCCGCGCAATCGGCCCCGATCACCAGAGCAAGGCGGGCACGCCGACGATGGGCGGGCTCCTGATCCTGCTCTCGCTGCTGGTGTCGGTGTTGCTCTGGTCGAATCTCGACAATCGCTTCGTCTGGATCGTCATCGGCATCACCTCGGGTTACGGGCTGCTGGGATTCATCGACGACTACCGCAAGGTCAAAGCGGGTCACAGCGGTGGGATTTCAGCGCGCGCCAAGCTCTTCTGGCAGACGCTCATGGCCTTCGCGGTCGCGATCGCGATCTACTCGCATCCGCATTTCGACGCGCATCTCGCGGTGCCCTTCTTCAAGAACTTCACGCCGTATCTCGGAATCTTCTACGTCCCCTTCGCGACCTTCGTGATCGTGGCCACGAGCAACAGCGTGAACCTGACCGATGGCCTCGACGGGCTCGCGATCGGGCCGGTCCTGATTGCGGCGGGAACCTTCCTGATTCTCTCGTACGCGGCCGGCCATGCCGTCATCGCCGATTACCTGGCGATCAAGTTCGTCCCCGGCAGCGGGCACCTCACGATCTTCTGCGGCGCCCTGATCGGCGGCGGACTCGGCTTCCTCTGGTTCAATGCCTCCCCCGCACAGCTCTTCATGGGCGACGTCGGCTCGCTCGCGCTCGGCGGCGCGCTCGGAACGATGGCCGTCTTGATCCGGCAGGAATTCCTGCTCCCGATCGTTGGCGGCATCTTCGTCGCCGAGGCGCTCTCGGTGATGATCCAGGTGGCATCGTTCAAGATGACGGGAAAGCGCGTCTTTCTGATGGCGCCGATTCATCACCACTACGAAAAACTCGGCTGGCCCGAACAGAAGATCGTGGTCCGCTTCTGGATCGTGTCGGCCATCTTGGGGCTCGTGGCACTGTCCACGCTGAAACTTCGCTGATGGAAGAAATCGCAGATCAAAAAGTCCTGGTGCTCGGACTCGGCGCAACCGGACGCAGCGCTGCCAATTTCTGCATCGCCCACGGAGCCAGCGTCGTGGCTGCGGACGAGCGCGCGGAAGACCCGTCCGCCGGATTCGAGAACCTCGACCCGCGCGTGGAGCGCGTTTTTGGCCAGCCCTTTCCCGATCCGCGCGATTTCGACCTGGTGGTTCCGAGCCCGGGCGTGCCACCCGAGCGCTACCGCGATCGGGCGCGGCGCGTCTGGGGTGACATCGAACTCGCCTATCGATCCATCTCGGCGCCGATCATCGCGGTGACCGGAACGAATGGAAAATCGACCACGGTTTGTCTGCTCGAGGCGATGCTCTGCGCGGCGGGAGCCCGCGCGCGCGCCGCGGGCAACCTCGGCACACCCGCACTCGAACTGGTCGGCGAGCCGCTCGATTTTGCGGTTCTCGAGATTTCATCCTTTCAGCTCGAAACCGTCGAGAGCTTCCGGCCGGCGGTTGCCGTCATCCTGAACATCACGCCGGATCACCTCGACCGCCACGCCAGCTTCGACGACTACGCGTCCGTCAAGGCGAGGATTCTCGCCAATCAACGCAGCAACGACACCGCGGTGCTCAATCTCGACGACCCGACGCTTGCCGCGCTCGCAAAGACCGCGAAGGGGCGCGTGTTTCCGTTTCGTACCCGCGGCGCGGTCTCTCCGGGCGCATTCCTGGACGCTGGGACCGTGGTGCTGTGCCAAGAGGATGCGGCGCCGATCCGGATTTCGCTCGACGCGATGCGGCTGACAGGGCTTCACAACCGGGAGAACGCCCTCGCAGCTCTGGCAGCGGTGTACGCGGCGGGAGTCGACCCCGTGCGCGCTGCGGACGCGTTGGCGTCGTTCGCAAACCTCCCCCACCGCAGCGAGTTCGTGGCGGAGGTTCGGGGCGTGCGTTACATCGACGACTCCAAGGCCACCAATCCCGGCGCGGCGATCCGCTCGTTGGCGGGCTTTGCAGAAGACCTCATCTGGATCGCGGGCGGACGGGACAAGAAGCTCGCGTTCGACGAATTGGCGGATGTGGCCGCCAAGCGGGTTCGCGCCGCCGTGCTGATCGGCGAGAGCGCGCAGCAACTCGAAGCCGCACTCGCTGGGCGCGTGGACGTTTGCACCGCCGCATCGCTCGAAGAAGCCGTGCAGCGCGCGGCCCGGCTCGCGCAACCTGGCGACGTGGTGCTGCTCTCGCCCGCGTGCGCGAGCCAGGATCAGTTTCGCGATTTCCACGAGCGGGGCGAGCGCTTTCGCGCTGCGGTCGGCGAACTTCGCACCCGGGAGGTGTCATGAGCGGTCGGGTCCCGCGCCGCTATTCGCCGCGCTCGAACGCGACCGGCGCGGTGCAGGAGCCCCGCGCCTTCGTCGCCAACGCACTCGACGGCGGCGTGATCGCGGCAATTTCGATCCTCGCGGGCGTCGGCCTGGTGATGATCTACAGCCTCACGGCACCGCTTTCGGACGCGAGCGGGATGCCGCGCCAATTCACCCGCCAGCTGGCGACGCTCGCGACGAGCATCGTGGTGCTGATCGCGGCACTGCGGATCCCGCTGGCTGTGTGGCGTCGGCTTGCACTGCCGCTCTGGGGCGTTTCGGTCGCCATGCTGCTCGCGACCCTGGTCGTCGGGATCGAGGTCAACGGAGCCCGGCGCTGGCTCGCGCTCCCGGGCCTGCGCGTGCAAGCCGCAGAGATCGCGAAGTTCGCGACGGTGCTCGCGGTCGCGGTGCTGCTCACCGCAACGCCCTCGCGTCGAATGCGCCTGAAGCCGATCTTCGGCGCGGCCGCACTCTGCGTTCCCCCGATTGCGCTGCTCTTGCTGCAGCCGGATTTCGGCAGTGCGCTGGTCATGTGCGCCGCGGTCGGAGTCCTGCTCTTCGCGGCGGGCATTCCGATGCGCTTGCTGCTTCCACCCGCCGCTCTCTCGATCGGCGGAGCCGCCCTCTACGTGGCGCTTCGGCCCTACGCACACCTGCGCTGGGTCGGCTTCCTGGATCCCTGGGCGACCGCCACGCGCGAGGGCTTCCAGCTCGTGCAGTCGTTCGTGGCCTTCGGTCGCGGCGGCATCTTCGGGGTCGGGCTCGGCGGCGGGCGACAGAAGCTCTACTACCTGCCCGAAGCCCACACGGATTTCATCCTCGCCGGCATTGCAGAAGAACTCGGTCTCGTCGGGGTTCTGGTGGTACTCGGCGCGTTTGCGGGGCTCGTCTGGGCCGGGGTGCGGATCGCCCAACGCGCGCGCGAACCGCTCGCGGCGCTCGTCGCGATCGGGATGACCTCCCTGCTCGGGATTCCGGCGGCCGTCAACGCCAGCGTCGTGATGGGGTTGCTTCCGACCACGGGCTTCACCCTGCCGTTCGTCTCCTATGGCGGAAACTCGCTGCTGGTTTGTTCGCTCGCGGTCGGCATCCTGCTTCGCATCGGCGCCTGCGAAGCGGCACCCGTGCCGACGCGCATCTCGGGCGCATCGCGCCGAAGGATCGGTCGAACGTGACGGAATCGACCCAGACCCGTCACTGGGTGGTGGCGGGAGGCGGAACCGGTGGACACGTCACGCCCGCGCTCGCGTTGGCGGAGCAGATCCGCAAACGCGGCGACGAGGTCCTGCTGATGGGAACCGATCGCGGCCTCGAAACCCGGCTCGTGCCGGAAGCCGGCTTCGAGCTGCTGGCGCTGCCCGCCCAACCGGTCTACGGCCGGAGCCTGCTCGCGCAGATGCAGACGGTCCCCGCGACCGGGCGCGCGTGCTGGTCTGCCTGGCGCGCCATGGGCGCGTTCGGCGCCGACTTCGCGATCTCCGTGGGAGGCTATGCGTCGATGCCCGCGGTGATCGCCGCGGCGCTGCGGCAGATCCCGATCGCGATCGTCGAACCCAACGCGATCCCCGGCCGCGCCAACCGCATGGCGGCGCGCATGGCGAAACTGATCTTCGTGCAATTCGAACAGGCGACCGCGATTTTTGCGGAAGCGAGCGCGGCGGATCGCGTGCGCAATACCGGTGTGCCGCTGCGCGAGAAACTGGTTGCGATGTTCGAAGGCGCGCAGGCCAGACGCGTCGCAAGACCGCCGTTTCGACTGCTCGTCGCCGGCGGAAGCCAGGGCGCGCGCCAGATCAACAACGCGATGATCGAAGCGGCCCCGCAACTCGAGGCAACTCGCTTCGAAATCTTTCACCAGGCGGGCGACACCGATCGGGAACGCACCGAGGCCGCCTATCGGGCCGCCGGATTGACGGCCGAGGTCGTCGGGTTCGAGCCCGACATGCCGAGGCGCTACCGCTGGGCCGACCTCGCACTGTGCCGGGCGGGCGCGTTGACCGTGGCCGAACTGGCGCTCGCGGGCCTGCCCGCGCTGCTGGTCCCCTACCCGTTCGCCGCCGACAACCATCAGACCGCCAACGCGGCCGCACTCGTCTCGGCGGGCGCCGCGCGGATGCTCGACGAGAATCCGCTGAGCGGCACGCGGATCGTGGAGGCGCTCCACGACATCTTCGAGCTTCCCGAGCAGATTGCGGCCATGAGCAACGGCGCCGCCAAGCTCGCGCGCCCGGATGCTGCCGCCCGGATCGTCGACGCGTGCGTCCAGCGGATGGAGGGCTAGCGATGGACCGTCGCATCCAGCAGGTCCACTTCGTCGGAATCGGCGGCATCGGGATGTGCGGCCTCGCCGAACTGCTCCACAACCAGGGCTACCGGGTGACCGGTTCGGACCTGCGAAGCGGAGCGACCGTCGAGCGCCTGCGCGGCCTCGGCGTGCCCGTTTCGATCGGACACGACGCGGCGAATGTCGGCAGTGCGGACGTGGTCGTCTACTCGTCCGCCGTGCGCGCGAACAACGCCGAGCTTCGCGAGGCCGAGGCCCACGACATTCCCGTGATTCCGCGCGCGGAGATGCTCGCCGAGGTGATGCGGCTCAAAAACGGCATCGCCGTCGCGGGCAGTCACGGCAAGACCACGACCACGTCATTCATCGCCCACACCCTCGGTGCCGTGGGGCTCGATCCGACCGCGATCATCGGCGGCCGCGTGCTCGCCTCAGAGAGCGCTCCGACCGGGGCGCGGCTCGGCGCGGGCGATCTGCTCGTCGCGGAAGCCGACGAAAGCGACGGTTCCTTCTTGCGCCTGACTCCGGTGATCGCGGTCGTGACCAACATCGATCCCGAGCACCTCGACCACTACGGCTCCTACGAGGCGCTGCAGGAAGCCTTTGCGGCCTTCGCCAACCGAATTCCATTCTGGGGCCTCTCGGTCCTCTGCTTCGATCACCCGGGTGTGCAAGCCATCGTTCCGCGCATGACGCGGCGCAAACTGACCTACGGATTCGCCCCGCAGGCTGACCTAGTCGCGAGCGCGGTCACCGTCGAAGGAACGGGGATGCGGTTTACGGTTCACGAGCGCGGGGCCGCGCTCGGCGACGTCCGGATTCGCCTGCCGGGACGCCACAATGTGTTGAACGCGCTGGCGACGATCGCGGTGACCCGGGAACTCGACATTCCGTTTGCGGACGCCGCTGCGGCCATCGAAAGCTTCCTCGGCATCGAACGGCGATTCGAAGCCAAGGGAGAGGTCGCCGGGATCTGCGTCTTCGACGACTACGGCCACCACCCCGCCGAGATTCGCGCGACCCTCGCATCGGCGAGGGCGTTTCATCGCGGAAGGGTCGTGGTCGCGTTTCAACCCCATCGGTTCAGCCGCACGCGAGACCTCTGGGAAGATTTCGTGACCGCATTCAACGACGCGGATTTCCTGGTGATGACGGAAATCTATTCGGCCGGTGAAGAGAAGATCCCGGGAATCGAATCGGCGCCGCTCGTGGAAGCGATCTGCGCCCATGGGCATCGAAACGCCCATTTCGTCGGCGATCTCGAAGCCGTCGTCGAAACCCTTCTGGCCGAGCTCACGCCGGGCGACCTCGTCCTCACCCTCGGAGCGGGAAACATCTCGACGCTCGGCGAGAAGCTGATCAGCCGTCTGCAGGAGGCATCCGCGTGATTTCTCGCGCCGCACGCGAAGCGCTCGAAGAGGCACTCGGAGATCGGGTGCGCTTCGACCATCCGCTGTCGCGCTGCACCTCGCTGAGGGTCGGTGGCCCGGCGGACGCGTTCGCGACACCGGCGACACGCGATGAGGTCGCACGAACGCTCGCGATCTGCGCCGCGCACCAGATTCCGCACTGCGTGATCGGAGCCGGCTTCAACACTCTCGCCCTCGACGACCGCCTCGAGGGCGTCGCGATCCAGCTCGGCAAGCTGCGCGGCCTCGAGGAGCGGCCGGACGGCTGTTTGCGGGTGGAAGCCGGTGTCTCGCACAGCCAACTCACCAACTTCTGCATCGGTCGTGGCCTCGCGGGGTTGGAGTTCGGCTGCGGAATCCCCGGAACGATCGGGGGCTGGCTGGCGATGAACGCGGGAATTCCGGGCCGCGAAATCCAGGAGGTCGTGCAGGAGATCGAAGTGATCAGCCCGACCGGACGCGAGGTGCGCCATCTCCCGCGCGCCGCGCTGCGCTTCGCCTACCGCGCGCTGCGCGGGCTGGCGCCGGGTTCCGTGATCTTGTCCGCGCTCTTGCGCGTGCGCCTTTCCACCACGGTCGCGGTTCGCGCCGAGGTCGATCGACTGCTGGCGTCCCGCCAGGCCGCCCAGCCCCTCGATGTTCCGTCCTGCGGTTCGGTGTTCGTGAATCCGCCGGGCGACTTTGCGGGTCGACTGATCGAAGCGGCCGGCCTGAAGGGACATCGCCTGGGTGGCGCCGAAATTTCATCGGTACACGCAAATTTCATCGCGAACCGCGGGGGCGCGACGGCCGCGGAGATTCTCGCCCTGATCCAGGAAGCCCAGACGGCGGTCTGGCGAACGGCGGGAGTGCGGCTCGTTCCCGAGGTCCGAATCATCGGAGGCAAACCATGAAGGATTTCCACCAGTCGGATCGACGGCAGATGTCGGGTGGGCGGTTCCCCGCCGCGGGCGCCGAGCGCGAACGCGACCATTCCAAACGCCAGCAGCGCGCCCGCAAGCACCTCGAGCGGATCCGAAGCGAACGGCGACCGCGACCTCCGTTTTCGCTCGTGGTTCCGCTGGCGGTCGTTGCGTCGCTGGCGATCGGCATGCTCTTCGGCAGCCCGCTCGTCGCGACGGCCCGCTCCTGGATCGCCGGCGAACCGGTGCGGGTCGAGGCGATCTCGGTGCGCGGGAGTCACTACCTGAGCCCGGCCGAGATCGCAGCGTCCACGGGACTGCCGCCTGGCGCGGAGTGGGCGTCGGTCGATCCGCGCGCGGTCGAAGCGAGCCTGATCGAACACCCGTGGATCGCCGCTGCGAGCGCGGTCCGCCTGCCGACGGGGCGGGTGCTCGTTCACGTCAGCGAAGAGGTTCCGCGCGCGCTGGTCGCAGTCGGCAAGCCTGCGCAGGATTTCGCAGTCAATCCGGCTGGGGTGCCGTTCGCACCTGCGGGCAACCGGGCTCCGTCCGGGCTTCCGCGCTTGATTCCGAGCCGCTCCGTCGAGCGAGACGTCGCGGACGAAGCGCTGGCGGGAGCGATCGAGCTCGCCTATCGCCTGCCCGAATTCGGCCTGCCCTTGCCGACCGAGCTGTTCATTCCCGACGCGGTCGATCCGACGGGCTTCGCGTTTCGGCTGCCGAACCTGAAGCCGCGCATCGTGTTGGGCCGCGACCATTTCGAAGCGCGTCTCGCGAGCCTTTCCCGCCTGCTCGAATCGGGACTGGCGGAGGTCGGGGCCTCCGAAACACTGGATCTTCGCTTCGCAGACCAGGCGGTTCTGCGCGGTGCAACGCCCGGACAACGGGCGAAACAAGCGGCGGCCGAGCGTGGACACGCGACGTCGTCCAGAGCGAGACCGACCGGATGACGGACGGTCCGAGCCGGCGCGCGACGCGTCGCGCGAAAGTCGCTAACGGGCTTTCGCAGAAAGGGGGGGAACGTGAATCGCAGTGAGAATCTCGTCATCGGGCTGGACATCGGAACGACCAAGATCTGTGTCATCGTTGCCGAACGCACCGAGAATGGAGTGGACATCATTGGAATCGGGACGCATCCATCGCGCGGACTACGCAAGGGAGTCGTGGTCGACATCGACGCCACCGTGAATTCGATCAAACACGCGGTCGAGGAAGCAGAACTGATGGCCGACTGCGAGATCACCTCCGTCTACGCCGGGATCGCCGGTGGGCACATCAACGGATTCAACTCGCACGGAGTGGTCGCCGTCAAGGACCGGGAAGTCCGCGAGGGAGACATCCGGCGCGTCATCGACGCCGCCAAGGCCGTCGCGATCCCGATGGACCGCGAGGTGATCCACGTGATCCCGCAGGAGTTCATCATCGATGAACAGGACGGAATCCGCGAACCCCTCGGAATGAGCGGTGTGCGGCTGGAGGCCCAGATCCACATCGTGACCGCCGCGGTGACCAGCGCGCAGAACATCGTCAAGTGCGCCAACCGAGCGGGCCTCAACGTGATGGACATCGTGCTCGAACCGCTCGCATCCGCGGAGGCCGCACTCGCGGGTGACGAGCGCGAACTCGGGGTCTGCCTGATCGACATCGGTGGCGGGACGACCGACATCGCGGTCTTCGACGAGGGGTCCATCAAACACACGTCGGTTCTCGGCCTCGGCGGGTACCACATCACGAACGACATCGCGGTCGGATTGCGCACTCCGTTCGACGAAGCGGAGCGGATCAAGAAGAAGTTCGGTGTCGCCGCAGCGCGATTTTTGTCGGGGGACGACATCCTGAGCGTCCCGAGTGTCGGGGGGCGTCGGCCGCGGCAGATGTCGCGAAA
>Ga0210102_1000220_pt1 | contig 16050 bp, 14 predicted proteins | sample RushOxbow_ThreeS_4_FD_185563 | JGI IMG/M metagenome (GOLD analysis project Ga0210102, IMG submission 185563) | Wetland microbial communities from San Francisco Bay, California, USA, that impact long-term carbon sequestration -... | ecosystem: Environmental > Aquatic > Marine > Wetlands ...
GCACCCGGATCGGCACCTCCTGCATGACCTTGCCTTCGCGCTTCCAGCGATGCGTCACGGTCTGGCCGTGCAGGTCCAGCAGTTCCGCGTAGTAGTACACGATCCGGGTCGTCGTATCGAAGGCCTCGCGGAAGTCGGTCGGGGCGCCGTCCGCGATCTGCGAGGTGAAGGTGGCGTTCGCCACCGACCCGGGATTGCGCGTTGCGTCCTGGGCTCCCGCCGGCTGCGCCTGCAGCACCGCGCACAGCATCAAGCCGAGCAGGCTTCGCATCGCGCAGGCGGTCACCCGCCTTCTTGCATCAAGCACAGTCTCGAGATTCCGCATTCCTGCGCTCCTGAGGGCGCGCGGCGCGGTCTAGCGTGCCCGCCTTCGCTCGCGCACCGTGGTGCGGTCGACGTAGAAGCTGACCGGTCCCGTACTGACGAGCTGATTGCCGTTCGAATCGACGATCGCCACCGCCAGGCTGTGCTGGTGCGTGGCCGCCGCGGCGGACGCGTAGTCCTGCGCGGTGAGCCCGATGTTTGCGGACGTATACCGGTTCGGCAGGGTGTTGCCGTCCAGCGTGAGCACGAACGCGTCGCCCGCCCTGAGCGCCGGGGCGACCGAAAGCTGCACGTTGAACGCGCCGGAGTTGCTGTGAATCGTTCCCTCCTGCTCGGGCGCGACGATCGCGAGCTGCGCATAGCTGAACGGCGCCGAGGCAGGAGGCGGCGGCGCAGACGGCTGCTGTTGGGGGCCTACGACATTGGGCGGCGGCAGATCTACAGGCTTGGCGCCTGGCGAAGGCTGGTCGGAAAAAACCGGCGCTCCGCTCTTGTCTTTCGACTCGTACACCTGCCCGAGGGCCGCGCCCCACCACAGCGACAGGACCGCAAACGTGAACCAGACCGTGTGCTTCATGACGCGCAGCTCCCGGGCAATGCCCATGCGTCCAAGTGCGCAAAATCCTAGCACGAACCCCCTGCAGCGAAGTCGCGTCGCGGTTTGCATGCCTGTCGTGAACGGGTAACGTGTAGCGTATCGCATATCCCGTGCCCGTTATCCGGTATGCGGAATTCATAATCGGTCCGCCGAGCCGGAACAGGAAATGCCGCATGGAGCCCTCCAGCATCGCGCCGTTCCTGCTTGTTGCCGCGATCGTCGTCGCGGTGGGGCTGATCATCTTCGTGGTGCGGCGCATGCCGGGTTATCGCAAGTACAGCGCGGCGCAGAGCGCTTCGAGCACCGATCGGGAGCGCATCAAGGCCGAGTACGCGCAGGCCGGGCTGCCGGTCCGGTCTTCGATCTTTTCGGCGCCGAGCGTCTCCGGCACGCTCTCGGGTGTCGCCTTCGGCCAGAAGCTCGTCCACGGCGGCCGCAACAGCCCGCCGCGTGTCGAGCTCTCCGCGCGCAGCGCGCTGCGCGGCGAGTTCACGGTCCGTAGCGAGGGCGGCAGCGAGGGCTTTTTCAAATCGATCGGGTTCGCCGACGAGGCACAGACCGGCGACGCGGACTTCGATCGGGAATTCTATCTTGCCGGTGTGTCGCGCGAGTACGTGCGCGCGCTGTTCTCGGAGGCACAAAACCGCGCCGCGGTGCGCAGGCTGTTCGCGCTCGGTTTCGACCGCGTGGAGCTGCAGGACGGCGAACTCACTGCGACGCGCAGCCGTCACGCGCAGCTGCTCGAACTGAATGTGCTGCGCGAGGCGCTCGAACAGCTTTCGGCGCTGCGCACGACGCCGAGCGCAATGCAGGTCGCAATGCAGGGACTGGGCGGCATCCGGACGCGCCACGTCAACACGGCCTGCACGGTCGCGCTCGGCATCGCGGTCAGCGCATTCATGGCAACCACTTTCCTGCTCGAGCCGATGGTCGACGGACAGCTCGCCATGTTCGAGGACAGCTGGCGGCCGGCACTGATCGCCTACGGGGCGCTGATCGGAGCGACGCTGCTGTTGCTGCGCGGCCGCGCGAACGCGCCACGCGAGCTCGTCATGATCGCGCTGCTCGGCCTGCCCGCGCTCTGGATCGGCGGCGTGAGCGCTGCCATGCTCGCCAATCAGTTCCTCGACTCGAGTCCTTCGCAGCGCGTCCGGTCGACCCTGCTGCGATACACCATGACGCGCGGCAAGAACACGTCGTATCACTTCGTGTTTGCGTCGTGGAGGAGGGCGGGCGGCAAAGTGGCGATCACGGTGCCGTACGAAATCTTCCGCAAGGCGGCGCCAAACCAGAGCTGGGTGCTCGAGACTCGCGCCGGCCGCTTAGGCTACGAGTGGATCGATACACTCGAACCGCAGACGAACCGGTAGCCGTCCACCACCGGATCCGTATGATCCTCCTCCGAACGGGGCCATGCCGCAGCTCTCCAGTACCCTGACGCCACGTACGCTGGCCGATGCGCTGGAAACCGCGCGCACGCGGCTTGACGCGCTCGCCGATACGCTGTCCGCCGAAGACTGGGTCGGGCCTTATGCGCAAACGCTCAACCCGCCGCTCTGGGAGTACGGTCACATCGTCTGGTTCCAGGAGCACTGGTGCCTGCGCCAGAAGCCGGGTCGGGCACCGCACGAATCGCCGCTGACGGCGCCGCTCGAGCCCTCGCGCATGGACTGGGCGGACTGGCGCTACGACTCCTCGCGCATTCCGCATGCCGCACGCTGGCAGGTGCCGCTCGCGACGCAGGCCGAAACGCGGTCCTGGGGACGCGAGGTGCTCGAGGCGGTGCAGGCGAAGCTCGCGCGGGGTGATTTCGAACCCGCGTTCCCGTATTTCTGCGAGCTCTCGCTGCACCACGAGAACATGCACATCGAGGCCTGGTGGATGATGTGGCAGAGCCGCGGCCTGCGTCCGCCGCAGCGTCCCCAACTGCCGGTGCTGCCCGACGTGCCCGCGCTGCGCTTTGCGCCGGCGCGCGTCGTGCTCGGCAGCCCGCGCGACGCGGGGTTCGTCTTCGACAACGAGAAGTGGGCGCACGAAGTCGAAGTCGGGGCGCTCGAGATCGACGCGCGCCCGGTGACCAACGCCGAATACGCGCGCCACGTCGCCGCCGGCGGCGCGATGCCTGCGCACTGGCGCCCTGCGGGAAACGGCTGGGAAGTGAAACGCTTCGATCGGTGGATCGCGCTGCCGCCCGACGAGCCCGTGATGCATGTCAGCCGGCCGCAGGCCGAAGCCTACGCCGCCGCCGCGGGGCGCCGCCTGCCGAGCGCAGCGGAGTGGCTGCGGGCGAGCGGCGACCCCGCTTTCGTCGCCGGGCGCTGCTGGGAATGGACCTCCGACATGTTTGCTCCCTACCCGGGGTTTTCGCCGGATCCCTACACCGATTACTCGGCGCCGTGGTTCGACGCTCGCCATGCCGAGCTGCGCGGCGGCAGCTGGGTCACGGACGCGCGCCTTGCGCGTCCGACCTTCCGCAACTTCTATGCGCCCGAGCGATCCGATCCTTTCGTCGGCTTTCGCACGGCGCGCAGGCGATAGGAGGAAGCGGCAGGCTTCACGAGGAGGAACCGCTCATGAATGGAACCGTGAAAGACACTCTCAGCGTCGAGGCGCAGATCGCGCGCGTCTTCGAATGGCGTCGCGGCTTCAACGCCATGCACCTGATCGACGTCGGCCTGCAGCTGGGGCTGTTCAAGGCCCTGCGCGAGCGCCCGGATGCGCGTGCCGCGGAGATCGCAGCGACGCTCGCACTGCATGCGCCTTACGTCGAGACCTGGTGCATGACCGCGTATTCGTTCGGCCTGCTCGACGGCGAGGAGGCCGACGCCGGCCGCCGCTACCGGCTCGCGCCGCACGTCGACGTCGTGCTGGCGAGCCCGGGGCACCCGCGCTATCTGGGTGGTTACGTCCGCCTGGGCACCGAGTTCGCGACGGAGGATCACCGCTACTGCATCGAGGCTTTCCGCAGCGGCGCAATCGTGCCGTTCCAGGGACGCAGCGAAGCCTTTGCCGAGGCGGTGGCCGAAGGCACCTTCGGGTTGCAGGTGTTGAGCGCACGCAAGCTCCTGCCCGAGCTGCCGGGGCTCAAAGCGCGGCTCGACACGGGCGGCACCGTGCTCGAGCTCGGCTGCGGCACCGGACGCCATCTGCTGCAGGTGGCAAAGGCCTTTCCGCAGGCGCGCGTCGTCGGCGTCGACATCGACCCGACCGGGATGAAGGCGGCGCGCGCCGCGCTCGAGCAGGCGCAACTTGCCGATCGCGTGACCCTCGTCGCCGGCGACATAGCCGAGGCGGTAGACGCCGCTGCCGCCGACGCGGTCGTGATGATCGAAGTGCTGCACGAAATCGCGCCGCAGATCCGCCAGTCGGTGATCACCGGCTGTGCGCGCGCGCTGAAAGCCGGCGGCTGGCTGGTGATCGTGGACGAAACCTACCCGAGCACGCTCGCCGACGCGCGCAGCCGGGAGTTCTTTTTTCCGATCCAGACCGGATTCGAGGAGCTCACCTGGGGCAACGTGCTGCCGACGCGTGAAGAGCAGGAGAAATTGCTGCGCGCGGCGGGACTGACAGGCGATATCCAACGCTCGCTGATCGGCGAAGGTTTCACCGTTCTCGCCACGCAGAAGCCATGACCGACGCGCCGGCCCCGCGCGGCCTGTGCAGCGCACTGTTCGCCTACGACGTCGCTCAGGTGATCGACCTCGACCGCGCGGAACAGCGCATGCGCGAGGCGACCGAGCGCAGCGGGATTCGCGCGCGGCGTCGCACGCCGCAGTACTTCGAGTTCCATCCGGCGCCCTTGCGCGTGAGCCAGGAGGCCGCGCCGCTCGCGCTGGGTGCATTCCGCAGCGATTCGCGGGTCGAGGTGACGCTGTTCGACTTCGGCGCGGTGTCGGTGTGCTACCGCGTTGCGGTGCCCGGCCGCCTCGAAGACATGCGCACGCTCGCCGAAACGCTGTTCGAAAACCAAGCCTTGCTTCAGGATTCGCGCGCGCGCGTCGAGGCACTGATTGGCGCGATCGGCGAAGCCGTGGATCGCCCGGCGATCGCCGCCGAGGTCGAGGACTACATGATCTTCCGGCTCGAGGCGCCCTTGGCCGAAGCGCATGCCGGCGCCAACGATCTCGCGCTCGCGCAGGTCCTGCGCTGCGAGCGCGCCGAGCTGTCGACGGATGAAGTGCGCGACGCCACCGCGCAGCGCATCTCGTTCACGCCCGCCGACGTTGCCATGGTCGACTGGAACGCGGCCCTGCTCGCGGGCCCGGAGATGGACGACGTGCAGGCAGTGCTCGAGTTCGTGAACGTCGCGCTGCTCGAGATGCGACTGCTCGACCGGCAGCTCGACCGCGCGCTCGACCAGGCCTACGACAGCCTCGCGCGCAGGTCCTGGACCCGGTTGCGTTTTCCCGGCTACGGCGACGCCGAGGCGGTGCGCATCGGCCAGATGCAGGTCGACAGCGCAATCGCCTTCGAGCGCCTGACCAACACGCTCAAGCTGATCGGCGACCAATATCTCGCGCGCGTCTACCGGCTCGGCGCGCAGCGCTTTCACCTCGAGTCCTGGGACCGCGGCATCCAGCGCAAGCTGCAGACGCTGGAGAGCATCTACGGCAAGATCACCGACCGCGTCGCCAGCCGGCGCCTGGAGCTGCTGGAGTGGATCATCATCGTGCTGATCGCGATTTCGATCGTCCTGCCGTTCGTGCCGGGGGTCTACCCGCACTGAAAGATCGCTTCCGGCCGAAACAAAGCTGTCATATGAAGCGGTGATCATCGCAGTCCCGCCGCAGTTGGAGGCTCCCATGGCTGATCGCATCTACAACGTGCTGTTCCTGTGCACAGGAAATTCCGCGCGCAGCATCCTCGCCGAGGCGCTGATCGGGCGCGAGGGCTTGGGCAAGTTCCGCGGCTTCAGCGCCGGCAGCCATCCCAAGGGCGCGGTTCATCCGCTCGCGCTGCGGCTGCTGGAAAAGCTGAACTTTCCGACCCACGCGCTGCGCAGCAAGAGCTGGGACGAGTTCGCGCGGCCGGGCGCGCCGAAGATGGATTTCGTCTTCACGGTCTGCGACAACGCGGCCGCCGAGGTCTGCCCGATCTGGCCGGGTCAGCCGATGACCGCGCACTGGGGGCTCGCCGACCCGGCAGCCGTCGCGGGCGACGAGATCGAGCAGATGCAGGCCTTCCGCACCGCCCTGCGCGAGCTCGAGAACCGCATCAGGATCTTTGCTGCCCTGCCGATCGGCTCGCTCGACTCCCCGCGCCTGCAGGAAGAACTGGACGCGATCGGTGGCAAGAACGCCGCGACCGAAGACGCGCGCTAGGCGCGCTTGTAGCGCTTCGGCACGAACGGCAGCGCAGCGCGCCTTACCGGGTGGCGCTTGCCGCGCACGACCGCAAACAGCGTGGCCTCGGACGTGAGTGCCGTATCGAGGTGTGCGAGCATCACGGGTTTTCCCAGTGACGGCGACACCGTGCCGCTGGTGACGATGCCGCGCTCGGCGCCGTCCGCGTCTACGATCGGCGCGCCGCTGCGCACCGGAACCGGATCGATGCCGACCAGGCCCGCGAGGCGCCTCGTCGTGCCCTCGCGCTGTTCGCGCAAGGTGGTCTCCGCTCCGGTGAATCCGCCCTCCTTTCGACCACCCGCGCGGCGCGCGCGCGCGATCGCCCAGCCGAGCGCCGCGCTGCACACCGTGGTCTGCGAATCCATGTCCTGTCCGTACAGGTGCAGGCCCGCCTCGAGCCGCAGCGTGTCGCGGGCGGCGAGCCCGACCGGCTTCACCGCGGCGTCCTCGAGCAGCGCACGCGCCAGGCGCTCGGCAGCGGCTGCCGGTACCGAAATCTCGTAGCCATCCTCGCCGGTGTAGCCCGAGCGCGTGACGAGACAGTCCGCGCCCGCAACGTCCATGCGGCTCGCCTGCATGAATTTCAACTCCGCAGCGGGCGGCGCAAGTTTCGCGAGCACGCGCTCCGCCGCCGGACCCTGCAGCGCGAGCAACGCGGCGGCGCGCCACTCGAAAGCGAGCCCGGGACAGCGCGCGCGCAGCTGCGCAAGGTCCTTCTCCCGGCAGGCCGCGTTTACCACGATCGCAATCTCGCCCTCGAGACGGGTCAGCATCAGGTCGTCCTCGATCCCGCCCGCCTCGTTCAGGAGCAGCGCATAGCGTTGCTGCCCGTGCGGCCAGTCGTCGAAATCGAGCGGCAGCGCCGCTTCGAGCGCGGCCTCCAGACGCGCCCCGCGCACGCGCAGCTGGCCCATGTGCGAGACGTCGAACAGACCCGCCTTCTCGCGCGTCCACAGGTGCTCGGCCTTGAGGCCGTCCGCGTACTGCAGCGGCATCTCGTAGCCGGCGAAGGGCGTGAAGCGCGCGCCGAGCGCGCGGTGCAGCGCGTGCAGCGCAGTGCGCGCGAGCTCGCTCAAGCCCAGGCTTCCAGCGGCGGACAGGTGCACACCAGGTGACGGTCGCCGCCGACGTTGTCGACGCGCTTTACCGGCGGCCAGTACTTCGCTGCGCGCAGCCAGGCGAGCGGATAGACCGCGGTTTCGCGCGAATAGGTATGCGTCCACTCTGCAGCGATCTCTTCGGCCGTGTGCGGCGCATTCTTCAGCGGGTTGTCGCTGCGATCCCAGGCGCCGCTGCGGATCTTCTCGAGCTCGGCGTGGATCGAGATCATCGCCTCGCAGAAGCGGTCGAGCTCGGCTTTCGACTCGCTTTCGGTCGGCTCGACCATCAGCGTGTCTACGACCGGAAACGACAGCGTCGGCGCGTGGAAGCCGTAGTCCATCAGGCGCTTGGCGACGTCCTCGGCGCTCACGCCGATCTCGCCCTTCAGCGCGCGCAGGTCGAGGATGCACTCGTGCGCAACGCGGCCGCTGGCGCCGGTGTACAGCACGCCGAAATACGGCGCAAGGCGCGTTGCGACGTAGTTCGCGTTCAGTATCGCGAGCTCGGTTGCGCTGCGCAGGCCCCCGGCACCCAGCATGCGGATGTACATCCAGGAAATGGCCAGAATCAGGGCGCTGCCATAGGGCGCCGAGGAAACCGCGCCGTTCTCGCGCGGCGAGCGGCCGTCGCGCTGCGCGCCGTGTCCCGGCAGATGCGGCGCAAGGTGCGCGCCGACCGCGATCGGCCCCATCCCGGGTCCGCCGCCGCCATGCGGGATGGCGAAGGTCTTGTGCAGGTTGATGTGGCAGACGTCGGCGCCCAGTTCGGCGGGCAGCGCAATGCCGGCGAGCGCGTTCAGGTTCGCGCCGTCCATGTACACCTGCCCGCCGGCGTCGTGGACGATCGCGCACAGCTCCTTGATGCGCGTCTCGAACACGCCATGCGTAGACGGGTAGGTGATCATCAGTGCCGCCAGCCGCTCGCGATGCTCCGCGCTCTTCGCGCGCAGGTCCTCGAGCTCTACGTTGCCGTGCGCGTCGCAGGCGACGACCACGACGCGCAGCCCGATCGACGCCGCCGAGGCCGGATTGGTGCCGTGCGCCGAAGCCGGGATCAGGCAGACATCGCGCGCGCCCTCGCCGCGCGCACCGTGATAATTGCGGATCGTCAGCAGCCCGGCATATTCGCCCTGCGCCCCGGAATTCGGCTGGAACGACACCCGCGCGAATCCGGTGATGGCGAGCAGCATGTGCTCGAGCTGCGCGATCATCTCCAGCATGCCCTGCGCCTGCTCGGGCGGCGCGTAGGGATGCAGCCCCGCCAGGCGCGGCCAGGAGATCGGCGCCAGCGCGGCCGCCGCATTCAGCTTCATGGTGCAGGAGCCGAGCGGAATCATGCTGTGGGTGAGCGACAGGTCGCGGTTCTCGAGGCGCTTGAGGTAGCGCATCATCTCGGTCTCGGTGTGGAAGCGGTTGAAGACCGGGTGCGTGAGCACCGGGTCGGCCCGGCGCAGCGCGCTCGGAATCGAATCGGGCGCCGCGCCGAGGGTGGCGGCGAAGGCGTGCAGGTCGGCGCGCGCGCCGCCCAGCGCCTCGATGCAATCGCCTACGTCCTCGAGCGTGGTCGTCTCGTCGAAGCTCGCAGTGACCTGGCCGTCCTCCAGGTAGCGCAGGTTGACGCGGTGCGCCTCGGCTGCGCGGCGCACCTCCGCAATCGGCCGCGACGGCCGAACGCACACGGTGTCGAAGAACGCGGCATGCGTGGCGTTGCGCACGCAACTGGCAAGCAGGCGCGCCATGAAATTCGCGCGCCGCGCGATGCGCTCGAGCCCGCGCGGGCCGTGGTAAATCGCGTAGAACGCGGCGATGTTCGCGAGCAGCGCCTGCGCGGTGCAGATGTTGCTGGTCGCTTTTTCGCGCCGGATGTGCTGCTCGCGAGTCTGCAGCGCCATGCGGTAGGCGGTGCGGCCTGCGGCGTCGCGCGACACCCCGATGATGCGTCCGGGCATGGCGCGCTTGAACGCGTCCCGTGTCGCGATGTAGCCGGCGTGCGGGCCGCCGAAGCCCATCGGCACGCCGAAGCGCTGCGCCGATCCGATCGCGACATCGGCGCCGAGCGCCCCGGGCGAGCGCAGGAGCATCAGCGCGAGCGGATCGGTGCCGAGCACCGCGAGCGCGCCGGCCGCGTGCAGCCGATCGATGAGCGGGGCGAAGTCGCGAATGCTGCCGAAAGTATCCGGATACTGCAGATGCGCCCCGAACACGTTCGCCGCATCGAGCGCGGTCTCTGCCTCGCCGACCACCACGTCGATGCCGATCCAGCGCGCGTGCGTGCGCACCACGTCGATCACCTGCGGATGGGTGGCCGCATCTACGAAGTAGGCGCTCGCGCCGCTCTTCGCAGCGCGCCGCGCGAGGCGCATGGCCTCGGCCGCCGCGGTGGCTTCGTCCAGCAGCGATGCGTTCGCCACCGGCAGGCCGGTGAGATCGATCACCATCTGCTGGAAGGCGAGCAGCGCTTCGAGCCGGCCCTGCGAGATCTCGGCCTGGTACGGAGTGTACGCGGTGTACCAGCCGGGGTTCTCGAGCACGTTGCGCTGGATCACCGCAGGCGTGATCGTGCCGTGGTACCCCATGCCAATGAAGCTGCGCCAGGGCGCATTGCGCTCGGCGAGCTGCGCGAGCTCGGCGAGCGCCGCGGGCTCGCTGCGCGCATCGCCGAGCGCCTGCGCCGCATCGGGCGTCAGGATATCGGCGGGCACGGCCTCGTGCAGGAAGACCGCCATCGACTCGGCGCCCACGGTTTCGAGCATCGCGCGCTGGTCGTCCGCGCCGCTGCCCAGATGGCGGGCGACATACGCGTCGTTTGCGGCGAGCTGATCGAACGGCGTGTGCACGCGACGCCTCCTCGCTCAGACGCCCGCCGAGGCGCGGTAGGCCGCGGCATCGAGCAGCGCCTTGAGCGCCCCCGCGTCGGCCGGCTTCAGCCGGAACAGCCAGCCCTTGTCGTAGGGCCCTTCGTTCACCGCGCCGGGTTGTTCGCTCAGCGCGCTGTTCACCTCGATCACCTCGCCCGCGACCGGTGCGTAGACGTCGGAAGCCGCCTTGGTCGATTCGACCACCGCGCAGGCCTCGCCCGCCCCGAGCCGCCTGCCGACCTCGGGCAGCTCGACGTAGACCAGCTCGCCGAGCTGGTCGGTCGCGACCGCCGTGATCCCGACCGTGAGCGTCCCGTCGGGTGCCGCGGCGATCCACTCGTGCGATGCGGTGTACTTCAGCGGCTGCGGAATTTCCATATCGCGCTCCCTCGATCGGTGCCGATGCGGCCGTCGCGCCCGGTATTTTCTGCGAAAATCCCGATCTCCCGAAACGCTTTGCGCGGCCCTACAGGACCCACTGCACATCTCATGCCAAAATCCCCGCCCGCCTCCATCGACGAGACCCAGATCCTGCTCGCCGAGGCCGACTACGTGGCCGAGCGCAGCCTCGCCACGGCGCTCTACCTGTCGCTCGCCATGAAGCGGCCGCTGTTCCTCGAAGGGGAAGCCGGCGTCGGCAAGACCGAGATCGCGAAGGTCGTCGCCAAGGTGCTCGAGCGCGATCTTCTGCGGCTGCAGTGCTACGAAGGGCTGGATATCGCGCAGGCCGCCTACGAGTGGAACTACTCGCGCCAGATGATCGAGATCCGCATGGCCGAGGCCGAGGGCGTGAAGTCGCGCGAAGGCCTCGCGCAGGACATCTTCTCCGAGCGTTTTCTGGTGCGCCGGCCGCTCTTGCGCGCGCTGGAAGGCGTCGGGGCGCCGCCGGTGCTGCTGATCGACGAGCTCGACCGCACTGACGAGCCGTTCGAGGCCTACCTGCTCGAGGTGCTGTCCGACTGGCAGATCACCATCCCGGAGCTCGGCACGATCCACGCCGAGGAGCCGCCGATCGTGGTCATCACCTCCAACCGCACGCGCGAGATTCACGATGCGGTGAAACGACGCTGCTTCTACCACTGGGTGGACTACCCGGACGCGGCACGCGAGCTCGAGATCCTCCGGCGCAAGGCGCCGAAGGCGGCCGACAGCTTGTCGAAAGAAGTGGTCGCCTTCGTGCAGCGCCTGCGCGGCATAGACCTGTTCAAGCTGCCCGGGGTGGCCGAGACGATCGATTGGGCGAACTGCCTGGTCGCGCTCGATCGGATCGCGCTCGACCCGGAAACCGTCAACAACACGCTCGGCGTCCTGCTCAAATACCAAGACGACATCGAGAAGGTGGCGGGCGAAGAGGCGGCGCGCCTCGTGAACGAGGCGAAGAGCGCCGCCACCGCGGCCTGAGGCGGCGGTGGAGACGCCCGCCTTCCTGCGGCGGCTGTTCGGACGCGACCCGCGCGGCAGCGCAACCGCGGCGCTCGCGCTGTGTCGCGCCTTGCTCTCGGAACGTGGCGAAGCCTCGGGCGCGACGCTCGCGCGCGAGGCCGCGCGCGCGATCGAGGCGCTGGACGACGCGCAACGCGCGCGGTTCTTCGACGCGCTGGCGGGGGAGTTTTCACCCTCGCCTACGGCGGTGGCGCGCGCAGCGCAGGCCTACCAGGCCGAGCCGGGACCGCGCACCCTGGCCCGGCTGCAGCGCATCGTCGAGCCGGTGCGCCAGGAACTGTTCCGGCGTCTCAACATGGCGCCGGGGGGCACCGCGGCGCTGGTTGCGATGCGCACCTGCCTCCTCGAGCGGCTCGGCGCGCACCCGCAGTGGCGTGCGCTGGACGACGACCTGCTGCATCTGTTTCGCAGCTGGTTCAACCGCGGCTTCCTGCGCCTCGAACGCATCGACTGGCGCACGCCGGCGAACGAGCTCGAGAAGCTGATCGAGTATGAGGCAGTGCACGCGATCCGCGGCTGGGACGACCTGCGGCGCCGGCTGCAGGCCGACCGGCGCTGCTTCGCGTTCTTCCATCCGGCGCTGCCCGAAGAGCCCCTGATCTTCATCGAGGTCGCCCTCACCCGCGAGCTGCCCGCGAAGATCGCGCCGCTGCTCGAGCTGGCGGCTCCGGTGGCCGATCCCGAGCTCGCGACTCACGCGATCTTCTATTCGATCACCAACTGCCAGGACGGCCTGCGCGGCATCTCGTTCGGCTACTTCCTCATCAAGCAGGTGGCCGAAGACCTGCGCGTGCAGCTGCCGAAGCTGAAGACCTTCGCCACGCTCTCCCCAGTGCCGGGTTTCGCGGCCTGGCTCGCGGGGCTGCGCAAGCGTGGCGCGCTCGATCTGCCCGGGCTCGACCGGCCAGACTGGGCCGAGGCGGATGTGCAGGAGGCGCTGGCGAAGCAGCTTCCGCCGCTCTGCGCCTACTACCTGCTGCACGCGCGGCGCGGCGACGAGCCGCTCGATCCGGTCGCGCGCTTTCATCTCGGCAACGGGGCCGTGCTCGAGCGCGTCAACTGGCTCGGCGACCGCTCCAAGGGTGGTCTCGCGCGCAGTGCCGGGATGATGGTGAACTACGTCTACCGCCTCGAGGACGTCGAGAAGAACCACGAAGCCTACGTAAACGAGCATCGTGTGAGTGCCTCGCGCGCGGTCGAAAAACTCGCCCGCGAATCTGCGCTCGCGCAGGCCGAGGCGCACTCCGGCTGATGTTCCCGGCGCTCGACCCCGCAGGCCCGGGCGGCCGGCTTGCCGAGAACGTCATGCACTTCGCACGCCTGCTGCGCGCCGCCGGCATGCGTGTGGGGCCTGACCGCGTGATCGACTGCGTGCGCGCGCTCGAGATCGCGGGCGCCGGGCGGCGCGAAGACTGGTACTGGACGATGTCCGCGGTGCTGCTCTCGCGCGAGGAGCAGCGCCCGATTTTCGACCAGGCCTTCCGCCTGTTCTGGCGCGACCCCAAGCTGGTCGAAAAGATGATGCAGCTGCTGCTGCCCAAGGTCTACGGGCGCAGCGCCAAGCCCGAGGACCAGCAGAGCCAGCGCCTGAGCGATGCGCTGTTCGGCCAGAAGCAGCAGGAAGCGCGCGAACGCGAGGAACAGAAGGTCGAGCTCGACGCGCGCCTGACGTTCTCCACGCGCGAGGTGCTGCAGCGCATGGACTTCGACACCATGTCGGCGGCCGAGCTCGCCGAGGCGAAAAAGGCGATCGCGGAGCTGCGTCTGCCGCTGCCCATGATCCGCACCCGGCGCTACGCCGCCAATCCGCGCGGCCGGCGCATCAACCTGCGCGCGACCTTGCGCGCGACCCTGCGCGAGGGCGGCGAGCTGATCCCGCTGGTGCGCGCCGCGCCCCGCCAGCTGCACCCGCCGCTCGTCGTGCTGTGCGACATCTCCGGCTCGATGAACCCCTACGCACGGATGTTCCTGCATTTCCTGCACGCCATCACCAACGACCGCGACCGTGTGAGCGTGTTCGTGTTCGGAACCCGGCTCACCAACATCACGCGCCAGCTGCGCCATCGCGACGTCGACGTGGCGATGGCGCGCGTGGCGGACGCGATCAAGGACTGGTCGGGCGGCACCCGCATCGGCGCCTGCCTGCGCGAGTTCAACTGGCGCTGGGCGCGCCGGGTGCTGGGCCAGAACGCCTGCGTGCTGCTGGTGTCGGACGGCCTCGATCGCGAGGCGGGCGAGGGCCTGAGCGACGAGATGGAGCGTCTGGCGAAGTCCAGCCGCTACGTGGTCTGGCTCAATCCGCTGTTGCGCTACGAGAAGTTCGAGGCCCGGCCTGCGGGCGTGCGCGCGATCCTGCCGCACGTCGACCTGTTCCTGCCGGTGCATAATCTGAAGAGCTTGATCGAGCTCGCCCACAGCTTGTCGGGCCCGATGCTCAGAAAGCAGGAGCAACGCGCATGGAAATGAACGGTGAGCAGCGCATTCCGGCGAATCAGCAGCAGACCTGGGAGGCCCTGAACGATCCCGAGGTGCTCAAGGCCTGCGTGCCGGGCTGCGACTCGATCGAGAAGCTGTCGGACACCGATTTCCAGGTGCTGATGACCGCGCGCGTCGGGCCCGTGAGCGCGAAATTCAAGGGCAAGCTCACGCTCTCGGATCTCGAACCGCCGCGCGCCTACGCGATCGCATTCGAGGGCCAGGGCGGTGTCGCCGGCTTCGGCAAAGGCAGCGCGAAGGTTCGCCTCGAGCCCGATGGCGAGGAAACGGTCCTGAAATACGACGTCAAGGCGAGCGTCGGCGGCAAGCTCGCTCAGATCGGCTCGCGCCTGGTCGATGCTGCGGCAAAGAAGATCGCGAACGAGTTCTTCAACGCCTTCAATGCCCACATGGCGAAGGCGCATGGCGCGTCGCAGTCGCCCGCCGGCGCAGAGGCGCAGCATGGGCAGGCTGCGGGCGAGGAGCATCACCCCGAGCCCGTGCCGCGCGATCCCGACCTGCCGACGCTCAATACCGCGACCGTGGCATTCGTCGCGGCCGGCGCGCTTGTCGTGTTCCTGGTGGCGATGCTGACGCTGTTCGGCTGATGGTCGAACAGCTCTATCGCACGGACCCGTACCTGAAATCCTGTGCAGCGACGGTCGTCTCGGCGCAGCCGGGCGCGCTCGAGCTCGACCGCACCGTGTTCTACCCGATGGGCGGCGGCCAGCCCGGCGACTGCGGCACGCTGACGCTGGAGGATGGGCGCAGTCTGCGCGTTGTCGACACGCGCTGGGGACCCTCGCCCGAGCAGCTGCTGCACCTGCTCGCAGCGGACGACGCTCTGCCCGCGACGGGAGCGCGGGTGCATGCGGCGCTCGACTGGGAGCGACGCCATCGCCACATGCGTCTGCACACCGCGCTGCACCTGCTGTGCGCCGTGGTCGGAGCCCCTGTGACCGGTGGCCGCATCTCGGAGGACAAGGCGCATCTCGACTTCGACGTCGACATGGACAGGCTCGTCAAGGGCGAACTCGAAACCGGCATCAACGCGCTGATCGGAGCGGGACACCTGACCCGCTCGATCTGGATCAGCGATGCGGAGCTCGATGCGCGGCCCGAACTCGTCAAGACGATGTCGGTGGCACCGCCGCGCGGCGCGGGGCGTGTGCGCCTGCTAGAAATTCCTGGTGTCGATCTGCAGGCCTGCGGTGGTACGCATGTCGCCGATACGCGGGAAATCGGCCGACTGGTCGTCGCCCGCATTCGCTCCGAGGGGCGCCGAAACCGTCGCGTCACGCTCGCGTTTGGGGATTAGTTCACAGGCAGTGCGCCAGCCATCGGGCGGCGCGCGCCGTCCGTCCAGGGCTGCGACGATGCGGACCTAGTTCCTCTATGACGTTCTTTGACGGCGCCTAGCATGCGTTATCCTGTCACAGAGAAGGATTAGCGATGGGAGCCTTACCGATGGCGAAGGCCGTGATGGAGCACAAGCTGCGGGCCGAGCGTCAACTCGCGGTGGTGCTGTTTGCGCAGCTGCGCAACTTCGAGCAGATCGCCGACATGCTCGATCCCGAAATCGTCATGAACCTGGTAAACGAGTTTCTGACGCTCGTGAGCGACACGGCGGCGCCTGCCGGCGGCGAGACGCTCGGCGTGCAGAACGACACCGCGATGATCGTGTTCCGCGGAGCCCCGCCGCTGCAGACTGCGCAGCAGGCCGCGCAGACTGCACTGTCGCTGCAGGTCGAGCTGATGGGGCTCGCCGAGCGCTGGAAGAACGATTACGGCGTGCAGACCGCGACCGCGATGGGTCTGCACCTGGGCGAAGCGGTGTTCGGCGAAACCGGCGCCGAGGGTGCTGCGTGCCTGCTCGGCGCCTTCGGCGACACGGTGACGATTGCCGA
>Ga0210102_1000221_pt1 | contig 16026 bp, 17 predicted proteins | sample RushOxbow_ThreeS_4_FD_185563 | JGI IMG/M metagenome (GOLD analysis project Ga0210102, IMG submission 185563) | Wetland microbial communities from San Francisco Bay, California, USA, that impact long-term carbon sequestration -... | ecosystem: Environmental > Aquatic > Marine > Wetlands ...
AGGTGTCGCAGGGCTCGCTGATCCTTCTGCTCGAGGCGAATGCGGGCGCCGGTCAAGCGAAGGCGGCACCGCGGTCTGCCGCGGCGGAAACACCCGCGCCCGCGAGACCGGCACCCGTATCCGCCCCAGGCGGCGCGCGGATGCAGGCACAGCACGAATGCGACGTCGTCGTGCTGGGGGCCGGCCCCGGCGGCTACTCCGCAGCGTTTCGCGCTGCTGACCTAGGCCTCAAGGTGGTGCTGGTCGAGCGCTATCCGACGCTCGGTGGCGTGTGCCTGAATGTCGGCTGCATTCCGTCCAAGGCTCTGCTGCACACGGCGGCGGTGATGGACGCTGCGACTGCGCTCGGCGCGCACGGCATCGAGTTCGGCACGCCGAAGATCGATCTCGCCAAGCTGCGCGCCTTCAAGGACAAGGTGGTCGGCAAGCTGACCGGCGGCCTTGCTGCAATGGCAAAAGCGCGCAAGGTCGCGCTGCTGCAGGGCGTGGGGCGCTTCGCCGACTCGCATCATCTCGCGGTGGAGACGAAAGACGGTCGGCAGGTCGTCAAGTTCGCCTCGGCGATCGTCGCCGCCGGCTCGCAGGCGGCGAAGCTGCCGTTCCTGCCGGAGGACCCGCGCGTTGTCGACTCGACCGGCGCACTCGAGCTGCGCAGCCTGCCGAAGCGCCTGCTGGTCATCGGCGGGGGGATCATCGGCCTCGAGATGGGCACCGTGTACTCCACGCTCGGTGCGCGGCTCGATGTGGTCGAGATGCTGGACGCTCTGATGCCCGGCGCCGACCGCGACCTCGTCGCAGTCTGGCAGAAATTCAACAAGGCGCGCTTCGACAACGTGATGCTGAAGACGCGCACCACCAAGGCCGAAGCGGCGAAAGACGGCATTCGCGTCTGGTTCGAGGGCGAGCAGGCGCCGAGCGGCGCGCAGACCTACGACATGGTGCTGGTATCGGTCGGGCGCACGCCGAACGGCAAGAACATCGGCGCCGAGCTGGCGGGACTCGCTGTCACGGAGCGCGGCTTCATCGAAGTGGACTCGCAGATGCGCAGCAACCTGCCGCATGTCCACGCCATCGGCGACATCGCCGGCAACCCGATGCTCGCCCACAAGGCGGTGCACGAGGGGCACGTGGCGGCCGAAGCGATTGCCGGCATGAAGTCGCATTTCGACGCGCAGGTGGTGCCCTCGGTCGCCTATACCGATCCGGAGATCGCCTGGGTCGGGATGACCGAGGACGAGGCCAAACACTCGGGCGTAAAGCTTGGCGTCGGCAAGTTTCCCTGGGCCGCGTCGGGTCGCGCGATCGCGAACGCGCGCGACGAAGGATTCACCAAACTGCTGTTCGAAACGGAAACGCACCGCATCGTCGGCGCCGGCATCGTCGGCACCGGCGCGGGTGACCTGATCAGCGAGCTCGCGCTGGCGATCGAGATGGGAGCGGATGCGACCGACATCGGCAAGACGATCCACCCGCACCCGACCCTCGGCGAATCGGTGGGCATGGCGGCAGAACTGTTCGAGGGCGTGTGCACCGATCTTCCCCCGCAGCGCAAGCGATGAGCCAGGACGCGCTCAAGCAACGCGTTGCGCAGGAAGCGCTCAAGCACGTGGTCGAGGACGCCGTGATCGGCGTGGGCTCGGGCTCGACCGTGAACTTCTTCATCGATGCACTGGCGGGCATCAAAGGGCGCATCGACGGCGCCGTGGCCGCCTCCGAGTCGAGCGCCGAGCGCCTGCGCAAGCACGGCATCCGCGTGTTCGATCTGAACAGCGTGAGCGAGCTGCCGGTCTACATCGACGGCGCCGACGAGGTCACCGAGCACCTGGCGATGATCAAGGGCGGCGGCGGGGCGCTGACGCGTGAAAAGATCGTCGCCGCTGTGGCGAAGACCTTCGTCTGCATCTGCGATGCGTCGAAGCTGGTCGGCGTGCTCGGCAGGTTTCCGCTCCCGGTCGAGGTGATTCCGATGGCGCGCAGCTACGTCGGCCGCGAGCTGCTCAAGCTTGGCGCGCAGCCCGTGCTGCGCGAGAATTTCAAGACCGACAACGGCAATCTGATCCTCGACTGCCATGGGCTGACGATCCTCGATCCGCCGTCGCTGGAAGCGCGGCTTAACCAGATCGCGGGCGTGGTGACCAACGGGCTGTTCGCGCAGCGTCCCGCGGACCTGCTGCTGCTCGCCGAGTCCGGCGGCGTGCGCAGCCTGCGCCGGTAGGCCAGCACTTCCCTGTGCTAAGCTAAGTCGCGCATTTCAGGGCGATTCGAGGGTCTGTCGGATGTCCGAGCACATCTCCAAGCAGTTCGACGCGGAACTCGAGAGCGTGCGCTCGCGCGTACTGCAGATGGGTGGGCTGGTCGAAGAGCAGATCCTGCGCGCGGTCGAGGCGCTCGATTCGGGCGACATGGAGCGCATCGAGAAGACCATCGCGGACGATCACCGCGTCAACGCGCTCGAAGTCGGGCTGGATGAAGCCTGCGTTCACATCATCGCGCGCCGTCAGCCTGCCGCGGGCGATCTGCGGCTGCTGATCACGGTGATCAAGACGATCACCGACCTCGAGCGCATCGGCGACGAGGCGGAGAAGATCGCGCGCATGGCGAAATTGATTCATGCCGCGGAGCGCCAGCACATGCCGCGCGTGGAGATCAGGCATGTCGCGCAGCGCGCCGTGGCCATGCTGCGCCAGTCGCTCGATGCTTTCGCGCGGCTCGATGTCGCCGAGGCGACCCACGTGGTGAAGCAGGACACCGCAGTAGACGACGAGTACCGGGCGATCATGCGACAGCTGATCACCTACATGATGGAGGATCCGCGCACGATCACGCGCGCGCTCGAGATCCTGTTCATCGCCAAGGCAATCGAGCGCATCGGCGACCATGCCAAGAACATGTCCGAGTACGTGATCTATCTGGTCAAGGGGCGGGACGTGCGCCACGTCTCGGTAGACGAGATGGAGCGGCTGCTCGACTGAAGCGCGCCGCCGGCCGCCGCGCGCTCGCGCAGCCGGGGGGATTTCGAGGGCGAAGTTTCCATCATGACGATTCAGAGTCCGCCCAGACCGCTGCGCCAGGCAGACCCGGCCGAAGAGGCGGCGATGCTCGACGCGATCCAGAAGTGGCTCGAGCGCGAAGTGCGGCCGCACGCGGCGCAGCTCGAGCACGACGACGTCTGGCCGGCGGAAATGGTCGAGCGCATGAAGGCTTTCGGCCTGTTCGGCGCGGTCATCGATCCGCAATGGGGCGGCCTGGGGCTGGCGGCGTCTACCTACGCCAAGATCGTTCAGCGGATCTCGGAAGTCTGGATGTCGCTCACCGGCATCTTCAATTCGCACCTCATGATGGCGTTGCTGGTCGAGCGCTACGGCAGCGAGGCGCAAAAGGCGCGCTGGCTGCCGCGCATGTGCTCGGGCGAGTTGCGCGGCGGCCTCGCGTTGACCGAGCCCGATGCCGGCACGGACCTGCAGGGCATCCGCACGCGCGCAGTGCGGCATGACGACTGCTACGTCGTGAACGGCACCAAGACCTGGATCTCGAACGGCATCGAGGGCTCCGCGTTCGCGGTGCTGGTCAAGACCGATCCTGGCGCAAACCCGCCGCGCAGGGGCATGTCGATGTTCGTCTTCGAGAAGGGGCCCGGCTTCGGCGTGTCGCGCAGGCTCGAGAAGCTCGGCTACAAGGGCATCGATTCCGCCGAGCTCGTGTTCGAAGACTTCGAGGTGCCGGCGGACAACCTGCTCGCCGGCGAAGGGCAGGGGTTCTATCTCGCGGTGAGCGGGCTCGAGCTCGGGCGCATCAATGTGGCGGCACGCGGCGTCGGCGTGGCGAAGGCGGCGCTCGACGAATCCGTGCGCTACGCGCAGACGCGCAGGACCTTCGGCAAGCCGATCTGTGAGCACCAGGCCATCCAGCTCAAGCTCGGAGAGATGGCGACCCGCGTGGAAGCCGCGCGCCTGCTCGTCGAGCAGGCGGCCGTGGCCTACGACCGGGGCCAGCGCTGCGACATGGAGGCCGGCATGGCGAAGTACTTCGCCTCCGAGGCCGCGGTGGAGAACGCGCTCGAAGCGATGCGCATCTTCGGCGGCTACGGCTACTCCAAGGAGTACCCGATCGAGCGGCTCTACCGCGACGCGCCGCTGATGTGCATCGGCGAGGGCACGAACGAGATGCAGCGCATCATCATTGCGCGCCAGCTGATCGAGCGCAACCGGATCTAGACGCGGATGAAGCTGGAAGGCGTCAAGGTCATCGACCTGTCGATGTTCCTGCCGGGCCCGCACCTCACCATGATGATGGCGGACCACGGCGCGCGGGTGATCCGCATCGAGGCGCCGGGCGGTGGCGAACCGGCGCGGCACGCGCCCTACCGCAAGAATGGGCACAGCGTGTGGTTCCGCAATACGCATCGCGGAAAGAAGAGCCTGCGGCTCAACCTGAAGGATGCGCGCGGGCGCGAGATCCTGCTGCGCCTCGCCGAGTCTAGCGACGTGCTGGTCGAGGGGTTTCGACCCGGCGTGATGCAGCGTCTCGGCCTCGGCTATGAGGCCCTCTCCACCCGAGCGCCGCGCATCATCTACTGCTCGATCTCGGCCTTTGGCCAGACCGGGCGCTACTGGGACAAGCCTGCGCACGACCCGGCAATCCAGGCGATGGCGGGCCTCGCCAGCGTGAATCTCGGGCGCGACGGCAAGCCGGTGCTGGCGGGCGTATCGGCCGCCGACATGGCGGGGTCGCTGATGGCGCTCGCCGGAATCCTGATGGCGCTCGTGCGCCAGCGCGAGACCGGGCGGGGAGATTTCCTCGATGTCGCGATGAACGACGCACTGATGGCGTGGACGCCACATCAGCTCGGTCCCGTGTTCGCCGAGCGGCGCGACCCGGTGCCGGGCGACGAGCGCTCGTGGGGCGGCGCGGCGTTCAACAACATCTACGATACGAAGGACGGCCGTGCGATCGAGTTCGGCGGCGTCGAGCACAAGTTCGGCGAGAACGTCTTGCGCAAGGCGGGACGCGACGACCTGGTTGCCTGCCTGCACCAGCCCTACGGGGCGCCGCAGGCGCCGGTGCGCGAGTTCCTGCGCGAGTTCTTCGGCCGCATGACGCTTGCCGAGGCGCTCGCTTGGCTGGAGGACGTCGAGTGTGCCTACGCCCCGGTGAGAACGCTTTGCGAGGCCTTCTTCGACCCGGCGACCGCCGAGCGCGGGATGCTGTTGCGCGATGCCGAAGGCAACGAGCATGTCGGCGTGCCGATCAAGTTCGTGCACGAGCCGGCACGCCCAGAGTTCAGCTTGCCGGAGTACGGTGAGCACGGCGGCGAGATCCTCGCCGGCCTCGGCTACGCGGCTGCGGAGATCGAAACGCTCACGCGCGATGGCGTGATCTGATGGCGGCGGAAGCGTCCGCCGCTCCACTCGAGGGCCTGCGCGTGCTGGCCGTCGAGCAGTACGGCGCCGGGCCCTGGGGCTCGCTCTACCTCGCCGACCTCGGCGCCGAGGTGATCAAGATCGAGAACCCGCGCGACGGCGGGGATGTCAGCCGCAGCGTCGGGCCGCACTTCTTCGCACCCGGCGACAGCCAGTTCTTCCACACCTTCAATCGCAACAAGAAAAGCATCGCGCTCGATCTGAAGCATCCCGAAGGCGCCGCGGTGCTGCGCGATCTGGCGGCGGGCGCGGACGCGCTGCTCGACAATCTGCGCGGCGACGTGCCGGAGAGAATCGGCCTGACCTATGCTCAGTTGAAGGCAGCGAACCCGCGCCTCGTGTGTGCGCATCTTTCCGCATATGGCCGCGAAGGATCGCGCGCCAGCTGGCCAGGGTACGACTTCCTGATGCAGGCCGAGGCCGGCTACCTCACGCTGACCGGAGAGCCGGGGACGCCGCCCGCCAAGTTCGGCCTGTCGATGGTCGATCTCGCCGCGGGCCTGACCTGCGCGCTCGGTTTGCTCGCCGCCGTGATGAAGGCGCGCGCCACGGGGCGCGGCTGCGATCTCGACACCAGCCTGTACGACGTCGCTCTGCATCACCTGAACTATCCGGCGACCTGGTACCTGAACGCGGGTGCTGTCACCGGGCGCCAGCCGCGCTCGGCGCATCCGTCGGTGGTGCCGAGCCAGCTCTACACGACCCAGGACGGCTGGATCTTCGTGATGTGCAACAAGGAGAAGTTCTGGCGCGTGCTCGCCGGCGAGCTCGGCCATCCGGAGTGGTGCGTCGATCCGCGTTTCACGGATTTTGCGGCGCGGCTGGAGAACCGGGCCGTGCTTCAGGAGTTGCTCGACGCGGCGTTCGCAGAAAAGGCGACTGCGCTCTGGCTCGAACGACTCGCGGGAAGGGTGCCGGTTGCGCCGGTGCGCACTGTAGGCGAAGCGCTCGAAAGTTCATTCGTGCGCGAGCGTGGCGATGTCACCGACTACGCGCGTGCGGGCGGCCCGCCCGCGCGCATGGTGGCGAACCCGATCAGAATGCCGGGCATCACGCTGCCCGCGCGCGCAGCACCGGCGCTCGGCGCGCAGACCGATGCGCTGCTCGAGGCGCTCGGCTACGACGCCGCGCGCATCGCCCGGCTTCGCGCCTGCGGCGCGATCGGCTGAGCCGCTGCCGCGCTACTTCTCGGCCGGCGGAACGTAGCCCGAGGCGACGTCCGCGCCGCTGCCGAAGAAATGCGCTTCCATCTGCTCTGCGAGGTACTTGCGCGCGCGCGCGTCGGCCAGGTTGAGCCGGTTCTCGTTCACCAGCATCGTCTGGTGGCGCAGCCACTGCTGCCAGGCTTCCTTGGAAACGCTCTCCCAGATGCGCTTGCCGAGCTCGCCCGGATAGGGCGGAAAGTCGAGCCCTTCCGCGTCGCGGCCGAGCTTGATGCACTTGACCATCCGTGCCATGGGGGAATACTCCGTTGCTGACGAACCGATTATAGTGCGCGGCGCCTGCGGCGCCCCGCCGGGCAGCTAGAGCTTCTTCACGAAGACCTTCGATCCGCGCTTCCAGTTGTAGAGCGCCTGGCGCTGCGCCGGCAGCGCAGTGACCGGCGCCTCGACGAATCCCTGGTCGAGAAACCAGTGCGCGGTGCGCGTCGTCAGCGCGAAGAGCCTGCGGATGCGCCGCGCCCGTGCGCGCTCTTCGCAGGCGGCGAGCAGGCGCTCGCCGTAGCCGGCGTCGCGCCGCTCGGCGGCGACCGCGAGGCAGGCGAACTCCGCGTTTTTCGCGTCCGGATAGGGATGCAGCGCCGCGCAGCCGAGGATCACGCCATCGTGCTCGAGCACGAGGAAGTTCGGAATCTCCGCTTCGATCAGTTCCCGGTTGCGCTTGACCAGGGTGCCGTCGGCCTCGAGCGGCTCGAGCAGCGCGATCACGCCGCCGATGTCCTCGATCGTCGCTTCGCGCAGCCGCTCGACGGGATCGGCGGTGAGCATGGTGCCGACGCCCCAGTGCGTGAAGAGCTCGAGCAGCGTCGCGCCCCAGGTGCGGCGCGACACCAGGTGCGCACGCGCGACGCCACCTTCGAGCGCGCGCAGCGCGTGTTCGATCGCGCGCGTCGTCGCCGCGCCCAGATCACTTTTCTTCAGCAGCGCACTTGCTTCGCGCGCGGTCAGCTCGCCGCGCACCTCGCCCCTGCGGTTGGCCGGCAGCCGGTCGGTGACCAGCAGCAGCTTGTCGGCCTTCAACGCGACGGCGACGCTTTCCGCGACGTCCTCCCAGGCGAGATTGAAGACCTCGCCGGTGGGTGAGTAGCCGATATGCGGGATGAGCACCACCTCGCCCGCGTCGAGCCGCATGGCGATGGCCTGTGCATCGACCCGGCGTACAAGTCCGGTGTATTGGAAGTCGGTGCCGTCGACGACGCCGATCGGCCTCGCGGTGATGAAGTTTCCGGAGGCGACGCGGATACGCGCGCCCGCCATGGGCGAGTTCGGCAGGCCCTGCGAGAGCAGCGCCTCGATCTCGACGCGCAGCACGCCGGCGGCGTGCTTCACCGCGGTGAGCGCCGCGTTGTCGGTGACGCGCAAGCCCTTGACGATGCGCGCGCGCAGCCGCTTGGCCTTCAGCTCCGCGTCGATTTGAGGACGCGCGCCGTGCACCAGGACCAGCCGGATGCCGAGCGCGGCGAGCAGGCTGATGTCGTGCACGAAGTGCACGAAGCGCGAGCGCTCGGCCATGACCTCGCCGCCGAAGGCAATGACAAATGTCCTGCCGCGGAACGCGTGGACATAAGGCGTCACCTGGCGCAGCCAGCGCACGAAGGCTTCGGGATGGGCCTGTGTGACCATGGTTTTGTTCTTATGAAGCGCTTTGGCTGACCTGGGATCGCGGAAATTCTATGCGAGTTCAGACGCTTGAGGCGAGGCAGGCGGGAAAAGACCAGGTGCGCCGGGCGCGGCTTCGGGGTAAGGTAAGGCAGGTGACGGGGAGACTGTGGAGCTTGCCATGCGATTGATCGCCGTTCTTTTCGCCGGCCTTCTGGCCTGGGCGCCGGGCGGCGCGCTCGGTTTCGGCTCGAGCAGCGACGACGAAAGCTTCGCGCACGTGCTTGCGCTGATGCAGTCGGTCGTCAGCATCGCCGCCCATTCCGAGGATCCGAAGGCCGTCGAGCGGCACATGGACGAGGTTTTCGCCGGCCAGGACCCCGAGGCGAACCGGGCCGCTGCGGCGCTGCTCGAGGACATGACGCGGGACATGAGCGAAGCCGAGCGCCAGAGCTTTCTGGCGATTGCACGCGACCTGGCGACGCTCGCGCGGCGCGAGCACGCCCGCGCGGCCGCGCAGCCGCGCCCCCTGGCGACATTCGACACGGAACGGGCGCTGGCGGCGAGAAAGGAATTGAATGCGATGGGTCTGCGCTATTACGACGCGAACCAGTTTCTCGACGCCGTGAAGCGCGACGATGCGCTGGCCGTGGCGCTTTACGTGGAGGGACGCGGCGTCAACCTCGCGGCGCGCGATGCCGACGGACGCAGCGCCCTGGAGATCGCGCAGGCGAAGGGGAACCGGCAGATCGCCGGGATGCTGGGCGGGGCGCAGTAGCGAATTTGCCGACGATCGCGTCGAACGTGCGCGTGAGTCCCTGCCGATCAGCGCCGACGGAACGCGGACGGTGCTGCCTGAGCCATAACCCGGCGTAGGCCGCATCGGTTTCGTTCTCCCGCCCGCGGGCGAAGAGTTAGGTTGGTCCCTTAGCCGGCGCAAGCTGCCGAAGTTGGCGATCGTGCAGGCGAGAGAACAGGGCCAAAGCTGCCACCGCCCCGATGAGCGCGAAAAACATGTCTGATTGCGTGTCCCAGGGATCGCCCTGGGTTCCAAGAAACTCGTCAGCCCCCTGGCCAAGCGCCAAAGCGACACCCCACTCGATGAACTCATACGTTGCGCTGATGGCGAGGACGATGCAGACGATCACAAAGGCAACCATGCGACGGCCTCTCACGTACGTGCCTCGTAGAAGGATCTCTCTGGCAACGAGGGCGGGCACGAAGCCCTGGAAGAAGTGGCCGATCTTGTCGTACGGGTTGCGACTCAGACCGAATAACTCTTGAAGGTGGAACCCAAGCGGGACCCTGGCGTACGTGTAAGCGCCGCCCAGCATGAGCACTGCCGCGTGGACGAAGATGCAGGTGTAGAGGAGATTCGTGAGCGGAAACCTCTCGAAAGTGAGCCACAGAACTGGGAGCGCGATGATCACCGGCAGAACTTCCATGAACCATGTGGCGCGATCGTGTGGGCGCGCACCGGAGACGGCCAGAAGGACCAGAGCCACGATTGATCCAAGCACCAGCCATCTTTCACGAGGTGAGGGCATTTGGAGCAACCTAGCGTTCCACATCGCCGGCGCGCGTCATTTTGCGCGCGTCCGGGTAATTGCGGTGGTTAGTTTGCATCGGTTCAGGGTCGAATGTGGACGGCGCTCTTGAGCATGCCGATAGCATCGCGTGTCACCTGCTCTTGGCCTTCATTGGTGAGGATTGTGAACGCCACTGTGAGATCACCAACTTTGAGCATGCCCTGAGTCATGTACCTGAACTCGCCTTGCTTCGGAGCTTTATCCGTGGCGGAAAAATAGAAGCCGGGACCGGTGGAGCTTGAAAATTCGACGACTGGAATGGACTTCTCGACCGCCTGACCCTTCGCGTCCTCGGCCGCGCGTTGAACCGATTGCCTGATCGCTTCCTTTGTTGAGGCCGGAACGTCTGTGCCAACACGCCAAATAGGCGTTACCAGGATTTCGAAAGACCTGCCCCGGGCAGGGCGAAAAGTGATCGTGGGCGGCGATGCTGGCGCAGGCCGGCGCAGCTGCTCGGCCCAGCCCACGGGTACGTTCATCTGGAAACGGCCCCTTTCCGGTAACGCGTAGCTCTTGGTCGCCGTCTCCGCCGCGGAGGCGCCGCCAATCAAAACCAATGAGACTGCGACCGCTCGAATCATGTTCGAGAGCATTCGGTATCTCCCTAATCCTGCAATCTAACGTTCGCCGCCACCGGCGCGCGCCCTCAAATTTATGCGCTGCGCACGCGTCGTGCGCACGTGATCTTCATCCGATTTGGTGGACACTTTCACGGCGAGAATTATGCGTTAGTAAGTGCCACCGGTGATGTTCGCCAGCGTTAGGCGCAATAGCGTTAGGAAGATCTGCTTTCCAGAGAGGAAAGTCGTTGCTGCGACTTTACGCTCGAGACAACGCCAGGAGTGGTCATGCTCACCGCTTGTTTCTTGCTCGAGTGTTGGGTTCGTCCGTCCACTTTAGCGGATGAGGTTCCGCGTCTCGGTGGGGCGTGGTGTTAGGCGTCACTCCACGATCTTCCAGTAGGAGTCCTTGCGAATCACCTTGCCATCTCGGAACTCATAGTGATCGCATCCTCGCACCGCAATCTTTTGCCCGGAGGACAGAGTCCCGGTGAGAAGCCATTCCGAGACTCCCATATCATCCGTCGCCCAGTGACGATCGTCGCCATAGTGAACGTCCGGCAACATCTCGAAACGGCTGTGCAGACCATTTCGGACGTGTTCTTTCCCCACGTAGCGAGTACCCCATGGCGACTTACCTCGAGGCATATCCAACGAGCAATCGTCAGCGAAAAAGCTCATCACTCTGTCCAGGTCGTGAGCATTAAAAGCGTCGACGAGCCCCTTCAGAGTCTCCAGATTCTTGGACCTGCGCGACATCGGCCGTGACTCCTAACGTCCCGCTTCAGTCGCCAGCAACGCCGGTCGGCTGCAAGCGGTAGTTAGAGCGCATGTCCGACAAGACGCAATCCGCCATCGCATTCCAGTATGCAGCCGGTCATGAAGGAATTTCCGATCAAGAATACGATCGCTTCTGCAATGTCTTCCGGTCTTCCGACTCGCCCGACCGGCGTGGACATAGCGAAGTTTCTGAACGTTTCCCGCTTCTGATCTTCCGGCAACCAGTTCCACCAAGCCGTATCGATCACTCCGGGTGAAACCGCATTGATGCGGCGTGGTCTCAATTCGACCGCGAGTGGCCTGACTAGGCCCTCGATCGCCGAGTTGATTGCGGACAAGCCCGCCGTGCCCGGATTGGCCGCTCGCGCAGATATGGCGGAAACGAAGGTTATCGAACCGGATTGACTCAAGTAACGGAGAGACTCCTGAGCAAGCGAGAAATGTGTCCAGAATTTCGCTTCAAACCCGGAGCGCAACGCTGCCGGCGCAATCTCGGCAAACGGCCCCGCTCCTTTCCCGCCGCTGAGCGCAAGCACGAGGTGATCAAAAGCACCGATCGTCACTAGTGCTCGCGCTCGATCTTCTTGCCGTGTCGCGTCGAAGGCGGCGACCGACGCGCCTTCGCCAAGCGCCTTTTGAGCTGCGTCCAACTTTGCCCGATCCCGCCCGTTGAGGACAACCCGTGCGCCGCAGCGCACGAGTAATCTGGCGGTTGCCAAGCCGATTCCAGAGGATCCGCCAGCAACCACCACTCTCGCCCCGCCGAGTTCAAACATCCGTCGCTCCCCGTGCTCTAACGCGGCGCTTGAGCGGCCGACCGCTTTTGGGCGGTCCGCTCGAAGCGGCTGTTATGCCTCATGCCGCGCAATGATGCGCACGCCGCCAAGCTTGCCGTCGACAAAGAGCCCGACAAAATGGCTGTATGCCCGGTCGTATTCCAGAAAGCGTTTTTCGCCGAATTTCGCGATAGTCGTGTCGCGCAAGGAGCGGTACATCGCCAGACGATCGACGAGTATGCGTTTCCATTCTTCGGACAGATCATCCCGCAGTTCGACCCGCCAGCGGCTATTCGCGAGCAACTGCTCATAGCGGTCGGCCGACGCGATGCTTGGGGCATGCATTTCCGAGGCAAGCCGCTCTTCCTCGCCGCGTGTCAGTGTGGCACGCACGACGATGTCCGTGAATGCGATGGCCCCGGTCGGTTTTGCGACGCGCGCGCACTGCTGGATGAGAGCCGCCTTGTCGGGGATATGCAGCCACGATTCCTGGCCGATCAACACATCGTATCGGGAATCCGGTAGCGGCATGGCCGTCGCATCGCCGTGGATGAAGTCGACAACGTGATCAAGCCGGACGCGCCGAGTCAGGCGCTTTGCGGCCTCGACGCGGCTTGCGGTGAAATCGAGTCCCGTGACCCGACAGCCGTAGCGGTGAGCGATCCAGCGGGCCGGACCTCCCATGCCGCTGCATACATCGAGCACATGGTGTTCGCGTCGTATGCCCGCCTTGTCGGCTAGAACGTCAACGACATGCACTCCGCCGTAATGGTCCTGGTCGAAGTCCTTGAGTTCGTCCTCGGTAAGGGTATCGAGACTGGTCCCGCGCGCTGAAAGCTTCGCGAGGATTTCATCCTCGTTGATCGGGTGGGTGTCATAGAAATGGATCACCCCGGCTTTCTGGTCGGCGCTCATCGAGCTCCCCCTCTTGAGGCATAACGTGCCCGGTAACCGGCGCGCGCCCGGTGGACTTGGTGCATGGCGGCACATCCGCACGCGTCCGCGTCGACCGGGGGGTTAGGCGTCATTTGCGCGGACTCAAGACTCGGCGGGCTGGCGACTCACGGCGATGGCTGGCGGGTGAGCGAGCGTTTGGTAGATGACGCAGTATCGTTCCGTGAGGCGCTGGAGGGTTGCGAGCTGCTCGTCCGATGCGTCGGTGTCCAACGTGAAGCGAAGCCGGATGCTCTGGAAACCGACCGGCACCTCCTTTGACATGCCTAGCGTGCCACGGACGTCCAGTTCACCCTCGGCCTCGATCGAGGCGTCACGCAACTCTATGCTGAGCGCGGTGGCTACGGCATTGAGCGTAACGCCAGCGCAGGCCGCCAGGGCTTCGAGCAACATGTCGCCGGAGCAGGCGGCACGCCCGGTGCCACCGGTAGCGGGGTGCAGACCGGCCACGACGAGAGCTTTGCCCGTTTCTATCTTGCAACTGACGCCTTCACCTAAACGGCCTTTGGCGCGCAGAGTTATTAGGGCGGAGCTTGGGGTATCGCGGTAGCGATCCTTCAGCGGAGCCTGTGTGGACCTTAGTTCTCCGGCATTCATTAGCAAACCTCCGCTTAACGTGCCATGACGCCTAACGTCCGGCTTCAGGCGCGCGCCGCTCGCGGCGCGTCGCTCTGCAAGCCGTTGTTAGGGCGCGATTGCCCAGGTCAGGTTTGATTCTCATGGGGCAAACTTGGCGACCGCCTTTTCATCCCACTCGATACCCTGCCCAGGCCTGTCGGGAACGATAAGATGTCCGGCATCCAGTTCGAACGGTTCGACGAGTATTGGGTTGGCCCAATCTTGCCATTCGAGCCAATGCGCAGTCTCCGTGACTCGCATCAGATGTGCAGCGACCTCCGGGTACAGATGCGTGGACATCGGAATGCCCGCTGCCCCCGTGATCGCAGCTGCACGCAACCACCCCGTCACGCCGCCGATGCGCATAAGGTCAGGCATCACGTAGTCACCGGCGCCAGCGAGCACCGCCTGATAGAGAAGCCGGGGACCGTAGAAATTTTCCCCAAGCTGCACTGGAGTCTTCAGCTCACGCGTGAGTTGGGCGTACCCGGGGATATTGTCGTAAGTCGTGGGTTCCTCGAACCAGTAGAGGCCTTGGTCGTCGAGGGCGTGGCAACGAACCAGCGCATCGCCAAGAGAAAGTCCCTGGTTGAAGTCGCACATCAGTTTGACATTGAGACCCGCGGCCTCACGGACCGCGGCGATGGCAGCCACGTCATCCGCCAGGTGTTCCCGACCCAGCCGCAGCTTCAATCCGGCAAACTGCCCTTCGGCCACAAGCGCTTCCGCCTCCTGGGCGAGCTCCTCAACAGGAGTAAGCCAGAGCCCGTTGCTGTTGTAGGCGGGAACGGGCCCGATCGTTCCGCCAAGAAACACTGCGAGCGGCATTCCTGCTGCTTTGGACAACGCATCCCAGACGGCCATGTCGAGACCGGAAACGGCGATCAGCGAGACCCCTTCCCGCCCGACGAGATGAAGCGATCCGATCCCACGGCGATAAGCGTCAAACGGCGCGATCTGCTGGCCTGTCGCCGCGTCGGCGAGATCCGCGATCGCCGCGATGATGTAGCGCATCGACTGCTTCAAATACGGCTCGAGGTAGCTGCGGCCGACGACCCCCTCGTGCGTATAGAGGTCAATCAGGATGATCGGCCAGTCGCGAAAGAGGCCAACCTTCGAAACAACCGGGCGCCTCAAAGGCACAACAACCGGCCGCGCCCGGACACTCTTCAAGGTAAGTCGACCCTGCGGCATGCGAGGAATCCTCCTATCGCGCCCTAACGTTCGCGTTGAGCCGCGCTCGCAGAGCGTCGGCACTCGAACGCGCAGTTAGATGGCTTACCGGTATACATCTTTCCGATGTCCGACCTTGAAAATCGTCACTTCTCGGCGCCGATCGTCAACAAGGTAGATGATCCGATACCTTCCCTGTCGCACGCGGTATCGATCACCATATCCGGCGAGCTTCTCAGAACCCTGTGGTCGAGGGTTCGCTCCCAGCGATCGAATTCTGCCAATTATTCGCTGACGATCATCCTTAGCGCCGATTGCCTCGACTTCTTTCGCCGCCGACGTCTTAATCAGAACGCTATATTCGGCCACGCCGCTTTAGGCCTTGGACGAACGTGTCGAATGAAATGCTCTTTTCGTTCTTTCGCTCGGCGAATGCGGCAAGATCCTCTGCGTCCTCGGCCAGAGCAGCCTTTACGGCGTCGTTGACCATGTCGGAGATGGAGCGGTCCGACGCCGCGGCCTTGAGGCGCAAGGCGCGGTGGACGTCGGGCTCGAAGTAGACGGTAGCGCGCTTTTGAGTGTCCATGCGCGCCATTCTGACGTTGAGACGTTAAAACGTCAAGGCGCTAGGAGCCATCTAACGTCCGTGGTGAAGCGCGCGCGGCCGCTCTTGCCGCGCGTCGCTTTCCACCATGCGGTTAAACGGCGCTTTCAAGAACGCGATCCAGTCGGTGAAGCTTTTCACTTACCAACCCCGTGTTGTGACGTGCTTGGGCCAGACGAGCAAGAATTTCCCGGGCCTCGACGATGCGGCCGGCTTCAAGACACTCTGCGACATCGAGAACACCTTGGGCGATTCCGTTCCACGCGTTGCCACCATAGGCGGCGCCGCGCCACGCTTTGTGTTGATAGAGTTCAATCAGTTGCGGCAGGGAAACGTGAAAACGGCGTCGGAAGAGCGACAGGGCTTCGGCTGCCGTGTGCGCCAGTCGCGCTTTGGCACGGGTGCTCTGTAGTTCTCGCCAAGCCCTTTCGCGATTGACGGGCAAAGAAATCAAGGACGCCCAAGGCGCGGCGTCGATATAGCCGCCCTGACTCAAGTGACGAACGTTCCGCGCCTCGTGGTACACAAGCGCCAGATAGTCTGCGAGCAAACCAATATCGGTGGCTGCGTCACTCATTGCTTGCGCCGTTTAACGTTATGGTGAACGGCGGGCCGGCGCAGGCCCTCGAAGCGCTACTGGGCCGGCAGTCCGTCCGTTCCACCTAGAGTTAGCGAGCACGGGTACGAGGGCGCCAATAGAAAGGGCGTCGCGAATGATGTGCAACGGCGAAGA
>Ga0210102_1000223_pt1 | contig 15917 bp, 13 predicted proteins | sample RushOxbow_ThreeS_4_FD_185563 | JGI IMG/M metagenome (GOLD analysis project Ga0210102, IMG submission 185563) | Wetland microbial communities from San Francisco Bay, California, USA, that impact long-term carbon sequestration -... | ecosystem: Environmental > Aquatic > Marine > Wetlands ...
ACCCTGACGCCGGAATCGCAGACCATTCTCAACGGCGTGGCGGAGTCGCTGGTGGCCAACGACGAGATCAAGGTCCAGGTGTCGGGCCACACCGACAGCCGGGGCAGCGATGCCCTGAACAAGCGGCTGTCGCAGGCCCGGGCCAATGCGGTGCGCCAGTATCTGGTCGATCACGGCGTGGCGGCCGGCCGGCTCACCGCGGTCGGCTACGGCGAGAGCAAGCCGATCGCCTCGAACAACACGGCCGAAGGTCGGGCCCAGAACCGCCGGGTGGAGCTGACCCGCACCAACTAGGAGGGCGGACAGGCGGAACGGCGGAACGGCGGGACGATAGCTCCGGAATCGGAAGGTCATTCGTACTCGGAGCCATCGTTCCGCCGTTCCGCCGTTCCGCCTGTCCACCTGTCCGCCCATCTCGCACTGACCCCGACAGGAGGACCGATGCAGGGATACGGCGGCGAAAACCCGGTGCCGGCGTTGCGTGCGGGTCTCCAGGCGGTCGAGGCCCGCCTCGGGCGGGGCGACATCCCACGCGAGGGGCTGGAAGACGTGAAGAGCGCGGTGGACGAGATGCGGCTCCGGCTGTGGGCGGTGCTGAGCGCATCGAGCAGTGGGGACCCCGAGGGAACGCTGGTGCGATTCCGCCTTCGCCGGGCGGTCGAGAGCTGCCATGCCGCCCTGCGGGATCTGGAGAACGACCCGCTGGGCGCGCACCAGCGTGAGCTCCGGGAGCTGCGGGAGGTCGCCGGCCGGGTGGCGGAGCGTGCCGGCCGCTGGCTCCGCGGCTGAGGCGGACCCGGCTACGGCACGGTGGCGACCGGCGCCTCCTCCTCCTCCGCCTCCCGGTCGAGGTACTCCGCCCGGTACATCCGGATCAGCTCGAAGAAGTAGGAAATCGCCAGCGGTCCGATGAGCAGGCCGAGCAGGCCGAAGTAGCGGAGCCCGGCGAAGGCTCCGATGATGGTGACGAAGGGGTGAATTCGGGCCCACCGGCTGTAGACGAACGGCCGGATCAGATAGTCCACGTTCGCTACCGCGAGCACTCCCCAGAGCACCAGCCCGATGGCGGCACCCCAGCGGCCATCGATCGCCAGTGCGGCCGCGCCCGGTCCCCACACCAGGCCGCTCCCCACCACCGGCAGGATCGAGAACACGAACGTCACGACGCCCCAGAAGAGCGGATTGGGGAGTCCGAAGACCCAGAAAGCCCCGCCGACCATCACGCCCTGCACCGTGGCCGTCAGCCCGGTGCCGACCAGGGTAGAGATGGTGACGGCGTAGAAGCGCTCCCGGAGCAATTCCGCGTTGGCCGACGAGAAGGGAATGAAGGGGCGGATCGAGCGCCAGGTGCCGCTGGGCGCCGCCAGCAGGTAGTAGAGCCCGAAGAAGGTGATGGTGAGCTGGATGCCGAGCCGGGTGGCGGTGCCGATCAGCCCGACCGCGCTGGAGCCGATCCAGGAGATCAATTGGCTGCCAAGCGCCTCGATCTGCGCCCCCACCGCGTATGGCCCGATCCGGATCTGGCTCAGGCGCGCCAGAAGCGGGCTCCCGATGACGCCGCTGGCCATGTCCTGGGCCTGGTTGGCCACCACCCCCACAATCGAGATGCCGGGGCCGAGCACCAGGACGATTCCGAGCAGCACGACCAGCCCGGCGCTGGCGCCACGGGGCAGCCAGTGGGTGAGCAGCCGGTGCAGTGGCGCGAGGAGGACGTACAGCACCAGGACCCCCAGCAGCCCGCTCGCGAACGGCCAGAGGACCCATACCAGGGCCAGGCCCAGCGCGAAGATGAGCCAGGCCGCCCGCTGTCGCTCGGTGTCCAGGAACGGCATGGGAAAAGACTATGGGGCAACGGCTTTCCCCGCCAGCCGGAGGGCCGCCTTGCTCCCGCTCGAACCCGCCGCGAGATTATCGGACCCCGCCCTCCTCACGACTGAAGGCCCAGGAATGACGCCGAGCCAGCCCCAGCCTGCCTACGACGCCCTGCCGGTCATGGTCTGGACCTCCGGGCCGGGCGGCGAGACCGACAACGCCAACGCCTGCCGGCTGGCCTTCACCGGGAGGAGGCTGGAGGACGAGGTGGGATGGGGATGGGTCGAACGAGTCCACCCCGACGACCGGGCCGGGGCGGTCGAGGCCCGCCGGCGCGCCTCGGCCGAGGGACGGGGGTACACGGTCGAATACCGGCTCCGCCGGCACGACGGGGAATACCGCTGGATCGAGGACACCGCCGTGGCCCGGGGCGGCGCGGGCGGCGAGTTCGCCGGGCTGGTGGGCTGCGGTGCCGACGTGACCGAGCGCCACGAGGTGGAGCTGCGGGTGCGGCAGATGGAGCGGAGCGAGGCCCTGGCCCAGCTCGCGAGGGGGATCGCCCACGACTTCAACAACCTGCTCACCGGCATTATCGGTCACGTCGGATTGTTGCTGGAGGACCCCGCCCTGTCGGAGGAGTCCCGGCGGGACGCGCTCCAGATCCAGCATGCCGCCGACCGCGCGGCCGGCCTCACCGGCCAGCTCCTCGCGTTCGGCCGGCGTCAGGTCCTGGCACCCCGCTCGCTCGACCTGAACCGGCTGGTGGCGGGCACGGTGACGGCGATCCGCAGCATCGCCGGGAGCCGGATCGAGATCCTCCACGCGCTGGAGCCGGATCTGGAGCCGGTGCTGGCGGACCCGGGACAACTCGAGGAGGTGCTGCTCCGGCTGGGGACGGCGGCGCGCGAGGCGATGCCGCACGGGGGCCGGCTCGAGCTCCGGACCGGACGGGCCGGAGTGGACGAGGCGCTGGCCGCGGCCACCAGCGGCCTTCGCCCCGGGGCCTACATCACCCTCACGGTACGGGGCAGCGGGCCGGTGCTCGACCGCGAGCCGCTCGCCCGGCTGTTCGACCCGCTGGCCGCGATGCCCGACCCGTCGGCCCACACCATCGCGCGGCAGAGCGGTGGCTACGTGGCCTTCGATCACCAGCCCGATGCGGGCGCGGTCTTCACCGTGTATCTCCCTCGGCTGGAGGCCGCCGCGGAACCGGCCGAGGCCGCGCTGGACGAGGTAACCGGGAGCGAGACCGTGCTCCTGGTGGAGGACGAGGCCCAGGTACGGGAACTGGGTCTGCGGGTGCTGGAGCGGGCCGGGTACACCGTGCTCGCGGCCGCCGACGCCGAGTCGGCGATCGCGATCGCAGACCGCCACCCCGGCCACATTCACCTGCTGGTCACCGACATCGTGCTCCCCCGGGTGAGCGGGCGGGAGCTGGCGGCCCGACTGGGCATTCACCGTCCGGCGATCAAGGTGCTCTACGTCTCCGGCACTACCGACGGCTCGCTCGCCCGGCATCGCATGCTGGAGCCGGGCACCGCCTTCCTCGAGAAGCCCTTCTCGCTCGACCGGCTGCTGCGCACGGTGCGCCGCGCACTGGGTGCCCCGGAGGCCTTTGCCCGGCCGGTTTGAGCCGCGGGCGATCCTCGACCGGCCTCCCGGACGGATGTATCTTCGGAAACCCGAGGCCCCGCGCCGCGAGGCCCCGTCCCGATACGCCCAAAGGTCCGACTCGTGCCCCCAGCCGTCGCCGACCTGATCGATAGCATCCCGCCGATCGCCCTAGCCGCCGCCGCGGCCCTGGGCCTGCTGCTCAGCCTGACCCTCACCATCGCCCTGTTCCGCCGGGTCCGCGCCCACCACCGGACCAGGTCGGCCGCTGCGGAGGCGCGCAGCCATCTCGAGACGGTCACCGCTTCGATGCGCGAGGGAGTGGTCGCCTACGACATGCAGCACCGGCTCACCTTCGTGAACCCCGCCTTCGAGCGGCTTACCGGATACCCCGCCGAAGATCTCCGGGACCAGGAGTTCCTCCAGTACATCCATCCGGACGATCGGCCCGCGCTGCTGGCGGAGTGGGACCGGCTGGCCCAGGGCGGCTCCCTGCGCGACCAGGAGTACCGGGTGGTGACCCGCACTGGCCAGGTGCGCTGGAGCTCGAGCTCATGGGAGCCGCTGCGCGACGAGTCGGGCCGCCAGATCGGATACCTGGGCACCGAGTTCGACATCACCGAGCGGAAGCTGGCCGAGGCGGAGATGCGGATCGACACCGAGCTGTTCCAGGCGGTGATCGAGGTCCAGCGGGCGGTGGCCGCGGCCGGGCTCGATTCCCAGACCGTGCGCCACGTGATCGCCGAGCGCAGCCAGCGGCTCACCGGCGCCAGCGGCGCCGTGATCGAGACCATCGAGGGCGACGAGATCGTGCCTCAGGTCCGTATCGGCACCGAGGCCCCGCGGCTGCAGATCGGGACCAGCCTGAGCGGCCTCTGCGTCCGCACCGGCGAGCTGCAGCGCTCCGACGATCTCTGGAACGATCCCCGCGTGGGGCACGAGCACTACCGCGAGCTGGGGATCCGCTCGCTGCTGGTGGTCCCGCTCAAGGACGAGCAGCGCACCATCGGCGTCATCAAGGTGGTCTCACCCCGGCCCGACGCCTTCACCGACCGCGACGCGAAGGCGCTCCGGTTGCTGGGCGGGCTGATGGGTGCGGCACTGGGCCACGCCGCTGCGTACGAGGCCCGGCAGGCGCGCCTGGAAGAGCGGACCCAGGCGCTGCAGGAAAGCGAGCAGCGCTTCAAGCAGCTGGTGGACGGGGCCCAGGAAGGGATCTGGGTGGCGGACGACCGGGGAACCATCACCTACGTCAACCAGCGGATGGCCCAGCTGCTCGGGCACCCCAGCGGCGCGCTGCTGGGGCGGCCGGTCTATGACCTGATCGACCCCGCCTCCCGCCCGGCGGCGCAGCGGGCGCTGGCCCAGCCGGGCGGCATCGGCGAGAGCCTGGACCTCCGCTTCCGCCGGCGGGACGGCAGCGAGCTCTGGGGCCTGGTCTCGGCCAGCCCGGTCGTCCGGCGCGACGGGGCCATGGTGGGGACCGTGGGCATGGTCACCGACATCACCGAGCGGCGGCAGGCGGAAGACCGGCTCCGCCGCTCGGCCGAGCGCCTGAGCATGCTGCACGACATGGATCAGGCGATCCTGGCGGCGCGCTCACCGGCCGAAGTGGGACGCGCGGCGCTGGGCCGGATCCGGCGGATGGTGCCCTGCCAGCGCTGCACCGTGGTGCTGTTCGACCCCGAGCGGGGCCAGGCCCAGGTGCTGGCCGGGTTCTCGGGCGGTCTCGCGCTCCCGACCACCACCATTCCGCTGGAGACGCTCTCTCCCTCGGAAGTCCTCCGACGCGCCGTGGTGCGCTCCACCGACGACATCACCACGGTCGAGGGCCCGCCGCCGATCTTCCGGCAACTCATGGCCGAGGGGCTCCGCAGCGTCCTCTCGGTGCCCCTGCTGGTGGACGGCGAGGCGATCGGCGAGATCAACCTCGCCTCCACCACGCCCGCCGGCTTCGATGCGGAGCACCGGGAGATCGCCCTGGAGATCGCCGCCCCGCTCGCCATCGCCATTCAGCACACCCGGCTTCGGGACGAGCTGGCCCGCCGCACCGCCGAGCTGGAGCGCCGGGTGGCCGAGCGGAGCGCGGCGCTGCGAGCGGCCCACGCCGAGCTGGAGACACTGCTCTACACGGTCTCCCATGATTTCCGTGCCCCGATGCGGCACCTCGGTGGCTTCTCCCAGCTGCTGCTGGAGGATGCGGGGAATCTCGACCCGGCCACCCGGCATTACGCCCGCCGGATCGGCGAAGGCGCCGCGCGTCTCTCCGGCATGCTGGACGACCTGATCCGGCTCAGCCGCGTCAGCCGCCAGGACATGATGCGCCGGGAGGTCGACCTGAACACCCTGGTCGAAGACCTGGTGGGCCACTTCCAGGCGGAGGCCGCGGTGCAGGGCCGGGTGCTGGACTGGCAGGTGGCGGAGCTGCCGGTGGTGATGGGAGACCCGGTGCTCCTGCGCCTGGCGATCCAGGAGCTGGTGGCCAACGCGGTCAAGTTCACCCGGCCGAGGGAGCAGGCCAGCATCCGGATCCGGGCGGTCCGGGGCGAAGGCCAGGAAGGACTCGCGGTGCAGGACAATGGGGTGGGATTCCGGATGGCCCACGCGGGTAAGCTCTTCGGCCTGTTCCACCGACTCCATCGGGCCGAGGAGTTCGAGGGGAACGGCGCCGGGCTGGCGCTGGTGCAGCGGATCGCCGAGCGCCACGGCGGCAGGGTCTGGGCCGAATCGGAGCTGGACCAGGGCGCGACCTTCTACGTGACGTTCGGCGGAACGACGGAGCGGCGGAAGGACCGCACCAGCCCGCCGCCCGCCGAGGAGCGCAGGTCCCCGCCCCAGCGGCCCCGCCGCCCCGCGGCCCCTTCGGCCTGAGCATGCTCCCCGATCAATGCGACGTCCTCCTGGTCCAGGACCACCCGCTCGAAGTGGAGCTCACCCTCCGGCCCCTGCGTGATCTCTCGCCCGACAGCACCATCGGGGTGGCGGGCGACGGCGAGGAGGCGCTGGACTACCTGCTGGGGCGGGGGGCTTTCCGCCACCGCCTGGGCGCTCCACTCCCCCGGCTGGTGCTCCTCGACCTCAAGCTCCCCAGAGTGGACGGCATGGACGTCCTTCGGGCGGTGCGCGCCAGCCACCGGGCGAGCACTACTCCGCTCGTGATGCTGGTGCCCGCCAGCGAGCCGCGCGAGCTGGCCCAGTGTTACCAGCTCGGCGCCAACAGCTGCGTCTGCAAGCCGGTGGACTACGCCGCCTTCTACGCGATGATCCAGACCATCGGGCGTTACTGGCTCAGCGTCAACCAGTCCCCGCCCGCCGCCGACGCCTCCGTCGCAGCGGCGGGTCCCTCGCACCGGCCCGGATGACCAGCCCCCTGCGCCTTCCCTCGGCGGCGGTCCTGCTCCCGGTCCTGCTCGCCGCTGGCCTGCCCCAGGCGCGCCTCGCCGCCCAGGGCACGATCGACATCCCCTACCAGCGGCAGGTCCTGCCCAACGGGCTCACCCTGCTGATCCACGAGGACCACAAGGCCCCGATCGTGGCGGTGAACGTCTGGTACCATGTCGGGTCGAAGAACGAGCGGCCGGGCCGGACCGGGTTCGCCCACCTGTTCGAGCACCTGATGTTCTACGGGAGCGAGCACTCCAACCGCAGCTTCTTCGACGCGATCGAGCCGGTGGGCGCCACCGACCTCAACGGCACCACCAACGAGGACCGGACCAACTACTTCGAAAACGTCCCGGTCAACGCCCTCGACCTGACGCTCTGGCTCGAGTCCGACCGCATGGGACACCTGCTCGGCGCGTTGACCCAGGAGAAGCTGGACCAGCAGCGCGGGGTGGTGCAGAACGAGAAGCGGGAAGGCGAGAACGAGCCGTACGGACGGGTGTGGGATTTCCTCACCCCACGACTCTATCCGCCCAACCATCCCTATTCCTGGACCGTGATCGGCTCGATGGCCGATCTGGATGCGGCGACGCTGGATGACGTGAAGGACTGGTTCAGGACCAACTACGGCGCGGCCAACGCGGTCCTCACCATCGCCGGCGACGTGAATCCCGCCGATGCGAAGGCCAAGGTCGAGCGCTACTTCGGCGACATCCCGTCGGGGCCGCCGGTGACCCATCAGGAGACCTGGATCGCCAGGCGGACCGGGCACCAGCGCGGGGTGATGGAGGACCGGGTGCCGCAGGCCCGGCTCTACCGGGTGTGGAACGTCCCGGAGTGGGGCTCCGCCGACGGCGACTACCTCGCGCTCGTGGGGCAGGTGCTCAGCACCGGGAAATCCTCCCGGCTGTTCAAGCGGCTGGTCTACGACGAGCAGATCGCCACCGACGTCGCCGCCTATCCCATGCTGCGCGAGATCGGCGGGCTGTTCGTGGTCCAGGCGACCGCGCGCCCCGGCGTGGAGCTGGCGCGGGTGGAGCGCGCGGTGGACGAGGAGCTGGCCCGGCTGCTGGCGGGCGGGCCGACTCCGACCGAGCTGCGCCGGGCCAAGACCCGCTATCGGGCCGGCTTCATCCGCGGGGTGGAGCGAATCGGGGGCTTCGGGGGCAAGTCCGATGTGCTGGCCCAGGGCGAGGTCTACGCCGGCAATCCGGCGGCCTACAAGGAACGGCTCCGCCGGATCACCGGCGCGACCCCGGAGCAGGTCCGCGGCGCCGCAGTGCGGTGGCTCTCCGATGGCGACTACACCCTCGAGGTGCGGCCCTTCACCGAGCACAAGGTCGCCGCTACCGGCGCCGACCGCTCGCACCCGCCCGCCACCGGCACCCCGCCGGAGACCCGCTTCCCCGCCCTGCAGCGAGCCACCCTGTCCAACGGGCTCAAGGTCGTCCTGGCCGAGCGCCGCTCGATTCCCCAGGTGACCTTCGACCTGCTGCTGGACGCGGGCTTCGCGGCGGATCAGTCGGGGACTCCCGGCACCGCCAGCCTGACCATGGCGATGCTCGACGAGGGCACCCGCACCCGGAGCGCCCTTCAGATCAGCGACGAGCTCAGCGCCCTGGGGGCCAACCTGGGCACCGGGTCGCGGCTCGACGTCTCCAGTGTGTCGCTCGAGGCGCTCAGGGACGGGCTCGACTCCTCGCTCGCGGTCTATGCCGACGTCATACTCAACCCGTCGTTTCCCAAGGCCGACTTCGAGCGGCTCAAGCGGCAGCGGCTGGCGCAGATCCAGCAGGAGAAGGCCGATCCGGTCGGCATGGCCCTCCGGGTCTTTCCCGGGCTCCTGTACGGGCCGGGGCATGCCTACGCGCTCCCCTGGACCGGCTCGGGCACCGAGGAATCCACCGCGCGGATCACCCGAGAGGCGCTGGTCCGGTTTCACCGAACCTGGTTCAGGCCCGACCACGCCACCATGATCGTGGTGGGCGCCACCACCATGGCCGAGATCGAGCCCAGGCTGGAGCGACTGTTCGCCGGCTGGACCCCGGGCGACATGCCGGCCAAGAACATCGTCACCGTGGCGCAGCAGCCCCGGTCCACCGTCTATCTGCTCGACCGTCCCGACGCGATCCAGTCCCTCATCCTGGTCGGCAACCTCGCTCCGCCCAAGGCCAATCCGCACGAGCCCGCGATCGAGACCATGAACCAGATTCTGGGCGGAACGCCGACGGCCCGGCTCAACCTCAATCTCCGGGAGGACAAACATTGGGCGTACGGCTCCTTCTCGTTCCTGCGCGACGCGCGGGGACAACGGCCGTTCATGGCCTACGCGCCGGTGCAGACCGACAAGACCAAGGAAGCGCTGGTGGAGCTGCGGAAGGAGCTGACGGGGATCGTCTCCGATCGGCCGCCCACTGCGGAGGAGCTCGCCCGGGCCCAGTCGTCGCTCACCCTTACCTTGCCGGGAAGCTGGGAGACGATGGACGCGGTCGCGGGCAGCATCGCGGACATCGTCACGTTCGGGCTGGACGACCGCTATTTCGACCGGTATGCGGACCGGGTGCGGGCGCAGACCCTGGAGACCGTCACCGCCGCGGCCCGGGAGACCATTCAGCCGGACCACCTGGTCTGGGTCGTGGTCGGCGACCGGTCGAAGATCGAGCCGGGCATCCGGGAGCTGGGTCTGGGAGAGATCCGGCTGATCGACGCGGACGGCAAGCCGATCGGCGCCTCGTGAGCGGCCGTACCCCACTCTGGGCGACCCTGCTCGCCCTCTGCGCCGTCCTCCTGCTGCCCGGGGAGGCAGCGGCCCAACGCCGATCCCGGGAACCCGGCTTCCTCCAGGGGCCTGTCGAGGTCGGCCTCCGCACCGGCCGGGACTTCACCAACAAGGCCTGGAGTCTCGGGGGTCAGGTCGGGCTCCCGCTGGGCGGCAGCCTGGAGCTTCGGCCCAGCGGCGACCTCTTCTTTCCCAAGCACGAGGGAATGGGCTGGCAGCTCAACGGCGACGGTGCGCTCTATCTGGGCCGGGGTGGCGGATTGTACGTCGGTGGTGGAGTCGCGCTGGTGCATCCCCACGGGGGCGACACCGACACCGGGTACAATCTGTTCTTCGGACTCAGCACCGCCGAGCCGGAGCAGCGCACCAGGGGTCTCCTCGAGTTCCGCTGGACCTTCGTGAACGACACCAGCCCGTTCCGGCTGGCGCTCGGCTTCATGTACCGGCTGTGACCGGGCGGTCACGCCCGGCATGGACCCGATCTGCCACACCCTGGTGGGCGCCGGTCTCGCCCGGAGCGGCCTGTACCGTCGCACCGGGTTCGGCACCCTGACCCTGCTGATCGGCGCCAACCTGCCGGACCTGGACGTCCTGGCATACCTCGACGGGCCGCTCGCCATGCTGCAGTTCCGCCGGGGCTGGACCCACGGCATCCTCGCCCTGGCGGTGTGGCCCTTCCTGCTCACCGGGGCGGTGATGCTGCTCGACCGGCTGGTCCGGCGCGTCAGCCGCGCCTCGCTTCCGTCCACGGTCCGACCGGCGGGGGTGCTGCGTCTCGCCGCCATCGCCGTCCTCTCGCACCTGATTCTCGACACGCTCAACACCTACGGGCTCCGCTGGCTCATGCCGTTCGACGGACGCTGGTTCTACGGTGATACGCTGTTCATCGTGGACCCGTGGATGTGGCTGGCACTGGGGACGGGGGTGCTGCTGGCCGGTCGGTCGCGAGGCGGCGTGCCCGCGCGGGCGGGCCTGGTGGTGGCCTCGGCTTACGTCCTGCTCATGGCAGGGATGGCGCTGGCCGGCCGGCGGATTGCCGCGCGGGAGCTGGCCTCGCTGAGCGAGGTACCGGTCGAGCGGCTCATGCTCTCGCCGATCCCGATCGATCCGCTCAGCCGAGTCGTAGTGGCGCGCCAGGGGAACGTCTATCGCCGGGCACGGTTCCGCTGGCTGGCGCGGCCGCACATCGACCCGGCTTCGGTGCGGAGCTACCCGATGGGCTCCGCGTCCGACCCTGCCTTCGCCGCGGCCGCGGCCACCGTCGAAGGGCGGCGGTTCCTCGGATGGGCCCGGTTCCCCTGGGCCCAGCTAGAGCCCCGGGCGGACGGGGCGATCGTGCACCTGGTGGACCTGCGCTATGCCGACCGGCCCGGGGCCGGATTCGCGACGGTCTCCATACCGGTCCGGATCGCGGGCGAGGTTACTCCGAGGTGACCGTGTAGCGGATGTGGACGCCCTCCACGAACTCGCCGGTAACCACTCCCGCGGAACTGCGATAGCTCCGGGTGACCAGCTTGAGCGTTCCCTCCAGCCGCTCGCTGCTCGACACTGCAGCTCCGAGAAGGGAATCGACCTCCTGGGCCGACATGCCCTTCCGCGGAAGACCGGCCGGCGGCCCGGCTTCCGCGTCATCGAAAGTCAGGTAGTCCGCAAGTGCCGCGGTGCCGTTGTCCTTGAGACGGTCGGCGTAACGGGGATAGTCCAGCGGCTTGGACGTACCGGGATAGACGTCCACGCCGGCCTCGGTTCCAGGCATCGCCAGCTTGAGCGTGACGGTCTTGCCTTCGAAGTACTCCTTGAGCCGGGCCTCCGACTGAGCCTCGAGCCGGCTCCCGGCCAGCGCGGGGCCAGGAGCGCCATGGCACCGAACTTCATTCGCCTGCCCTCCGCGCCGCCGTGGCGCCGGACCAAGACCAGACTGTCGTGCGGCGCATTCGGCTCAGTCACCAGCCGGCCGCCGCTGGAGGATACCCCGATGGGCGCTGGCGCCAGTGCCTGCTTGCGGTTACAGAATAAATATTGAATATTGGATTCTTCACTTTCAACTCTGAGTATCGCTATATGCCAGTCATCGCCCGGGCGCCGCTCAGAGATCAGGTCTATCTCGACGTACTGCAACGCATTCAACGAGGAGCCCTGGCCCCCGGCACCCGGATACGGGACACCGAGCTCGCAGCTGAACTTGGGGTTAGCCGAACCCCGGTACGGGAGGCACTCATTCGCCTGGCGCGGGAGGGGGCGCTGGATGCCGACGTGGGACGGGGATTCCGGGTGAGCAGTCTCGACCCGGTTGAGCTCAAGGAGGCCGGGGCCATCCTGGCCGTCCTCGAGCCCCTGGCGCTCGACCTGGTGCCCGACTTCCCAGCCGACCGGCTCGACCGGCTGGGCGCCATCGCCCGGCGCCTGGAGCAGACCAGGGGGGACATCGATACCTGCATCGAGCTGGACGACGAATGGCACCGCACTTTGCTGGACCAATGCCCCAACCGCCGGCTCCTGGCACTGATCGAGACGCTGCGGCAGACGCCGAGACGCTATCTGCGGTATTACCTGAAGCAGGCGGGCCGGCTGAGCCTTTCCACGGTTCATCACACCCGGCTCGCCGCTGCTCTCGCCCGCGGCGACCGCCCGGCCGCCCGGGAGCAGCTGGAGCGACGCTGGCGGAAGGGATTGGAAGAGGTGGTGGGGACGATTGGGGTGAAGGGTGAAAGGTGAAGGGGTGACGGATTCGCTCGCTCTCGATTCCCCTTTCACTGTTCCCCTTCACCCTTCACCTTTCACCCTTCACCTTCCGCCTTTCACCCTTCACCTTTCCACCCCCTACCGGCCAGCACCCTCCCCACCACCTTCCACACCGTCTCCGCCATCCGCCGCTGCCCGTCCGCCGTAGGGTGAATCATGTCGGCCTGGTTGAGGGACGGCCGTCCGGCCACTCCGTCGAGCAGGAACGGGACCAGCGGCAGGTCGTTTTTCTTCGCCAGCTCGGGGTAGACCTTCCGGAACCGCAGGCCGTAGTCCGGGCCGAGGTTGGGCGGCGCCCGCATCCCCACCAGCACGATGGGGGGCCTCGGATTCTGTCGCCGGGCCCGATCGATGATCGCCTGGATGTTGGCCCGGAGCGAGTCCACCTCGAGCCCGCGGAGCGCATCGTTGGCGCCGGTCTCGATCACCAGCACCGCCACCGGCTCCTGGAGCAGCCAGTCGATCCGCCGCAGCGCGCCCGCCGAGGTTTCGCCGCTGACTCCGGCGTTCACCGCCGTGTACGGCAGTCCCACCGAGTCGATCTTTGCCTGGATCAACGCGGGGTAGGCCTGGTCCGGGTCGAGCCCGCGCCCCGCCGTCAGGCTGGTGCCGAGGAACACAACCCGCCCGCGGGCGCCTTCCGGCCGGGGTGGCGCCTCGTCGGACGTGCGGGACGCCCGATCGCCGCCGCATCCGGCCAGGAGAAGCGCCAGCGCGAGTCCGTTCCAGGCGCGGGGGGGTATCATTCAGGCCATGCTCCACTGCGAATCGTTGACCAAGACCTACCACTCCGGTGGCGGTGCGCTCACCGTGCTGAACGATATCACCTTCACGGTGGAGCCGGGCGGCTTCGTCGCCGTCGTCGGACCGTCCGGCAGCGGCAAGACCACGCTGCTGGGGCTCCTCGCCGGGCTCGATCGCCCGACTTCGGGAACCGTGCACCTCGACGGCGACGACCTCGGCACGCTGGACGGTGACGAGCTGGCCCGGCTCCGCGGTCGCAAGATCGGCTTCGTCTTCCAGTCCTTCCAGCTCATCCCCACGCTCACCGCGCGCGAGAATGTTCAGGTGCCGCTGGAGCTCCGCGGTGAGGATGCCGGCGACCGGGCTCGCGTGCTGCTCGAGCGCGTCGGCCTGGGCGAGCGGGGGCACCACTATCCGGCGCAGCTCTCCGGCGGCGAGCAGCAGCGGGTGGCGCTCGCCCGCGCGTTCAGCACCCGGCCCAAGGTCCTCCTCGCCGACGAGCCGACCGGCAACCTCGACGCGGGCACGGGGGCTGGGATCATCGAGCTCATGACCGAGCTGAACCGTGATCTCGGCACCACGCTGGTGCTGGTGACCCACGACCTCGACCTCGCCTCGCGGGCGCGGCGCACCATCCGCCTCGCCGACGGCCGGCTGGTGGCCGACACCGCGGCGTGACCGGGCTCGGCTTCGTGCTGCGGATGGCGGGGCGCGAGATGCGCGCCTCTCCCCGGCGGCTGCTGCTCCTCACCGCCTCGGTGGCGGTCGGCGTCGCGGCGCTGGTCGCGATCAATTCCTTCACCGACAACCTGCGCGACTCGGTCCGCCGCCAGGCGCAGGCGCTTCTGGGGGCCGACCTGTCGCTGGAGAGCCGGCGGCCGATGCCGGCCGCGGGCGAGGAGCTGGTGCGCTCGCTCACCGCCCGCGGTGCGGAGTCGGCCCGGGTGACCAACTTCGCGGCCATGGCCTACGTGCCCCGGACCGCTGGAGCGCGGCTGGTGCAGGTGGCGGCCCTCGATGGGCCGTACCCCTTCTACGGCCGCATCCGCAGCGACCCGGAGTCCGCCTGGGCGGGGCTTCAGGACGGCCGTCGCACTGTGGTGGACCCGTCGCTCCTCACCGCACTCGGCGCCCGGGTCGGCGATTCCCTGGCGATCGGCGAGGCCAGGTTCCTCGTCAGCGGCTCCATCGCCAGCGCGCCGGGCAACGTCGGGTTCCGTGCCGCGTTCGGGCCGCGGATCTACCTCCCCGCCCGGCATCTCGCCGAGACCCGGCTGCTGACCTTCGGGGCCCGGGCGGAGTACGAGATCTATCTCCGGCTTCCCGCCGGCCTCTCCGCCGAGACGATCGCCTCCGAGACCCGCCCGCGGCTGGGCGGCGAGGGAATCCGGATCCGCACCGTGCTGGACGATCGGCAGGCGCTGGACAAGACTCTCTCCCGCCTCGCCGGCTATCTCGGACTGGTGGCGCTCATCGCCCTGCTGCTCGGCGGGATCGGGGTGGCGAGCGCGACGGTGGTCTTCATTCGCCAGCGGATGGACGCGATCGCGGTGCTCCGCTGTCTCGGCGCCACCGGAGGACGGGTGCTCGCGGTGTACGCCGCCGAGACCGCGGGGATGGCCCTGGCCGGCGGACTCGCCGGCGCGGCGGCGGGTCTGGCGGCGCAGCAGGCCCTGCCCGTGTTGCTCCAGGGCCTGCTCCCGGTGGACGTGGAGACGGCGGTTTCCTGGCCCGCCGTCGCCCTGGGCGTCGGGATGGGGCTCTGGGTGGGGCTGTTGTTCGCCCTCTTCCCTCTTCTGGTGGTGCGCCGGATCCCGCCGCTGGCGGCGCTCCGCCGGGATGTCGAGCCGGTCCCGGCCAGGCCCGATCCCTGGCGCTGGATGGCGGCACTCGCTCTGGCGGCGAGCACGGCGCTGCTCGCGGGGATCCAGGTGGGGAGCTGGCGACGGGGCGCGATCTTCGCCGCCGGGATCGGCGGGGCGCTCCTGGTCCTCTGGGTCGCATCCTGGACCCTGGTTCGCTCGGCTCGGCGCTGGGTGCCGGCCCGGTGGCCGTACCTCTGGCGGCAGGGCCTCTCCAACCTCCATCGGCCGTCCAATCAGACCGTCACCATCGTGCTCGCCATCGGCTTCGGCGCCTTCCTCCTGGGCACTCTTCTGCTGGTTCAGACCAATCTGCTCCGGCAGCTCCGGCTGACCGGCGGACCCGCGCGGCCCAACCTGGTGCTGTTCGATATCCAGCCCGACCAGCTCCCCACGGTGCGGCGGGAGCTGGTCGCATCCGGCCTCCGGGCCACCGGCCCGGTGCCGATCGTGCCGATGCGGATCGCCGAGGTGAATGGCCGGCCGGTGGGCGGCATCCTCGCCAATCCCCGGGCCAGGGGAGCGTGGGCGCTCCGGCGTGAATACCGCTCGACCTACCGCGACAGCCTGGTGGGCTCGGAGCGGCTGGTGGCCGGGCAATGGTGGAGCCCGGGCGGCGAGGCGCAGGTCTCCATCGAGTCCGGTGTCGCCGAAGAGCTGGGGGTCGCGGTGGGTGACGAGATCGTATGGGACGTGCAGGGCGTGCGACTGCCCACCCGGGTGACCAGCCTGCGCGAGGTGGACTGGGCCCGCTTCGAGCCCAACTTCTTCGCCGTCTTCCGTCCCGGGGCGCTGGAGCCGGCCCCGCAGTCGCTGCTGCTGCTGACCCGGGTGGAGGACGCCGCGGCGAGAGGCGCGCTCCAGCGCCGGCTCGCCGAGCGGCTGGCCAATGTCACCGCCATCGATCTGTCGGTCATTCAGACGGCACTGGAACGGCTGGTGGACCGGGTGGCGCTCGCCATCCGGTTCATGGCGCTGTTCACCCT